>Ga0157369_10000757_pt1 | contig 41659 bp, 38 predicted proteins | sample C25metaG_FD_113461 | JGI IMG/M metagenome (GOLD analysis project Ga0157369, IMG submission 113461) | Corn rhizosphere microbial communities from Kellogg Biological Station, Michigan, USA - C2-5 metaG | ecosystem: Host-associated > Plants > Roots > Rhizosphere > Soil | place: USA: Michigan... | reverse complement strand
CGGGCAGAGCGTCTGGGAGGGCGACCTGCGCTGCGTGGCCTACCTGCAGGCGCCGATCGACGTCGAGATCGCGTCCGATCCGATGCTGCCGTCGGTCGGCTGGAGCTGGCTGCACGACGCACTGACACTCGCCGGCGCCGAGCACCGCGCGGCCGGTGGCACGGTGACCCGTACGACGTCGGAGCGCTTCGGTGCGCTCGCCGACCACCCGCCCGCCGCCGACGTGGAGATTCGCGCGTCGTGGTCGCCGGTGGGCTATGACCTAGGCCCGCACCTGGTCGCGTTCGGCGAGCTGCTGTGCGCCGCGGCCGGACTGCCGCCGACGCCGCCCGGCGTCGTGGTGATGCCGAGCAGCCGCCGCCGCAAGTCAGCCCTGCGCGCCTAGCCCGAACCCGCGCGTCGACTGCGACGTTGTGTGTCGCTGTAGCGGCGTCATTGACACACAACGTCGCACTCAACGAGGGAGTGGGGCGCGACCTGTTAGGCGACGGCCGAGGGGCGCTGCACGGGCAGCAGGCCCGCGGCCGCCCCGGCGCCGCGCGGCAGCCGCAGCGTCAGCGTCGTACCCGGCGCCGGCCACGACGCGACCTCCAGCGATCCGCCGACCAGCCGCGCGCGTTCGCGCAGCAGGCCGAGGCCCACGTGCCGGCCGCTCTCGGAACGCACGTCATCGGGGTCGAAGCCCGGCCCCTCGTCGGACACGACCGCGACGACGAACTCCTCGTCCACCCGCAGCGACGCGCACGCGCTGTCGACGTCCGCGTGCTTGACGACGTTGAGCAGCGCCTCCTGGAAGAAGCGATAGACGGTCACGGCCGTGACCAGTGGCAGCGGGTAGGCCTCCGCCGGCCACAGCAGCCCGACGTCGAGCCCGTAACGGTTGGCCATGTCGTCGCGCAGCGCCGACACCGCCCGGGCGAGGTCGCCGTCGCGCAGCGCCGGCGGCCGGGTCCGCGCCATGACCGCGCGTACCTGCTCCTCCGCCTCGGCCACGAGATCGGCCACCTCCGGATCATCGGAGCCGCAGTCGCCGAGCCGCGCCCGCGCCGCCATCAGCGACTGGGCGACGGTGTCGTGCAACTCGGCCGAGAGCTGACCGCGCGCACCCTCCTCGGCCGCGACCAGACCGGAGAGCAGCTCGAACATGCCCGCGCTCGCGGTCTCCGCCGTACGGCGGTGCCGCTCGGCGACGTCGTCCGCCATCCGCACCCGCAGGTGCAATGCGTCGAGAGTCTGCGCGAGCGCGCGAAGCTCGTCGCCGTTCCAGCGCGGGATCGTCGCGGCCGTCGTCTCGCCGACCGGCGCGGAAGGATCGTGCAGCCGGCGCAGCGCGGCCGCGCGCAGCAACCGCAACGTCCGCGCAAAGCGCCCGGCGACGAACGCCGCCGCGCCGCTGATCAGCAAAGCCACCGGCGCGCCACCGGCGAACACCATCCAGATCGGCCCGCTCAGCCGGCCCTCGGCGCGCAGCGTCAGCGCGGCAGCCGCGAGGCAGCACAGGCACGCCGCGAACACCGCTGCGCCGACGAGAGCGGCGAGCGGCGCGACACGGGTGCGGGCGCGGCTCATTGCAGGGTCAGCACCCCGGTCGTCGTCCAGTCGGCCGTGGCGCGCGCCCCGTCGCCGCCGGTGCCGCCGGAACCGCCGTCGCCCAGACCGGCCAGATCGGGCTCGGCCGCGAGCGCGATCGCGCCGAGCAGCGACGCGACCGCGCGCTCGACGGCGTACAGCTCGTCCACGATCTCGCCGACCGCGGTCGGCCGCCCGTCGTTCGTCGCCAGGCGGGCCAGCCGGTTCGCCGACTCGCGGAGTACGACGAGGGCCGGCGCGGTGCTCGCGCCGAGGTCGCCGAGTGCGCGAGCCGCGCCCTCGACCGCCTCGACCTGCGCGACCGCCTCGTCGCGCGACTTCGCCAGCTCCGCGACGGAGAGCCATGACTCGGCCTGCTGCGCGAGTACCTCGGCGAGCATGACCTCGCGGCGGCCGAAGCCCGCGCTCCCGGCCGGCCGGCGCGCGATCAGGACCGCGAGCGGCGCGTCGCCGCCGCCGAGCACGGCCGAGCAGTAGGCCCGGCCCTCCTCGGTACCCGTCGTGATCGTCGCGGCGCCGAGCGCCCGGATGACCCAGCCCGCGTCGAGTACGTCCGGCGCGACCCGCTGCCGGTCGACCCCGTGCTCGTCGCCGACGTAGTGCACCGGGCCGTCGGCGGCCATCAGGACCATCTCGACGTCCGCACCGCCGAACAGCCGCGCCGCCGCGGTCAGCACGACCTGCGCGGACACGTCGATCGAGCGACCGCTCGCCTGCTCCTGCAGCCGGGCCAGCTCGGCGAACAGCCGCGCCTCGGCCGTCCGCGCGGTCTGCTCGTCGTAGGAGAGCCAGAGCAGCAGCAGCGGTACGACGAGCGCGACGAGACCGAGCGGCGCGTGCTCGGCCAGCCACGCGCCGAGGATGCCGAGGCTCGACGTACCCGCCGAGTGCACGGCCGCGACCGGCGCGCTGCCGACGAGCAGCGACCAGACCTTCTGCCGCATGACGATCGACATCGCCCACGCGACGAGCAGCATGTTGACCAGCCAGAACGCGGCCATCCCGCTGATCGCGCCGGTGACGCCGCCGCCGAGCAGGTGCGCGAGGTAGGCGCCGAGCGCGGTGCCGGCGACGAACTGGCAGACGTTGAACTCGACCTTCAGCCGTTCCTGGTGCCGGATCAGCTGGGCGACCAGCAGGCCGCCGGTGACGGCGACGACCGCCCACGCGCCGGGGGCGTAGACGTACGCCGCGCCGATCGCGCCTTCGGTGAGGCTGAAGGTCCAGCGCTGGCGGCCGGCGGAGAGGTGGACGACCGCGACCTCGGTGACCGCGACGACGGTCAACAGCAGCGGTACGGCCCACCAGCCGACGTGACCCCAGCCGGTGCGGACCGCGAGCACGATGCCGACGGCGAGGGCGAAGAGCCCGGCGAGCCGGACCCTCGTGCGGGCGCTCACGCGTCACCCCAGCCGTAGTCGGACCAGGTAGCGGCGCTCCACGTGGCGGCGCTCCAGGTCGCCGCGCTCCACGTGGCCGCGGACCACGTCGCGGCCGACCAGGTGGCGGCCGACCAGTTGGAGCTGCTCCAGGTCGCCGCGCTCCACGTCGCCGCGGACCACGTCGCCGCCGTCCACGCGTCGCCGGACCACATCGAGTCGAGCTTGGACTGCCATCCCGGCGCGCCGGTCCACGCGTTCGCGCCCCACGTCGCCGCGTCGAACCCGGCCTCGCCCGCGGCCGACGACGAGGCGGAGCCGGCCGAGCGCTTCGGGATGGTGACGAGCCCGGCGCCGGCGCGCGCGTCGCGCACCGGGTCGGCCGCCGTACGGATGGCCGCCTTCACGTCGAGCGGGGATGCGCCCGGGTGGGTGGAGAGGTACCCGGCGGCGACGCCGGAGGTGATCGCCGCCGCCTCGCTGGTACCGGAGCCCTTGAACAACCCGTCGCGGGTCCAGCCCTGCGGGTTCGCCTTCGCGACGGCCGAGTCGGCCGGTACGACGCCGAGCACGTGCAGGCCGGGCGCGACGACGTCCGGTTTCGACACACCGGCGACGACACCGCTGCCGGAGAAGGACGTGACCTTCGCCTTGCCGGTGACGTCGGCGGCGCCGACGGTGAGGGCCTCCGGGTCCATGCCGGGGTCGCCGACCTGGCCGGCGACGTTGCCCGCGGCCGCGACGACGACGACGCCCGCGGCGCGGACGTGCTCGACCGCGGCGGTCAGCGGGTCCGCGCCGTACGCCGGGGCGGTGGGCCGGTCGACCGACAGGGAGAGGTTGACGACCTGGATGGCGCGCGCGTGCGCGGCCACCCAGTCGAGGCCGGCGAGTACTTCGGCGAGGCTGGTGTTGCCGGCGGAGTCCGCGACCTTGACGACGACGATGCGCGCCGCCGGTGCGACGCCGATCGCGCGATGCCCGGAGCCGTTGACCTGGCCGCCCGCGATGAGCGACGCCATGAACGTGCCGTGGCCGTAGCCGTCGGTGAACCGGCCGCCGGTCTGCGCCTCGCCGCCGTTGGAGAGAGCTGATACGTCGACGCCGTCGGTGATCCGTCCGGAGTCACGGTTCAGCGCGGCGGTGTCGGAGACGCCGGTGTCGAGCAGGGCGACGTTGACGCCCTGCCCGGTGCCGGCCTTGCCGGCGTCGCCGCCGACCGCCTTCGCGGCGAGGACCCCATCGGCGCTGCCGTCGTCGTTGTTGCCCTCATCGCCGGCGACGCGGCCGCGACGGTCCGGCGAGACGCCGGCCACCCGCGGGTCCGCGCCGAGCGCCCGCAGCGACGCGGCCGGGGCGGAGACGAGCTCGGCGCCGACGTACGGGAACCGGGCGAGCACGCGGCCACCGGGGATCGACGTCGGAAGAGTCGCGCCCGGGCGGACGGTGACGACAGCATGCACGTTCGGGCCGGCCGGGCTCGCGCCGGCGACGGTCGGCGCGAAAGCGACGGCCGCGGCGGACGACACCACGAGAGCAAGAAGACGGCGGCTCACGTCTGCCGTGTCGGCAATTGGCACGCGGAACTTCTGTCTTTTTCACGCATTCCCCCGTACGGAGCATCGGTGCGCTGCACCCACGTGGGCGAGAAGACCGAGGTGTCCGGATTGCGCCGGACGGAGCAACCCGAGCGGAATTCGGGCTACAGCCGGGTCCACTCGCAGCCGAGAACCCTCTCAGCGCCACCCATGGGCGCTACCGGCAATTTCGCCGGGTGTCGTGCACTGGAGGCTCGTGGTGACAGCGATGGTCGAGCGGGCGGCCCCCACTCCGGGGCCCGGACCCGGCTTCACCGCCATGGTCGTCGACGACCATCCGCTCGTGCGCGAGTCGATGGTCGCCCGCCTCATGGCGATGGGCGCGCGTGACGTGCTCGAAGCCGCCAGCGTCTCCGAGGCCCGTGCGCGGGCCCACGCCGGCGGTCCCCGTGACCTCTGCGTACTCGACGTCGGCCTGCCGGACGGCTCCGGCCTCGACCTGCTCGCCGACCTCCGCGCCGCCGGCTGGCCGCGCCTCGTCGTCCTCTCCGCCGCCGACGACCCGTACTCCGTCCGCGCCGCGTTCGTCGCCGGCGCGCAGGGCTACCTGCTCAAGTCCGCCTCGCCGCTCGTCGTCGCCGACGGCGTCCGCCGCGTCCTCGACGGCGGGGTGTACGCCGACCCGTCGGTCGCCTCGCTGCTGGCTGCGGGCCTGCGTGGCGGCCCGCAGCAGGACGGCGTCTCCGAGCTGTCCGGTCGCGAGGTCGAGGTGCTCAAGCTGGTCGCCGACGGCCGCTCCAACAAGGAGATCGGCGAGACGCTCGGCCTGTCCGCGCTGACGGTCAAGAGCCACCTCGCCCGCATCGCCCGCAAGCTCGGGACCGGCGACCGCGCCGAGATGGTCGCGATGGCGATGAGGGCCGGCGTCATCCGCTGACGCGCCTCTCCCCAAGATCATCGCCGCCACAGCGACATAGATGTCGCCGTGGCGGCGCGACGTTGGCGGGGCTGTGCCCTTTGGGCGCCTAAAGTAGGCATGTGACCGACGGTGCTGGTGAGGTTGCCCGCCCGCCGTCCGTCCCCCTGCTCGAACCCCGCGGCGGCGTACCTCCCGTCACCGAAACTCCCGAGGCGCTGGCCGACGTCGTGGAGCGGTTCGCGGCCGGCACCGGCCCGGTCGCCGTCGACGCCGAGCGCGCCTCCGGCTACCGCTACAGCCAGCGGGCCTACCTCGTGCAGCTGCGCCGGGCCGGGGCGGGCACCGCGCTGATCGACCCGATCGCCTGCCCGGACCTCTCCGCGCTGTCCGAGGCCTTGGCCGACGCCGAGTGGGTGCTGCACGCGGCCAACCAGGACCTCCCCTGCCTCTCCGGCGTGGGGATGCGCCCGACCCGGCTGTTCGACACCGAGTTGGGCGCGCGCATCGCCGGCTACGAGCGGGTCGGCCTCGGCACGATGGCCGAGATCGTCCTCGGCCAGCAGCTCGCGAAGGAGCACTCCGCCGCCGACTGGTCCCGCCGCCCGCTGCCCGAGTCGTGGCTGCGGTACGCCGCGCTCGACGTCGAGATCCTCGTGGATCTCCGCGACGCGCTCGAAGGCGAGCTGTCCCGGCAAGGAAAGTTGACGTGGGCGGAGGAGGAGTTCGCCGCGATCCTCGCGGCCGAGCCGCCGCCCCCGCGTACCGATCCGTGGCGCCGTACCAGCGGGATCCACCGGCTGCGCACCCGCCGCCAGCTCGCGATCGTGCGGGCGCTGTGGCACGCCCGCGACGACCTGGCCCGCCGCCGCGACGTCGCCCCGGGCCGGCTGCTGCCGGACAGCGCGATCGTCGCCGCGGCCGCCGCGGCGCCCACCTCCGAGGACGCGCTCGGCCGGCTGCCAGGCTGGGGCGGCAAGGCCACCCGGCGGCTGGTGCCGTCGTTCTGGCCGATGCTGGAGCAGGCGATCGCCGAGCCCGACGACGGGCTCCCCCGGCCGTCGCTGCCCGGCGACGGGCCGCCGCCGGCGAGCCGCTGGCCGGACCGCGACCCGGTCGCCGCGGCCCGGCTCGCCGCGGCCCGGGCCGGGCTCGGCGCGATCGCGACGCAGTACGGCCTGCCGGTCGAGAACCTGCTCAGCCCCGAGCTGGTCCGCCGGCTCACGTGGACCCCGCCCGAGCCGCCGACGGCCGCCGAGGTCGCCGCCGTACTCCGGGCCGGTGGCGCCCGCCAGTGGCAGGTCGACCTGACCGCCGAGGTCCTCGCCGCCGCCCTCACCGCCTCCGCCGACGCCGCGCCCGCCCCGTGAGAATCGTCTGGTACGACGGCTCGCCGCACGGCTACGACGCCGCGCCCGGCTGGCCGCACGACGACACCGCCGACGCGCTGCGCTTCACCGCGGCGGGCGGCTGGACCTGGCTGATCCTCGACGACGCCGACCGAGTGGCGGGCGAGTGCGGGACGAAGGGGCCGCCCGACGCGGCCGGCCGGGTCGAGATCGGCTACGGCCTCGCCCCCGGTAGCCGCGGCCGCAGCCTCGGCACCCGCGCGGTCGCGGCGATGCTGGACGAGATCGCGGTGTTCGGCCAGGTACGCGAGGTGGTCGCGTCCGTGCACACCGCCAACGTGGCGTCGCGGCGGTTGCTGGAGCGGCTGGGTTTCGGGATCCTCTCCGCCGACGACACCGAGGTCACCTACTCCCGGCTGCTCTGACCCAGGTTTGTCTAGGCCGCCGCGCGCTGGGTAAGGTTGACCTTAGTAACCGGCGACGGAAGGGCGGCGTGTGAGCACCGGAGGCATCCTCGGACTTGGCGCCATCGCCGGCGTCACGATCTTCATCGGCCTCCCGGTCGGGCGGATGCGGCGGCTGTCCGCCCCCGTGCGCGTGCTGCTCAGCGCCATCGCGATCGGCATCCTGACGTTCCTGGTCTGGGACGTGCTCTCGGCCGGCGTCGAGCCGGTCGAGCACCGGCTGTCGATGGTCACCGGCGCGCACCGCAACCCGGGCGAGTCCTGGTGGGGCTTCCTCGGCATGGCCGGGCTGCTCGCGCTCGGCCTCGGCCTCGGCCTGCTCTCGCTCGTCTACTACGACCGGCTGCTCCCCCGGCGCAAGTCCGTCGGCAGCGCGAGCATGGGCCCGGGCGCGGCCGCGGTCGAGGAGTTCCGCGCCGCCGAGGCGTGGACGCCCGGCCGCAAGCTCGCCCTCACGATCGCGATCGGCATCGGGCTGCACAACTTCGCCGAGGGGCTCGCGATCGGCCAGGCCGCGGCGACCGGCGCGATTAGCCTCGCCGTACTGCTGGTCATCGGCTTCGGCCTGCACAACGCCACCGAGGGCTTCGGCATCGTCGGCCCGATGGCCGGCGACGACGACCGGCCGAGCTGGCGGCTGCTCGGCCTGCTCGGGCTCATCGGCGGCGGCCCGACGTTCGTCGGCACGGTGGTCGGCCAGGCCTTCACCAGCGACGAGGTCTCCGTCGCGTTCCTCTCGCTGGCCGCCGGCTCGATCCTCTACGTCGTGATCCAGCTCGTCGGCGTCGCGCTGCGCGCCGGGCACAAGGAGATGCTCTATTGGGGCGTCTTCCTCGGCCTGGTCGCCGGCTTCGCGACCGACTTCGTGGTCACCGCCGCCGGGGTCTGATCCTCGGCGGGCAGACTGTCCCCGTGGCCCGCGCCAAACTGGACAACTGCCCCGTCTGCCGCCAGCCGCTGCCCGAGTTCGGCGGCTGGCCGGCCTGGTGCCCGGCGTGCGGCTGGGGGCTGGAGCCGGAGGAATCAGCCACGCCCGCGCCGACCGGGATCCGCGGCTGGTGGCAGCACCGGACCGACCGAGACGAGGCGGCCGAGCTGCAGCGGCTGCTCGCCGACCCCACGCTGCTCGCGCGCCGGCACCCGCGGAGCACGGCGATCTACGCCGCCGCGGTCGGCGTACACCTGGCGACCGTGCTCCTGCTCGCGGTCGGCGCCTGGGTGATGACGACGGGCATCGTCACGGTGCTCAAGGTGTTCGCCGGAGTCGTCGCGTTCGGCCTGGTCGTCGTGACGTTCCCGCTGCACCGGCTCCGCCCGACGGGCACCGTCGGCGCGGCGGTGGCTCCGGCCACGCTCAAGGTGGCCGCCACGGTCGCGAACGCGCTCGGCGTCCCGCCGCCGACCCGGCTGCGAGTCACGTCGTACGGGACACCGGCGCCGCCCGCGTCGCGCCGGACCGTCACCATCGACGCCGACCGCTGGGAGGCGCTCGGGTACGGCGGGCGGCTGGCGCTGCTCGCACACGAGCTCTCGCACCACAACGGCCACGACCCGCGGCGGGCCCTGCCGGTGACGATCGCGTCCGAGACCCTCGACGGCTGGCTGTTCCTGCTGCGACCCGACCCGCGGACGGCCGGGCGGCGGGCGCGGCGGGCGGCGCGCGGCGGCTGGGTCGGCGTCGCGCCGGGCACCGCGGCCGGGCTGAGCGAGCTGCTGCTGCCGGTCGTGATCGCGCCGCTGTACGCGAGCGTCCTGGCCGCCGGCTGGGTGCTGCGCGAGGGCGGGACGCTCGCCGGGCTGCGGGCCGAGCTGTACGCCGACGCGGTCGCGGCCCGAGCGGGCGGCGACGTGACCGAGCTGATCGACGGCGAGCTGGCCGAGGCCGCGGCCGGCGGCAACGCGATCAACCCGCTCGTCGGCCTGCCCGCCATCGAGCGGGAACGCCGCCGCCGGGTCGCCGTCGCGGCCGGCACCCGGGTCGACGCGATGCACCCGACGTACGCCGCCCGGCTCGAGATGCTCGCCGCCGCTGCGGGACCGGCGCAGCAGGCACCGGTCTTCGTCGATGCGGCCGACCTCGACGCGATGAGCCGCGAACTGGTCGCGCTGCGTAGGCCGAACGAGTGAATCAGCGCTGCGTTCGTCCGTTTTTGCCCTGGATTCAAGGGAAAGCGCGCGATCACCTTCGGTGATTCACCCGTTTGCCGCATTAAGTCGCGGCTCGTACTTGGGTACTTTTCTCGCATGGTCCGAGTGCCCGAGCCGACAGAGCTGCGCCGCTGCGCGCTCGCGGTCGCCGTACTGCACGATCTCGACGTGCTGCCGGCGATCGACGGCATCGTGCTCACCGGCACGCCGACCGTCGAAGTGAGCTGGGCCGAGTGCCGGCGCGCCCTCGGCGGCGTCGAGCCGGAGACCGACGACGGCCGGCACCGGCTGGCCCGCTGGCTGATGCTGCGGCGCTGGCTCGCCGAGCGCCCGCTCGGTGACCTCGCCGAGCGCGCCCGCCCCTACGGCACGCCGGTCGAGTCGCCGCTGCACAGCGGTCTCGACTGGGTACGCCGGCGGGTCCACGGCGACGCCCTGGACATGGGCTTCGGCTTCGTCGGGCTCGACCCGCGCGATCCGGACAAGGTGCTGCCGGTGCCGCAGCGGCTGCTGGAGTCGGCCGGCGTCAACGTCGACGACTGGTGGCCGACCGCGGTCGTCTACCTCGAGCGCATGGGCCGCATGGCCGCCGAGCGGATGGAGCGCAACCCGAATGCGCCGCTGCGGCCGATGGGCGACTGCGATGTCGTGACGCTGCTCGGCTCGATGACGCTGCGCGCCGCGATGGTCGAGGGCGTCGCGGACGGGCTGCGGACGGTCGCCGTACCGATGCGCAACCGCGGCTGGCTCGACCTCTCCCGGGTCGACCCGGCGTTCGCGGCCGCGGCGGCGCGGCTGACGGCTCCCGAGGACCGCGGCTTCCCGCGGCCGCTGCTGGTCACCCGCGAAGAGGTCGCGATGGTGGCCGAGGGTGGCGACGTCGTCGGGTCGGTGCTGCGCGACGAGCTCGCGACGGTCATCGATCTGCGCGACGTGATGTACCACCGCATGTAACCAATTGCGCAATACACCCCATAGAAGTCCGCTATTGCGCAATTGACTGGCGGGCGACGGCTTCGACCGCGGCCCGCGCGACCTCCTGCGCCGACAGCCCCGCCTCGCGCAGCAACGCGTCGCGCCGCCCCGTGGGCAGGAACTCCTGCGGCAGCGCGACGTTGTGCACCGGCGTCGCGATCGACCGGTCGCGTAGCTCACGCGCGACCGCGTCGCCGATGCCGCCGGCCCGGCCGTTGTCCTCCAGCGTCACCACCAGCGCGTGCGCGGCCGCCAGCGCGGGCAGCGCGCCGTCGACCGGCAGCACCCACCGCGGGTCGACGACAGTGACGCCAACCCCTTGCGCCGCAACGCGATCCGCGATCTCGAGCGCGAGCGGCGCCACCGCCCCCGCCGACACGATCAGCAGGTCCGCGTCGTCGTCGCGGCGCAGCACGTCCATGCCGCCGATCCGGTCGACGGTGTCGATGTCGTTGTCGTTGACACTCGCCTTCGGGAACCGCAGTGCGGTCGGACCCTCGTCGTACTCGACCGCCTCGCGCAGCAGCTCGCGCAGCCGGGTCGCGTCGCGCGGCGCCGCCACGCGCATGCCGGGTACGACGCCGAGCAGCGAGAGGTCCCACATGCCGTTGTGCGACGGACCGTCCTCGCCGGTCACGCCGGCCCGGTCGAGCACGAAGGTCACCGGGAGCTTGTGCAGCGCGACGTCCATGAGCACCTGGTCGAACGCCCGGTTGAGGAACGTCGCGTAGACACACACGACCGGGTGCATTCCGGCGCTCGCGAGACCCGCCGCCGACGCGACCGCGTGCTGCTCGGCGATGCCGACGTCGAAAACCCGATCCGGGAACATCGTCGCGAACCCGTGCAGGCCGACCGGGCGCAGCATCGCCGCGGTGATCGCGACGACGTCGTCGCGCTCGTGCCCGATCGCGACCATCTCCTCGGCGAAGACCTGCGTCCACGACGGCGGCGCGATGCCGACGGGCCGGCCGGTGATCGGATCGATGATCGAGACGCCGTGGAAGTTGTCGGCCTCGTCGGCCTCGGCGGGCGGGTAGCCGTGGCCCTTCTTCGTCAGGCAGTGCACGATGACCGGCTCGCCGAAGTCGCGCGCGCGGCGCAGCGCCTGCTCGAGCGCGCCGATGTCGTGGCCGTCGATCGGGCCGACGTACTTCAGCCCGAGATCCTCGAACATCGCTTGCGGTTGCAGGAGATCCTTGATGCCCTTCTTCATCCCGTGCAGCGCGTCGTACAGCGGCGCGCCGACCAGGGGCGTCCGCGCGAGCGATCCCTTCACGAGGTCGAGAACCTGCTCGTACGACGGGGAAAGGCGCAGCGCGTTGAGGTGCTGGGCAAGGCCGCCGACGGTCGGTGCGTAGGACCGGCCGTTGTCGTTGACGACGATGACGACCGGGCGGTCCGGCGCCGCCGCGATGTTGTTGATCGCCTCCCAGCACATGCCGCCGGTCAGCGCGCCGTCACCGACGACCGCGACGACGCTGCGGTCGGTCTCGCCGCGCAGGGCGAAGGCTTTCGCGTAGCCGTCGGCGTAGGACAGCGCGGTCGACGCGTGCGAGTTCTCGATGTGGTCGTGCTCGCTCTCGGCGCGGCTCGGGTAGCCGGAAAGACCGCCGGCCTGGCGGAGCCGATCGAAGTCGCCGGCCCGGCCGGTGAGCAGCTTGTGCACGTAGGCCTGGTGGCCGGTGTCCCAGAGCAGCACGTCGTGCGGTGAGTCGAAGACGCGGTGCAGCGCGATCGTCAGCTCGACCACGCCGAGGTTCGGCCCGAGATGCCCACCGGTGCGGGCCACGGCCGCGACCAGGAACTCGCGGATTTCCTCCGCCAGCGCGGGCAGCCGGGCCGGGTCGAGCGCCTTGACGTCGTCGGGGCCGTGGATGTCGTCGAGCACGCCGGGCACGCGTCCAGGCTACGCGGCCCCATCCATCGACTGCGACGTTGTGTGTCAGTGAGCGGGCCGCACTGACACACAACGTCGCAGTCAACGTGGGGGTGAAGGTTCGAGGAGCGCGACGCACTCGACGTGCGCGGTCATCGGGAACAGATCGAACGCGCGCAACGTCGACAGCGCGTAGCCGAGACCGGCGAACGTCGCGAGATCGCGCGCCAGCGCGCTCGGCTCGCACGCGACATAGGCGATCGCGCGCGGCCGCAACGCCGCGACGCGCGTCACGACATCGCGACCGGCGCCCTTGCGCGGCGGGTCGAGGACGACGAGGTCGACCGGCGAGCCGTCGTGCCCGCCGCGCAGCCACGCGTCGACGCGCGCGTGCGCGACGGTGACGGCGAGGTCTGCGAGGTTCGCCGCCGCCGCGCGCGCGGCCCGCCGGTCGGACTCGACCGCGATCGCCGAGCGAACCGACGGCGCGAGCGCACCGGCGAACAACCCGACACCGGCGTAGAGGTCGAGCAACGTCTCGTCGGCGCGCGGCACGAGCATTTCGCGGACGGTCGCGACCAAGACGTCCGCAGCGCCGGGGTGCACCTGCCAGAAGCCGCCGACCGGTACCTGCCACTCGCGGCCGGCGGCCCGTTCGGTGACGGTGCGGCCCGGCGTACCGGTCGACAGCGCCCGCTCCCCCGCCGAGCTCACGTCGACGTTCACCTCGGCGCCGTCGGGCCACCGGCGCGAGACGACGTCGGGGATGTCGGCAGCGCGTACGGCGATGAGGCAGTCGTCGATCGGCTCGATCTCGTGGCTGCGGTGCCGATGTAGCCCAGCCCGGCCGTCGGGACCGACCGCGAGCCGCAGCCGGGTCCGCCAACCCAGGCCGTCGCGGTCACCCGGCACCGGCTCGACCTCGACATCGATCTCAAGGCCCGCGAGCCGTTGCAATTGCTCGCGTACGACGGCCGCCTTCAGCCGGCGCTGCTCGTCCAGGCTTGCGTGTTGCCAGTCACAACCACCGCACCGGCCGGGCCCGGCGTACGGGCACGGTGGCGCGACGCGCGCCGGCGACGCGCGGAGGATCTCGACCGCGTCGGCGCGCAGGTAGCTCGACCGTTCCTCGGTGACCGCAATCCGCACCTGCTCGCCGGGCAGCGCGTGCCGGACGAACACGACCCGGCCATCAGGCGCGTGCGCGACGCAGACACCGCCGTGCGCGACCCGCTCGATCTCGACGATCACATCTCGGTGCCGGCGAGCCGGCCGGACGACTCGAGCTGGTACGGCACGCTCGTCACCATCACGCCGGGCGTGAACAGCAACCGGCCCTTGAGCCGCAACGCGCTCTGGTTGTGCAGCAACTGCTCCCACCAGTGACCGACGACGTACTCGGGGATGTAGACCGCGACGATGTCGCGCGGGCTCTGCCGCTGGATGTTGCGGACGTAGTCGAGGATCGGCTTGGTGACCTCGCGGTACGGCGACTCGAGGATCTTCAGCGCGACCGGGATGCCGCGTGCGTCCCACTCCTCCTGCAAGGCTTTCGTCTCGTCGGCGTCGACGCCGACGGTCACCGCTTCGAGCACCGAAGGCCTTGTCGCGCGGGCGAAGTTCACCGCGCGCAGCGTCGCCTTGTGCACCTTCGACACGAGTACGACCGCGTGCACTCGCGACGGCAGCAGCGTCTCGTCGTCGGTCGGCCGCAGTTCCATGCGCACGTTGTCGTAGTGCTTGCGAATCCCGCGCATCAGCACGAACAGCAACGCCATCGCGACGACGGCGATCCACGCGCCGGCGGTGAACTTCGACACCAGGATGATGACGAGCACCAGCGTCGTGACGATCGCGCCGATCGTGTTGATGACGCGGGAGCGCTGCATCTGCCGGCGCCTGGCCGGATCGGTCTCGTGCGGCAAGTGCCGGTTCCAGTGCCGGATCATGCCGGTCTGGCTGTTCACGAACGACACGAACACACCGACGATGTAGAGCTGGATCAGCCGGGTCGGCGACGCGTGGAACGCGACGATCAACACCATCGCGAAACCCGCCAGCAGCAGGATGCCGTTGCTGAACGCGAGCCGGTCGCCGCGCGTGTGCAGCTGCCGCGGCAGGAACCCGTCCTTCGCGAGGATCGACGCGAGGACCGGGAAACCGTTGAACGCGGTGTTCGCCGCGAGCACGAGGATCAGCGCGGTGACGGCCTGCAGGTAGAAGAAGCCGAACGAATGGTCGCCGCCGAACACCGCCGAGCCGACCTGCGCGATCACCGTCTTCGGCACCTCGGTCGGGCCGATGCCGTGCAACTGCGAGCGGTGCTCCGCGACGTGTACGTGGCTGATGATCGCGAACGTCGTGATCGCCATGAACATCGTGACCGCGATGCCGCCGAGCAGCGCGAGCGTCGACGCGGCGTTCTTGCTCTTCGGCTTCTTGAAGTTGGGCACGCCGTTGCTGATCGCCTCGACACCGGTCAGCGCGGTGCAGCCGGACGCGAACGCGCGCAGCAACAGAAAGACGAGCGCTAGGCCGGTGAACGATCCCGTCGACGCGACCTTCCAGTGCGCGCTCTGCGCGGTCAGGTGGTGGCCCGCGCCGAGCCGGCCGACGCCGATGAGGATCAGCGCCAGCACGCCGCCCATGAACGCGTACGTCGGAACGGCGAACGCCGTACCCGACTCCCGCAGGCCGCGCAGGTTGAGCACCGTGATGATGACGACGATGCCGACGGCGAGCTCGACCTCGTGCCCGTGCAGCGAGCCGGCCGCGGACGTGATGTTCGCGACGCCGGAACTGACCGACACCGCGACCGTCAGCACGTAGTCGACCAGCAGCGCGGCGGCCACCGTCACCCCGGCCTGGCGGCCGAGGTTCTTCGTCGCGACCTCGTAATCGCCGCCGCCGCTCGGGTAGGCGTGCACGTTCTGCCGGTACGACGCGACGACCACGAGCATGAGGAACGCGACCGCCGCGGCGGCGTACCAGGTGAAGTGGATCAGCGCGAGCCCGCCGGCGGAGAGGACGAGCAGGATCTCCTCGGTGGCATAGGCGACGGACGAGAGCGCGTCGCTGGCGAAGACAGGAAGAGCGATCTTCTTCGGCAGCTCCTGCTCGCCCAGTTGGGTGCTGCGCATGGGCCGCCCGACGAGCAGCCGCTTGAACACATCACCGAGCGAGGACACGCAGAGAGGCTAAGCCCAGGCGGTCAGGGATATCGTGACCAGCCGTGCATGTCGTGATCATGGGGTGTGGCCGGGTCGGCTCGACGATCGCGCACAGCCTGGAGGCGGCGGGGCACTCCGTGGCCGTCGTGGACCAGAACGCCGAGGCGTTCCGGCGGCTCGGGCCGGAGTTCGGCGGCCGGACCGTCACCGGCGTCGGTTTCGACCGGGACACGCTGATCGAGGCGGGCATCGAGCAGGCCGACGCGTTCGCCGCGGTGTCCAGCGGCGACAACTCCAACATCATCTCGGCGCGCGTGGCCCGCGAGACGTTCGGCATCGACAACGTCGTCGCGCGCATCTACGACCCGCGCCGCGCCGAGGTCTACACGCGGCTCGGCATCCCGACGGTCGCGACCGTGCGCTGGACCGCCGACGAGATGCTCCGGCGGCTGCTGCCGTCGGGCGCGCACGCGCTGTGGAGCGACCCGTCCGGCCACGTCGAGCTCTGCGACGTGCCATACCACCCGGGCTGGGTGGGCCGGCCGGTACGCCGGATCGAGGAGCAGGCGGACGTGCGGGTCGCGTTCGTCACCCGGTTCGGCGACGCCCAGCTCGTCACCGGATCCACAGTGCTGCAGGACGGCGACGTACTCCACGTCCTCGTCCGCCGCGACGACGTCGCGCGCGCCGAAGCGGCGTTCGCCGCCGAGCCCGAGGAGGCGGAGTGAAGGTCGCCATCGCGGGGGCCGGCAATGTCGGCCGGTCGATCGCGCGCGAGCTCGCCGACAACGGTCACGACGTCCTGCTCATCGAACGCGAGCCGAAGGCGCTCAAGACGTCGTCGGTGCCGCGCGCGCAGTGGTTGCTCGCCGACGCCTGCGAGCTGTCCAGCCTGGAAGAGGCACAGCTGCACGAGTGCCAGGTCGTCGTCGCCGCGACCGGCGACGACAAGGTCAACCTCGTCCTGTCGTTGCTTGCGAAGACCGAGTACGGCGTACCTCGCGTCGTCGCGCGGATCAACCATCCGAAGAACGAGTGGCTGTTCAGCGAGGCGTGGGGTGTCGACGTCGCGGTGTCGACGCCGCGGTTGATGTCCGCGCTCGTGGAAGAAGCGGTGACCGTCGGCGACCTCGTGCGGCTGCTGTCGTTCCGGCGCGGTGAGGCGAACCTCGTCGAGGTCACGTTGCCGCCGGACACGCCACTCGCCGGCCAGCGGGTCGGATCGGTGACCTGGCCGCAGGACGTCGCGCTCGTCGCGATCCTGCGCGACGACCGCGTCATCGTGCCGGCCGCCGACGATCCGCTCGAAGGCAGCGACGAGTTGATGTTCGTCAGCGCGCCGGAGATGGAGACCGCGCTGCACGACCTACTGCTCGGCCCGGGACACCATCACTCGGCCAACTCGTAACGCGGGTTGAACATCAGCCGGCGACCCTCGGCCGCCGTGACCCGACCGGTCGCGCGCAGCCGCCGCCCCGGCTCGATACCCGCGATCGTCCGCCGGCCGACGAAGACCAGCGTGACGACGCCGGATCCGTCGTACAGCTCGGCTTCCAGCGCGGGCGTGCCGGCGCGCGGGCGGATGGTCAACGCGCGCACCGTGCCGAAGACGGTCGCGGGCATCCGGTCGACGCACGCCGACAGCGGCTGCGCGCCGACGTTCTCGGCGCTGCGCTGAAGCTCCTCCGCGTCGAGCTCGTGCGTCTGCGCGGTCAGCCGCCGCATCGCGCGGCGTAACCGCCCCCCCTCGGCTGCGTCGGTCATCGCCGGGTCATCGCGTCTCGGTGATCTCCGGCCCGCGTTCGAGCATGTCGAGCGTCGGCTTGGCCTGCTCGTCCGCCTGCTGTTGCGCGGCGAGCTGCGCCGCCATCTGCTGGTCGGTCATCGCCGCGAGCGCCTCCTTCGGCAGCTTCAGCGCGAGCAGCTCGCGCGGCGCCATCGCCTCGCCGCCGCGGACGACGACGACGTCACGGAACGCCGACTCGAGCAGCCGCGCCTGGTTCGGATCGGTCGCGGCCGGGCCGGTGAACAGCCCGCGCAGGAACCACCGCGGCCCGTCGACGCCGACGAAGCGCGCGGGCTGCAACTGCACGCCCTGACCGGGAACCTCGGCGGGGATGCGCGCCTTGAGCTCGGTACCGAACGGCCCGTCGGTGTCCTCCGCAGAGCCGCCGGACGCGCGCAGCGAGTCCACGATCTCAGTGCGTACGTCGGCCCAGATGCCTTCGGTGCGCGGCGCGGCGAACGCGTGGATCTGCAAGGCGCTGTTGCCCTGCACGAGAGTCGCCGCGATGACGGTGTGGTCCTCCTGCACCTCGACGCGGATCTCGCAGCCGTCGGGCACCGGGACCTGCAACGTGCCGAGGTCGAGACGGTTCACCTCGCTCGCGCCCTCCATGTCGCCCGCATCCCACGGGCCGCGCGGGGACGGCGTCGGCGTACGGACCGGCTGCGCGTCGTCCGCGTCGCCGTCCTCGTCACCGTCGTCGGCACGCGCGCCGTCGATGTCCTCGTCGTACTCGTCGTCGATCTCGTCGCGACGCCGTCGGAACAGCGGCATGGGTCAGCCTCCCTCGGCGTTGGTCGTGCTCGCACCATCGTCCACGGCGTGCGCCGCATGCCCGCCGGTCGAGCCGAAGCCACCTTCGGCCCGGACCGACTCGGGCAGCGCCGGCACCACCGTGAATTCTGCCCGCTCGACCCGCTGGATCACGAGTTGGGCGATCCGGTCGCCCCGCCGCAGCTCGATCGGCTCGCGCGGATCGAGGTTGACGAGGATGACTTTGATCTCGCCGCGGTAGCCGGAGTCGATCGTGCCGGGGGCGTTGACCAGCCCGAGCCCGGCGCGCGCGGCGAGCCCGGAGCGCGGGTGGACGAAGCCGGCGTACCCCTCCGGCAGGGCGATCGCGACCCCGGTCGGTACGACGGCGCGCTCCCCCGGCGCGAGCGTCACGTCGGCCGCCGCCACGAGGTCGGCCCCGGCGTCGCCCGGATGCGCGTACGACGGGACCGGCAGCTCCGGATCGAGCCGCGTCACGGCCACCGCGAGCGGCGGCGCGGTGGGCGCTGGCAGGTCCGCGGTCACGAGGGGCGACCCTATAGGGATGACACGGACAGTGGTGGTGACGGGAGCGAACAGCGGGATCGGCCTGGCGACGGCGCTGGAGCTGGCCGCGGCCGGTTATGACGTCGTCGGGACGGCGCGGTCCGCGGACAAGGCGGCGGTGCTGACCGACGCGGCGGCCGAGCGCGGCCTCGCCGTACGCGCGGTCGTCTGCGACGTCGGCGATGCCGAGTCGACCGCGAAGGGGTTCGCCGAGATCGAGGCGGACGCGGACATCTGGGCGGTCGTCAACAACGCCGGATTCGCCCAGGCCGGCGCGATCGAGGACGTCGATGACGACGCGATCCGTGACCAGCTCGAGGTCAATCTCGTCGCGCCGGCGCGGATCGCGCGGCTCGTCCTGCCCGGGATGCGCGAGCGCGGCGAGGGCCGGATCGTCAACATCTCGTCGGTCGCCGGGCGCATCTCGCTGCCGCTCATGGGCTGGTATTGCGCCTCGAAGCACGCGCTCGAAGCGATGACCGACGCGCTGCGGATGGAGGTCGCGTCGTACGGCGTGCGGGTCAGCCTGGTCGAGCCGGGCAGCTTCGGCACCGGCATCTGGGACGGCGCGCGCTACCCGTCCGATGCGGCGACGGACGACTACGCCGACGCGTACGAGCGGTCGCGACGGACGATGGCGACCGGAACGGCGCTGATGCCGGACCCGGTGTGGGTGGCGCGGACGGTGCGGCTCGCGCTCGGCTCGCCGGTGCCGCTCGCGCGCTACCTGATCGGGGCGGACGCGGTCGGCGGCGTGCTCGCCGAGCGCCTGGTGCCCACGGCGCTCACCGACGTGGTGAAGGGCCTCGCGACCGGAGTCCGCAAGCTCCGCCGCTGAATCAGGGCGTAGAAGTGCGTTGACTGCGACGTTGTGTGTCTCTGCGGGGTACCCGACTGACACACAACGTCGCAGTCGACGAAGAAAGAGAGCGGCGCCGCGCGGCGCGGCTAGCGGGTGGTGCCGGGCGAGGCGGGGTCGGCGGGGATGTCGACCTGCTCGGAGCCGGCGGTCGCCTCGGCGGGGTACGCGTCGGTGGCTTCGTCGTCCGCGCCGGTCTCGACCGCGCTCTCGCGCCGGGCGAGCTGCACGCCGGCGCCGACGAGCCCGACGACGACCGCACCGATGCCCCACAGCCACCCGGACAGGCCGAGGCCGAGCGCGTTGTCGAAGGAGAACGATCCGGCGCCGGTGAAGGCCAGCGCGCCGGCGATGACCGCGTTGGTCAGCGGCAGCTCGTAACCGCCGTTGGTCGCCCACAAGCCCTTGTCGCCGTGCACCGACACCGCCGCGGTGACCATGACCCCGATGATGATCGCGCAGGCGAGCGGGTTGAGCAGGCCGAGGACGAGCAGCGTCCCGCCGCCGGCTTCGGACAGCCCGGCGAGGATCGCCATCTGCCGCCCGGGCCGGTGCCCGACCTGCTCGAAGAACCCGCCGGTCCCGTCTGGGCCGTGGCCGCCGAACCAGCCGAACAGCTTCTGCGAGCCGTGCGCGAACAGCAGCACGCCAAGGAAAACACGCAGGAAGAACAGGCCTTCGGCCATCGGATGCTCCCGGGTACGACAGTGGCTGGTATGGCACTCTGTGGCGTGCCCACCGACGACGCCGTTTATGTCGAGCGTCTTACGGTTCGTCCCGTCTGGTGGGTCGTCGCCATCGCGATCGCCCTGCTCGGTGCCGGCGAGCTGGCCGCCGGATTCAGCTGGCAGGTCGGCCTCATCGCGCTCGCGGTCGCGCTCGCCCCGACCGTCTCGGTGCTCGCGATCCTGAGCCGGCTCACCATCCGCGTCGACGGCGTCGGCATCCACGCCGGCGGCCGGACGATGACGTACGACGAGATGGAGTCGGTCGAGGCCCTCGACGCCAAGCGCACCAAGGAGCAGGCCGGTCCGGCCGCCGACCCGGCGGCATATCTGGTGTTCCGCGGCTACGTCCGCGAGGCGGTCGTCGTACGCCCGCTCGACCCGCGGCCGGTGCCGTACTGGCTGGTGTCGACGCGGCGGCCGGCGCAGATCGTCGCCGCGGTCGAGCGCGCCGCGCGGGCGGCGTTCAGCGCGCGCTGACCAGCGCGATCGCGAGCGCCGGCGCGAGGTCGCCGCGGCCCGCGACGGCGACGTCGTCCAGCCCGAGCCATGCGGCGGTGAGCCGCAGTTCGGCCGCCAACTCCGCCGCGGTCTCGGCCGGCGCCCACGGCTCGGCCCACGCGGCCTGGACCCGCAGTACGCCGGCTTTGCGGTCGCTCTTCAGGTCGACCCGCGCGACGAGGCGGTCGCCGAGCAGGAACGGCAGCACGTAGTAGCCGTGGGTGCGTTTCGGCGCGGGGACGTAGATCTCGATGCGGTAGCGGAAGCCGAACATCCGCTCCGTGCGCGCCCGCTCCCAGATCAGCGGATCGAACGGGATCAGCAACGCCCGCGCGTCGATGCGGCGCGGCACCTTCGTGTCGGGCAGCAGGTACGCCGGCTGCGCCCACCCCTCGACCTGCGCGGGTACGAGCCGGCCGTCCTCGACGAGCTCGGCGACGCGCGCGCGGGCGAGCGGGACGTTGAGCCGGAAGTAGTCGGCGAGGTCGGAGGCGGTGCCGATGCCGTGACAGCGCGCGGCGATGAGCAGCAGCTCGCGATGCGCGGCCTCGTCGTCGGGCGTCGGCAGGTCGAGGATCGCGCGCGGGATGACGCGCTCGGTCACGTCGTACACGCGCTCGAAGTTGCGCCGGTCGGCGGCGGTGACGGCACCGGCGTAGAAGAGGTATTCGAGGGTGGTCTTGGCGTCCGACCAGTTCCAGCCCCAGTTGTCCTTCGTGCGCTTCTCGTCTTCGGCGAGCTGGCCGGCGGTGAGCGGCCCGTGCGCGCGGACGGCGTCGAGGATGTGCTCGATGTAGCCGGGGCGCTCGCGCACGACCTTCGCGATGTGACCCCAGCGGTCGACCATCTGCTCGGCGCGGCGCATCCGCCAGCGCATCAGCGGGTGCAGCGCGACCGGGAGCAGCGCGGCCTCGTGGCCCCAGTACTCGAACAACTCGCGGTGGCCGTAGGCCATGGCATCGAGCAGCGTCGTGGAGTACGGGCCGAGGCGGGAGAACACCGGGCCGTAGTGCGCGCGCTGGAAGACGTTGACGCTGTCGATCTGCAGCAGGCCGGTGTGCGCGATCGCACGGCGCAGGTGGCGGCGGTCCTTCGGTGCGTCGGCGGCGGGGCGCGCGGTGCCGAAGCCCTGAGCGGCCAGCGCGACGCGCCGCGCTTGCGCCAGCGAGAGGGTCGCCAGGCGATCACTCACACCGGTTACGGCGCAACTCGAGCGTCACTCGTCGCCACCCACCCAGCCCAGGCTGCGGGCGTAATTCTTCAACTTCGTGAGGCAGTACTGTGCGATGGCCGAGCGATTCTTCGACACGAGGTACTCACCCTTCCGGTAGGTGAGCTCGAAACAATGAGCCAGATCAGTCGAGTCCACCCATACATCGGGTACGAGCGACGGCAGAAACGGCAGGGCTGACTCGCAGCCCGTCTCGACCGGATGGCCGCTGTCGGCCTCGAGAGTCGCTTGAAGAGCGGTAGCAAATGCGCGGTTTAACTTCTTGTCTTTTCCCGCGTGAAAACCGTGATACGCGGCGTAGGCATCGAATACAACGCGCGCGTCTTCAGCCGGGTTGCCGCGAGTCTCGGCAACAGAGCGCTGTTCACCGGCCACGTAGCGGCCGAGGTCGCTACGACGGAGATAGGTGCTGACTTCCGCTGGGGTCCGGTTGTTGAACCCCAAGTCGGTCAGGGCCTTCTGTGACTCCTCTGGTCCATACCGCCGGATGACCGCTAGTGAGAGTGGCGGCGAGACCGCGAAGACGTGAGCGTCCAATGAAACGATGGTCTGTACCAGCAAGCCTCTGTGACCCGACCACCATTGCCCGATAACGCTGTCGGCACACGCTTGTAGCAGCGCGCTGGGGTCCAGCATCCCGAACCGGGCACTCGAAGTGAGGCTAGCCAGTATGCCGTGGCCTGAAGTCTCTGTAACCCAAAGGATTGTCAAGCGCACTGGCCGGGACGTTGCGCGCTCAAGCTCCAGACGTCGTTTGTTGAAGTCCGTCGAGATCTGTCGCAGGTAGTCCCCGATAGACCGAAATGCCGAGGGTTCGTATTCCGTCAGGTCGAGCAGTCGGTCGAGGGAGTCGATCTGGTTGGCAAGCTGCAAGGTTTGCTCGGCCAACGCAGGCCACGTGTCCGAAGGCGGCCCCTGTACCGCGACCGGCAAGTCGAGCGGGACGACCCCCGACACCCCCCTATATGAAGCCGACATCGAAGCCGCGAGCCCGGGATCAGTTTCGGGCCAAATCGCGAGCGCTCGTCGTCCAACCCCTTGGCGAAGGAAACGCTTAATTTCGGAGATTTCCTCGGCTGTCGGGGGGCGACTTTCGCGGTGATCAATGTTGATCGGAATGACACGGGTGTCGTTGGCTGCCAGGTCCGAGGTCAGCGGAGCCATCGCCGTCGTCAGGGCCGCTGAAGACACCTCACCGGAAAATGAGACCGTCGTCGTGAACTTCGACCCCTGAAAGAGGGTCAAGTTTTCTGCGAGCGTGGTCTTGCCCGTTCCCGATGGGGCGTGGATCGGGAGGAACAGACCCTCGCCCAGCGACCGAACGGCCGCGGCGGCTTCCTCCAGCGTTTCCATCGTCGAACGACCGGGCGGCACGAGAAGCCGCAGGACTTCCGGACCAATCCGCTCTACTAGGGGCTCGTATCGCGACGGAAGCGAGAGTGTCTCAAGGACGTGCTGCTGCGGCACGGGTCACTCCTCAATGTTTCGTCGGGGTCGCGACACTCAACCGTATTCCGGGGCGACGACACTTTGAGATTGTGCGTCTCGTTCGACGGCCCGAGGCCGTGTGGCGCGTCACTGTTCCGAATGACGCGCCCGCCCGCGGCTCAGATCAACACGCCTCACCCGTCCGAACAGGGCCGAGATCCGCCGACGGCGCGACGGTCGTGCAACCTCAGCGCGGGTCCCAGCAGAGCATGATCGGCGGGAAGAGGTCGCCGCCACCGGAAGGGCTTTCCAGCGTGTGGTCGAAGCCGAAGACGCGGTAGTGCACGACGAGCCCTTGAATGCTCGTCTCGGCTGTGTTCGGCGCGCAGGCCGGTTTGCGGACCGAAAACAGCAACTCGACAATCTGATGCGGCTTGATGACGACCGGCAGCTTCTGCCCATCGCCCTCGTAATCCTGGAACGGCCGCCAGGCGAGTGACGTGTAGATCCAGTTTTGCGGATCGTCGGGGACGTCGTAGAGCGTGACGGGATAGTCGCCCTGGTTCTGGACGCCGTACTCGTAGGTCGCGGTCGTTCCCGTCTTCGCGACGAGCAACATGCGGGTCACCGCGAAACCGTCACTGACCGACTTCCAACCCTGCGTTGTCACCGGTCCGAAGGTGCCGCTGAAGTCCAGGGGCTGGTACGTCGCGGCGTAACCGATGCGCGCGCCGGCACCGGCGAGCACGGCAACGAGCAGCAGGCCGATCGTCAGGGGGCGCACCCAGTCGGACAGCCGGTGCTTGCTGTAGCGCCGGATGTCCGCGCGGTAGGGCACTTCGAGGGCGGTCACTGCCACCGGCGAAAGATACCGGCGCGAAGGCGGTCAGGCCAGGGAGGTTCAGCGCCACACGCCGGCGAGGAACTGCCAGGTCAGCGTCGCCATATCGACGCCGTACGACGCCGTCGCCGCGCGCCCGACCGGGTACGTGTGGCCCAGCCGCGCGCTCGTCAGCAACTCCACCCGCGCGTCGCCGGCGCACCCGGTCGCCCGCCACACCGACACGACCGAGCCGGAGACGTCCGAGCCCGCCCCGCACCGGTCGGCCGTCGCGACCAGCCGGATGCTCGTGCGGGCCGGCGGGAATCCGCTCGGGTCGAGCGGCGAGCGGTCCTCGCCCGACGCCGGGATCACCGGATCGCCGAGGCCGTGCACGTGCAGCAGCGACACCGGCCGCGACGGGTCGCACGCGCCCGCCACCAGGTCGCCCGCGACGGCGACCGCGACGTGCGCGGGCGACCCCGCCGTACAGACGAAGCGATACGACATCAGCGCGCCGTTGCTGAACCCCGTCACCGCGATGCGGGAGAGGTCGACCGGCGTACGGCGGGCCACGTCGGCCACGACCGCGCGCAGGAACCCGACGTCGTCGACGCCGCGGCCCGCGGCCGGCTGGCAGCAGGTGCCCGCGTTCCACGAGTGGCCGACGCCGTCGGGGTAGGCCACGACGGCACCAGCCGCCGCCGCGCCGGCGTCGAGACCGCTGCGGCGTTCCCACGCGAGCGCGGAGCCGTGCAGTTGATGCAGGGCCAGCAGCAGCGGCCGGGCGTGCCGGGCGCCGACCGGGACGAACAGGCGGTAATCCCGCACGGTCCCGCCGTACCGGAGCGCGATCAGCCGCGACCCGGCCGCGGACGCGCCGGCCGGCCGGGCACCCTGCGCGGGCCGGAAGAGCAGCAGCGCGGGCGCGACGACGACAAGCGCGCAGAGCGCGAGGCCGAGCCGGCGCAGGGCAGTCACGCGGATCAGCCTCCGACGGCGAGCCGCCCGGACACCGCCGAATACGCCGAAATCATCCGAACGGACGGGGCCGATGGTGGGTAGCACTTCGGCGACCCGGAGAATGAGGAGCGATGGCGGACGACACCGGCAAGACCGGCTACAAGCTCATGGCGACGATCGCGGCGCTGATCGGGGCGCTCGTCGCCCGCAAGTCGCTCACGTTCGCGTGGAAGCTCGCGACCGGCAAGGAGCCACCGGCCAACCCGGAGCACCCCACCGTGACTTGGCCCGAGGCGGTCGCCTGGGCGGTCGTGTCCGGCGCGGTTGTGGGCCTCGCCCGGCTGGTCGCGCAGAAGCGGGTCGCCGCCTCCTGGCACCGCTCCACCGGCGACATCCCGCCGCGCGACTGAGCGGACACGCCGCTCAGCCCGCACCCGTTGCGCCGTCAGGGCGACATAGAGGTCGCTGTGACGGCGATGATCTTGGGTGCGTATCACCGAGTGTGACCAAATCGCGACACGCCGATACCGCGATTGACGTTTCCCCGCCCCGCTTCCGGCGTACGTTTCGGACGTGGCCGAACCAGCCCTGAGTGCCCGCCGGCTCGCGGCGATCCCCAACCTCGACGCGCTGTTCAGCGCCCGGCTGCGCCAGGGGGTCGGCGCCGCGCTCGCCGACGAGACCGGCGCGATCGTCTTCTCCGCTCCGCCGGCCGGCAGCTGGACCGTGCACCTGCACGAGGGCCGGGTCCGCCTGTCCCGCGGCGCCGTGCCGAAGCCGGCCGCCACGATCACCGCCGAGCCGATGGTGCTGGCCGCGGTGCTCGAAGGCAGGCTCTCCGGCGTCGAGGCGTTCCTCGACCACGGGCTGACCGTCCGCGGCAACCTCGCGCTCGCGCTGCAGATGGACGGCGCGTTCGACGTCGGCCGCCGCCCGGTAACCCACCCGGTCGCGCGGGTACGCAAGGTGCTCGGCGTCCGTACGGCGTACCTCGAGGCCGGCCCGCGCGACGCGCCGCCGGTGATCCTGCTGCACGGCCTCGGCGCGACGAACGCGTCGATGCTGCCGCTGCTCGCCGACCTCGCCCATGACCACCGGGTGATCGCGCCGGACTTCCCCGGCTTCGGCGCCTCCGGGGCGCCGCGCTGGCGTTACCGCGCGACCGACCTCGCGCACTGGCTCGCGGCGTTCCAGCTCGTCGTGGACGCGCGGCCCGCGATGCTCGTCGGCAACTCCCTCGGTGGCCGGGTCGCCATCGAGGCCGCCCTGACCGCACCGGAGTCCGTCCGGCGGATGGTGCTGCTGTGCCCGTCACCGGCGTTCCGGCGGATGCGGCAGTTCACCCCGCTGGTCAAGCTGCTGCCGCCGGACGCCGTCGTACCGCCGCTGCCGATGCCGCACCGCGCCGTCGTCGGCGGCATCCGGGCGATGTTCTCGCGGCCCGACCGACTCGCGCCGCCGTGGTACGACGCGGCCGCGGACGAGCACCTGCGGGTGATGCGCGACTACCGGCACCGGCGCGCGTTCTTCGCCTGCCTCAAGCAGATCTACATGGAAGAAGCCTTTGGCGACAACGGTTTCTGGGACCGGCTGCCGCGGCTCGAAACTCCGGCGCTGTTCGTCTGGGGTGATCGCGACCGGCTGGTGCCGGCGTCGTTCGAGCGACACGTGCTCGCGGCGGTGCCCGACGCGACATCGGTGTGCCTGTCCGACTGCGGTCACGTCCCGCAGTTCGAGCACCCGCGCGAGACCATCCGGCTGACCCGCGAGTTCTTCGCCGGCTAGCTAGTGGCGGCGGCGTACGTCCGCCAGGATCCGCTCGCCGAGGCGCATCGTCTCGCGGCGGTTGAGCGCCGCACCGGCGACCGCGCCGGCCAGGAACGGGATGACGGACGTCGCGTTCCGCCCGGCGCGCCGTAGCAACCGCTGCCGCAGCTGCGCCCGCGCGGCGCCGCCGAGCATCCCGCTAAGGCCGGGCCCGTCGGCGAACGGATCGAGCCCACGCCGGCGTGCCCAGGCGCCGAGGTACGCCGAACCCCGAGTGGCCGGCGTCCCCGCGACGCCGCGGCCGTAGAGCTCGTGCAGCTCGGCGATCAGCTTGACCTCGATCGCGACCACGGCCAGCGTCTCCGCGGCGACCTGCACCGGCGCGGAGAGAAAGGCCGGCGGCGCGGCGATCTCGACGGTCGACAGCACTCCCCCGGCCGCGCCGATCGCCGCGGTCGCCCGGGCCGCGGTCGCGACGAGCTGCGCCGCGATCTGGTCATCGGTGAGCGAGCCGTGATGGCGCCGTAGCGTCTCCCGGTCGCGGATCGGGATGTGCGGCGCGACCTCGACCACAGTGTCGACCAGCCGGCGGCCGCTCGTGGCGAGAAGCACCGCGAGCCGCCCGACCAGGCCCGCACGGGTGCGGCGGTCGAGCGGCTCGCCGTCGGTCAGCCGGGCGACGACGGCAGGCACCGAGTCGCGGTCCGGCGTGGCGTCTATTGCGCGCACTCCTTGCAGATCATCTTCTTCTCGTTGGCGAGCTGGCTGCGGTGCCGCACGAGGAAGCAGCTCATGCAGGTGAACTCGTCCTGCTGCTTCGGCACGACCCGGACGGTGAGTTCCTCACCGGACAAGTCGGCGCCGGGCAGTTCCAGTGATTCCGCGAGCTCGGCCTCGTCGACGTCGACGGCGCCGGCCTGCTGGTCGCGTCGCGCCTTCAGCTCTTCAATGCTGTCCTCGCCCAGATCGCTGTCGTCCGTGCGGGGCTGGTCGTAATCAGTTGCCATCGATCCTGCCTTCCCTGGTCTGGCGCGCATACAACGCAGGACCAGGCTCGGTTGTGCCCACTTTCGCCGACGAATTCCTCGCGTCGCGACTCGGCACCGTACCAGCGCCCGGCTGAAGAACACCTGATCTGCCAGGATGCGCCACTGGGCAAGCCAAAACACGCGCAACGAACCCGGGAGGAAATGTGTCCGTCTTCGCCCTCGGCGAGCGGGTTCCGTCCATCGATCCCTCGGCCTTCGTCCACCCGGATGCCACCGTGATCGGCGCCGTGACCATCGGACCTGAGTCCACGGTGTGGCCCGGCGCCGTGCTGCGCGGCGATTACGGCGAGATATTCGTCGGCGCGCGCACTTCGGTTCAGGATGGCACCGTCGTGCACGCCACCGCCGACCTACCGACACGTATCGGCGACGAGTGTGTCATTGGTCACATCGCCCATCTCGAGGGCTGCACCATCGAGGACCGCAGCCTCGTCGGCTCCGGTTCCGTCGTGCTGCACCGCGCCGTCGTCCGCACCGGGGCCCTCGTGGGAGCCGGCGCCGTCGTACCCAACGACATGGAGGTCCCGGCGTACGCGCTCGCCCTGGGGGTGCCGGCGAAGATCCGTCCCGACGCGGTCCCCGAAGGCGCGCACGACGAGGGTGTCCGGCTGTACGTCGCGAACGGCAAGCGCTACCGGGAGCAGTTGCGCCGGATCGAGTAGGCAGCGCGAGCCCCGGGTACGGCGAGGGGCATGGCGACGATCGGCTACTTCCTGTCCAGCGAGGAGCACCCCGGCAGCGAGCTGGTGACCGCGGCGGCGGCCGCGGAGAAGGCCGGCTTCGAGGCGCTCTGGATCTCCGACCACTTCCATCCCTGGCTCGACGAGCAGGGGCACAGCCCGTTCGTGTGGTCGGTGCTTGGCGCGATCTCGGCGGTCACCGAGAAGATCCCGGTCACGACGGCGGTGACCTGCCCGACGATGCGCATCCACCCCGCGATCGTGGCGCAGGCTGCGGCGACGACGGCCGAGCTGTTCGGCAAGACGCCCGACGGCCGGGCCCGCTTCTCCCTCGGCGTCGGCACCGGCGAGGCGCTCAACGAGCACGTCCTCGGCGACAAGTGGCCGACGCCGGAGGTGCGCCTCGACATGCTGGCCGAGGCGGTCGCGATCATCCGCGAGCTCTGGAAGGGCGAGACGGTCGACCACGACGGCGAGCACTACGTCGTGGAGAACGCCCGGATCTACACGCTGCCGTCGTACACCCCGGACATCCTCCTGTCGGCGTTCGGGCCGAAGGCGCTCACGCTCGCGGCCGAGATCGCGGACGGGTTCATCACGACGTCGCCGGCCGCGGACGACATCGCGTCGTACCGCCGCCAGGGCGGCCGCGGGCGGACGCAGGGCGGCGTCAAGGTCTGCTGGCACGAGGACAAGCAGCAGGCCGCGAAGATCGCGCACTCGCTGTGGCGCACGTCCGGCCTGCCCGGCCAGCTCGCCCAGGACCTGCCGACGCCGTCGCACTTCGACCAGGCCAGCGAGCTGGTGCCGCTGGAGAAGACGGCCGAGTCGGTCGTCTGCGGCAACGACCCGGAGGAGCACGCTGCCGCTCTTCGGGAGTATGTCGACGCCGGGTTCGACGAGGTCTACGTCGCCCAGATGGGGCCGGACCAGGAGGGCATGATCGCCTTCTACGAGCGCGAGGTCCTGCCACTGCTGCGCTGACTCCCGACCCAATTGCGCAATAGCCGACTTCTATGGGGTCTATTGCGCAATTGGGTGCCGGACGGCGGGCGTCGTACAGTGTTCCGAACGCCGTTCGGTTCGGCCGTTCAGGAGGGGCAGCGCCGATGGACTTTCGGGACACTCCGGACGAGGCGGAGTTCCGCGCCCGGCTCCGGCAATGGCTCGCCGACACGCTGCCGGCCGGCTGGGCGCAACGCACGCCGTCGCCCGGCCGCTGGGACGAGGCGTTCACCCGCGAGTGGACCCGCAAGCTCTACGACGCCGGGTACGTCGGGCTCACGTGGCCGAAGGAGTACGGCGGCGGCGGTGCACCGCACACCTACCAGGGCATCTACCTCGAAGAGACCGCGCGGGTCGGCGCGCCCGACCACATCGGCGTCATCGGCCTCGGCATGGCCGGCCCGACGATCATCGCCTGGGGCACCGACGAGCAGAAGAAGCGCTACCTGCCGCCGCTGCTCGCCGGCGAAGAGGTGTGGTGCCAGGGCTTCAGCGAGCCGGGCAGCGGCTCCGACCTCGCCGGCGCGCGCACCCGGGCCGAGCTCGACGGCGACGAGTGGGTCGTCAACGGGCAGAAGGTCTGGTCGTCGTACGCGCACATCGCCGACTGGTGCATCCTCGTCGTCCGCACCGACCCGTCGGCGTCGAAGCACGCCGGCCTGTCGTACCTGCTGGTCGACATGCACGCGCCCGGCGTCGAGGTCCGGCCGCTGCGCCAGATCACCGGCGACCCGGAGTTCAACGAGGTGTTCTTCACCGACGTGCGGGTGCCGCGCGACTCGATGCTCGGCCAGCCCGGCGAGGGCTGGAACGTCGCGATGACGACGCTGCTGCACGAGCGCGGCACGCTCGGCTTCGCGCTGACCGCCGCGCTCGAACGGCAGGTGTTCAACCTGATCCGGCTCGCCCGCGAGGTCGGCGCCGACGATCCCGTCGTCCGCGACCAGATCGCGCAGCAGTGGATCGACCTGCAGGCGTTGCGGTTCACCAACTACCGGTCGCTCACGGCGCTGCAGAAGACCGGCGTACCCGGGCCCGAGGGGTCGGTCGCGAAGCTGCACTGGTCGGAGACGAACCAGCGACTGACGAAGCTCGCGCTGTCGTTGCAAGGACTCGCCTCGCAGCTCGACGCGGACGGCGGGGTCTGGGACGGCTACTGGCAGTACCAGCAGCTGCGCAGCCGCGGCAACACCATCGAAGCAGGCACCAGCGAGGTGCTGCGCAACATCATCGCCGAACGCGTCGTCGGCCTCCCCCGGAGCAGGTGAGCTGAGCCATGGACTTCGCCTTCTCCGAAGAGCAGGAACTGCTGCGGTCGTCGGTGCGCGAATACCTGCGCGACCGCTACGGCGACGAGCGCGTCGTCGCGCTGGCCGAGAGTGACGCCGGCTGGGACCCGTCGACGTGGAAGGAGCTGGCCGACATGGGCTGGCTCGACGCTGACCCGTCTTCTGGGCTCGGCCTGCTCGAGCACGCGGTCATCGCCGAGGAGTCGGCGTACGCGCTGCTGCCGGCGCCGTGGTTCTCAACCGTTGCGCTGGCCTGGCCGCTGCTGGACGACGCGCTGCGCGACGCGATCGGCGCCGGTGATCGCTCGGCGACGCTGGCGACGCACGGTTCGGTCGACGTGTCTGACGGCGGCGGATCGCTGTCCGGTGTCCTGACGCTCGTGCCGGACCTGACCTCGGTGACCGACGTCCTCGTGGTCGCCGGCGACGGCGTCTACGCGGTCGAGGCGACGCCGGACGTCGTCGTACCTCGGTCGACCATGGATCGCACCCGGCGGCTCGGCGAGCTACGGCTCGACCGCACACCCGGGCGCCGGCTCGACGTCGACGCGTCGGCGCTGGCCGACGTACGGCGGCGGTCGCTCGCGCTCGCGTCGTGCGAGGCGGTCGGGGTCGCGCAGCGCGCACTCGACCTCGCCGCGGCCTACACGAAGACGCGCGAGCAGTTCGGTCGGGTCATCGGCACCTACCAGGCCGTGTCGCACCGGGTCGCGGACATCTTCGTCGTGCTGCAGCTCGGCCGGTCGCTCGCCTACTGGGCGGCGTGGGCGGTGAGCGAGGGCGACCCGCAGGCCGACGTCGCCGTGTCCGCGGCGAAGGCGGCGGCGACCGAGGGTGCAGTGCTCGCGTGCGAGTACGCGATCCAGGCGCACGGCGGCATCGGCTTCACCTACGAGCACATCCTGCACCGCTACTACAAGCGGGCGCAGTGGCTGGAGGCGTTCGAGGGATACGGGCGCGAACACCGGGCCGCGGTCGCCGCCGCGATCCTCGACACCGAAGGGGCGCTGGCGTGATCACGCTGAACCGAATCCTCTACACCGCGGTCGCGACGGCCGAGGGCGGTCGTAACGGGCACACGGCGACCGACGACGGGCGGCTCGACGTGAAGGTCGTCCCGCCGGTCGAGCTGGGCGGTCCGGAGGGCGGTGTCGGCACCAACCCCGAGCAGCTGTTCGCCGCGGGTTATGCCTCGTGCTTCCACTCCGCGGTGCAGCTGGTCGCGCAGCGGCTCAAGCTCGATCCCGAGGGCTCGACGGTGACCGCGAAGGTCGGCTTCGGCTCGATCGAGGGCTCGCCCGGGTTCGGGCTGTCGGTCGAGCTCGTCATCGGCCTGCCGAACATCGCCGATCGCGAGCAGGCGCAGCAGCTCGTCGACCGCGCGCACAAGGTGTGCCCCTACAGCAACGCGGTGCGCGACAACATCGACGTGACGCTGACGCTCGTCTAGCGGATGGTCCGGGCAGCCCGGCCACCTCGGACCACCGCCGGGGACGTTCTGCTGGTCGAAACTGCTGTCGCAGACCAGCAATTGGTACCCGCCTGCGACCTGGCGCGGGCCGCTAGTTGCCGGGGAGGACGATCGAGCCGGCGAAGTTGGTGATGCCGGTCGCGGCCGAGTCGAGCCGTACGACGTAGAAGCCGCTGTTGCCGTCGGAGTACCAGATGTCGTCGGTGGCCTCGTCGTACGCCGGCGCCGACATCGCGAACGAGCCGGAGCGCGGTGAGGTCTGTGCCGGCAGCAACGGCTTGTTGAAGTAGGCGATCTCGACCGGGTTGGCGACGTCGCGGATGTCGAACACCCGCAGGCCGCTCATGATGAACGAGCAGGCCACGATGTACGGGTCGACCCGGCTCGGCAGGTCGCAGTAGTGCGCCTGGTAGCCCTGGAACGGCTGGTCCTGACCGTTGCCGGGGTCGGCCTCGAGGTCCGCGCCCTGCGCCGACGGCTCGTTGACGGCGAGGCGCATGTTCGACACGACGAACGGGTTGGTCTCGTCCTCGATGTCGATGATGCGGGCCGCGCCGATGTTCGCGCCGGAGCCGAACTCGTCGTCCTCGAGCAGGTAGTGGTGCCCGGCGACCGTGAACGGCGTCGCGTTCTGCGGGGTGCTGACGTTCGACCAGGTGAGCCGGCTGACGATGCGCAGTTGCGGATTCAGCACCCGGTTCTGCACCTGGCTGACATCGAGGATCGTCAGGCCGGCGAAACCGCCGTCGCCGGACTGAAAATCGCCCTCGGCCATGTACAGCCGGGTGCCGTCGTCGCTGATCGAGACGCCGTGCGGCTGGAAGTTGAACCACACCCCGAGCAGCCGCGGCACGGTCGGGATGGTCAGGTCGACCGCCGCGAGCGTGTGCCCGTAGAGGGACGAGACCCAGAACGTGTTGCCGTCCGGCGAGAACCCGCCCTCATGGCCGAGCACACCCATCGGGACGGACGCGTCGAGGCGCGGGTGCCGGCAGTCGGTCTTGACGTCGTACACGTCGACGAAGCCGGGGTCGAAGGCCGGACTGCCCATGTCGGCGACCAGCAGGCCGCGCTGCTGGTTGAGCCGCACGGACTCGTGCGGCGACTGGAACGCCGGCGTCCGCAGCACGTCGGTGATGACCGGATGCGCCGGGTCGGACATGTCGGTGACGTACGTGCCCGGGCCCTCGGGGGTCGCCGCCGGGACGGTCTGGCCGGCGACTGTCGTCTGGCCCGTGACGCCGGCCTGGTCGGAAAGGTTGTTCGGGAACAGCAGCGTCGAGTCCCAGTAGGCGCACTCGTGCCCGGCGGGGTCGACGTAGCGCTCGACCCGGTAGCCGCCGACCGTGCCGCCGATGTGGCTGACCTCGCGGGCGTTGCAGTAGTAGCCGGCCGCGGCCCGGCCGGAGGTGTAGTCGGCGAGCGGCGCGCGGCCCTGCGTGGACTCCGGCATCGAGCCGGTGTCACAGGCCAGGTCGGGCGTCGGGCCCGACGACGGCCCGGTCGGTCCGGTGGCGCGCGCGGCGAGCGTCCCACCGCTCGTCGCGACGACGACGGCCGACAGCGCGGCGAGAAGGCGAGTGGAGACGGGCAACCGCATCGTGGAGCTCCTGACGGCCGGGCGCATGGCGCGAGATCGCGCCGGCTTCGACGGCTCAGTCAGGAATCCTGCTGGCCAGCATCAGGAAACTTCGCGGCGGCCCTGGGCCGCCCTGCCTCCTAGTTGCCCGGCAGGACGATCGTCTTCGCGAACTTCGTGATGTGCGTCGCCTTCGGGTCGAGCCGTACGACGTAGAAGCCGCTGTTGCCGTCGGTGTACCAGATGTCGTGCGTCGCCTCGTCGTACGCCGGCGCCGACATCGCGAACGAGCCGGACTTGGTCGACGTCGCCGACGGGAGCAACGGCTTGTTGAAGTAGGCGATCTCGACCGGGTGCGCCACGTTGCGGATGTCGAACACGCGCAGGCCGCTCATGATGAACGAGCAGGCCACGATGTACGGGTCGACCCGGCTCGGCAGCGAGCAGTAGTGCGCCTGGTAGCCCTGGAACGGCTGGTCCTGGCCGTTGCCCGGGTCGCTCTCGAGCGCGGCACCCTGCGCCGACGCCTGGTTGACCGCGAGGCGCATGTTGGACACGACGAACGGGTGCTTCACGTTCTGGATGTCGATGATGCGAGCCGCGCCGATGTTCGCGCCGGAGCCGAACTCGTCGTCCTCCATCAGGTAGTGGTGGCCGTGCATGGTGAACGGCGTCGCGGTCTGCGGCGTGCTGACGCTCGACCACGTGAGCCGGCTGATCACGCTGACGCTCGGGTTGAGCACGCGCTTCTGCACCTGGCTGACGTCGAGGATCGTCAGGCCGGTGAAGCCGCCGCCCGGCTCACCGCTGCTGAACTCCGACTCGGCCATGTAGAGCGTCTTGCCGTCTTCGCTGAGGGTGACGCCGTGCGGCTGGAAGTTCGTCCACGCGCCGAGCAGCACCGGCGCCTTCGGGTTCGTCAAGTCGACGGCCGCCAGCGTGTGCGCGTAGAGCGACGCGACCCAGAACGTGTTGCCGTCCGGGGAGAAGCCGCCCTCGTGGCCCAGGATGCCCATCGGCGTCGAGGAGTCGAGCGTCGGCTGCAGGCAGTTCTGGCTCACGTCGTAGACGTCGACGAAGCCTGGGTTCCACGTCGGGTAGCCCATGTCCGCGACGAGCAGGCCGCGCTTGACGTTCAGCCGCAGCGACTCGTGCGGCGAGTCCATCGCCGGCGTGTGCAGCACGTCGGCCACCTTGGGGTGCGCCGGGTCGTGCATGTCCATGACGTAGACGCCCGGGCCTTCGGTCCCCTGGTCGGCGAGGTTGTTCGGGAACAGCAGCGTGGAGTCCCAGAACGCGCACTCGTGCCCGGACTTGTCGACGTAGCGCTCGACCCGGTAGCCGCCCACCAGACCGCCGTAGTGGCCGATCTGGCGCGCGTTGCAGAAGTAGCCCTTCGCAGCGCGGCCGGAGTTGTAGTCGGCGAGCGGCGCGCGGCCCTGCGTGGACTCGGGCATCGAGCCGGCGTCGCACGGCAGGTCGCGGATGGCGGCCATCGAGGGCGCCGCGGCCGGAGACGTGGCGTTCGCGGCGACGACCGAGCCGCTGGTGAGGCAGGCCACGCCGAGGGACAGGGCGACGAGGACACGGGTGGGGACGCTGGGTAGGCGCATGCCCGGAGACTTCGCCGAGCCGAAACCGAATCCTGCTCGGTTCGAGCGCGTGCCGTTAGCCTGCCCGGGTGCCGTTGACCTCACGTGACCTCTCCTACCCATCCACTCGTCGCGACCCCACCATCGATGTCCTGCACGGCGAGACCGTGCCCGACCCTTATCGATGGCTCGAAGACACCTATAACGACGAGACCGCCGCATGGGTGATGGCACAGAACGCGCTGACCGAGCGCGTGCTCGCCGGCTCCCCCGCCCGCGAGCAGATCCGGGCCCGGCTGACCGAGGTGTGGGACTACCCGCGCCGCGGGGTGCCATACGAGCGCGCCGGGCGCTGGTTCCAGCAGCGCAACACCGGCCTGCTCCCCCAGTCGGTGCTCTACGTCATGGACGGCCCGGAAGAAGAGGGACGGGTACTCATCGACCCCAACGCGCTGTCGGCCGACGGCACGGTCGCGCTGATGTCGACCGCGGTCAGCCCGGACGGCCGGCTGCTCGCCTACGCGACCTCCGCCGCCGGTTCCGACTGGATGACCTGGCGGATCCGCGACATCGACACCGGCGAGGACCTCGACGACGAGCTCGGCTGGTCGAAGTTCTCCGACGCGGTCTGGACGCCGGACTCCGCCGCGCTGCTCTACGCCCGCTACGACGAGCCCGAATCGGGCCAGGAGTTCCTCGCCGAGAGCCGGGTCGGGCGCATCGTCCGGCACCGGCTCGGCACGCCGCAGCCGGACGACGTGACGGTGTGGTCGGCGCCCGACCAGCCCGAGTGGATCCCCTCGGTCAACGCCACGCCGGACGACGCGTGGGCGGTCGTGTTCGTCGCGCACGGCACCTACCCGGAGAACCAGCTGCACGTGATCGACCTCGCCGACCCCGAGGCTCCGGCACGGCCGCTCGTCCCCGGGCTCGACTGCGAAGCGTCGTACGCCGGCAACGTCGGCGCGACGTTCTACCTCGTCACCGACGCGGGCGCCGCGCGGCGTCGGATCGTCGCGGTCGACCTCGACACCATCGACCGCGACGCGTGGCGCACCGTCGTACCCGAGGGCGACGACACGCTCACCGAGGCCCACCTCTACGGCGGCCGCCTCGTGGCGCACTACCTGGAACACGCCCACTCGTCGCTGCGGGTGTTCGGCCTCGATGGCCGTCGTGAGGCCGACGTCGAGCTGCCCGGCATCGTCACCGTGAGCGAGATGTCGGGGCGGCCGGACCGCGACGAGCTCCACCTCGCCGTCACCTCGTTCACCGACTCGGGCTCGTTGTGGGCGCACGACCTGGCGCGCGCGACGACCCGCCGTACCTTCGCGCCAACCGCCGCCATCGACACCACCTCGTTCGTCACCGAGCAGGTGTTCGTGGCGTCCGCCGACGGAACGCCGGTGCCGGTCTTCCTCGTGCATCGCGACGACGTCAAGCCGAGCGGCGACGTGCCGGTGCTGCTCTACGGGTACGGCGGCTTCAACATCCCGCTCACGCCGGCGTTCTCCGCGCTGCGCGCCACGTGGGTCGAGCGCGGCGGGCTCTACGCGGTGGCGAACCTGCGTGGCGGCGGCGAGTACGGGCGGGAGTGGTACGACGCCGGGCGCCGGGCCGGCAAGCAGAACGTGTTCGACGACTTCACCGCCGTCGCGCGCTGGCTCGGCGGCGCCTCCGGCTGGTCCGAACCGAGCCGGGTCGCCATCCACGGCGGCTCCAACGGCGGCCTGCTCGTCGGCGCCTGCCTCACTCAGCATCCCGAGCTGTACGGCGCCGCCGTACCGGCGGTCGGCGTGCTCGACATGCTCCGCTTCCACCGGTTCACGATCGGGTGGGCGTGGACGAGCGACTACGGCGACCCGGACGATCCTGAGCAATACCAATGGGTTCGGGCCTACTCGCCGCTGCACAACGTGCGTCCGGGCACGGCGTACCCGCCGACGCTCGTCCTCACCGGCGACCACGACGACCGGGTCGCGCCGGGGCACTCGTTCAAGTTCGCCGCGGCGCTGCAGGCCGCGCAGGCCGGCGACGCGCCGGTGCTCATCCGCATCGACACGTCGGCCGGCCACGGCGCCGGCAAACCCACGCAGAAGCTCATCGACGAGGGCACCGACCTGCTGACGTTCCTCGACCTGACCATCGGTGGGAGCATGAGCACATGACGGCGACGGTGGAACACACTCAGAGCTTCGACTCGCTCGCGCCCGCGACCGGAGAGGTCGTCGCGACCTTCCCGGTGCATGGCGAGGCCGAGGTGCGCGAGGCGGTGCAGCGCGCCCGCAAGGCGTCCCAGTGGTGGGGCGAGCTCGGCTTCGACGGCCGGCGCGAGCGGCTGCGCGCGTTCGCCGGTGCGCTCACCCGCCGCCGCGAGGAGCTGCTCGACCTGATCTCGCGGGAGAACGGCAAGCCGCGCGTCGATGCGTTCATCGAGCACGTCCTCGTGCTCGACCACATCGACTGGGCGGCGAAGAACGCGCGCCGGATCATGAAGCCGCGCCGGGTGGGCGGGTCGCTGATGCTGGCGAACATCGCGCCGATCCTCGAATACCAGCCGCTCGGCGTCGTCGGCGTCATCGGCCCGTGGAACTACCCGCTGTTCACCCCGATGGGCTCGATCGCCTACGCGCTCGCGGCCGGCAACGCGGTGGTGTTCAAGCCGAGCGAGTACACCCCGGCGGTCGGCGTCTTCCTCGCAGACCTGTTCCGCGAAGTGGTGCCGGAGCAGCCGGTGTTCCAGGTGGTCACCGGCTTCGGCGAGACCGGCGCCGCGCTGTGCCGGGCCGGCGTCGACAAGCTCGCGTTCACCGGCTCGGCCCCGACCGGCCGCAAGATCATGGCCGCGTGCGCCGAGACGCTCACGCCGGTGCTGCTGGAGCTCGGTGGCAAGGACGCGATGCTCGTGGACGCCGACGCGGACGTGAAGGCCGCCGCGGGGGCCGCGCTCTGGGGCGCCTGCGCGAACGCCGGCCAGACCTGCATCGGCGTCGAGCGCGTCTACGTCGTCGACGCCGTCTACGACGAGTTCGTCCGCGAACTGACCAGCGCGGCGAAGGACCTGAAGGCCGGCGGCGACAACGCGGTCATCGGGCCGATGACGATGCCGCGCCAGCTCGACATCGTCCGCGAGCACATCGAGGAGGCCCTGGACCGCGGCGCGCGCGCCGTCGTCGGCGGCCGCGAGTCGGTGCACCCGCCGTACATCGACCCGGTGATCCTGGTCGACGTACCGGAGGACACCCGCGTGATGCGCGAGGAGACGTTCGGCCCGGTGCTCCCCGTGACCCGCGTCCGCGACCTGGACGAGGCGGTCGAGAAGGCCAACCGCACGTCGTACGGGCTCGGTGCCTCGGTCTACGGCAAGAAGCACGGGTACGACGCCGCGCGCCGGCTGCGCAGCGGGATGGCGAGCGTCAACTCTGTCCTCGCGTTCGCGGGCTTCCCGTCGCTGCCGTTCGGCGGGGTCGGCGAGTCGGGCTTCGGACGCATCCACGGCGAGGACGGGCTGAAGGAGTTCACCCGGCCGAAAGCCATTGCGCGGCAGCGATTTTCGACGCCTGCCGAGATGATGTCGTTCGAGCGGCCGGAGTGGCTGCCGAAGCTCGCGGCGAAGATCGGCGACATGCGCTTCGGCCGCCGCCGCTAGAGCCTCAGGTCCGGCGGAGCACCAGCACGGTCACGTCGTCGTCGTGCGTGCGCTCCGCCGACGCGACCTTGATGACGTGCTGCAGTAGCCGCTCGGCCGGCCAGCCGAAGCCGCCGGCGCACGACTCGACCACGCGCGCGATACCTTCGTCGATGTCCTCGCCGCGCCGCTCGACCAGGCCGTCGGTGATCGCGACCAGCGCGGCGCCGGGCGGCAGCTCGACCGAAACGACCTGCCGCGCGAAGACACCCACGCCGAACGGCGTCCCGGCCGCGGTCGGCACCTCCCGGCACCCCGTCTCGTCCACGATGAGCGGCGAGAGGTGGCCGGCATTGGCGATGTGCACGACGTCGGTGCCGCTGTCCGCGAGCGCGTACAGCACGGTCACGAGCTGCTCGACGTCGAGCAGCTCGAAGAACTTGTCGACCGCCCCGAACACGTGCACCGGGTCCGGGTCGGCGATCGCGTACGCGCGAATCGTGGAGCGGATCTGCGCCATCGCCGCGGCCGCCTCGACGCCCCGGCCCATGACATCACCGACGACCGCGACGATCCGCTCGTCGGTGATCGGCAATACGTCGTAGAAGTCGCCGCCGGCCTCCTGGTCGCCGGCCGGGCTGTAGTAGGCCGCGACCTCCCAGCCGGGAATCGTCACCGGCTCGCGCGGCAGCAGCGCCCGCTGGAGCTCGAGCGACGCGCGGCGTTCGGCCTGGTAGACCTCGGTGCGCTGCAACGTCTGACCGGTCAGCGCGGCGAGCGCCATCACGAACGCGCGCTCGTCCTCGTCGAACAGCTTGCGGGTCGCGAAGCTGAATCGCAGCGCGCCGATCGAGCGGCCCGCGATCACAAGCGGTACGGCGCACATCGACACGACCGACGCCTCGAACCCGCGCAGCGCCGGGAACTTCTCGTCGCGTTCCTCGCGGGACTCGAGCCACACCGCCTCGCCGGTGCGCAGCGCGGTCGCGGCCGGCAGCGGCGCGTCCATCCGCTCCTCGCGCAGCGCGTCAATGAGCTCGTCGCCGTACCCGACGACGCCGGGCAGGGCGAGGTGGACGCCGTCGCCGGACGGGACGAGCAGGCCACCGCCGGACGCCCCGAGCGCCGCGACGCCTTCGGAGACGACGACGGAGGCGACGTCCTCGGGGGTACGGGCGCGAGCGAGCGCGGCGCTCGCACGCTGCAGCCGCGCGGCGCGTTCGCTGACCCGCTGCGACTCGGCGAGCCGGCGGATCTCGACCACCAGCCGTTCCTCGAAGCCCTGGACCGGATCGGTCTGCTCCCCCGCCGCCAGCGTGCGCAGCTGGGTGATCACCGCCTCGACGTACCAGTGCCGGAAGAGCCGGTGCTCCGGCGGCGTCTCCAGCGTGAGCAGCCGCGCGGCGCGGGAGTACTCGTCGGCCTCGTCCAGCGCGCGCAGGTAGGCCTCGCCGGCGTCCGCGGCGTGCAGCGGCAGGTGCAGCGTGAGCAGGGTCCGCGGGTCGCCGCGGCCGGCGGCGGCGAGCGCCTGGCGCTTGATCGCGTCCCGCGCCTCGGCGAAGCCGGTGACGACGGTCTCGATGAGCTCGGCCAGGTGCTGCGGCACGTCGGCGTTGGCGGCGGTCGCCGCGAGCTGGAACTCGCGGACGAGGTTGTCGACGTGCGCCTTGGCCTCGATCAGCAGGTCCGTCGGGACGTCGCCGAGGACGACGGTGAACCGCTCCGGGCCGGCCGGCAGGTCGTCGTCCCACTGCTCGAGCAGCGCGTCGATGTCGACCGGCTCGACCGCCACGGCCGAGCCGGCCGTCAGCTCGGCCCAGACCGTCTTGCCGCCGGCGGGGATGCGCTCGATGCCCCAGCGGGACGAGACCGCCTCGACCAGCGCCAGCCCGCGCCCGGTCATGTTGGTCGCGCTCTCCGCCGGACGGATCGGGCTGCGCGGGTTGGTGTCGGTGACCTCGATGCGTACGACGTCGGCCCCGCCGGCGACACAGACCGTCACCGGCGGGACGCCATGCTGGTGCGCGTTCGCGAGCAGCTCGGCGGCGACCAGCTCGGCGTCGTCGGCGACCTTGGCGGCGCCGCGGGCGACGACCTGGTCGCGCACGAAGTAGCGACCCTCGCGGATCGCCTCGATGTCGTCACCGACCGCGAGGCAGGTCCGGGCCCGCCCACCGCTGGCCGGCCGTGACGTCGGCGGCCCCGGCGCTGGCTGGTCGCCCACCCGACGAGTGTTCCACAAGGGGTTGTCCTGTCCTGTCCGGCTGGTTAGCTCGCGCCCGCGGCGACGAGCAGCCCGTGCAGCCGGCCGAACAGGCTCGGATTCGCGGCGAGCATGATCCCCGTACCCAGCGGGCGACCGTTCAAGCCATCGACCCGGGCACCCGCCTCGCGGGCGATGAGCGTGCCGGCGGCCCAGTCCCACGGGTGCATGCCCGCCTCGTAGTACGCATCGAGCCGGCCGGCCGCCACCGCGCAGAGGTCGAGCGCGGCCGATCCGAGCCGGCGGATGTCGCGCACCTGCGGCAGCATCCGGGCGACGACCTGTGCCTGCTCGG
>Ga0157369_10000756_pt1 | contig 41660 bp, 48 predicted proteins | sample C25metaG_FD_113461 | JGI IMG/M metagenome (GOLD analysis project Ga0157369, IMG submission 113461) | Corn rhizosphere microbial communities from Kellogg Biological Station, Michigan, USA - C2-5 metaG | ecosystem: Host-associated > Plants > Roots > Rhizosphere > Soil | place: USA: Michigan... | reverse complement strand
TTCATCAGCCCGCGCCTGTCGCTCCCGATTGCGGCATCGATACGGCAGCAGTTATGGAGGAACAAATCGGAGGGAAATAGCAGTGAAAAAGATCGAAGCGGTGATCAAGCCGTTCAAGCTCGATGACGTGAAGGACGCGCTTCACGATGTTGGCGTTTCCGGAATGACCGTCACCGAAGTCAAAGGTTTCGGTCGGCAGAAAGGCCACACGGAGCTTTACCGCGGCGCCGAATATGTCATCGACTTCCTGCCCAAGGTGAAGGTGGAGATCGTCGTCGAAGACAATCTCGTCGACAACGTCGTTGAGGCGATCACCGAGGCGGCGCGGACCGGCCGAATTGGCGACGGCAAGATCTTCGTCAGCCCGATCGACGAGGCGGTTCGCATCCGTACCGGCGACAAGGGTCCGGATGCGATCTAAATAGCCGTATGACCGAGGGTCCGCCGAATGGCGAAATGCTTGCTTCGATGGCGCCGGAAGAACTCCGGAGAGCGATGCGCACGCTCGGCTATCGAACCCAGAGCGACCTTGCGAACGCAATCGGAGTCTCCCGCTCAGCCGTCAGCCTTTGGCTGGAAGGCAAAGTTGGAGTGCCGCGGCCCGTCGCAATGCTGCTCAGGATGCTGATAGCCGCTCAAAGGCGGGTCTATTGAGCCCCCAAAATCTGCTGCAACTCTCGTCGTTCCCGACCGTTACGCCTCTCAACCGATAACAAAACAATGGGAGGTACACGTGGGTACCATTCTGATTATCATCCTGATCCTGCTCCTCGTTGGCGCACTCCCGACCTGGGGCTTTTCGCGTGGCTGGGGTTATGGGCCTTCAGGGCTTCTTGGCCTGATCCTGATCATCGTCATCATACTGCTGCTGACAGGAAATCTCTAAATCCCAACGGGGAACCTGCAAAAGGAAGGGCGCCGGGCAAACAACCCGGCGCCCTTTTTTGTTTTCTTTTGTGTTCAGGCCTTATTTGCCCTTCTTGTCCGCCTTGTTGTCTGTGGCGTTCGAGGTGGAATTATCGGCAGCATTGCGGATCTCGGCAGCCTTGTTCTCGCCTTCATTCTTGATCGCCGACGCTTCGTTGTCCGCGGAGTTCTGAATCGCCTGCGACTCGTTATCGGCGTTGCTCTGGATATTCGCAGCTTCGTTATCGTAATTGGACTCGACGTTCGCTGCCTGCTGATCAGCCGGGTTCTTGTGGCAAGCGGCAAGGGCGAGAATTCCCAAAGCCACCGCAACGCTGGTGCTCAACTTCATCGCAAATCCCCTGTGGTTGACTGAGGCTGCTTCAGCGTTCGGGCAGCCAAACGGTTCCGGGGCCGCAACGGGTCTTGTCTTGCTTCACGGCTGCCGCATGTGGCAGCGCGGTGTCATGAACTCGAGACGGGAGGCACTTCGGCGCACATTTTCCTGGGCCGGAGTCTTGCGCTCACTCAAGGTCGCGGCGATCATCGGCACCATTCTCAACACGATCAATCAGGGCCCGGAGATCTTCACCGGCCACTGGCCGATCTGGTGGAAGCTCATCCTCACCTATTTCACGCCTTTTGCCGTGGCAAGCTACGGAAGTTACGCCGCATTCCGAAGCACCGAGTGACCGGTCCGACTGCCGTTTAGTGCGTTTTTAAGGAACCCGAATCGGCTGCGGTGCATTGATTCCGCAAAAGTCAACAGAAAAATTCAGGTGTGAAAATGAAGAAGCTAGCAGTAGCGCTGGCGGCAACGGCTGCATTCGTCCTTACGACCCCTGCCGTTTCCGCCGCAATGGATTCGGAAAGTTACCAGGCGCAGGCGGCGGCAAGCGATGCTGCAATCAACGCGCATGAAGACATGATGGACGCTTTTGGGAAAGATAGCTTGAGGCCGGGTCAATATGTCTGGCGCGAGGTCCCCGACAGCGCGGGCCCCGAGCGGGTCGTCATCAGCCTTAGCGACCAGCTCGCCTTTGTGTACCGCGGCAACACCTTGATGGCGGCCTCCTCCATCTCCAGCGGCCGGCCTGGTTACGACACTCCGACCGGCCAGTTTCAAATTCTGAATAAGGAAGTGATGCATCGTTCGAAAAAATATGAAGATGCGCCAATGCCCTATTCCGAATTCTTCACCTCGTATGGGGCAGCGTTACATGCGGGCGGGACTCCAGGTGAGCCGTCCTCGCACGGATGCGTCCATCTGCCGACCGCCTTCGCGAAGAAACTGTTCACGATTACCGATGTGGGCACCCCCGTCCTGATCGGCGCTTGACCCACGAAGTCGGTCACTGAGTCTTTAATGCCACGCCCGGGTGCCAAAAAGCGTCCGGGCGTTGGCTAATGCGTTGTTCAGGCGGATTCCTTCAATTAATCCAGTGCTATGAAAACAGGGATCCTATTCGCCGCGGGCGCCGCTCTCTTTCTGCAATCGGGCTTTGCCGAGGCCGCTCCGGCCGCTCCCGCGGCCCCTTCCATTTCGGCATTGCCGTATCAGTCGGCGAATCTGCCCACCGCTCCGCAGGTCCAGTCCTTCTACGCCACCTGGCAATATTCGCCGATCTGGTTTCATGGCAATGCAGCCAATCCAGCGGCGAACGACCTGGTGACCGTCCTTCAACGCTCGTCGCTCGACGGACTGAACGGCGGCTCCGAAATCGCCTCCGTGGTGCAGGCCGCGATCCAGCGAGCCTCCACCGGCGATCCGGCGGCAGTCGCCTACGCCGAACACACGCTCTCAGAGGCTCTGGTGCTGTACGCCCAGACGATGAAGCACCCGGTTCCGGGGATGACCTACGGCTACGGCTTTCAGCGTCCGCAACCGGTGCAGCCCGTTGAGGTTCTCCTCGCCGCTTCGGTCGCGCCGTCGCTGCAGGCTTATGTTCAACAGGTCGCGAACCCGAACACAGTCTATACCTCCATCCGCGACGCGGCCTGGCGGCAGATGCAGGCGAGCGGAACGACAGTCGCGGATCCGCGGGTGGTGGCGAATCTCGATCGCGCCCGCGGAATGCCTGCGAAGGGCCGTTTCGTGATGGTCAATGCCGCAACGCAGATGCTCTACATGTATCAGGACGGTGTTCCCGTCGGTTCCATGAAGGTGGTCGTCGGCGACAACGGACAGTTTCTGAAGAACCGGCCGGATACGCGCACGCCGCTGATCACGAGCATGATGTATTACGTGATCCACAATCCCTATTGGAATTCGTCCGATACACTGACCCGGCTTAACATCGCGCCACGTTATGCGGCCGAGGGCGACAAATATCTCAAGGCGCGCGGATTCAAGGTCATGTCGGACTGGACCCGGGATGCGAAGGTTATCCCGGCCAGCGAGGTAGACTGGAAGGGCGTCCGCGCGGGTAAGGTCAGCATCCGCATCCGCCAGGATCCGGGGCCGGATAACTTCATGGGCCAGCTGAAATTCCCGTTTGCAAACCCGCAGGACATCTATCTGCATGACACCGATCCGGGCGACCGCAACCTGTTCTCTTTATCTCAGCGGACCCGCAGCAACGGGTGCATTCGTCTGGAAAATGCTCCGCTGCTGGCGAGGTGGCTGATCGGGCACGATCCAATGCAAACGGACCAGCCGGAATATGCGGAGCAGTTGACGCAACCGGTTCCGGTCTATGTGACCTATCTCACCGCCCAGCCGCAGGACGGGCAGCTGACGTTCGTGAAGGACGTGTACGGAATGGATCCCACCGCCAGCACGACAAAGGTCGCATCCGGCAAGTAAACGCGAGTTCGCTCGAAATCAGTGCTGCGCGGCGGGATGCGCCAGTTCGGCGTGCAGCTTTGCGAGTTCCTCGTGACGGCGGCGGACTTCGGGATCGGTGGCGTGCTCCGCCAGTTCGCGGCAGTTTTGCTCACGCTGGCGATGAAAGACCAGGTCTTCTTCGCTCATGGCCGGCTCCAGCTACTAAAGCGGCGGCAGCTCTCGCTGTCACGGGTGCCATGCGCTTCCTCTCGGCAACCGCAAACAGCATATACCATAGCTATTGTTACGAATCCGAATCCATCGGAAAACGGCCATTTTCCGATCGCTTGTTAGCGCCGTCGGCTAACACCCGAGTCGCCGCTGTCGCTCGCTTCTTCTTGCGCCTTTGCATCCGCGCCGCCTGCGATGTGCAGCCAGTCATGAAACCCAAGATGATAGATCTGGTCCATCACTTCGAACTCGAGACCGCCCGGTTGGTTGGTGTTGCTGTTCCACAGCGCCACGACTCCGCTTTTCTTCTGCGGGTCGAACAGGATGAGTGAACGGTAGCCATCGACTCCGCCGCGATGACCGACGATCGCGTGGCCCGCGTAATCATAACTTCGCCAGCCGAGCCCGTACCAGGCGCTTTCCAGCGGCTCACCTGCGGGCATGTGCAGCCGGCCGCGTTCGTTCGGAGTCTTCACCAGCCGCGCGTGCAGCTCATTCAGCACCTTGGGCGAAAGCACGCCGGGCATCTCACCCATCTGTGCAAGCATCCACAGTGCCAGATCCTTGATGTTGCTGTTGACACCACCCGCCCCGGGAATTTTGTAGTAGTCGTCGGAAACCTGAAGCGGCCGGCCGCCCGTGCTGTGCGGCCGTGCCCAGCTGGGAGAGCTTTCCAGGCCATCCTTCGTCAAGCTGGCGCTCGTCATTCCGATCGGATCGAACAGCATCCGCTGGACAGCGACCGGGTACGGCTCGTGCGTGACGTTGGCGACGATCTCGGACGAATCGTCGTAGGCGACGTTCTCGTAATTCCAGCACGTGCCCGGCTGGCATACCAGGTCGAGCTGCCCGAGCTCTGAGCGCAATTCCTTGGGATCTTCACCGCTTTCCAGCCTCGGGTCATCCGCGTTGTGATAAATCCCTAGGCGGTGACTCAGGAGGTCGATCACGCTGGCGCGCTGCTCGGCTCCCGAGGGAAGCCGCAAACTGGTCTTGTAAGTCGAAATGGGAGCGTTGAGATCCACCTTCCCCTGCTCCGCAAGCTTGACGACAGTGGTTGCGGCAACCCCCTTCGACAGCGACGCCCAGCGAAACACCGTGCTCGGGGTTACCTGCTCGTCCGATCCGGCAATGGTGTGCCCGTAACCGCGGAGGAAGGTGATCCGCCCGTTCTCGACCACACCCACCGCGAGCCCGACCATGAAAGGCTTCTTCATCAGCGCCTGAAGGCGCGAGTCGAGGAGAGTATAGTCCACGTCGTGGCGGGCGGCGGTCGAGACGATGGCCAGCCGAGCATATGCAGGAGCGGGCTTGATGGTGTGATGATGCAGCGGGGTGGAGCGGCTCGCGATCAGCGCGACGCCGCCGAGAATGATTGCGGCTCCGGCGGCCAGGTAGCTATTCTTCAAATCGGACCCTCCCCTGACGGCCGCTGTTGCTGGACTGGACCGGGGTCTCAACGGGTCCGACGGACTGCTGCGACGAGGCGAGGCTTCAGTGCGATGAAATCTGCCGGTTCTGGTCTTCGCGCTGACGCTCACCTAAGGCTTGGTCGAGGGGAGGCCTGATGCGCTTTCTGAACTTGTTGTTCTGGCTCGTAGTGGCGGCTCTCGTGACCTCGCTGGCCATCGAAAATTGGCGTGATGTGACGATCAGGCTCTGGGGCAACCTCCAGGCGGATATTAAAATCCCGGTACTGCTTGCGCTCATGTTACTTTTGGGCTGGCTGCCTGCTTACATCGTATATCGGGCGCGGCTTTGGCGCTTGTGCAGGGGCGAGGTGGCCAGAGCCGCCGCGCCCGCCGTCTCACAAGAAGAGGAGCTGGAGTGAATCCGATTTTTGCCGCGATCGATACGCGCGATCTGCAGCGGGCGACGGAACTCGCGCAAGCACTTCACGGATTCGTAGGCGGGGTGAAGCTCGGGCTCGAATTCTTCTGCACCAACGGGCCAGTCGGCGTCGCTCGCGTGGCCGAGGTCGGAATTCCTCTTTTCCTCGACCTGAAGCTCCATGACATCCCCAACACCGTGGCTGGCGCCATGCAGTCGCTCGCTCCTCTGCGGCCAGCAATCGTCACCGTTCATGCTGCGGGCGGCAAAACCATGATGAAAGCGGCAAGGGCCGCGGCGCAGCCGGAAACTAAGGTGGTCGCGGTAACGGTGCTCACCAGCCTCGATCAGAGCGACTTGCGATCGATCGGCGTGGATAACGGGCCGGACGACCAGGTCCAGCGTCTGGCCGGACTCGCTCGGGACTCCGGTCTCGACGGGATCGTTTGCTCCGGTGCGGAAGTGAAAGCCGTGCACTCCACGTGGACGGATGGCTTCTTTGTTGTCCCCGGGGTGCGGCCTGCCGGTAGCGCCGTGGGCGATCAGAAGCGGGTGGTCACACCTCGCGCAGCAATGGCCGACGGCGCTTCGATCCTGGCCATTGGCCGGCCGATCACGGAAGCGGCCGATCCGGCCGAAGCTGCACGGGAGATCGCGCTCTCACTCCGAGCTTGAATTGGACTTGCGCCAGTGTCGGCGCTAGTCGCGCCGGCAAAGGAGCGATCCATGAGTTGGCTTAGCAAGGTCCGCGCCGGAATCCCTTTCCTCCCAAAGCGCCAGACCTCCGAAACGCTTTGGCACAAGTGCGAAAAATGCGGGACAATGGTGTTCCTCAAGGAATGGGAAGACAATCTTCGCGTCTGCCCCCGCTGTGACTTTCACGACCGTATCGGCCCGAAGCTGCGCTTCCAGTTCACGTTCGACGATGGGGAGTACGAGCTGCTGCCCACTCCCTCGGTTCGCGAGGACCCGCTGAAATTCCGCGACACCAAGCGCTACACGGACCGGCTCAAGGAAGCGCGCACCAAGACGGGCGAGCAGGATGCGTTGCTGAACGCGCGCGGACGGATCGATGGGCATGAAGCCATTGTCGCCGTTCAGAATTTCGCTTTCATGGGCGGATCCATGGGCACGGGCGTCGGTGCTGCATTCGTCGCCGGCGCACGCGCGGCGATCGAGTCGAAGCTCCCGTACGTCATCTTCACTGCATCCGGCGGCGCCCGGATGCAGGAAGCCGTACTTTCGCTGATGCAGCTTCCGCGCACGACAGTCGCGATTGCGGAGATCAAGGAAGCGGGCCTCCCCTACATCGTGGTGCTCACCGATCCGACGACGGGGGGCGTTACCGCGTCCTATGCAATGCTTGGAGATATCCAGATCGCGGAGCCCGGCGCGCTGATCGGCTTTGCCGGCCAGCGAGTGATCGAGCAGACGATCCGGGAAAAGCTCCCCGAAGGCTTTCAGCGCGCCGAATATCTGCTTGCCCATGGGATGATCGACATGGTCGTCCCGCGTCAGCAGCTGAAGGCGAAGCTGGCGGCAGTGATCGGCTATACGATGCCGGAGAAGAAGGCGGCCTGATGGCCGATTTCGCGCGGTCGGAGAGCCCGGCCGTCCAGGCACAACTCAATCGGCTGGCGAAACTCTCGCCCGCTGGCGACCGGCTCGGGCTGGAGCGAATTTCCGAGCTTCTCGATCGGCTCCGCCGGCCGGAGGACCGGCTACCGCCGGTGATCCATATCGCTGGAACGAATGGCAAAGGTTCGACCTGCGCTTTTCTCCGAACCATGTTGGAAGCAGCTGGGCTGAGGGTTCACCTCTTCACGAGTCCTCACCTGGTGCGCTTCAATGAGCGAATCCGGGTTGCCGGCAAATTGATCGGTGACGAAGATCTGTCGCGGCTGCTGGAGCGCGTCTTGAATACAGGGGCCGACATCCAGGCGAGCTTTTTCGAAGTCACGACAGCGGTTGCGTTGCTCGCTTTCGCCGAGACTGCCGCCGACGCCTGCATCCTCGAGGTCGGGCTAGGCGGTCGCCTCGATGCCACCAACATTATCGAGCACCCGCTGGTCTGCGCCATCGCGGGGCTCGGAATCGATCACACCAACTGGCTGGGGCGCAGCCTGGCCGAGATCGCCGGCGAAAAAGCGGGCATTGCCAAGCGTGGGGTGCCGCTGGTGACGCAGCGATACCCGGCCCAGGCTGCGCAGCGGGTGCAGCAGATGGCGGAGAAGGCCGGCGCGCTTTGGATCGCGCGTGGCGCGCTTTGGGACGCGCGCGTAATCCGGGATCGGATCCGCTATCAGGACCGCCACGGCAGGCTCGACCTCCCGCAGCCCCGGCTTCCCGGCAGGCATCAAGCCGACAACGCAGCTCTCGCGGTCGCGATCTTGCGGCATCAGGATCGGCTGCAGGTTCCGCCCGAGGCGATGGCGGAGGGCATTCAGGCGGCCTCCTGGCCCGCACGGCTTCAGAAGCTCGAAGCGGGCGCGCTGGTCGATCGGCTCCCCCGCGGAAGTGAGCTTTGGGTCGACGGAGCCCACAACGGCGCGGCAGCCCGAGAGATTGCGGATTACGCTTCCCGCCACTGGGGTTGCGCCTTGCCGCTGGTGCTGATCTTCGCTGCCCTCAAGACAAAGGACCCAAAGTCCCTGCTTCGGCCATTCACGGGAATGGCCTCGGCGGTCCACACACTTCCGATCCCCGACCATGAAAGCCGTTTGCCGGAGGAATTGGCCGAGCTTTCTGAAGAGCTGGGATTTGAAACGACGGCGAACCATGACCTCTACGAGGCGCTGGGCCATATTCGCGACCCCGCACGAGTGATGATTTTCGGTTCGCTCTACCTTGCCGGGCAGGCGCTGCAGGCGAACGGCACAATCCCGGACTAGCGCGCGGGCTGCCCCGTTTCGGCAATCGCCTCCTGTGCCTTTTCCCGAAGCAGCGCGTCGTCCTTAACCGCCGCCGCACGTTTCTCCTGCACCGAAACTCGAACCCATTCGAGCAGAACGAAGACTGTGGAAACGAGCGCGGTCGCGGCGGTCCAGCGAAACACCGGCGCATACCCATAAACGTCAAATGCCGCGCCCACGGGCGCCCTACCAAGCGTACCCACCAGCGAAAGCAGCGATCCCAGCAGAGCGTACTGGATCGCGCCATATTTCTTGCTGACGATGCTGGAGACGTAAGCGACGAAGGCGGTCAGGGCGAGCCCAACGGTGACGTTCTCGTAGCAGATCGCCAGCAGCAGCCGCATCATTCGCTCGTCGCTGCCGAACGCCTGCGCCAGAGAGTCGAGGTGCAACAGATGGGAGAAGGCATCGATATTCGGGCTTCCGATTGCGAGATCGGCGTAAAGGAAGTTGCCGAGCGGCGGCAGGATCGCCCCGAGCAGAATGGTGGGAAAACGGCCGATCTTCGCGAATAGATATCCGCCGAGGCTGATCCCAACCATCGTCATGATGATTCCGAAAATCTTGGAGGCGAAGGCCACCTCGTCCTTCGTGTAATGGAGGTAATCGAGGTAGAATGGGTAAGCGAAACTCGCCCAGATATTGTAGCAGATGGCGTACGTCAGGATGAAGCCGATCGGCGCGAGCACACCCCAACCCATTCGGCCGGAGATTTCGACCAGCGGATCGACGAGCGCCGAGTAAAGGTGGTTCATCACGGTGCGCCCGGCACCGCGTGTCGTGTCGGCGGCTTTGAGCACTTTCTCGTGATGTTTCGCCATGAAATTGGCCACGCCTGCAATAGCCAGCGGCACGAAGACTGTCGCAACGATGATGGCCACGCCCCACGTCTTGGTGAAGTCGCCGACGGACGGCGCTTTGGCGCCCGGCGCAGCTGGAGACAGCATCGACGCAGCGAATGTGATGAGCCGGACAATCGCGAACAGCCAGCTGACACCTACGATCGTGAGCAGCAGTGCGCGTACCCCAGGTTTAAGCGCGCCTGGCTCGGCCAACGCGCCGTAAAGTGACTGACGCTCCGGCCGCGGGGTATCCGGTGCCGTGAGCGTCACGACCAGCAGCAAAAGGAAAATCGCCCCCATCACGAGATAGACCTGGGGCCAGCTCATTCGCGCGGCCATAACCAGCGCAATCGCACCTCCCACGATCGAGGCTGTGCGATATCCGAACTGATAAACCGCCGAGAGTAGTTCGATCGGCGCGTCTTCATCGGCCTGATCGATGCGCCATCCGTTGATGGCTATGTCATGGCTCGATGAGGCGATCGCGGCGGCGAAGGCGATCAGCACGAAGTTTCCGATCGCCGCTGCCGGATTTGTCAGGGCCAGCAGCCCCATGCAGGCGGCAATGATCACCTGACAGAGCGCGATCCAGCTTTTGCGGCGGCCGAGCCGTTCAAGACCAGGAATCTGGACCCTGTCGACGACTGGCGACCAGAGAAATTGGAAGGAATAAGCCAGCCCGATCCAGGAAAAGATGCCGATCGTCGCCAGCTTGACTCCCACTTCACCGAGCCATGCGGTCAGGGTTCCGACGAGCAGCGAAAACGGCAAACCCGAGGAAAAGCCGAACGCCAGCATCGTCGCTGACTTCCGCGTCGCGAGCGCCGCTCTGAGTAGTCTCCATCCCTTCGGCCGCGCATTTGCCGCAGTCGCCAATATGGCCTCCCGTCGCTCGTGAAGATCCAGCTTAGCGCTGTTTCAAAGGCTGCCTAGCCCTTGCCTGAACGACGGGCTTATTGCTCGGTCGCGAAAAGCTCGAAGCCCTTGCCGGGTTTGACCTGCTCGCCGCCAAGAAGCCGGTCGACGGCCTCGAGCGCATTCTTCAGCTGCCGCTCGGTATAAGGCTTCTGTAGCCACCCGAGCACCAGCGCCTTCGCCTCTTCGGGAATGTTGTAACCGGTCGAAATCATCACCGGGACGCCCTTGTTCCGGGCAGCCCGAGCCAAGTCGATCCCGGTCCTGGTACCACTCAGGCGCAGATCGCTCAGCACCAGATCGACATTCTCAGGATCGAGCAACGCCACCGCCCGATCGAAATCGTCCACGGTTGCGACAACCTCGTAGCCGAGGCCGGTCAGCATGGTTTCATTGTCAAACGCAGTCAGCGGCTCGTCCTCGACGATGAGGATCCGCTTGACGACCCGCTTACGCTTCCCGAACAGCATCATGCCCCCAAACAGGACCAACTCGCTTTGAACCCGAAACGAACGAAGGGCGATCCAGTGCCGCAGCGACCCCCGCGAAACCTGCCGCGCGAAGATGGATCGCAGCGAATCGCGAAACTACTCGCCCGGGCGGGCGTCGCATCGCGGCGCGATATCGAACGGATGATCGCGGAGGGCCGGATCGCGCTCGACGGGCAGGTTCTGACTTCGCCCGCCACCCTTCTCGACAATCTCCGCGGCGTAACCGTCGACGGAAAGCCAGTGCAAGCTACCGAGACCACACGCCTGTTCCGATTCCACAAGCCGCAGGGTACCATCACCGCCGCTCGGGACCCGAAAGGGCGCACAACAATCTACGACCGGTTGCCCGCCGGCCTGCCGCGTCTGATGCCTGTCGGGCGGCTCGATTTCACGACCGAGGGACTCCTCCTCCTGACCAATGACGGTGAGCTCAAGCGGACGCTGGAATTGCCCCGAACCGCTGTCGTTCGCCGTTACCGGGCGCGAGCGTTCGGACACATCACCCAAGCCGACCTCGACCGGCTGGCCGAAGGGATCACGATCCAGGGCGTCCATTACGACTCGATCATCGCCAATCTGGAGCGGCGGACCGGACGGAACGGCTGGATCGAGCTCAGCCTGACCGAGGGCAAGAACCGCGAAGTCCGACGGGTGCTCGCCCATCTTGGGCTGCAGGTGTCCCGGCTGATCCGCACTGCCTACGGCCCGTTCAGCCTGGCTGGATTGGAGCCCGGTCGGGTGGATGAGGTTCGCCGCGCCGACCTCGAAGCGTTTCGAAAGACGCTCTAGTGCGGATCATCGCCGGGGAATGGCGAGGGCGGAAGCTGATCACTCCGGAGGGAATGGCGACCCGCCCAACTGCCGACCGAGTTCGCGAAACCCTGTTCAACATGCTCGCCAGCCGAATCGGTTCGTTCGAGGGGCTGCGCATCGCCGATCTCTACGCCGGCAGCGGAGCGCTGGGATTGGAAGCGCTATCGCGCCGCGCAGACTTCGCCTGCTTCGTCGAGCAGGACTCGCGCGCAATCGCGGCCATTCGCGCTAACATGGACGCCCTCGGCGCGGCGGCGCGGGCGCAGTTGCTCGCGCGCTCTGCTTCGGCGTTGCCTTTATCCCGGCCGTTCGACCTGATCTTCGCCGACCAGCCTTACGTGGCCGGATCCGGATCGGCCGTCGTCAAGGAAGTTCTGCGGGCCCAATGGGCCCAGCCGGGCACCTGGATTGCGATCGAGACCGAGCGTGGCGACGCGGTCGTGCCGAAAGATTGTCGCATCGAGGCCGAGCGCGACGTTGGCCGGGCTCGCATCACTTTGCTTCGGCGTTAGCCTTCTTCGCGCTTTCGAGGATTTCCTCGAACTCTTCCGATAGCCGGGCGCCCATCGCCGCCGCCGCCGATTTTGCGGCGTCTTTCAAAGCTTGCTTCGCGGATGACTGACGGCGGCGAGTAAGCCGATGGTGCGTGATGGACGCGAGCGCGGCCGCGGCTCCTGCGGCAAGAACATCCGCAACCAGCGGACTTTCCAGAAGACCGGTCAGGGCGTCGGCGGCGCTCGGCTTGCTCTCCTCTTCGGGCGCAGCTTTGGCAGCGGCTGTCTTCGTCGGCTTCTTTCGCGCTGTAGCGCGAGTCGAACCGCTTTTAGATGCTTTAGGTTTGGCGCGAGTCGCCGCTTTTGCCATCATAGCCTCCGTTTACCGAGCGCTCTCAGTAGCCCATCAGCGCCAGCACTTCCCTGCGACTACGTTCATCGGACCGGAACGTGCCCATCATTCGGCTGGTCGTCATCATTACGCCAGGCGTGTTCACGCCGCGCGCGGTCATGCAGGAATGGCTGGCTTCGATCACCACGGCCACGGCCTTGGGCTCCAGATGATCCCAGATGCAATCGGCAACCTGCGCAGTCAGCCGCTCCTGTACCTGGAGCCGCCGGGCAAACCCATGCAGAACACGGGCAAGCTTGCTGATCCCCACCACCTTATCGTTGGGAAGATAGGCAATCGCCGCTTTGCCAATGATCGGCGCCATGTGGTGCTCGCAGTGCGACTGGAAGGGAATATCCTTCAGCAGGACAATCTCATCATAGCCGCCAACCTCATGGAAGGTGCGGCTGAGATGGTAAGCGGGATCCTGCTGGTATCCGGCCGTGTATTCTGCCCAGGCGCGAGCGACGCGCTGCGGGGTTTCGATAAGTCCCTCTCGGTCGGGATCGTCACCAGCCCAGCGGATCAGGGTCCGCACTGCCTCCTGTACGTCGTTCGGCACCGGCAGCTTGGGTGGTGATTGGTAAAGATCGCCATCGGTGGGCGTCGAACTCATCGCAGTCTCCGGCTCGGGCATTCAGCCACGGCGCTTTAGCATTAGATGCCGGAACAGCCACCATGGTGACGCTCCTCCCGAATCTAACGGGATTTCAACTAAATGGGTTCAAAGACACTCCTGGACGAGGTTTTCGCGTGGCAAGTATCAAGGGACTTTTGCGAACCGCGCGCACTGACACCAGTGCGAACGAAGAGTCGCGTCCGCAGGTTTCGCGGGCGGAAAAGCTGCTCGAAGAGTTCGAAAACAGCGCCAAGGGCTGGTTCTGGGAAACTACGCGCGACGGCACTTTAGCCTACATCAGCAAGAGCGTTGCAGCAGCCCTCGGCCGTGAGCCGGAGGACCTTGTCGACCGGCCATTTACCGACCTCATTTCGACCGAGACCGAGGACGGCGCCGCCACTTCCGAACGAACACTCGGATTCTATCTCTCCTCGCACGTAGCATTCCAGGATCTGATTGTCCGCGCCAAGACCAAGAACGAAATCTGGTGGTCAATTACCGGAGGACCGATCCACGATGAGATCGGCCGCTTTTTCGGCTTTCGTGGTTTCGCCTCGGATCTGACCAAGATGCGCCAGTCCGAGGTGGAGTTGGACCGGCTCGCAAGACAGGATTCGCTCACGGGCCTGGCGAATCGGGAAATGCTCCGCCGGGCGCTCGATGATGCCTTGCTTGCTGCGGTGCGGAGGAAGCACCGCTGCTCCGTTTTCCTTCTGGATCTTGATCGCTTCAAGGCGGTCAACGACACGCTCGGCCATCCCGCCGGCGATACGTTGCTACGACTCGTTTCGCTGAGGCTTCGTGATGTGATCGGCGAGCTTGGGCAGGTTGGCCGTCTCGGCGGAGACGAATTTGAAGTCGTACTTCCCGCGACGTCGGACAAGACTGAACTATCCGACCTGGCCCAGGGGATAATCGACAGCCTTTCGCGGCCATACACCATCAATGGAACGGCTGTGTCCATCGGAGCCTCCGTCGGCGTCGTCACGTCCGATTATGACGATCGAACATCCGACGATCTGATGCGCGACGCGGATCTCGCGCTCTATGCTGCGAAGGCAGCGGGCAAAGGATGCTTTCGCTTTTTCGCGCCGGAGATGCATGAGTCCGCGCGGCAACGGCAGCTGATGGAATCCGATCTGCGGGTCGCTCTGGAAAAGGGTCAGCTACGCCTGGTTTATCAGCCCTGCGTCGATCCTTCGAATGAAACGGTGACCGGGTTCGAAGCTCTGATTCGCTGGGATCATCCCGAGCGCGGGGCGGTCAGTCCGGTGGAGTTCATCCCGCTGGCGGAGGAAATCGGCCTCATCGACGAAATCGGCGAATGGGTGCTGAGGACCGCTTGCGCGGAGGCAAGCACCTGGCCGGCCAACATCAGCGTCGCCGTTAATCTGTCGCCGATCCAGTTCAAGTCGCCCGGCCTTCCGAGCACGGTGCGCATGGCTCTCAACGAGACCGATTTTGCTGCGAACCGGCTCGAACTCGAGATCACCGAAGGGGTGTTCCTCAGCAACGACGATCACGTTCACGACATGATCGGGAACCTGAAAGATATCGGCGTCAAGCTCGCGCTGGACGACTTCGGGACGGGCTACTCCTCGCTGAGCTACCTGCAGCGTGTCCCGTTCGACAAGATCAAGATCGACCGCTCCTTCGTCAGCGGTGCTTCGGATCCCGATGGCCGCAATGCGGCGCTGATCAGGGCGATGGTTTGCCTTGCTTCCGATCTCCACATGCTGACCACGGCGGAAGGTGTCGAAACCACAGATGAGCTTCAGCTGGTACGCAATCTCGGCTGTTCACTCGTGCAGGGGTATATCTTCGGCAAGCCCATGCCGGCGGACGAGGCGCGCGAGTTCGCTGCGAAAGGCGCGGCAACACTGCCGGAGCAACTGCCCACGCGAGAGCCCAGAATTCGAATTATCCGTGCGGCACTGCTCCACTATCAGGGGCAGGTGAAGGGCGCTCGGCTGCGCAACATTTCGAGCGGGGGTGCTCTGGTGGAATGCCGGGAGGAAGTGCCGGTCGGTGCAAAGATCCAGCTTGATTTTGCGGCCGGTGGCCTGATCGACGCGGAGGTTCGATGGACGCGCGGCACCCAGTTCGGCTGCCAATTCAATGACACCTTCGACCTCAAGCTGTTGAAAGCCGTGGAACCGCCGAAGAAAGCGCAGACGGTGATGGCGCCATCCTATCTAAGCGCATCTGAGGGATCGGACGGCAAGTAGATCACTCAAGAGCCGGAATTTTGGTGACCCCGACAGGATTCGAACCTGTGACCTACGGATTAGGAATCCGGCGCTCTATCCTGCTGAGCTACGGGGCCAACCAGCGGCGGGGAATAGGCATTGAAGAGGCGCCGATCAATTCACCTGATCGGGCGGAGTGATCGGAAGGGGCAGCGGAGCCACAGGTATCCCTTCTTCGATCAGCGCTTTGGCCTCGGACGCAGTGGCGTTGCCGTGAACCGGCCTGTGACTAACTTCGCCAAGGTGCATCGCGCGAGCCTCGTCCGCGAAACGGTCGCCAACCCAATCTGACCCTTTGAGGAGCTCGGCCTGCAAGGCGGCAAGCTGTGCCAGGCTAGGCTTACTGTTTTTCCTTGGGACGCGCGGCGCCATCGGTGCCTTTGTGATGCGGCTCGATTGGCATACCGGGCATTGCACCAGCCCGCGCTCCCGCTGCTCCTCATAATCGGCGCTCGATCGGAACCAGGCTTCGAATCGATCGCCGCCCTCCTCGCACTGAAGATCGAAGACGATCACTCGCCGACCGCGTGCGGAATCGGGCGACGGTGCGACATCGCGGGCAGACGCTGCCGGACTTCGTCTATTTGCGCGAGATCAATCTCTGCGAAGGCGACTCCGACCTGCTCCTCCATGTCCAGAAGGACCCGCCCCCATGGGTCGATCACCAATGAGTGGCCGTAAGTGCGGCGCCCGTCCTCATGCTCACCGGATTGCGCGGCGGCGACAACAAACAGGCCTGCTTCGATTGCCCGCGCCCGCAAAAGTACTTCCCAATGCGCTTTTCCGGTCGGAACCGTGAAAGCGGCCGGAAGTGAAATCACCTGCGCGCCCGCTTCGCTGAGCCTCTCGAACAGCGCCGGGAACCTGAGATCATAACAAATTGCGAGGCCGAGCCGCCCGACGGGCGTGCCATCAACCACAACTGATTTCGATCCGGCGTTGTACGAAGCCGACTCGCGCCAGCTCTCGCCGGTCGGGAGATCGACGTCGAACAGGTGCATCTTGTCATAGCGGGCCCGAATCTCACCGGTTGAGTCGATCACAATGCCCCGATTGGCGAGCTTGCCCGTCTCGGTCGTGATAGCGAGCGATCCCAGGTGAACCCAGATCCCATGCCGCTCGGCTGCCGCCCGGACAGCGGCGAGCACCTCATCTTCTTCTTCGTTATGAAATTTGCCGGCGGCGCGCTGCTTGTCGCGATCGAGAATTCCTGACATCTCAGGCGTGAACAGAATTTCCGCTCCCCCGGCAACAGCCTCCTCTACCGCCGCGGCGAGGCTCTCCGCGTTCGCGGCAGGTTCGATGCCTGTGCAGGACTGGAAGATTGCGAGACGCGTCATTGGGCGAACAAATCGTTCAGCTGTCCGTCTCGTTCAAGTGCGTAGAGATCGTCACAACCGCCGATGTGGCGACCGTCGACGAAGATTTGCGGCACGGTTGTGCGGCCGCCTGCGCGCTGGATCATCTCGACGCGCATTGGGCCACCGCCATCGAGCACATATTCGATGAACTCGACTTGCTTGGTTTCCAGCAGCCGCCGCGCGCGAATGCAGTAGCCGCAGGTGGACTTGGTGTAGATTTCAACGCGCGCCATTCAGCCTCTTCAAACAATCCGTGTCGGCCGGATGACCCTGGCCCAGCTGACCAGCTCGACCCGCGCTACTCCGGCTCGGTGCAGCGCTCTTGCACAGGCTTCGGCGGTGCTTCCAGTCGTCAGCACGTCGTCGACCAGGATAACGGCCCGGCCACGGATGTTCACCTTCGGGTTCACCCGAAAAGCGCCAGAGACAGTCCGCCGCCGCTGAAGCATGTTCAAGCCCTTGAGAGGTGGGGTAGATTTCACCCGCTTCAAGGCATCCAGTGCCAGCGGCGTTCGCAGGCGCCGTGACAATTCGCGAGCGACGATCGCTGACTGGTTGAACCCGCGCTTCCACAATCGGCCTCGATGGAGGGGAACTGGGATCAAGATTCTGTCTTCCTCCGTCTCCGCGACCAGAGGAGCCATGTAGCGCGCCATCGTGCGTGCAAGCGCCACCTTGCGCCCGTGCTTCAACCGAATCGCAATCGCCCTGCTGATATCGCCATAGGCAACCGCTGCCCGCATCCGCGCCAGGCGCGGCGGTCTGGCAAGGCAGGCGGCGCACATTTCAGCGTCGGTGGACTGCAGCGGCAAACCGCAGATCGTACAGCCGCCCGCGCCAAGCCACTCTATCTGTCTCCAACAATCGGTGCAGAAACTGTCGACATAATCGACAATCGTTCCACACCCGCCGCAGCGGGCGGGGAGCGCAAAGTCCAGCAGTGTTCGCGAAGCGCCTTTCAGGGCGCGGACAATCCCCATGCCTCACTTGTCGCGCAGCAACTGCCGTCGCACAAGCGCCGCCGTGGCCGACCTCTTCGATAACCAGGCGCGGATGATGCGGCGGGAGCGAGCCTTCCGACGCGGACCAGCGCTCTTCCTGTACGAGCGCGCATTCGAAGACATTCTCCAGCGATTGGGCGGCATCCGTCGCAACTTTGAATCCGCCCTTCTGATCGGAACTCCCGACCCAGGATGGCCGAAGCGGCTGGAGCGCTTCGCAACGAAGGTCCAGGCCGCGGATCCGGGCCCTGGATTTGCCGGAGCCGCTGGGGGCATTCAGAGCGATGCGGACCAGTTCGATTTTCCAGGCGCGAGCTTCGACCTGTGCGTTGCCTTGGGCACGCTGGACACCGTCAACGATTTGCCAAATGCACTACTGAGGTTGCACTTCCTGCTGAAGCCCGACTCGCTTCTGATCGGAGCGATGGCGGGAGGCGATACGCTGCCGAACTTGCGAGCGGCGATGCGAGCCGCGGATTCAGTTTCCGGCGAGGCCAGTCCGAGAGTGCATCCGCGAGTCGAAGCGGCTTCGCTCGGTCAATTGCTCGCTTCGGCAGGTTACCGAATGCCCGTCGTGGATGTCGATCGAGCAAAGGTATCTTATCGTCATTTGCGTGCGCTGGTCCGGGATCTCCGCTCGATGGGAATGACGAACGTGCTGAAACAGCGCACGCGAACGCCGTTGAGCCGGGCTGCGCTGGCTGCCGCTGAAGAGCAGTTTTCAGAAGCCCAGAACGGCGGAAGGACGATTGAAATTTTCGAACTTCTCCACTTCGCCGCGTGGACCCCTCTGGAACACAGCTAGGGCTGAAGCAGCGTTAACCGCACCCACTGCAGAACTTGTTAACCCCCCGGAACTACATTCAGCGCTGTGGACGTGGACCAGAGGAGGGTGGCGTGAGCGCTGTCCGAACGACTTTGCGCAGGCTATTCGCCGACAGGCGAGGTGCGACTGCGATCGAATACGGGCTGATCGTGGCACTTATCGCGATCGCGATGTCTAGTGCGCTGTCGATGCTGGGCGGCGGCAATGGCGGCATGTGGACCAGGATCGCCACTCAGGTGACGACCGTCACGACAACAGCAAACGGCTGATCTGAGCGTTCACGAACGCCTGCTGCCGTAGACGATCAGCTTTACTTTCTGGCCCGGGCGGAGCTGTGAATTGTTGGCCAGCCCGTTCAGCGAAAGGAATCGCTCAAGCTTGAAATCGCGGTAGGTCATGTTGGCCGCCAGCGATTGAACGGTATCACCTGGCCTGACCGTATAGATGTGTATCACTCGCGGCCGGATCGCCGCCGCCTCCGTCTGTGTCAGCCGGCGGAGGGAATTGATCATTGACGCGAAGGGGCCAAACCCTGTCCGTGGGGCCGTCAGCGTCGCAAAATAGTAGACCCTTTCCGGCCCCCACTGGTAAGCGGCAACGCTGACATCGACGGCACCGGAATCCGTAGCGGCTCTAAGGGTCGTGAATGCCGCTGGCATGCCGTTGATCACGGCGTGGTGCGGCGAAGGGATCGCGATACGCCGGTCATCTCCAGCCAGCTGCTGCAGCACCGCTGCAATGAAATTGTCCAATGAACCCCGATAACGGCCACCGCTGAACTCCGCTTCGCCGGCAGACCCGGCTATCGAGACAGCGTCGCTGCCGTTATCCATCAGATATCCAACCGGGACGGTGAACTGGATTCTCAGGTCCGGATGCGTGAACGTCCGGCCATCGATGATACCCTGGGCCGGGTCATCGTCGACGTAGATGCCTTCCAATCGGCTCAGGAATTGGTCGCGATTGCGGATTCCCGTGCCAAAGCGGCCGCTTGCGCGCGCATCGGCCATCATTCGCTGAATGCGGTTTTCAGTAAGCGGATGAGTCATCGCCCATTCGGGAAGCTTGCGGTTTTTGCGGCCTTGCACTCTCGCCTCGAGCGCCGTCTCGCGACTGATTGCCTGCAGGATAGCGGGAGCACCTTCAGGATCGTATCCGGCGGCTAACATGTACCGCAGGCCCAGAGTGTCGGCCTCATATTCCTGCTCACGCGAGAAGCTCAGGGTCTGGAGCTTGGCGGTGAGCAAGTGCTGGAGCGAAAGGGCGCTTCCGAACCTCCCGCCAATCATCCTTCCAAACATGATCCAGGGTATCTGCTGCTCGACCGCCTCCTCCTCCGCTTCTTCGCGCTGCTGGGCGTGATGAGCCGCCACGTGCCCGATTTCATGACCGAGGGTGAAAGCGAGCTCCGACTCGTCATCCATCAAGCTCATCAGCTGCCGAGTGATGTAGACATAGCCCCCAGGAACCGAGAAGGCGTTGTCGACGGCAGAATTCAGCAAGGTGAAATGGAGAGCGGAGGCTGGGTTCGCGATTCCCGAATAAGCACCCACGCGATTTCCCACAGCAGCGACATAGGCCGCACGATTACTTGTCTCGGCGCCCCCGAACTCTCTCGTAACCTCAGCATTTTGCCGCTGTGCTTGAGCCACATAGCGAGGATCGAGCGCACCGCCTTGATACTGCGCCGGCACGCTTGTCGGTGCGAGCGTCGTCACTGCCGCGGCCAGGAAAAGCAAGCTTCTGCGCATTGGAGCGGACCTCGTTTTTCCGGAGAATGAAAACCCGAATTTGAACGAGAGATGACGGCTCGCAGTTCCTGCGGTCAGCCCATCGCGAGGAACTTCGACCGGCGCTGCGCGCGCAGTTCGTCGCCGCCAAGCTTCGAACAGCCGTCGAGTTCTTCGACGAGGGCGGATTTAAGTGTCTCCATCGCCGCTTCAGGATCGCGGTGCGCCCCACCCACGGGTTCGGGAACGATCCTGTCGATCACCCCCAGCGACCGCAGGTCGTTGGCGGTAACGCGCATCGCTTCGGCCGCGTCGGCGGCCTTGTCGGCCGTCCGCCACAAGATCGACGCGCAGCCCTCGGGAGAAATCACCGAATAGACCGCATGTTCGAACATCAGCACCCTGTTTGCCGTCGCAAGCGCGACTGCGCCGCCCGAGCCGCCTTCGCCAACGATCGCTGCAATCAACGGGACCTTCAACCCGAGGCATTCCTCGGTTGAGCGGGCGATCGCTTCAGCCTGGCCGCGTTCCTCGGCCTCGACTCCCGGAAAGGCGCCGGGTGTATCGACCAGCGTGACGATCGGCAGATGGAATCGGTCCGCCATCCGCATCAGCCGGATCGCTTTCCTGTAGCCTTCCGGCTTGGCCATCCCGAAATTGTGCCGGAGACGAGAAGCAGTGTCTTCGCCCTTCTCGTGACCCAGCAGCATCACGCGACGGCCTTCGATTTTCGCGAAGCCGCCGACGATCGCTGGATCCTCCGCGAAGCTGCGATCGCCAGCCAGAGGAATGAACTCGTCCGTCACGGCCGCGACATAATCCTTGAAGTGCGGCCGCTCCGCGTGACGGGCAACCTGGGTCTTCTGCCAGGGCGTCAGCCGCGCATAGGTGTCGCGCAAAAGCTTCGAAGCCTTGACCTCGAGCTTGTCGACCTCGGCGTCGATATCCATGCCGCCGCCACTTGCTGTTTCGCGCAACTCGCGCACGCGAGTCTCAAGCTCAGCGATCGGCTTTTCGAAATCGAGGTACGTACGCATTCGAGGGGCGCGTAGGCGGGTGCAGCCAGAGGGTCAACGATGCGAGTCCGCAAGCGGATGGCGCGCATTCACTAGTTCGACCAGCCGCGCAGCGTCGACGTGGGTGTAAATCTGAGTCGTAGCGATATCGGCGTGGCCCAGCAGCTCCTGAAGAACGCGGAGATCGGCGCCGCCTGCGAGCAGGTGCGTGGCGAAAGCGTGACGAAGCACGTGCGGGCTGATTCGTTCAGGCGCAATCCCTGCATCTGCGGCCATCTGCCGAACCAGTTGAAAAAGCCGGACCCTGCTCAAATGCGTCTTTCCGCTCGGGAATAGCCACAAACCGGCCCTGGCCACGTGCTCAAGCCACCGGCCGACCGCTTGTTCGGCGCGAGATGAAATCGGGACCAGCCGCTCCTTGCTTCCCTTTCCGCTCAGGATCAGGAAGGCTTGGCCCGGACGCACTGCGCCGCGGGGCAAACTGACGAGTTCGCTGGCCCGCATCCCGGACCCGTAAAGGAGTTCGAGCAGCGCCAGGTTTCGGAGCGCGAGGGGCTCGCCGCTCGAAGCGCGCTCCTCGGCCTGCCGGAACAGCACCTCGACCTCCGCGACGTCGAGAATTCGCGGAAGCGGGCGCTGAAGTTTTGGCTGTGGGAGCGCGACCGAAGGATCGTTGGCGCGCAGTGAATCATCGACGAGAAAGCGATAAAAGCGGCGAAGCGCTGCTGACCTACGGGCAACGGTCGAAGGCGCCAGCTTTGCCCAGCGCGCGCCAAGCTGCCCGACGGCCTCGGCGGATGCGCATCCGAGTTCGCCGTCAAGGTCCTCGGCCGCCTTGGTGAGATCGCTGCGATAGGCTGAAAGCGTGTTCGCCGATGCTCCAGCCTCGGCCGCCATCATGTCGAGGAAACGATCGACGAGCGCTCGATCGGATTCGCGCACGTTCGAATCAGGTCCTTGCCAGCGCCTCGGCGGCAATCATTCTGGCCGTGTAATCCTGTCCAGTCCTTCGCAAGGCAGCGACGACATGGAACAGGTGCGCGGAGGGCACATCGGACCATGATGCTGTCTGGAACCCGGTGCCCGCGAGCACCAGCACTGCCGCTGGCTCGTCCCGATCCGCCGCCGCATCGATCATGGCGCTCCAGTTGGAGGTTCGATCCAGATGCAGGCCATAGCGGCTGTTCAGCCGTGAAGCGGTAGCGAGGTCAATTCTTCCGAGCGCTGCCAAGCCGGCGACGAGCAACTCGCTCCGTTTCTTGTTAGGGCTGTCGTCGCGATCGATGAAGCCGCCCAATCGACCAAGATCGACCGGTTGCGGCGAAGCCAGGGCGATCATCGCCCAACAACGGTCTGCGGATTTGTCATCCATCCGTTGCACTGCCGAATTCCAGCGCTCGGCATTGCGGTCGAGACCGCCCGCCAGCATTGAAGCGATCAGGTCCGGAGCATCGGCCGCCAACTTCGGATCAGGATCGATCCGAGCCGCGGCTCCAGCCACCAAAGCCCTCGATGCTTCCATTTGGAGCGGATCCTTCGAGCTTGCCCACAAATGTCGCATCGCGGCCAAGCGCGTGTCGTTGTCGCGCCCGGCGAAAGCGAGCCGCACCTGCCAGGCATCGCTGGAGCCGAGATCGTTCGGATCCGTTGCGTCGTAAATCTGTGAATAGAAGTCGACCAGAGCCTGGGACGAGAACACACCGAGGCCCGTCGCAATCCGGGCTGCATTGAGCCTCGCGGTGTAAGGGATCATCGGCGCCCGGGCGTACCAGGCCCGCAACTGCAGCGAGGATTGATTGAGGAGGCGGTCCGGTGGGCTCATCGCCGTGGCAGTAGACAAGCCATACCGCCACGCAGTCAGGCCGTCGACGGGATCCCACTGGATGGTCGCTGCGCGCCCGCTCTCGCCCGCTGCTCCAACGACCTTCTGCGCAAGATCGAGGTCGATCCCACCGACCGCACCGTGACGACGCGCGGCGTCAAGTTGTGATCCCGCGGCCTGCTGATCCCCTCCCAAAGCCGAACACATCGCCTGAACAAGCGGATAGCCGGTCGGCTCGGCCTTCTGGATCTGGTCTTCTATCGGGCACAAACCGGCTGGATCGGAAGTGGCGAGGTCGGTCTGCACCGCCACTTGCACCATCTTTGGAGTGAACTTGTCTGTGTCGACGGAACCCACGACCATCCGCGCCGCATCAGCTTCGCCCATGCGAAGCAGCAGCCAGGCCCGCTCAGCGGCCCAATCCACCGGATTCACGCCGCCGGGCGCATGCGCCTTGGCAAGAAGCGCGTCGCGGAGAGCGATGTGAAGCCACCTCGACGCCAGAGGCGTGTCGGTGCGGCGAAGCAGCGACGAAAGGAACACCCCGCTCGCGTCGCCCCAGGGGTTCGCTCCCAATCCGATGCGAATCGGGTCGAGCGCTCCGGCCGTGAACGGATCGCGGCGAGCGAATGAAGGATATTCAACTGCAGGTGCGGCTTGCTGTTGTTGCTGCTGTTGCTCGATTGCCGAAGCGTCTGATCCGCTCACCACCTCGGTCTGAGTGTCTCCGCCGCTTTCGGCCGGCTGCGCAGCGGCCGGCGGAGCAGCCGTCGCGGGACTGGACGTATTTGACGGCGCGACCGAGTTCGCCACCTGCGCCAGCGCGGGAATCGCAAGTACAGCCGCCGCTCCTGCGAGCAGCAGATGCTTAGTGCGAAGCCGCAGCATTTGTGACGTCGATCTCGACCGGGTGCGTAGGAACCTCATGCGCGCGGCTGGACAAGAAGATCAGCGCTCCGGCAATAACGACGATGAGGATGATGAGAATGATGATTGCGCGCGGCATCGGCCCTTCCAAGGTGAACAGCGGAACGGCGGGCTTTTGCCCGACCATCGGGGCCGCTGTATAGCCCCGATGGAAAAAGTAAGGGAAAGGCTCGACCGGCCCGTCGTCCTGGTCGGCCTGATGGGGGCGGGGAAATCGACGGTCGGCAAGCGCCTGGCGGCAAGACTTGGCTTGCCCTTCATCGACACTGACGCCGAAATCGAAAGTGCAGCCGGCCTGACGGCAGCGGAAATTTTCGAACTCTATGGCGAAGCCGATTTTCGCGACGGCGAGCGGCGAGTCGTCGCTCGATTGATCGACGGCGAGTGCAAGGTGATTGCAACGGGTGGCGGCGCATTCGTCGACCCGAGAACGCGCGCGCTTCTCAACGAGCAGGCGATCACCATCTGGCTCGACGCGCCCATCGATGTGCTGGTGGACCGGACTTCGAAACGCGACACGCGGCCATTGCTTCGAAACGGAGACCCACGGACCACTCTCAAGCGGCTCGCTGAGGAACGTCGGCCGGCGTACGCCCAAGCTCATATCCGTATCGTGACCGGCAATGGCGCGCACGCCGATGTCGTCGATTCGATCCTGGAGGAACTGGACAACCGCCTTCGCTAGATGAGTTCGCCTGCGACTTTGTGGATGGCTTCAACGTCCGCCGAACTCACCTTAAATGAGCTGTCCGGGTTGAACTGACGAAGTTCCAGATGCGTACTCGTCCGCCTTACCAGTTCCTTGAGGAGCGCGAGAGTGCCGCCGGCCGGCGACTTCGTTTTGAGGATAACCAGGACATCGTCGCCAACTGCAGCGGAAGATCGGGGCGAGACGGCCACGCGACGGCCGGGCCGGAAGCGCGGCCACATCGAATCGCCGACAACTGTGATCGCGTACGCTTCATTGTCCGCGGCCAAACTGGCCGGACGCGGTACACGCTCGACGCTTTCTCCATCTCGAATTTCTACAAGCTCAGTCCCGGTGGGCCCGCTGCCCCACTCACCGGCGAGAGCGGTCACGAAAAGCGGCAGTGGAGTTAAGGGTGCCGAACGCCAGCCGCGATTCGCCCCCTCCCCTACGCTGGCCGCTAACCCGCCGGAATGCGCCGCACTCGCACCGATGCGCAGCGCCTCGAATTCCGCGAGCGACGAGCCCGCGGCCGTGAGCAACTTCTCCAACGTGCGTCGCGAGGGATTGCCGTGGCGACGCATGTCCGCCCAGACGGTGCGGCTAACCCCCGCCTTCACCGCCCACGCATTTGCGCTCAGCCCATCCGGCTTGAACCGCATCAGCTCGCGGTAGATCACCGATTCGTCAGCCCCCGCCATGGGTTCGACTATCGCGTGCTGCGGCAAATGCTCCATTTTAGACTAATCTGACACCCCATGGTGTTGACAGAATATCAGAGATATCTAACATTTTGGTCATGCACTCGGCGGCCACGACATCAGACCACGGCCACCTTGCCAACGTCCGTAAAGTAGCGGCGGAGGGCGAGGCTGGTTTGGGGCGCCAGCTCGACAAATACCCGGCGCGCGTCGTGTGGATCGGCGCGTCGAATGAACAGTCCCTCGTCTACCATGTTCTTGAGCCAGCGCAGCGCCGTCGTCGCGGGGACTGCGGCGGCAATGCAAAGGCTCGAGACCGGAACCCGCAGCTGCGCGATTTCCGCCTGGAGCAGGTCGAGCAGCATGTCCCATGCTGGATCGGCGAACAGCTCTTCGGAGAAATAGCGGCTGCGGAGTCGGCGGGCCCGGATGACGGACCGGACGATGTCCACCGGGACGTCGGGAATCTCACCTTCCGTGGGTTTCTGAATTTCGGGTCCGCCGGCAACCGGGTCCGACGAAATCCGAGCGAGCGTCGCGGCGATCCGGCTAACCTCGTCGCTGAGCTGACGAAGACGTGCGGTGTTGCGATCCGATGCCACATCCGAGAGCGGGGTCGGCAGTGCATTTGTAGAGAGCGCGATGGCGAGAGCCGCAGCGCGATCTGCTTCGCTCCCGTCGATTACCAACTGCACCGAATTAGAGACCTGGGCCGCGACAGGGTCGAGGAGTTCGAGCGGAGCGGCGACGACCGCGGGAGAGCCTCGATCGCTGGCTTCGTAGCTCGCAGCCGCGAGGAGCCGGTCGAGTGCGGCTCCGCAGTCGCTTTCCACCTCGATCCACAGCGCGGAGGCGCGGGCTTGTTGCCCGATCCGCTCCGGCGCGTTCTCAAACGAGGCCAACTCCGCAACGCGCATCTTCGAGACCGAGACTGTGTGCCGGGCACGTTCCGCCGCCGCGGAGCTCTGGGCGATCAACAATATCGGCGGGAGCGATTGATAATCCTGCCCGGAAGCACTCGTCGAAACCGAGTCCATACGCATTACCCTTCGATAAGGACCGAGCACGACCGATCTATCGCGCATTTTGGAGAAAAGTCAGGCTGTTTCGGCTCCAAACCGGACCAATCTCGCGCCGCTCGCATTTCGATCTCTGGTACGAGGCGAAGAGGTGCGTAAGGGGGTTCCGGCCTTTGCAGCTGAATAGAAACGACTCGGCCGCCTCCACGAGAGCGCGGTGGCTGGCTGAGCTGGCGGATGCGATCGAAAACGCGCAGCAGCTGGCGTGGCAGCTTGGGACTGCCGAGCGGCCGTCTGCGGAGGCGCGGGAGCTGTACGGCCGTCTCGAGGCGGCGCGAATCGAGGTCGAGACGATGCGCGGGATCAGCGTCCACACGCCGATTGCCGACCCGGCATGGCTTGATGCCCTCGGGTGGGACCGAAACCCGCCGGATCGCTCGGTTTAAACGCCCTCGGGCAAGTCGCCGCCGCCGGAGAATTCCGCCAGGTAGGAACCGATGGCGGGAGCTTGCCATCCTGCCGTTGCGACGAATCCACGGTTAAGGAACGTCGGCTTGCCGTAGGCGAGTGGCCGCCCCTCTGTGCCATCCACGCGGCCGCCCGCGGCGAGGAGAACGGCATGGGCCGCGGCCGTGTCCCATTCGCTGGTCGGCGAAAGCCTGGGATAAATGTCTGCGTGCCCTTCCGCGACGATGCAGAATTTCAGGCTCGAGCCGATCCCCACATAATCCGACGCCCCGACAGCCTCCAGATAGTCGGCGGTGGGCTGGCTGAAGTGCGATTTCGAGGCGACAGCGGTAAGTGTGCCGCCGCGCTCGCGGGTGCGGATCGGACGTCGGCCGCCGCTGTCCTCGATCCAGGCGCCCTCGCCGACTAGCCCCGCGTAGATTGAGCCCCGTGCCGGAGCGAAGACTGCGCCGAGCACCGGCTTCCCGTCCGCGATCAGGCCGATGTTGACCGTATAATCGTCGCCGCCGCGAATGAACTCCTTGGTCCCGTCGAGCGGATCGACAAGGAAGAAGGTGTCGCCGATTGCGGGGATTCGTCCGGCCGCAACCTCTTCTTCGGCAACGACGGGGATTTCCGGTGCCGCGCGAGCGAGCGCCGCAAGGATGATCAACTCCGCCGCGCGGTCAGCTTCGGTAACCGGCGACAGGTCGTGCTTGTGCTCGACATCGAACCCGCGCTCGACAATCTCCAGAATCGCAGCACCGGCTTCGCGAGCGGCAGCGGCAATGTGGTCGAGAAGTTGCTTGTAGTCCATTACCCGACCCGTTCGTGCTGAGGAGGGACTGAGCGAAGGCGAAGGCCCGTCTCGAAGCACGCGGCAGGTCCTTCGAGACGCCATTTCGACAAGCTCAATGGCGCCTCAGGACGAACGGTATCGGTGATCACCGTGCACCCATCCGGATTCCGCCGTCGAGCCGAACCGCACCTGCGTTCATGTAGGGGTTCTCGATCAGGAACACGGCAAGCCGCGCATAATCCTCTGGCTTGCCCAACCGCTTCGGGAAGGGGACCTGCGCCGCCAGCGCCTCCTGCACATTCTCGGGCATTCCGGCGACCATCGGAGTCTTGAACACGCCGGGCTGGATCGTGTTCACGCGCACGCCCTCGTTCATCAGGTCGCGGGCGATCGGAAGCGTCATCGCCAGAACGCCGCCCTTGCTCGCCGAATAGGCCGCCTGGCCGATCTGCCCATCCTCTGCCGCGACGGATGAGGTATTGATGATCACCCCACGCTCGCCGTCTTCTCCGATCGGATCGAGGTGGACCATGCCGAAGGCGGACTGCGCGATACAGCGGAAGGTGCCAACCAGGTTGATCGCGATCACCTGCTCGAACATTTGCATCCTGTGCGGCTTGGGCGCCTTCGTTTCCTTGTCGCGGCCGACAGTCTTGGCCGCGGGCGCGATCCCCGCGCAATTGACCAGCACACGTTCCTGGCCATGCGCCGCCCTCGCCTTCTCGAAGGCTGCGGCGACGGTTTCGTCCGAAGTCACATCGCACTCGCAGAAGATGCCGCCGATTTCGGACGCGACTTTCTCGCCCTTTTCCGAGTCACGGTCGAACACGGCGATCTTCGCGCCGCGCCGCGCCAGCTCGCGGGCGGTCGCTTCCCCGAGCCCGGAGGCTGCGCCGGTGACGACCGCGGATATTCCTTCGATTTGCATTCTTCCTCCTAGTTCCCCGGCGAAAGCCGGGGCCCAGATTTTCTTTTTGTTGGACTGGGCTCCGGCCTACGCCGGAGCACTGGCTGGTTCAATCTTCGCCAGCACCGCACCCTCGGTCACCTGCTGGCCGGGCTCGACGTTTAGCTCGACGACAACCCCGTCGAACGGCGCGACAAGCGCATGCTCCATCTTCATCGCCTCGAGCGTTAGCAAGCGTTGCCCCTTGGCAACCTTTTCGCCCTGCTTGACCTCCACCGCCGTCACCTTCCCCGGCATGGGCGCCTCGATCTCGCCGTCGTGCACGCCGTGCGAGGTGCCAGTGCCGCGCGACTGATCCAGTTGGACCAAGTGCGGCCATCCGCGATCCACGAGGATGATGCCGTCATTCGTCGGCGCCATGTAAGACTGAGGAATCGGCGCATCGTCGTCGGTAAGGATCGGTGCTTCGACGAGACTGCCGTCGACCCGCAGCCACGCTGTTCGACGGCTGGACCCATTGAGTCTGAAGCCAATGTTGTCGCGCCAAATTCCGCCGAACTTGTAGGGAAAGTCATTTGGGCAGACGGCCGCGACGCTTCCTCCCGCTTCTCGGAACAGGAGCGATGCAGCGTTACCCAACTCCCGCGGATCGATTGGGCTTGGCTCCGCCACCGCAGCACCGCGCTCAGCAATGAAGCCTGTGTCCACATCACCCGAAACGAACGTGGGTTCCCGCAAGAGTGCGGAAAGGAAACCGGCGTTGTTCTTCACAGGCCACGTAAGGACTTGATCACAGCTCCGTGCAAGCGCGTCGATCGCATCTGCCCGATCACTTGCCTTCGTGACCAACTTGGCGATCATCGGATCGTAGAACTGCGAAATCGCGTCTCCTCTTTCGACACCGGTCTCGATGCGGTGGCGGGGAAAGCGATCAAGCTCCGCTTCTGGCGCGTACAGCGTCCATCCAGCACCGAAGCCGAGATGAAGATGCTCAAGCTTCCCAACGCTCGGCAAAAACCCTTTCGCCGGGTCTTCAGCATAGAGCCGCGCTTCGATCGCGTGACCGTTGATCGACAGCTCGGCTTGCTTCTTCGGAAGCTTCTCCCCCGACGCTACGCGGAGCTGCCATTCGACCAGGTCCTGCCCGGTGATCTCCTCGGTCACCGGATGCTCGACCTGCAGCCGCGTGTTCATTTCCATGAACCAGATGCGGTCGGCGCGGAGGCCCTCGGACGCATCGGCGATGAACTCGATCGTGCCGGCGTTCTCGTAATTGACGGCTTTGGCCGCGCGGACTGCAGCGCCGCAAACCGCCTCGCGAGTCTCGGCGTCCATGCCCGGCGCGGGTGCTTCCTCGATCACCTTCTGGTGGCGGCGCTGGAGCGAGCAGTCGCGCTCGAACAAATGGACGACGTTGCCGTGGCTGTCGCCGAACACCTGCACCTCGATGTGCCGCGGCGAGAGGATGTATTTCTCGATCAGGACGCGGTCGTCGCCGAAGCTGCTCGCCGCCTCGCGTTTGGCGCTTTCGAGCGCGTCGTCGAAGCCTTTCGCGTCGTCGACGCGGCGCATGCCCTTGCCGCCGCCGCCCGCGACAGCCTTGATCAGCACCGGATAGCCGATGGCGTCCGCTTCCGACTGAAGGCGCTTCGGGTCCTGATCCTCGCCGAGATAGCCGGGAGTCACCGGCACGCCGGCCTCGGCCATCAATTTCTTGGCAGCGTCCTTGAGGCCCATCGCGCGGATGCTGTCGGGCTTGGGTCCGACCCAGACCAAGCCGGCGTCGATCACCGCCTGCGCGAAGTCGGCATTCTCGCTGAGGAAGCCGTAGCCCGGATGGATCGCCTCCGCTCCCGTCGCCTTGGCCGCCTCAATGATCTTGTCACCGCGCAGATAAGACTCGCGCGCCGGGCTCGGCCCGATGTGCACCGCCTCATCGGCCATGCGCACGTGCAACGCCTTGGCGTCGGCGTCGGAATAGACCGCGACGGTGCGGATCCCCAGCCGCCGCGCGGTGCGGATTACGCGGCACGCAATCTCCCCCCGGTTGGCGATGAGGAGCGAGGAGATCATTTGCGGCCTTTGAGAGTGCGGATGGTCGCCCAGAGCAGAAGACCCCAGATCACCAGGCCAACAGCAATCGGTATGCCAAAATGCAGATCAACATAATGCCTGCATTCTGCATATTCCGCGTCGGTAGAGACACCAAAGGCGCAACCCATCATCCACCCGAGGATGTTGCGCCCTTCCAGCGGCACAAAGGCGATGGTCGCTAATAGGAATGCCGCGACAATGAGGTCGCTCTTGAGTCTCAGCGTTTTTACTCCACCACGTCTGGCTCTGCCCGCATCGGCTCATCGCCCCGGAGTGGCTTCAACCCAAGCTTCGCAAACAGCGCCGCGTCGGCATCATCGCCTGCATTGGCCGTCGTCAGCAATTTGTCGCCGGTGAAGATGCTGTTCGCACCGGCGAGGAAGCACAACGCCTGTGTGCTCTCGCTCATGCTCTCGCGGCCCGCGGAAAGGCGGACCATCGAGTGCGGCATCGTGATCCTCGCCACTGCAATCGTGCGCACGAACTGGAGATCGTCGATCATCTTCACCCCCTCGAGCATGTCGCCGATCGCGGTTCCCTTGACCGGCACCAGCGCGTTGATCGGAACGCTCTCGGGATGGCGCGGCAGAGTCGCGAGCGCGTGGATGAAGCCCACCCGGTCCTGCCGACTCTCGCCCATGCCGACGATTCCGCCGCAGCAGACCGCGATCCCGGCCTTGCGCACTTCCTCCAGCGTATCGAGCCGCTCCTGGAAGGTCCGCGTGGTGATGATCGCGCCATAATGTTCGGGCGAGGTGTCGATATTGTGGTTGTAATAATCGAGCCCGGCGTCGGCGAGCGCGCGAGCCTGTTCGCCCGTCAGCATGCCGAGAGTCATGCAGGTTTCGAGGCCCAGCGCCTTCACCTCGGCGACCATCCGGGTCAGCGCCGGCATGTCGCGGTCTTTCGGCTCGCGCCACGCGGCCCCCATGCAGAAGCGCTGCGATCCCGCCGCCTTGGCCTCGCGCGCTGCGGCGAGCACGGCGTAAACGTCCATCAATTTCTCGGCCTTGAGGCCCGTCTCGGCATGCGCGCTTTGCGAGCAATAGCCGCAATCCTCCGGGCAGCCGCCGGTCTTGATCGACAGCAGGGTGCAGAGCTGGACCTCGCCCGCCGCATGGTTGGCGCGATGCACCTCCGCCGCTCGGAACACGAGCTCGGTGAACGGCAGGTCGAACAATTCCGCGATCTCGGCGCGGGTCCAGTTGGCGTGCGTCATTCGTCAATCCATCCGAAGGTCAAAGCGATACTGGCCCGGTTTGTACTGCGCTTCGACATCACGGAAGACTTCAACAAATTTCTCAAATCTGTCACCCAACACTGACCGAGATCTAGCTGCATCAGTCCAGAGTATTTCAATTGGAGGCTCCACCATTTGGGTGAGCACCTCATCCAGAGCATCCAGATTGCGACCGTAGACTGGCGGCTGAAGCTGATCCGCAATCGCGTCGTGCAAATCGCGCTCTGACGCAATGCTGCGGCCGTCCAGGTGAAGTTTAGCGGCCATGCCTACATCCTGAACACGCCGAACTGCGGCCGGTCCGGGATCGGCGCGTTCAGTGTCGCGGCGAAGGCGAGGCCGAGGACGTCGCGCGTCTGCGCCGGGTCGATGATTCCGTCGTCCCACAGCCGCGCCGTCGCGTGCCAGGGGTTGCCTTCTTCTTCATACTTCTCGCGGATCGGCGCCTTGAACGCCTCGGCTTCTTCCGCAGCCCACTTGGCGGCGTCGCGGTGGACGGTGGCGAGGACGCTGGCGGCCTGCTCGCCGCCCATCACGCTGATCCGGCTGTTGGGCCAGGTGAACAGGAAGCGTGGGCTGTAGGCGCGGCCGGCCATCCCGTAATTGCCGGCGCCGAAGCTGCCGCCGATGAGCACCGTGATCTTCGGCACCTGCGCCGTGGCGACGGCGGTGACCAGCTTCGCGCCGTGCTTGGCGATGCCCTCCGCCTCATATTTGCCGCCGACCATGAAGCCCGAAATGTTCTGCAGGAACAGCAAAGGCGTTCGACGCATCGCCGCAAGCTCGATGAAATGCGCGCCTTTGACCGCGCTCTCCGAAAACAGGATGCCGTTGTTGGCGAGGATCGCGACCGGGATTCCCCAGATGTGCGCGAAGCCGCAGAGGAGGGTCGAGCCGTAGAGTGGCTTGAATTCGTGGAATTCGGAGGCGTCGACAATGCGCGCGATGACTTCGTGCACATCGTATGGCGCGCGGACGTCCTCCGGGATGATGCCGTAGAGCTCGTCGGCGTCGTAAGCGGGCGCGCGCGGCTCACATAAGGCAACCCCGTTCGTCCCGAGCGTAGTCGAGGGACGTGTCCCGATTTCGCTCGAACCGAACGGAGGTGGGAGGGTTGAAATTATATCCCGCACGATGGTCAGCGCGTGCTCGTCATTTTCCGCAAGATGATCCACGACGCCGGACTTTCGCGCGTGGAGGTCGCCGCCCCCCAGGTCCTCGGCACTGATCTCCTCGCCCGTCGCGGCCTTCACCAAAGGCGGTCCGCCGAGGAAGATCGTGCCCTGCTCGCGGACGATCACGCTCTCGTCGCTCATCGCCGGCACGTAGGCGCCGCCGGCGGTGCAGCTCCCCATCACGCAGGCGATCTGGGCGATCCCTTTCGCGCTCATCTGCGCCTGGTTGTAGAAAATTCGGCCGAAATGCTCGCGGTCTGGGAAAACGTCGGCCTGGTGCGGCAGGTTCGCGCCGCCGCTGTCGACCAGATAGATGCACGGCAGCCGGTTCGCTTCCGCGATCTCCTGCGCGCGGAGGTGCTTCTTGACCGTCAGCGGGTAATAGGTGCCGCCCTTCACCGTCGCGTCGTTGCAGACGATCATCACCTGCCGGCCTGAGACGCGTCCTATTCCGGCAATGATTCCGGCTCCGGGCACCTCATCGTCGTAAAGACCGTTCGCGGCGAGCTGCCCGATCTCGAGGAACGGCGAGCCGGGATCGAGCAGCCGCTCGACTCGATCGCGCGGAAGCAATTTGCCGCGCGACACGTGGCGCTCGCGGCTCTTTTCGTTGCCGCCCTTCGCCGCCTCCGCAACGTCGGCGCGAAGCTTCTCGACGAGCTTGCGATTGTGCTCGAAACGCGCGCGATACTCGTCGCCCTCGCGATCGATTTTGGATTCTAGTTTCGGTGCGCTCACTTCTGCCCCGGGAAGACCAGGTGCTTGACGAAGAACGGGAAGACGATTTTTTCCAGGTCCTCGGAGACTTTGCTGCCGTGATCGCCGTCGTGGAAATACCAATCGTGCTTGATCCCGAACTTCAGCAGCTGGGCGTGCATCGCCTCGACATCGGTCTTGACGAAATCCTTGCTCCCCGTTTCCATGCCGATTGCTGTGAGCGACTTCAGTGCAGGAAGGAATTGCGGCACCATCGCGGTGGGTGCGTTGGCGTACCATTCGGCGATCACCAGCGGATCGAGTACGCCGTTGTTGGTGGGCAGGTCCGCATAGAAGGGCGGCTTGTTCGGGTCCGGCGACCAGGCGGCGGCGACCGCGTAGGTGGTGCGAATACCGAAATCGCCCTTCGCCACCTGATCCGGGGTCAGCCCTTCATATTTCCGGCTCTCCTCCGCCGTGATCTGGCGCGGCAGAAGGCAACAGGGATCGAGCGCGTAAATCGCCCGGAACAGCTCCGGATGATGCATCGCGATGCGCAGAGTTCCGTAGCCGCCCATCGAGTGGCCGAAGAGGCCGCGGCTCTCGCGCTTCGCCACGGTTCGATAATGGCTGTCGATGTAGGCGATCAGGTCCCGGGTGACGAACTCCTCGAAATTCCCGACCGTCGGCGAGTCGGAATACATGCTGCCACTCATCAGCGTGTCGGTGTCCGGAGCGACGACGATAAACTCGCGCCCCGTGGCCTTCATCGCCGCCAGCTGGCGCTGCTCCATCTTGGTCCACTCGACGGTGCCTACCGCCTGAGAATTATAGCCGTGGAGGAAATACAGGACCGGATAACGGCGCGCCTTCGCTGTGTCGTAACTGGGCGGCAGCAGCACGAGGACCGTCCGGTCGGCGCTGTTGCCCTCCAGGTTCCCCTCGAGCGACTTGCCGTGGACGGTGATCTTCTCGACCCGCGCAGAGGCGGGAGCGGAAACCAGCATCGACAGAGAAAGCGAAACCGCGGCAAAAAACCTGACCACCCACGTCACGATCCGCACCTCCCTTTGCGTTGCCGAAACTTCCGGGCCCGTCGTTCGTCCTTTGGTCGAAAAGCCCTGCCCTTGGCGTAGCCCGAGCCGCAATCAATGGCAAAGCACAGTCCACGAGGTTTTCATGAAGCTCACCATCGGAATCACCGTAGCGGCGGCACTGGCGCTCGGCGCCTGCAATACGCAAAGCGGCAACAGTGCTGCTCAGCAGCAGGGTGCCGGCACCCAGTCCGGAATCGACAAGTCGCTGATGGATACGTCCGTGCAGCCCGGCGACGATTTCGACAAATATGCGAACGGCAAGTGGGATGCGTCCGCCCAGATTCCGGCCGACAAATCGACCATCTCCGTTTTCTCCATCATCGCCGACCGCGCCGACCAGCGGGAGACCGATCTCATCAACAGCATCGTCAATTCCAACCCTGCAGCGGGAAGCGATGAGGCGCGGATCGCGGATTATTACAAGGCCTACACGAACACTGGCGCGATTGAGCAGCGCGGAATCGCCCCGATCAAATCGGACGTCGATTCAATCGAAGCCATCGCCGACAAGGGCGCTTTGGCGGATGCGATCGGTCACAGCCTCCGCGCGGATGCCGACCCGATCAACAATACGAACTTCCACACAGAGAATCTGTTCGGGATCTTCGTCACGCAGGCGTTCGACGATCCGACCAAGACTGTGCCCTATGTGATGCAGGGCGGCCTCGGAATGCCGGATCGCGACTACTACCTGTCGAGCGACCCGGCGATGGCCAAGATCCGGGCCGATTACACGCCCTATGTCGCGAAGATGCTGTCGCTCGCCGGCTTGCCAAATGCCGATGCGCGCGCCGCGAAGATCGTCGCCTTGGAGCGCCAGATCGCCCAGGCCCACGAAAGCCTTCAGGACAGCCAGGACAGCTTCAAGGCCGACAATCCCTGGAAACGCGCCGACTTCGATTCGAAGGCGCCCGGGCTCGACTGGGGGCGGCTGTTCGCGGCAGCGCAGCTCGGCAACCAACAGGACTTCGTCATCTGGCAGCCGGGCGCCGTTACCAAGCTCGCCGCGCTCGTTCAGTCGCAGCCGCTCGACGTGTGGAAGGATTGGCTCGCGTTCCACCGGATCAACCAGATGGCCGAAGTGCTTCCCAAACCATTCAACGATGCGCATTTCGCCTTCAACGACACTGAGGTCAAAGGCACGCCGCAGCAGCCCACGCGAAACAAGCAGGCGATCGACTCGCTGAATGCGTGGCTCGGATGGGCGGTCGGCAAGCGCTACGCCGAGAAATATTTCCCAGCCTCGTACAAGGCCGACATCGACGGCATGGTGACCAACATCAAGGCGGCGCTCGAGAAGAAGATCGAGGGCCTCACCTGGATGGCGCCGGCGACCAAGGAGGAGGCCAAAAAGAAGGTCGCCACGATGGTCGTCGGCATCGGTTATCCCGACAAATGGCGCGACTATTCAGCTCTCCAGATCAGGGCCGACGATGCGTACGGCAATCTCGATCGGGCCGAGCTGGCCAATTACGAGAACCAAATCGCGAAGATCGGAAAGCCGGTCGACAAGAGCGAATGGTGGATGACTCCGCAGACGATCAACGCGGTCAACCTGCCGCTTCAGAATGCGTTGAACTTCCCGGCGGCGATTCTCGACCAGGGCTTCTATGACCCGAAGGCCGATCGGGCATTCAACTATGGCGCGATCGGGTCGATCATCGGCCACGAGATCAGCCACAGCTTCGACAATCTGGGCTCGACGTTCGATGCGAGCGGAAAGCTTCGCAACTGGTGGACGCCAGCCGATCTCACCCATTTCAAGCAGGCGGGAACGGCGCTCGCGAAGCAATATGATTCTTACGAAGCGCTTCCGGGCCTCCACTTGAACGGGGAGCTGGAGCTCGGCGAGAACATCGCCGACCTGGTCGGGCTCGCAGCAGCCTACGACGCGTGGAAAGCCTCACTGGCCGGCAAGCCGTCACCCACCATCGACGGCTTCACCGGCGATCAGCGATTCTTCCTCGCCTATGCCCAGGCGCACCGAGGCAAGCTTCGCGATGCAGCTCTTCGGGCGCGTGTGGCGACGGACGTTCACGCGCCGGGACCATGGCGCGTGCTGACGGTCAGGAATGTCGACGGCTGGTATCCCGCCTTCAACGTGCAGCCGGAGCAGAAGCTGTTCCTCCCGCCACCGCAGCGGGTCAGGATCTGGGGCTAAGCAAGAGCTGCCGAGCCTAAGTACGCTTGCGCGAAGAGACAGCGAATGCCTGCCGACGACCGGCAGAATGCCGTGTCGATCGACGTCACGCGATTCACTCGCGTGACGGCACCCACGTCACCAGCCCATGAACAGAAGCAGCTTGACGTCGACCGCGCAGCCGGCGGCGCGGCGCTGCTCGATGAAAGCGGGGATTTCGGCGCGCGGGACGAGGTGAACGGTGATGTCCTCATTGTCCGTGCCGCCGCCCTCGCCAACCTTGCGGATGCCGTGGGCGCGGACGAGGCTGAAGCTTTCCGCCACCATCCCCGGAGAGCTTTGAAACTCGCCTAGGCGCTCAATGCGGTCTGCAGTGAAGCCGGTCTCCTCCTCCAGCTCCTTCACCGCAGTGCCTTCGACGGTAGCATTTTTGTCTTCGTCGCCGACCAGTCCGGCGGGTAGTTCGACGCATCGTTTCCCGACCGGCACCCGGTATTGCTCGATCAGGATCACCTTGCCGTCGTGCTCGGCGAGGATGACGACCGCGTTCGTACTTCCGGTCCGCGATACATATTCCCAACGGCCGCGCTTGAGCGCGCTGATGTACTTCCCCTGCCATACTGTTTGCAGGGGCGCGTCTTTGTCAGGGGTCATAGCAGGATAAGTTTGTCCGGAATCTCGTTGGGATTACCCGCGGTCTTGGGGAAATGTTCCGCCAGGACTGCGCCGACGCGCTCGACTCCAGCACAAATGCCGTCGCCCGGGCGGCCCTCGCGAAGATGCTCGATCATCGCCGCCATCGCTTCGCCCCAGGTGTGCGCGTCGGCAAATTTGTGGATCGCTTCGTCGCCGATGATCTCGGCCCGGCGCTCGGCGAGCGAGAGATAGATCAGCACACCTGTCCGGTCGCCGGTGCGCCCGGCCGCGGCCGCCTGGAACATCGCCAGTGCCCGCCGCCGCACGCGCCGGTGCTTGGTCGCTGCGGGCGTCAGCAACAGCCGCAGCGGCATCCACGTCAGGACCAGCAACGCGACCAGGAATTTCCCGACCGCGAGTATCATCAGGAAGGTCAGGAGCTCGCCGACCGAAGCATCGGGATACCAGCTTCCGGCGAAGAACTGATACCACCATTGCAGCGCGGTCGGGCGCCACGCCGCCCAGGCGAGCACAAGAATCATCACCAGCACCGCCCAGTGAAGCGCGACGTCATGATAGGAATCGCTGATCGGAGTCGCGATGGTGACGATCTCTCCGTCGGTCTTCGCCTCGGCCGCTGTGATTGCGGCGCTGACCTTCGCGCGATCGGAATCGCTGAATTGCATCACCATGAGCCGCCCGCGCCTCCGCCACCACCGGAGCCGCCGCCAAAACCGCCGAAGCCGCCGCCCCCGCCGCCGCCGAAACCTCCACCGCCCCAGCCACCTCCGCCGCTACCCCAACCACGGGAGGAGTTGCCGAGAGCGTTCAATCCCCACAACACCACCCATGGACTGACTCCACCCCCGCGTCGGTAGTAGCGGCTGCCGGCCGGGCGGCGCAGCTTCGACAGAATGACGAACGCAAAGATCAGGCCCCAGAAGGCGAGCGGAAGCGCGCCGCCGCCCGAATGGCGATGCGACTGCTCCTGCTGCTGCGCCTGCGCGGCGGCCTGCTCTGCTTGGTCCGGAGACAAGCTCATCTGCTTGATTATGGCATCGGCGCCCGCTTCAATGCCCCCGCCGTAGTCGGGAGGATTCTGCTTGAAATGCGGGAGGATATCATCGCGAACGATGATGCCCGACATCGCATCGGTCATGTATTCGCCGGCTCCATAGCCGGTCGTTATCCAGACCTTGCGCTCATTTGGTGCGACAACGAGCAAGACGCCATTGTTCTTCTCCTTGCTGCCAACGCCCCAGGCGCGAAGCAAACGATAGGCATAATCCTCAATCGGATAGCCCTCGAGGCTCTTGACGGTCGCGATCGCGAAGGCTCGCCCGGTCTGCGCATAGAGGGCTTGGGATTTGGACGTGAGGTCCTGCACCTGTGCCGGCGTCAGGATTCCGGCCTGATCCACGACAGGCGAACCGTTGTTGGCGGGGAAGGTCTGGGCTGCAGCGGGAACCGCGAAGAGCGCTAGGAAGATCGCCAACACTACTTTCGTCACCCCCCCGAAAGCGGGGGGCCAATAGGTCGGCTGGGCTCCCGCTTTCGCAGGAATGACGGACATAGTTCAGCCCGCCGAATTGCCGAAGTTCACCGCGGGCGCATTCTGTGCCGTACCGGAAGCCTCGAACGGGACCTTGGGCTTGGCGCCGTAGAAGATCTTGGCGCCGATCGCGTCCGGGAAGGTGCGGATCGTGGTGTTATATTCCTGCACCGACGAATTGTAGTCGCGACGGGCGACCTCGATCCGGTTTTCGGTGCCCTCCAGCTGGTCCTGCAAAGCCAGGAAGTTCTGGTTCGACTTGAGGTCCGGGTAGGCCTCCTGAAGCCGCTGAAGCGGGATGATCGCCTGTGTCAGGCGGCTTTGAGCGTCGTTGAATGCCTTGACCTTGGCCGGATCGCTGAGGTCCGCCGCGCTCAAGTGGACCGCGGTCGCATCCGCGCGGGCCTGGGTGACTCCGATGAGGACGCTCTTTTCCTGCGCAGCATAGCCCTTCACCGTCGCGACCAGGTTCGGGATCAGGTCGGCGCGCCGCTGGTAATCGGCCTGAAGGTCGCCCCAGGCGGCGTTGACCTTCTCCTCCTCGGTGGGAACGGCATTGATCCCGCAGCCGCTGAGGGCAATCGCGGCGAGCGGCGCGAGTAAACCGAGACGATGGAGTACGGCCATTGAAGGTCCCCCTGTGATGTCCGCGCACAGATAGACCGTCCCTCGCCTCCATTCAATATGCTGTTTTATGGCAGCAACACAGCTTCTGCTTCTGCTGGATTTTGAGTGCGGCCGGAGTAAGCTGCGCCCGTAACGATCAAGGGGATTTCCAATGCTCAAGGACTTCCGCGAATTCATCGCCAAGGGCAACGTGCTCGATCTGGCCGTCGCAGTGATCATCGGCGCGGCCTTCGCCAAGATCGTCAGCAGCCTCACCGACGACATCATCATGCCGATCGTCGGCAGGATTTTCGGCGGCCTCGATTTCTCCAGCCATTTCCTGCTGATGGGACCTGTGCCGGCCGATTATCACGGCTCGATGACCGATTACGCGGCGCTCAAGAAGGCCGGCGCTCCGATCCTCGGCTGGGGCGAGTTCATCACCCAGGTGGTCAGCTTCCTGATCCTCGCCTTCATCATCTTCCTGATGGTTCGCTGGGCGACCAAGCTGATGCGCAAGCCGGAGGTGGTCGAGACCGCGTCGGGACCGACCGAACTCGAGCTGTTGGCGGAGATCAGGGACGAGCTGCGGCGGCGGTAGCAAGGAATTGCGAGTGTGTGCTTTCGACGCGCTCCGGACACTCGCGCCTGATCACCAGATGAAGCCGTCCCGGAACCACCTTGCGATTGCGAAAGCCGATCCCATGACCATCGGCAGAAAAAACGCCAGCCGCAAGCGTGCTTCCTCCGGAATATCGCGACCAAACAACAGGAAACCGACGAAGGTGATCCCAACAGAAATGCCAATTGCTGCCCAGAAGCTCAGCATATGCGAGCGGCGCACCTCGTCGGAGGCCAGCCAATTCCAACGCGCTCCTAATCCCAGGGCGCCAAAGAGGAGGACGGCAACGCCGATCCGAACAGCCAGCGGAAGATGCGAACCCGAATCGGGTGCGCCGGGATGAAAGAGCACGTTCTCGTTACCGGCGATTTTCACAACCAGGGCGGCGAGACCGGAAAGCAGTAAAACCACGCACATTATGAGCAGCTTTCGACGCCGGTGGTTACGTTCCAAAGCTTCGCCGTTCTGCATACTCATTCCTCCACGAAGATGGTTTCCACCGGGAGCCCGAAAACACGCGAAATCGCAAAAGCCAGCGACAGAGAGGGGTCGTGCTTGCCGTTTTCGATGAGGTTGATCGCCTGGCGGGACACGCCGACGCGACCACCGAGTTCGGCTTGGCTGAAGCCTCGTCCCCCGCGCAGTTCCCGTAGCCGATTCTTCATTTCGCAAGTCCGCGCATGTCAGCTTTAACTGACAGGAGCATAAGGATGTGTCAAGAGAAGCTGACATACCTTCCGGCGCGTCGCTATCCGCTCTCCACCGATAGCCGGCGCTTTTCATCGGAGGTGCCAAGCTCAGCGAGTTCCGAGATACGGAAAGGTGGAGAGCTTCCGTCGTCCGGTGCGCCTCGCTCATTTGAATAGGTCCGAGGGATTCTGTTGCCCGGCTCCCTCGGAGGCCGCTGGAATCCCCTTCTGTTGCCCGGTGGGGTCCAACCGCGCTTAGCTTTGTAACTTCAGACCGTTAGGCCGTCAGTTACGCGGCAATAGCGAGCGCCTCGTTATCGTTGGCACTTGTGAAAATGAGCCGTTGCGGTGGTCTCATGCCGACCGGCAGCCACGTCTTTATTGCACTCGTCGATCCTGTTTCGCCCCC
>Ga0157369_10000755_pt1 | contig 41695 bp, 34 predicted proteins | sample C25metaG_FD_113461 | JGI IMG/M metagenome (GOLD analysis project Ga0157369, IMG submission 113461) | Corn rhizosphere microbial communities from Kellogg Biological Station, Michigan, USA - C2-5 metaG | ecosystem: Host-associated > Plants > Roots > Rhizosphere > Soil | place: USA: Michigan... | reverse complement strand
CGCGGCTTCCACGACAGCAACGGCGACGGGACCGGCGACCTGCGCGGCCTCACCCAGAAGCTCGACTACCTGCAGTGGCTCGGCGTCGACTGCGTCTGGCTGCTGCCGATCTACGAGTCGCCGCTGCGCGACGGCGGCTACGACATCAGCGACTACCTCAAGGTGCTGCCGGAGTTCGGCGACCTCGGCGACTTCGTGGAGCTGATCGACGCCGCGCACCGCCGCGGCATGCGCATCATCGCCGACCTCGTCATGAACCACACGAGCGACCAGCACCCGTGGTTCCAGGCGTCGCGCAGCGACCCCGACGGACCGTACGGCGACTTCTACGTGTGGTCCGACGACGGCGAGGCCTACAAGGACGCGCGCATCATCTTCGTCGACACCGAGACGTCGAACTGGACCTGGGATCCGTTGCGCCAGCAGTACTTCTGGCACCGGTTCTTCTCGCACCAGCCCGACCTCAACTTCGAGAACCCGGCCGTGCAGGACGCCATCCTGGAGGTGCTGCGGTTCTGGCTCGACCTCGGCATCGACGGCTTCCGGCTCGACGCGATCCCGTACCTGTTCGAAGAGGAAGGGACCAACTGCGAGAACCTCCCGCGCACGCACGAATTCCTCAAGCGCGTGCGCAAGGAGGTCGACACGCTCTACCCGGACAAGGTCCTGCTCGCCGAGGCCAACCAGTGGCCGGCCGACGTGGTCGACTACTTCGGCAGCGGCGACGAGTGCCACATGGCGTTCCACTTCCCGGTGATGCCGCGGATCTTCATGGCCGTACGCCGCGAGCAGCGCTACCCGATCTCGGAGATCATGGCGCAGACGCCCGCCATCCCGGACAACTGCCAGTGGGGCATCTTCCTGCGCAACCACGACGAGCTGACGCTCGAGATGGTGACGGACGAAGAGCGCGACTACATGTACTCCGAGTACGCGAAAGACCCGCGGATGAAGGCCAACATCGGCATCCGCCGCAGGCTTGCGCCGCTGCTCGACAACAGCCGCGACCAGATGGAGCTGTTCACCGCGCTGCTGCTCTCGCTGCCCGGCTCGCCGGTGCTCTACTACGGCGACGAGATCGGCATGGGCGACAACATCTACCTCGGCGACCGCGACGGCGTACGCACTCCGATGCAGTGGACGCCGGACCGCAACGCCGGCTTCTCCCAGGCCGACCCGCAGCGGCTCTACCTGCCGATCATCATGGACCCGGTCTACGGCTACCAGGTCATCAACGTCGAGGCGCAGATGCGCTCGTCCACCTCGCTGCTGCAGTGGACCCGGCGGATGATCGAGACGCGCAAGCGGCACCCGACGTTCGGCATGGGCACGTTCGCCGAGCTGTCCGGCAGCAACCCGAGCGTGCTCGCGTTCGTCCGCGAGTTCGGCGACGACATCGTGCTCTGCGTGAACAACCTCAGCCGGTTCGCGCAGCCGGTCGAGCTCGACCTGCGCCGCTTCGAGGGATACACGCCGGTCGAGCTGCTCGGCGGCGTGCGCTTCCCGCCGATCGGTGAGCTGTCCTACCTGTTGACGTTGCCCGGGCACGGGTTCTACTGGTTCCAGCTCTCACCCGGGGAGGCGTGATGGTCGACGCGCTCCGCGACGGGATCCTGGCCGCGTGGCTGCCGCAGCAGCGGTGGTTCGGCGCGAAGGGCCGCGAGATCCACGGCATCGACATCGTCGCGGACCGGCTGCTGGTCGAGGGCGACCCGTCGATGCGGCACGTGCTCGTCGCCGTCGATCTGGGCGAGGACACCGAGACGTATCAACTCCTCGTCGGCTGCCGCGAGGAGCTACCGGCGCGGCTCGCGCACGCCTCGATCGGCGCCGACCAGGACGGCAACGTCCTGTACGACGCGGCGCACGACAACGAGCTGACGCATGTTCTGCTGCAACTCATCCGCGGCGGTGAGGACGAGGCGGGGCTGGGCTTCCGGCACCTTCCCGGGGTCGAGATCGAGACCGACCTCACCGGCATCGTGATGGGCGCGGAGCAGTCCAACACCTCGATCGTGTTCGGCGACTCCTACATCCTCAAGCTGTTCCGCAAGGTCGCGCCCGGCCTCAACCCGGACCTCGAGATTACCCGCGCGCTCGCCGACACCGGCACCCGCGCCGTCGTACCCCCGCTCGGCTGGATCGAGACCGCAGCGGACGGCGGCGAGACCACGACGCTCGCGATGATGCAGCCGTTCCTGACGTCGGCGAGCGAGGGTTGGTCGCTCGCGGTGACCAGCGTGCGCGACCTGTACGCCGAAGGCGACCTGCACGCCGACGAGGTCGGTGGCGACTTCGCCGGCGAGTCCGAACGGCTCGGCGCCGTCACCGCCGAGGTGCATGCGCTGCTCGCCGAGGTACTGCCGTCGCGGCTCGCCGACGAGGCCGAGAACGCCGCGACGGCCAAGCAGATGCACGAGCGGCTCGACGCCGCGCTCGCCGTCGTACCGGAGCTCGCGGACTATGCCGACGGGCTGCGGTCGGCGTACGACGCGCTGGCCGGGCTGCCCGCCGGCGTACCGGTGCAGCGCATCCACGGCGACTTCCACCTCGGCCAGGCGCTGCGGGTGGACGACGGGTGGAAGCTCATCGACTTCGAGGGCGAGCCGGCCCGGCCGCTGTCCGAGCGGGTCACGCTGATGAGCCCGCTGCGCGACGTCGCGGGCATGCTGCGCTCGTTCGACTACGCCGCGCGGCACCTGCTCGCCGAGCAGGGCGCCCCACCCAATCTCGAATATCGCGCGACCGAATGGGCAGAGCGCAACAGAGACGCTTTCTGCTCGGGGTACGCCCGCGCCTGCGGCCGGGATCCGCGCGAGGATGCGGTGCTGCTGCGGGCGATGGAGCTCGACAAGGCTGTCTACGAAGTCGTCTACGAAGCGCGCAACCGGCCGACCTGGCTGGCGATCCCGCTCGGGTCGATCGAGCGATTGGTGAGGTGAGGACGTGGCGGTGAAGGACCTCGACCGGCTCATCGAGGGCACGCATCACGACCCTCACGCGATCCTGGGCGCGCACCCCGGCAAGGGCCCGAAGAAGGACACAGTGACGGTTCGCGCGCTGCGCCCGAACGCCACCACGGTCACCGTCGAGATCGACGGCGAGCGGCACCCGATGAAGCACGAGCACAACGGCGTGTGGTCCGCCGTGCTCACCCGTGCCGACGTCCCGGACTACCGGCTGCTGGTCGACTACGGCGACGGGTTCGAGCACCGGCAGGACGACCCGTACCGCTACCTGCCGACGCTCGGCGAGATGGACCTGCACCTCATCGGCGAAGGCCGGCACGAAGAGCTGTGGCGCGTCCTCGGCGCGCACGTGCGGACCTACGACTCCCCCTCCGGGCCGGTCACCGGCACCGCGTTCGCGGTCTGGGCGCCGTCGGCGCGCGGCGTGCGGGTCAGCGGCGACTTCAACGGCTGGAACTCCGCCAGTCACCCGATGCGCGCGCTCGGATCGTCCGGCGTGTGGGAGCTGTTCATCCCCGGCGTCGGCAACGGCGCGAAGTACAAGTACGACGTGCTCGGCGCCGACGGCGTGTGGCGGGGCAAGGCCGACCCGATGGCGCAGCACACCGAGCACCCGCCCGCGACCGCGTCGGTCGTGTTCACCAGCGACTACGAGTGGACCGACGGCGAGTGGTGCGCGAAGCGCTCGCAGACCGACTGGCTGCGCGCGCCGGTCTCGACGTACGAAGTCCATCTCGGCTCGTGGCGGCAGGGCCTGTCCTACAAGGAGCTGGCCGAGCAGCTGGTCGATTACGTCACGGAGAGCGGCTTCACCCACGTGGAGTTCCTGCCGGTGATGGAGCACCCGTTCGGCGGCTCGTGGGGCTATCAGGTCACGTCGTATTACGCGCCGACGTCGCGGTTCGGCTCGCCGGACGAGTTCCGCTACCTGGTCGATCGGCTGCACCAGGCCGGCATCGGCGTCCTCGTCGACTGGGTGCCGGGACACTTCCCGAAGGACGAGTGGGCGTTGGCCCGCTTCGACGGGACCGCGCTCTACGAGCACGCCGACCCGCGCCGCGGCGAGCAACTCGACTGGGGCACGTACGTCTTCAACTTCGGCCGCCGCGAGGTGCGCAACTTCCTCGTCGCGAACGCCTGCTACTGGCTCGAGGAGTTCCACGTCGACGGGCTGCGCGTGGACGCGGTCGCGTCGATGCTCTACCTCGACTACTCGCGCAAGGAAGGCGAGTGGCTGCCCAACGAGCACGGCGGCCGGGAGAACCTCGACGCGATCGCGTTCCTGCAGGAGATGAACGCGACGGCGTACAAACGCGTGCCCGGCGTCATCACCATCGCGGAGGAGTCGACGGCGTGGCCGGGGGTGTCACGGCCGACGTACCTCGGCGGTCTCGGCTTCGGCTTCAAATGGAACATGGGCTGGATGCACGACACGTTGGAGTACGTGTCGAAGGATCCGATCCACCGGCAGTGGCATCACCACCAGATGACGTTCTCGATGGTGTATGCCTTCACCGAGAACTTCATGCTGCCGCTGTCGCACGACGAGGTCGTGCACGGCAAGGGGTCGCTGCTCGGCAAGATGCCGGGCGACCGCTGGCAGCAGCTCGCCAACCTGCGCGCGCTCTACGCGTACATGTGGGCACACCCCGGCAAGCAGCTGCTGTTCATGGGCAGCGAGTTCGGCCAGGAGTCCGAGTGGTCGGAGGCGCGTTCGCTCGACTGGTGGCTGCTCGACCTGCCCGACCACCACGGCGTGTGGCAGCTGATCCGCGACCTCAACCACGCCTACCGCGAGACGCCCGCGCTCTGGACGCTCGACGCCGAAGGCGAAGGCTTCCAGTGGATCGACGCCAACGACGCCGAGGGCAACGTGTTCTCGTTCCTGCGCTGGGGCAGTGACGGCTCGGCGGTCGCGGTCGTCGCGAACTTCTCCGGCGGGCCGCACGAGGGTTATCGCATCGGCCTGCCGTTCGCCGGCGAGTGGCGCGAGCTCGTCAACACCGACGCGGAGGTCTACGCCGGCAGCGGCGTCGGCAACATGGGCGTGGTGCACGCGACCGACGAGCCGTGGCACGGCCAGCCCGCGTCGGCGGTGCTGCGGGTGCCGCCGCTCGGCGTGCTTTGGCTCGCGGCCCCCGCGCCGCGCCGCCTGACCTCCTGACTCAATTGCGCAATAGCGGACTTCTATGGGGTCTATCGCGCAATTGAGTTAGAACAGCGCGTTCGCGAGGGCGCGCCGGCCGGCGACGAGCCTCGGGTCGTCGGGCTCGAGCAGTTCGAACAACCCGAGCAACCGCTCTCTGACGCGGTCGCGATCGGTTCCCGCCGTACGGCGAACCAGGCCCACCAACCGGTCGATCGCGGAGTGCGCGTCGCCGACCACCATCGCGGCATCGGCGGCGGACAGTTGCGCATCGACGTCGTCCGGCGCGGCGGCCGCGGCCTGCTCCACCTGCGCGGGGTCGATGCCCTCGGTCCGGATGAGCAGCTCGATGCGCGCGAGCGAGAGCTTCGCCCCTTCGTCAGAAGGATCGTTCGTCAGCAGGTCCCGGAATACGGCGGCCGCCGCCGGCAGGTCGCCGCGGTCGAGAGCGGCCTGCGCGGCGTCGTACGCCGCCGTACGCGCATCCGCGACGGGATCGGCCGGAGTGGCGGTCGCTGACGCAGCCGCGTCGGGCGCACCACCCTCGTGCCGGCCGGTGACGCCGTTGGCCGCGGCGACGCGCAGCACCTCGTCCAGCACCGGGCGGATCTGCTGCTCCGGCAGCGCGCCCTGGAACAACGGCACCGGCTGCCCGGCGATGACCGCGAACACCGACGGAATGCTCTGCACCTGGAAGGCCGCGGCGAGCCGTTGCTCCGCGTCACAGTCGATCTTCGCCAGCACCCAGGCGCCGCCGTCAGCCTCGGCCATCCCTTCGAGGATCGGCGAGAGCTGCTTGCACGGCCCGCACCACGACGCCCAGAAGTCGAGGATGACCGGCACCTGCATCGACTGGTCGACCACCGCGGTCTGGAAGTCCGCCTCGGTCACGTCGATGACGTGGCTCCCGGGGGCGGCGGCGGCCGCACGTGGCGGTGCCGGCGGAGCGGTCGCCCGCGCCTTGAGCCCGGAGAGGTCGACGGCGCCAGGGAGCCGGAAGTCGGTAGGACGCATGCTCACGCCATCCAGGGTAGGTTGCCCCACGTGACGGGGGAATTCATGACGGACACACCTGGCCACGACACCGGCTCGCGGCGTCCGAGCGCGCTCGCGATGGTCCTCATCGCGGCGTTGCTGCTGACGTTCGTCGTGTCGATCTGGGCGATGCTCGTCCGGCTCGACCGCGCCTCGTACGTCTCCGCGCTCATGGATCACAGCAAGGCCTTCGTCGAGTCCGAGGCGACGACGAAGGATGACCACGTCCGCGGCGCGATCGTCGCCGACCTGTTGACCATGCTGGCCACGGCCGCGGTTTTCATCACCTGGTTCGCCATCGTCGTACGGCGGCTCCACCGCGCCCGCCCGGCCGACTTCCGGCACGGTCCCGGGTGGGCGATCGGCGGCTGGTTCGTACCGGTGCTGAGCCTCGTCTACCCGAAGCAGATGGCGGACGACGCGTGGCGCGCGGCAACCGGCCGTAGCCGGTCGGTGCCCGCCGTCTTCCACTTCTGGTGGGCGGCGTGGCTGCTGAGCAACCTGGCCGGACTCGTCGCGCTCGGGTTCAGCGGCAACGAACTGTCCTCGCTCATGAACCGCGACCGCGTCGGGGCCACCGGCGAGGGCATCGCCGCCCTCGCGGCCCTGCTCGCGATCGCCGTCGTGGCGAAGCTCGACGTCGCGTCGCACGGTGTCCAGCCGATGCCGGCCGCGGGATGGCCGGGCGCCGGGTGGCCGGGCGCGGCCATGGCTCCGGGCAGCCCGTGGCCGGCCCAGCAACCGGTGGCCCCGGCACCTCAGGTGGCCCCGGCACCTCAGGTGGCCCAGCAACCGGTGGCCCAGCAACCGCAGCACGCCTTCAACCCGCCACCCGGCTGGCCGACCCCGCCACCCGGCTGGGTGCCGCCGCCGGGCTGGCAGCCCGACCCCGCGTGGCCGCCGGCGCCGGAGAACTGGCCGTTCTGGATTCCGGTCAATCCGGCGTAGACCGCTGCATATGCGGGCGCATATCCGGGCGTTGAGACGAATCTCCACGGGCCATCCCCGCCCAATCCCCTGACGGCAGGCGCCGCCGCCGAAAGATTCGAACCGGCATGTGCCGCGGGCACTCGCCGGTGGCGGCGTCAATGGGGAGGATCGATGAAGCTCAGGTACGCGGCCGTGGCCGCAGCGACCATGGCGCTGGCCCCAGCGCAATTCATGGTGTCCGGCGCGAACGCGACGCAGTCGGTGACGGCGCACTTCACCGTGCCGGGGCACGCGACGGTCGATGTCTTGTCGGATCAGTCCTGGTGCGACAACACCGGACCGCACATCACGCTGTCGTCGTCCGTCAGCCTGGGCGGCTTCTCCATGGAGATGACGTTCAAGAACAACGTGAAGGGCACGCACACCTATCAGACCGTCGGGCAGGCGGAGCTCACTCTCGTGAGCAACACCGGCTCGTCGTCGCCGCAGATCAACAAGCAGCCACCGCTCGGCGGCGTCGGTGGCAATCCGTGGATCTACTACATGGACCCCAACGGCAACGGCTACTACATCGGCCGGTGCGTGCAGAACGGGAAGATCGGCGTCACCCAGGGGCACTTCGCGACCAACTTCGACGTCGCGGCGTTCAGCGCGCTGACGGTGTCGTCGCTGTCCTGCAGCAACAAGGGCTCCAGCCTGTCGGTCGGCTCGGACAACGGCACCGGTGACGTCAACGGTGCGCTGGTCTTCTCGAACTCCGACCTCGGCCTGAACCCGCAGCACATCAACAGCTCGTCCGTCGGTGCGAGCTGGGGGTTCAACATGTTCGGCGCGCAGCACATCAAGAAGGGCGGGAACATCGGCGGACCAGGCGGCAACCCGCTCGTCGGCACTGACGTCGGCAGCGGCGCGGACATCTCCTCGTTCGTCGCCTTCGGCGGCACGCACTACGACTACGGGCGCTGCAACCAGATCTGATCGGGGGGCTGACAACATCGGGGCCGGGTCGCGAGACCCGGCCCCGATGTGTTGCCCGAGAAGTTCTAGAGCGCGCCCACACCCTGCGGCGTACCCAGCCCGGTCGGGCCGTCGTACCCGGCCCCGGCGGTGCAGAGGTACGCCGGGGAGCAGGTTCCGTTGCTGCCGCTCGTGACGTCGCGCAACGACGCGACGTTGCCGTAGACGCTCGCCGCGGTCGAGACATGGTTGCCGGCTACTGCGTACATGCTCGCGACGATCGGCGACGCGACACTGGTGCCGCCGAACACCAGCCACCCGCTCTGGCCGTAGCTGTCGTACACCGCGACGCCGGTGTTCGGGTCCGCGACCGCGCTGACGTCGGCGACCGTGCGCCGGCCGCAGCCGCTGTCGTGCTGCCAGCTCGGCTTCGGCTCGTACGCCGAGCAGCCGCTGCCCGCGCCGTTCCACGCCGACTCGCTCCACCCACCGCCGGACTGCTTCAGCGACGTACCGCCGACCGCGATGACGTACGGCGACGCGGCCGGGTACTGCACGCCGTAACCGCTGTCACCGGATGACACCGTCACCGCGATGCCCGGCTGGTTGTACGCGGCGTCGTAACTGGTCTCGCCGGAGAACTCGTTGCCGCCGTAGCTGTTGCTGATCGCGACCGCACCGAGCTTCGCCGCGGTCTGCACGGCCGCCGACAGGTTGCCGACGGTCGCCGACGTCGCCTCGACCAGCACGATGTGACAGCTCGGGCAGATGGCCGAGACCATGTCGAGGTCCAGCGAGATCTCCTGCGACCATCCCGTGCTGCCCGCGGGCATCGAGGTGCCCCCGGACTGGTTGACCTTCCGGAAGCAGCCATTGCTCGTCGTGCACGACGGGAGGCCGTAGGTCGACCGGTACGTCGCGAGGTCACTCTCGGCGGAGGGATCGTCGTACGCGTCGACGATCGCGACAGTCGCCGTCGTCGACGTCACCGGCACGGCGTACGCACTCCGCAGCGCAGCCGGGCCGTAGCCCGCCGGCGTGGAGGTGCCGCCGGCCCGCGGCTTCTTGCCGTCGCTGGTCATGTCGCGCCGGATGGCCGAGCAGGAGACCCAGCCGGTGGGCGCGTGATCGCACGCGTGTACGTCGCGGTAGGTGGCGCCGGTCGCGGACGCATCCTCCGGGCCGGCGGCGTACGAAGCGGCACCGCCGCTGAGCACGATCGCGAGGGCGAGCGGGGCGATGAGGCGGGCGGAGCGTGGACGAGTGGGCATCGCGCTGTCTCCGAGAGGGACGTCACCCGGCGAGCCGGAGGCGGGCTATCCGCCACTAGTCCTATCGGGCTAGTGAGGCCTGGTCCTTACGGGTCAGCGGCAGGGATTGTTGCCGCGTCGGGCAGCAAACCGGGACACACAGCGTCCCGGCCACCGGACGTTTCCGCCGCGGGTGACGTGGGGAATGTGACAAATCGGAGGTATCGCCCCATGCGCGTTCCGACTCGCCTTGCCCTGCCCCTCGCTCTGCTGACGCTCGCCGGCGCCGCCGCAACCCTCGCGGTCCCGGCCGGCGCGTCTCCGAGCGGCGGCGGCTGCTCGATGTCCGGTACGGCGAAGTTCAGCCACGGCCCGAACATGTCGGCCCACGCGTTCACCTACACGTTCACCGGCGGGCTCTACTCCTGCCAGAGCAACACGAGCACGCCGGCGACCGGCAAGATCTCGACGCTCGTCCCGGCGAAGGGCAGCGGCACCTGCGCCAACAACACCGGCGCCGGCACCGCGCTGGTGACGTGGGCCGACCGTACGACGACGATCGTCAGCTATACGACGCAGTCCCTCGGTGCCGAGGTCGTGTTGCAGGGCAAGGCGATCCCGTCGTACAAGGTCGGCAAGAAGGTCTACCGGACGACGCGCGACAACGGCTACACCGCGTTCGGCAACCTCGGCTTCGACGCGAGCCCGCAGCAGTGCGCCGGCAGCGGCGTCACCACGGCGAGCATCACCGGCCTCACCGGCCTCTACACGCAGAGCTAGGCGATCGCGAAGCGGTCGACCGTGACCAGCGATCCCTTCGCGCCCTTGTGGTGCGTCCCGGTGACCACGATCTTCAGCGTGTGCACCTTGTCGGTCAGCTTCGACAGCGACCGCGCCACCGCGTACGACGTGACGGTGCTGTAGTCGTCGATCGTCGCCTTGAGCACGCCGTCGAGGTAGACCTTCGCGATGCCCTGGTTGGTTCCGCGCATCGTCACCCAGCTGATGGCCGTGCCGCGGAACACGATCGTCACGGCCTCGCCCGCGCGGTCCGCGACGATCGCGCGGCCGGCGGAGAAGTGGCTGCTCGCGACCGAGCGCCACGCCGTCGACAGCACCGGTGACGCGGTCAACGTCCGCCCGATGGTGAAGCCGTCGACGGCGACGAAGGTGCCGGTGCCGGCGGTCGCGCCCTTGAGGCCGAGCACCACGATCCGGACGGTGTGCCGGGCATTCGTCAGGCCCTTGACGAGCCGGCCGATGTGGAAGCGGGTCGCGGTCGCGTAGTTGCTGACGACCGCCTTGCGCACGCCGTCGACGTACACCGACGCCTTGCCCTGCGCGGGGCCGGTGACGGTCCACCAGGTGACGGCGGTACCGCTGAAGGTCCAGGCCGCGGCCGCGCCGGCGAGGTGCTCGCTGACGTAGCTGCCGCCGTACGCCGCGGTGGTGCGGATCGAGGCCCACGTCGCGTGCACCGGCGCCTCGCCTTCCTGCACCGAGCGCGCGGCGCGGAACGCGGCGCTGCCGGCCGTCGACGGGTCGCCGGCGAGGTCGTGCGTCGCCCCGGCCGCGACCAGCACGGTGTAGTGCTGGCCCGGGACCAGCGCCGCCTTCGGGGCCAGCCGCAGGCTGTCGTACGACGACGTGCACGCCACGACGGCGGTGCCGCTGAGGCAGCTCGGCGTCGTCGCGACGGCGGTCGTCGTACCGCTCAGCACGATCTTCGCGCTGCCCGCGGTGAGGCCGGTCACGGTCTCGGAGAAGTGCACGACCGCGGGCGCGGTCAGCGTCGCCGGGACCGTCACGGACGCGACGGAAGGCGGGGTGCTGGTGCCGCCGCCGGGCGACGTCACCGGCGGGTTCAGCACCGTGAACGTCACCGGCGCGGCCGGCGTCGCGTTGCCGGCGAGGTCGGTCGCGGTCACCGTCAGCGTGTGCGAGCCGTTGCTCATCCCGCTCGGGTGCGTCCACGGGCTGCCGCAGGCGGTCGCCGCGAGCCCGTCGATCGAGCAGCTGAACGCGACGGTCGGGTCGCCGTCGGTGAAGGTGATGGTCGGGTTCACCGTCGTCGCCGGGTCCGGTGCGACGACGACCGGCGCCGGCGGGGGCGTCGTGTCGACGGTCCAGCTCCACGTGACCGCGGCGCTCGTCACGCTGCCGTTCGTCGCCTGCACGGCGAACGAGTGCGCGCCGTCGGAGAGCGGGCTGGTGAACGTGTACGTCGTCGGTGTCGTCGGGTCGGGCGTGCCGCAGGCGGTCGCGGTCGCACCGTCGGCCGCGCACAGGAAGCCCGTGGTGCCACCGGTCGCGCCGAGGTCGGTCGCGACGAACGAGAACGCCGGCTCGTTGCTGTTGCTCGGCGACTGCGGCGTGCTCACGAATGCGGGCGGCGCCGGCGTCAGGCCGAGGTTGACGGTCCACTGCGCGTCGAGCGCCGGGCCGGCGTTGCCGGCGCCATCGATGACCGCGACGTCGAGCTGGTAGCGGTCGCCGTCGGTCGTCGCAGCGGTCACGGCGTACGGGCTGGCGCACGACTGCGGTCCCTGCACGACAGCGGCGGTCGTGACGTCGGTGACCGTGCAGGTGAACGCGACGCCGCTCGGGTCGAAGTCGGTGAACGTCACCGACGGCGACGTGTCATCGGTCGGGTCGGCCGGGCCGCTGACGAGGCTGGGTGCCGGCGGGGCGATCGTGTCGACCGTCCAGACGACGTCGTTCGGGGTGGTGTTGCCGGCCTGGTCGTGCGCGGTGACGGTGAAGTCGTGGCTGCCGTTTCCGAGGCCCGACAACACTTTCGGGCTCGTGCATGAGCCGAGGTCGGTGCCGTCGAGGTTGCAGGTGAACGTCGTGGCGTCGACGGTGCTGAACGCGATCGACGGCGCGATGTTGTTGCTCGGGTTGGCCGGCCCGACCACGACGGGGACGTCCGGCGCGGTCGTGTCGACGGTCCACGAGGTCGAGGCGCTCGCGCTGTTGCCGGCCGCGTCGAGCGCGTCGACCGTCAGCGTGTGCGTGCTCTCGCTGAGGTTGGCGGCGCTGAACGGGCTCGCGCAGTTCGGCGTCACCTGCTGCGCCGCCGTACCGGCGTCGAGCGTGCAGGTGTACGACGTGACGCTCGCGTCCGAGTCGGCGAAGGCGATCGACGCGCTCGTGGCTCGCGTGGGCGACGGCGGCGCGGTGATGCTCGGCGCGGCCGGCGCGACGGTGTCGATGCGCCACGAGTAATTCGTGGTGGACGAGCGCGCACCGGTCACCGACGACTTCACCGTGAAGGTGTGCGAGCCGTCGGCGAGCGAGGGCAGGGTGACCGGCGGCGCGCAAGTGGCGAGCTTGCCGCCGTCGTGCGCGCACTGGTAGCTGTAGCCGCTCGGCACGGTCCAGTTTAAGGTCGGCGCCTTGACGTTGGAGGGGTTCGCCGGCTTCGTGCTGAACACCGGCGACGCGGCGCGCGCCTTGGCCGCGGCATCGGCGACACCCGCGAGCGGGCCGGCGACGGCGACGACGGGTACGGCGACGGCGACCGCCCAGGTCAGAGCCTTGGCGACGGCGGATTGCTTGAACACGGACCAACCCCCACGAATACAGAGAATTCCGGCAAAGTGATCGGCTTTGCCCGAATCCGTCCGCACCGCCGGTTGCGGGGTGAGGTACGCCCATTCGGGTCTACGACGGCTCAGCTCGCGACGAGCTCCCAGCCGTCCACCCCGTACAACGCCGGACGGCCGAAAAGGTCGCGGTCCCGCGGGTTGTCAGCACGTGCGGTGGCTAGGGCGACCTGTGCCGCTGACAACTCCACGCCCGGCGACGGCGCCCGGAACGGCCGTCGCGGTGCCGGCTAGAAGCGCGGCGGCTCGAGGTAGCTGCCCCACACGCCGCGCAGGGCATCGCAGATCTCGCCGAGCGTCGCCTCGGCCCGGGCCGCGTCGAGCATCGCCGGGACCATGTTGTCGTCGGAGTTGGCGACGTCGACCATCCGGGCGAGCGCGGCGTGAACCGCGTCGTTGTCCCGCTCGGCCCGCCGCGCGACGAGGGCGCGCTTCTGTTCCCGCTCGACCTCGTGCGACACCCGCAGGATCTCGAGCGGCTGCTCGACCGTCGAGGTGTGCGCGTTGACGCCGACGATGCGCTTGTCGCCCTTCTCCAGCTTCTGCTGGTAGGTGAACGCCGCCTCGGCGATCTCGGCCATGAACCAGCCGTCCTCGATGCCGCGCAGGATGCCGCTGGTCATCGAGCCGTCGCTGCTCATGCCCTTGATCCGCGCGAAGATCTCCTCGGCCTGGCGCTCCATCTCGTCGGTGAGCGCCTCGACGTACCAGGACCCGCCGAGCGGGTCGGCGACGTTCGCGACGCCGGTCTCCTCCATGAGTACCTGCTGCGTGCGCAGCGCGATCTCGGCGGCCTTCTCCGACGGCAGCGCGAGCACCTCGTCCAAAGCATTGGTGTGCAACGAATTCGTGCCGCCGAGCACGGCCGAAAGCGCCTCGACCGCCGTACGGACGATGTTGTTGTCCGGCTGCTGCGCGGTCAGCGAGACGCCGGCGGTCTGCGTGTGGAACCGCAGCCACTGCGCGCGCTCGTCGGTCGCGCCGTAGACGTCGCGCAGCCAGCGGGCCCAGATCCGGCGAGCGGCGCGGAACTTCGCGATCTCTTCGAAGAAGTCGATGTGCGCGTCGAAGAAGAACGAGAGACCGGGCGCGAACCGGTTGACGTCGAGACCGCGGGACAGGCCGAGCTCCACGTAGCCGAACCCGTCGGCGAGGGTGAACGCGAGCTCCTGCGCGGCGGTCGAGCCGGCCTCGCGGATGTGGTAGCCGGACACCGACAGCGGCTTGTAGCGCGGGATCTCGGCGTACGTGTAAGCCATCAGGTCGCCGATGAGGCGCAGGTGCGGCTCGGGCGAGAACAGCCACTCCTTCTGCGCGATGTACTCCTTGAAGATGTCGGTCTGCAACGTGCCGTCGAGCTGCGAGATGTCGGCGCCCTGACGCTCGGCCGCGACGAGGTACATGCAGAAGATCGGCACGGCCGGGCCGTTGATCGTCATCGACGTCGTGACGTCCTGCAACGGGATGCCGTCGAACAGCACGTCCATGTCGGCGGCGCTGTCGATCGCGACGCCGCAGTGGCCGACCTCGCCGAGCGAGCGCGGGTCGTCGCTGTCGCGGCCCATCAGCGTCGGCATGTCGAACGCGACCGAGAGGCCGCTGCCGCCCGCGCCGAGGATCATCTTGTAGCGCTCGTTGGTCTGCTTCGCGTTGCCGAAGCCGGCGAACTGCCGGATGGTCCACGTCTTGCCGCGGTAGCCCGTCGGGTGGAGGCCGCGGGTGAACGGGAACTCCCCCGGCCAGCCGATCCGGTCGAAGCCCGGGTACGACGAGTCATCCGCCGGGCCGTAGACGGGCTCGACCTCGACGCCGGACAGCGTGGTGAAGTCGGCGTCGCGCTTGCGCGCCGCGTCGTAGCGCTGCTGCCACCGGGCGCGGCCGTCAGTCGGAGTTCCGGGGTTTCCCATGCCTAGATAGTAGGACGTCCTAGTAAGTGACGCGAGGGTCCTTGCGCCGTACTTCCTGGCATGCGACGCCTTCTCGCCCTCCTCGGCCTCCTCGCCGCCGTGGCGGCGACCGCGACCTGTGCCCCCGCGACCGCCGCGACGAGCCATGTCACAAAGCCGCAGCTGCACGACGCGGCCGGCGACTGGAAGGTCGCCAGCCAGGACGTCCTCGACGCGACGGTGACCGCCACGGCCAAGCAGATCCGCGGCGACCTGCACCTGTCCGCGCCGCCCGCGCAGGGCGTGCCGGGCAAGTACGACATCGGCATGTACGTCGGCTGCACGCCGTACTCGCTGCACTACACCTGGAACGGCGGCTTGCCCGGCTCGAGCGCGACGCTCGACCGTTACGCCTGCCTGAAGGGCGACACCGTGAGCGACGAACTCGCCGGCATGCGGCCGCTGTCGAGCACCCCCGCGACGGTGACGCTCACCGCGACCGGTCTGCGCATCGTCGCGTCGCCGACGGCAGAACTGCACCGCGGCGTCAAGGTGTCGCTGTTCGTGGAGACGTGGCTCACTCCGGTAATCGTCGGGACACCCGGCAGCCTCGACTGGAACGATCCGACGTACGGCGGCGACATCGCGGCCGGCAGCACGTTCCGCCTCGGGTCCTGAGCCACCGCGAAGATCAACGCGGGACCACCAGGTTCTTGCCTGGTCATCCCGCGCTGATCTTGCGCGGGGGGCGATTCAGAAGTCGCCGGCCTCCACCCGCAACGTGCGGAGCAGGTCGAACAGCTCGCGAAGCTGCGCGCCGTCGTACGCCTTGAGCCCGAAGCCGTCCGCCATGAGATCCGCGGTCGCGGCGTCGACCAGAGACCGGCCCGCGGGGGTGAGCGAGGCGAGCACGCCGCGGCCGTCACGCGGATTGGGCCGCCGCTCGACCAGGCCCTGCTTGGCCAACCGGTCGACGATGTTGGTGACGCTCGTCGGGTGCACCATCAGCCGCTCGCCGATGACGGACAACGGCAACGACCCGCTGCGGCTGAACTTCAGCAGCACCAACGCCTCGTAGCGCGCGAACGTGAGCCCGTGCGGCTTGAGGATCCCGTCGAGCCGCGACAGCAGGAGCTGGTGCGCGCGCATGATCGACGTCGCGGCGCGCATCGCGTCGGCCGGGCCGAAGTGCTCGCCCCACAATTCGCCGGCCCGGGCGATCGGGTCGAACGGGAGTCCGAGCGGACGCGGCACGGCGCCACGGTAACCCGCCGGGCAGACTGTCCCCGTGGACTGGAGCCTTCGCGGATGCAGCCGGCAGGGACATGCGACGTACGCGCCGGACGAGCCGGAGCTGCGCGAGCGCCTCTGCGCGGAGACCGCGCTCGGCGAGGCGTGGCGGTGCCTGCGCTGCGGTGACTTCGTGCCCGGGCCGCCGCACGGCCGCGGTCCCGCCGACGAGGCGCCGATCGTGTTGCGCGGCAAGGCGCTGCGCGAGGCGTTCATCCTGCGGATCCTCGCGGTCGAACGGTGGCTCCGCGCCGCGGTGCTGTCGGCGCTCGCGGCCGCGGTCTTCTACTTCGAGAGCTCGCAGACCTCGCTGCAGCAACTGTTCCAGCACGCGCTGCCGCGCTTCGCCGCGGCGGCGAAGTCGTTCAACTACGACCTGTCGAAGAGCCCGACGCTCGCCGAGGTCGAGAAGCTGCTCAACTCGCGGCACCACACGCTGCACCTGGTCGAGGGATTCCTCATCGGCTACGCGCTGCTGCAGCTCGCCGAAGGCATCGGGTTGTGGAGCCTCAAGCGGTGGGGCGAGTACGTCGCCGTCGTCGGCACCAGCGTGTTCCTGCCGCTGGAGATCTACGAGCTCACGAAGCACGTCACCGTGCTGAAGATCGTGGCGTTCGTGGTCAACATCCTGCTCGTCGTCTATCTCGTCGTGAGCAAGCGGCTGTTCGGCGTACGCGGTGGTGGGCGCGCCGCGCACGCGAAGCGGCAGGAGGAGTCGCTGCTCGAAGTGGAGGCCGCGGTCGCCGCGCAGAGGTAGTGTCCGACTCGTGCGGCTCGGCATCGTCGTCGCCGCCTTCGTCGCCACTGCGTGTACGACGGCGGCGCCGCACCACGCGGCGATCCCGTCCCCGACGCCGACGAGCACGCCTTCGCCGACCGCGACGCCGGCGCCAACGACAACGGGCGCGACCATCTGGCTGTGCCGCCCCGGCGCCACGCCCGACCCGTGCGCGAGCGACCGTACGGCGACCGTCATCGACGCGTCCGGACACCGGCGCACCGAGACGGCGGCGGACGACGGCCAACCCGTCGACTGCTTCTACGTCTACCCGACGGTGAGCAGGGAGGCGACGCCGAACGCCGACCTCACGGTGCAGCCGGAGGAGACTCAGGTCGCGGTCGCGCAGGCGTCGCGCTTCTCGCAGGTGTGCCGGGTGTGGGCGCCGATGTACCGGCAGCGCACGGTGCAGGACCTGTTCAACCTCGCCGACGGCCGCGCCGACTCGGCGCCGAACCGGACCGCATACGCGAGCCTTCTCGCGGCCTGGCAGGACTACCTCGCACACGACAACCACGGCCGGCAGGTCGTGTTCATCGGGCACTCGCAGGGCGCCGCGATGCTGGTGCGGCTGCTCCGCGCGCAGGTCGATCCGAGGCCGTCGCTGCGGCGGAAGATGGCGCTCGCGATCCTGCTCGGCGCCAACGTGACGACGCTGACCGGCAAGCTCACCGGCGGCAGCTTCGCGCACCTGCCGCTGTGCGCGCGGCCCGTGGAGCGCGGCTGCGTCATCGCCTACTCCAGCTTCCCGTCGCAGCCGCCGCCGCTCGCGCTGTTCGGCCGGCCGGGTCTCGGCGTCTCGGCGCTGTCCGGCGAGACCCGCCGCGACGGCCTCTCGGTCGCGTGCGTAAACCCCGTCGGCATGAGCACCCGCACGGAACTGTTGCGGCCGTACGCACCGAGTGCGCTGCTGCCGGTCGCCGGCGTGACGACGCCGTGGGTGGCGAAGACGGGCGCCTACACCGCGACGTGCAAGCACGGCGACGGCGCGACCTGGCTCGAGGTCGTGCCGACGGCGCGCGACACCGGCACGAAGGCGCTGCTCTCGCAATCACTCGGGCCGATCTGGGGCTACCACCTGGTCGACGTCACGATCGCCCTCGGCGACCTCGTCACCGACGTCCAGCTCGCGACCGTCGGCCCTACGTCGTAACGCCCCTACCTCGTAAGGCCGTCGAGCAACGCGTCCGCGGCGGCATAGGGATCGAGGTCGCCGCCGACGACGCGGCCGGCGAGCTCGTCCAGCAGCGAGCCGCCGCGCAGGTCGCCCATCCGTTCGCGCAGCGCCGTGACCGCGATCGCCTCGATCTCGTCCGCGGCCCGCACCCGCCGCTTCGCGTCCAGCCGCCCCGAGGCGACGAGCCATTCGTGGTGCTTGTCGAGCGCCGCGACGACGTCATCGATGCCCTCGCCCCGCGCGGCGACGGTCTTGACCACGGGCGGCGACCAGTCGTCCGCCGTACGTCGTTCACCGAGCGAGAGCATGTGCCGCAGGTCGCGCGCGGCCTGGTCGGCGCCATCGCGATCCGCTTTGTTCACAACGAAAATGTCGGCGATCTCGAGGATGCCCGCCTTCGCCGCCTGGATCGCGTCGCCCATGCCGGGCGCGACGAGGACGAGGGTCGAGTCCGCGAGCGACGCGACCTCCACCTCGGCCTGCCCGACGCCGACGGTCTCCACGAGTACGACGTCACAGCCGGCCGCGTCGAGCACCCGCAGCGCCTGCGGGGTCGACCACGACAGGCCACCGAGGTGCCCGCGCGAGGCCATCGAGCGGATGAACACGCCGGTGTCTGTCGCGTGGTCCTGCATCCGCACGCGGTCACCGAGCAGAGCACCCCCGGAGAACGGCGAGGAGGGGTCGACCGCGAGCACGCCGACCCGCAGGTCGCGCGCGCGGAATGCGGAGACCAGCGCCGAGGTCGTGGTCGACTTCCCGACGCCGGGGCTGCCGGTGAGGCCGACGACGCGCGCATGACCGACGTACGGCATGAGCGCGGCGGTCGCGTCGCGCAGCAGCGGCGACGCGTTCTCGACCAGCGAGATCAACCGGCCCACGGCGCGCGCGTCACCCTCGCGGGCGCGCTGGACGAGCGTCTCGACGCCGCTTGCCGGCGGGGACGTCACCTCACGCGCAGCAGCAGCGCGTCGCCCTGCCCGCCACCGCCGCACAGCGCCGCGGCACCGAGGCCGCCGCCGCGGCGCTTGAGCTCGTTGACGAGGCTCAGCGCGATGCGCGCGCCCGACGCGCCGATCGGGTGGCCGAGCGCGATCGCGCCGCCGTTGACGTTGACCTTGTCGGGGTCGATGCCGAGCAGCTTCGTGGAGTGCAGCGCGACCGAGGCGAACGCCTCGTTGATCTCGACCAGGTCGAGCGCACTTGCGTCGACACCGGCGCGCTGCAACGCCTTGTTGATCGCGTTGGCCGGCTGCGCCTGCAGCGACGCGTCCGGTCCGGCGACGACGCCGTGGTAGCCGATCTCGGCGAGGACCGGAACGCCCAGCTCCTCGGCCTTCGCCTGCGACATCACGACGACCGCACACGCGCCGTCGGAGATCTGCGACGCCGAGCCCGCGGTGATCGTGCCGTCGGGCGCGAACGCCGGGCGCAGCTTGGCCAGCGCGTCGACGGTCGTGTCGCCGCGCACGCCTTCGTCGGTCGTGACGAGCACCGGATCACCTTTGCGCTGCGGGACCGGCACCGCGACGATCTCGTCGTCGAACGCGCCGTTCTTCTGCGCCAGCGCGGCGAGCTCGTGCGACCGCGCGGCGAACGCGTCCTGCTCCTCGCGGCCGATGCCGAGCTTGGCGTTGTAGCGCTCGGTCGACTCGCCCATCGCGACCTGGTCGAAGGCGCAGAACAGGCCGTCGTGCGCCATCGAGTCGAGCAGCGTGCCGTTGCCGTACTTGTAGCCCTTGCGCGCGCCCGCGAGCAGGTGCGGCGCGTTGGTCATCGACTCCATCCCGCCGGCGACGACGACGTCGTACTCGCCCGCGGCGATGAGCTGGTCGGCGAGCGCGATCGCGTCGAGGCCGGACAGGCAGACCTTGTTGATGGTGAGCGCCGGGACGGTCATCGGGATGCCGCCCTTGACCGCGGCCTGCCGCGCGGTGATCTGGCCGGCGCCGGCCTGCAGGACCTGGCCCATGATGACGTAGTCGACCTGCTCGCCGGTGATGCCGGCGCGGCCGAGCGCGGCCTCGATCGCGACGCCGCCGAGGTCGACCGCTTGGAACTGCGCGAGCGACCCGAGCAGCTTGCCGATGGGCGTCCGCGCCCCTGAGACGATGACTGAGCCAGGCATGCTGCCACGATATCCGCGTGTTCACCAGAATCGACCACGTGGGCATCGCGGTCCGCGACCTCGACGCGGCCGTCGACCTCTACACCTCGCTGTTCGGGCTGACCGTCGCCGGCCGCGAGACCAACGAGGCCCAGGGCGTCCGCGAGGCGATGCTGTACGTCGCCGACTCACCCGGCGGTGCGTCGTACGTGCAGTTGCTCGAACCACTCGGGCCGGACACGCCGGTCGGGCGGTTTCTCGAGACGCGCGGCGAGGGCGTCCACCACATCGGGTACGGCGTGGACGACGTCGCGGCCGCGCTGGCGTCGCTGGCCGATCAGGGCGTGCGGCTGGTGGACGAGCGGCCGCGGCACGGCTCGCTCGGCGCGGCGATCGCGTTCCTGCACCCGAAGAGCGTCGGCGGCGTCCTGACCGAATTGGTGCAGGCCGCCGGGGTCTCACCGGCGCCCTGACAGGCCTCCCGGCAGCCCCGGCCCCGGTCACTCGGGGTGTCGGATCGAATGCGGTTTGCGGTCGTTAGCACCTGGGAATCGTGCCGTCAAGTCCGCAATGCCCCATTTGTCCACGGAGGATCAGATGCACGCGCCACTCGACGCACCGTCCCTGCGGGCCGGCCGGCGCCGGCTCGTCACCGTCGGCGTGGCCGGCGCGGCGCTCGCCCTGTCGGCGGTCGGCGGCGTACCCGCGCTCGCCGACAGCCACGGGTCGCACGGGTCACAAGGGCAGTCGGCGACACACCGCTCGGGCGGCCACGGGGCGTCCGAGAGTGGCAGCGCGAGCAGCACCAAGGGCAGCAGCACGAAGGGCAGCAGCGCCGACGGCAGCACCGCCAACGGTCCGGACGGTCACAACCCGCCCGGCAACAACGGCACGGTCTTCATCCACGATGTCGCCGGCGACCAGAGCCCGCACAACGTCCCGCACGTGAGCTGCAACTTCTACGTCGACTTCTTCGGCTTCGACGCCGGGCAGAGCGTGACGGTGTCCTTCGCCGGCCAGGCGCCGACGGGCCCGGGCACCGCGCTCGGCGGGACCTGGACCGGCGTCGTCAGCACGGACGACGCGAGCGGCGCCGGCAACGACTTCGACGACGAATTGGCCTTCACCGCCGACCAGCTCGGCGTGAGCTCGCTCGGCGCCCCGGCGCATCAGGGCTACCACGTCAAGATGACCGTCGCGACCAACGAGCCGGGCGGTAAGAAGAGCAAGGTGTTCTGGATCGAGCCGTGCACGACGCCGCCGGCCGTACTCGGTGGCGGCACGACGGGTGGCGGCACGACCAGCGGCGGCGGCGTTCTCGGCGGCGGCACGCTCAACGGTGGCGGCGCGGTGGCCGGCGGCGCGACCGGTGGCGCGAGCGTCGGCGCGGCCGGCGCGACGACCGGCGGCGCGCGGGTCCTCGGCGAGAGCTTCACCCGCGGCGCGGCCGGCACCGCTGCCGGCGGCGCGACCGGACTTCCGTTCACTGGCGCCGAAATCGGCCTGATGACCGCGGCCGGTCTGGCGCTGCTCGGCGGCGGTACGGCGCTGACGGTCGCGGCTCGCCGCCGGCGCGGCCAGCGCCGCCTGACGGCGGTCTAGCCCCCGCCTAGCGCGGGCGGCGGCGGTCGCGAGCCTGCCAGCACGGGCGGTGCCAGTGCCGCCGGCTGTCCTCCTCGCCCGGCCGCCAGCAGACGAGGTGCGGCTGCCCCGGGTTGATCTCGTGATCACACCCGGGGCAGCGGTACGTCTTGACCGCGGCAGCGCCCGTCACCGTCCGTACGTTCCAGTCGCCGTCGGGGTGCGACTCGACGACGGGTACGCCTTCGGTGCGCAGCGGCGGCGGTTCCTCGCGACGGCGGCCGACTCTGCGTGGGCTCACGAGGGTGGACTCACAACTGTCGGAGCAGCGGCGAGCACGGGTAGCCGAGCCGGTCGAGAGCATCGGCGACCTTCGTCGGGCGCAGCTCGTCCAGCAGTGCGAACGGCCCGCGCGGGTAGCCGCAGCCGAGACGCATCGCCGTGTCGATGTCCTCGCGGCTCGCATAGTTGTCGTCCAGCATCCGGACCGCGTCGTCGAGGTGCGGGTAGACAAGCGTCTCGACCACCCACCCGGGCTGCTCGCGTTCCGGGACCGCGGTGCGGTTGAGCAGCGGTACGTCGACCGCCGGAGTCGCCGTGCCTCCGTCGTACGTGTAGTAGCCGCGGCCGGACTTGCGGCCGAGATGGCCGGCCATGACGAGCCGCTTGAGCAGCGGCGCGGGTGCGTAGCGGCGGTCGCGCGTTTCGTCGTACATGACCTCGAGGACTTCGACGCAGACGTCGAGCCCGATGAGATCCATCAACGTCAGCGGGCCCATCGGGAAGCCGGTTGCCTCCACGACGGAACGGTCGATCACGTCGACGGTACGGCGGCCGGTCTCGGCCATGCGCGCGGCGTCGTTTAGGTAGCCGAACAGCAGCGCGTTGGCGACGAATCCCGCGCGGTCGCGGACGACGACCGGCGTCTTGCCGCACGTGGTCGCGAGGTCGCGGACGGCGTCGACCACGGCCGCGTCGGTGAGGACGGTGTGCACGACTTCGACCAGCTTCATGACCGGCGCCGGGTTGAAGAAGTGCATGCCGACGACGCGGGCCGGCCGGTTGGTCGCGGCGGCCAGCTTCGTGACCGGCAGCGACGAGGTGTTCGTGGCGAACACCGTGCCCGCCGGGCAGATCCCGTCGAGCTCGTCGAACAACGACGTCTTGAGGTCGAGGCGTTCCGGTACCGCTTCGATGACGAGGTCGGCGGCCGCGAGGTCGTTGCGGCGGTCGGTGAAGGTGAGCCGGCCGAGGGTCGCGTCGTAGTCGGCGGCATCCAGGCGGCCGCGGTCGCGCGCGCGGCCGAGCGATTTCTCGATCCGGCCCCGGCCGGCCGCCGCGAGGTCGGCCGTCGCCTCGACGGCGACGACGGTGAGACCGGAGCGGGCGAAGACCTCGGCGATACCGGCGCCCATGGTGCCGAGGCCGACGACGCCGACGGTGTTGATGTCCACGGTCACCAGAGCCTAGGGGTGCCCGGCTCGAGGCCGCGCAGCTCGTCGTAGTCGAGGACGAGGCAGGTGATGCCGCGCTCGGTCGCGAGGACGCGCGCCTGCGGCTTGATCTCCTGCGCGGCGAACACGCCGCGGACGGGTCGCAGCAGCGGGTCGCGGTCGAGGCGTTCGAGGTAGCGGGCGAGCTGCTCGACGCCGTCGATCTCGCCGCGCCGCTTGATCTCGACCGCGACGTGCGCGCCCTCGGCGTCGCGGCAGAGCAGGTCGACCGGGCCGATGTCGGTCGGGTACTCGCGCCGCACGAGGGTCCAGCCCGGACCGAGCACCTCGCAGCGATCGGCGAGCAGTTGCTGCAGGTGCGCCTCGACGCCGTCCTTCTGCAGGCCGGGGTCGATGCCGAGATCGTGGTTGGAGTCGGAGTGGATCTCCTCGATCGTGATCGCGAGCTGCTCGTTGGCCTTGTTGGTGACGGTCCAGCGGCCGGGCTCCTCGCGCACCGCGCACGGCGGGCTCATCCACATCATCGGCTTGTAGCCGCCGGCGTCGGAGTGCACGAGCACGCTGCCGTCGGCCTTGCAGACGAGCAGCCGGGTCGCGAGCGGGAGGTGCGCGCTCAGCCGGCCGGTGTAGTCGACCGAGCAGCGGGCGATGACGAGCCTCACGCTGCGAAGCCTAAGGGGCCAGCGCCTTGCTCGCCCACGAGTCGCGGCGGTACCGCCGGGAGTGCCTAGAACGACACCCGCGTTCCTTGCAGGTCCGGCTTCTTGTCGAGCTTTGCCGGGTCGGGGTAGCCGCTGGCCGACGGGACGGCCTTGTTGTACCCGTAGCACCACAGCCCGTCGAACGCCTTAGCCGTGTCGAGCGCCACCGCGAGGTGCGCCGAAAAGTTGGAGACCTGCTTCGCGCACGCGTGGATCAGGATCGGCCCGGTCCAGCCTCGCGGTGCGTGCTCGGCGAGCAACGCCGCGATCGCCTGGCTGTCCCAGCCCCAGCCCTTCGCGGTCTCGTCGCCGATCTCCTCGTCGTTGCCGTGCGCGGAAAGACACAACGGTTCGTCACGGCGGAGTGTCTTGAGCGCCTCGACGAACGCGCGGTTCGCGGCCGGCTTGGTGCCCGAGGGCAACAGTGTCACGGTGCCCCAGAGCTTTGCGTCGCTCAGCGGCTCTTGCGCGGTGTCGCGAATCTCGTTGTCGCGGGTGCAGACGATCAGCATGGCCATACCTTCCTAGCGGGAATGGGCGTGGCGTTCGTGGTCAGTTCAGTTGCTCGCGCTGCTGGTGGCGTGGCCGTCGAGAAGGACGGCCTGAACCTCGGAACGTACGGCTTGCTCGAGCGCGATCGCCTCCGGCGACGCGATCGTTATCGACTCCGGAGCGGCTGCCGCCGCGACGGCGAGACGGGCGTCCGCCGGTTGCGAGGAATCCTTCGGGAAGTAGCCGGGCGGCATTGCGGCGTACGGCGTGGAGAGGTCCTTCGGCACGTACTCGAGGAACCAGCCGAGGATCTGCGGCCCCGGGATCTTGATGATCAGGTCGGAGTCGATCGCGCTGCTGAACGCGGTCGACGAATTGTCCGACGACGATGACGAGCCGGAGACGCTGAAGCAGAACAGCCCACCGGAGTACGACGACGACGACGCGTCGGCGTGCGCGCTCTTGGCGGTCTTCGTGTCGAGTCCGGCGACGTGGATGGTGACGTCCTTGGCGATGAGGAACCCCGTCGGATACGCCGGCAGGATGCCCTTCCTCGCCGCGGCGAACGCCTTGGGAGCGTCAGCGGACTTGTAATCGATCGGTGCGCCCTGAGCATCGAGCGGCGGACCGTAGGAGATCAGCGGGTACCCGGCGTCGTCCTTCGGCCCGAGGTTGTACATCTCGCTGGTCATCGCGAACGCCGTCGGGTCGAACCAGCCGCCGCGGTCGATCGAGACCTTCATGGCACGGAAGGCGACCTGCATGTCCAGGCTGTGCACGTCCATCGACGCCGACGAGTCGGAAACCGACGACTCGCTCGAACCACTGGCGCTGCCGAAGAACAAGTCGACGTCCCAACTTGTCTGCGACGCGCTCGCGCTGGCCGCCGACTGCTGTGTGCTGGTCTCGGTCGTGAAGTGGAAGACGACGTCGAACCAGTCGCCGGGCGCCGGCATCGGGGTCGGGAGCATCGCGTAGCTGCCGGGCTTTCCGCCGCTGCCAGGCGTCCAGTTCGGGTCCTTCGCCGGGTCGTAGGTCACCGCACCCGATGCGCCAGGGGCAGCCAACTTCTGCAAGCGCGCCTGCGCTTCGCTCGAATACAACGTGTTCTCGAGGGTCTGCGCCTGCTGCTGCAACTGCCCGATCTGCGTCTGAAGCGAGGCGATCGACTGCGACGCGTCGGTCGTCTTGGCGGACATCAACGCTGCTTGCAGGTCGACCAGGTTGCGCCCGGCGGTCGTGAGCGCCTGCTGCGCGGTTCCGACCGCGGTGAAGCCGGACAGGAGGGCCTGCCACTGAGCGTCGGTAAGGCCGCCCTCGAGCCCGGAAGATTTCAGCGCCTCGTCCAGCCCGGCCTCGGTCGCCTTCGCCGGATCCGTCGTGACCGTTCCGAAGTACATCCTCGCGACGGTCAGGACGTTGCTCGCGAACTGGTTGGTCAGATTTGTCAGCGCGGAGTCGAGCGCGACGCGCGCCTGGTTGACCTCGGCCTGGAGTGCCTTTTCGTCACCGGTGTGCGTCGACTGGAGGAACGTCACCTGCTCTTCGAGTTGCGCGATCTGGCGCTGGGTCTGGATGAGCTGGCTCTGGATCGCCATCGGATCGAGGAGGAGATCCTCCGGCGCGAAGTTCGTCGAGAGCGCCGTGAACCAGTCCTGCGGCTGGAACGACACCGGATAGATGGTTTCGCTCTCGTCCAGCGACGACAATCCCGACGCACGCATGCGGGTCTTGGCGTCTTCCAGTGCATCGCCGGGAGTGGAGATGTCCAGCGTGGCGATCGCGCCGCGGACCTCGTGGTAGAAGCCCTTGACGACGAGGTCGGCGAACAGGCCTTCGAGTTCGCCCTCCTTCGCCGGCGCGACCTCCGCCAGCCACTTCGCGTAATTCTCGAGCGCGATCGCCGGGTCGGGTGCGACCTCGGCTTCGGCGAGACGCTTGGTCTTCTCGAGGTCCCACGCCACTCGCGCCTGCTCGTAGCGGTCGTTCAGCGCGTCGTACACCTCGACCCGCGCGGCTTTGAGGGTCACTTCCTTGCCGTGCTCGTCGAGCCAGCTCGCCTCGATCGGCTGGAGCAGCCACTCCCGTATGGTCTGCCGATCGGCCTGGAACGCCTTGGAGACCTCCGTGTAGGCCGGAACCAGCTGGTTCAGCGCGTCCTGTGCCGCGACCGAGAGCATCTGACCGTTCGAGCCGGCGACGATCGTGGCGATGTCGATGAGACCGTCGGACAATCGGAACTCGGCCTCGACGACGGGCTGCGGCTTCATCAGGCCCGAATAGACATTCGAGACGTCGTACGCGTAGGTCGACGCCGCGAGCGGCCGAGCCGGCCACTCCATGACGAACATCTCGTTTCCGCCAGTGCCGAAGATGTCGACCATGCGGTCGTAGAGCTGGTCAGCAGGATGTTCTGCCATCGATGGACCCCTCTCGACGCGCGAGACCAGTCGCCTCGCTCAAGTCGCGATAGCCCGCAGCGACCAGGGTCCTGAGCGCGCCGCGGATGGATGCCGGCACATCCCGCGCTCGGGATACCGGCTGTTCGGAAACGTAGCGGACAACGGGGAAACGCGCCATACCCGCGAGGGTGCGCTTTCGGCCGCCTGGGCGGGCGGGCACAATGGCGAGGCCGGCGACATCGCGAGCGCGCGCCGGGCGCGGGAGGTGCCAACCGTTGGGTGTCGAACGCAGTCTGCCGGGCGGGCGCGTGCGCGTCACTCGCCAGGGCGAGGCGATCGACGCGGTGCTGCGCAGCGCCGAGGGCTTCCGCACCGCGCAGGATCTGTACGGCGCACTGCGCGCGCAGGGCTCGTCCGTCGGCCTGACGACCGTCTACCGGCACCTGAAGGTGCTCGCCGACGCCGGTGAGATCGACGTCGTACACCGGCCCGACGGGGAGGCGCAGTACCGGCTGTGCCTACCGGCCAAGGCCGACCACCATCACCACTTGGTCTGCCGGGTGTGCGGGCGGTCGGTCGAGGTCGAGGGTCCCGAGGTCGAAGCGTGGGCCGAGCAGGTCGCGACCGCCGCCGGCTACACCGAGATCAGCCATACGGTCGAGGTGTTCGGGCTCTGCCCCGAGCACTCGACACCAGCGCCGCCGCGGCGTACGAAGCGGTAGACACCGACAGGATCGCGAAGCTCGGCGGCAGCACCGGGAACGCGTACGCCAGCGCCAGCCCGACCCATACCGACAGCGTCGCCAGCCCGGCCGACAACGCAAGCGCGCGCCACGGCCGGTCGGTGAGCCGTTGCGCCGCGGCCGGCGGTGCGGCGAGCAACCCGAACAGCAGCAGCGCACCGACGACCTGGCTCGCCTCCGCCGCGCTCGCCCCGACGACGCCGAGGAACGCCGGCCCCAGCACGCGCACCGGCACCCCGCGCGCCGCCGCGACCGCGGGGTCGAGGCTCGCGAACAACAACGGCCGCGCGACGGCGAGCACAAGAGCCACGAGCGCCACCGCGACGACGGCCGCGGTGACCGCCGCGCCGCCGCTGATCCCGAACACCGAGCCGAAGAGCACGTTGGCGCTCGCCCTCGAGTTGCCGGTCGCGTGCCGTGTCGTGAAGATCGCGAGGAACAGCACGCCGAGGCCGAGCACCCACGCGAACGTCGTACCGATGACGACGTCGTCGGCGACGCCGCGGCCGCCGAGCAGTCCGAGCACCACCCCGACGCCGACGGTTGCCGCGAACAACCCGAACCGCAGGTCGAGCCCGGCCGCGAGCGCGGCGAGCGCACCGGTGTACGCGACGTGCGAGAGCGCGTCCCCGGCGAACACCTGCCCGCGCAGGACGACGAAGTAGCCGACGACACCGGACAGCACGGCGACCGCAGTGCCGGCGAGCAGCGCGTGCTGCATGAACGGTTGCGTCAGCACGCGAGCCTGCGATCCGCGAGCGCGCGCCAGCCGCTCGCCAGCAGGAACGCCGCGAACGCGAACGTCGTCACCCAGAAGCCGATCGGGTACGGCGAGAAGTACGCGACGCCTTCGCCGAGCCACGTGACGGAGACCGCGATGACGATCGACAGGACGACGCCGGCGGCCGGCCGCGCGGTCAGCCGGATCGCGGTGGCAGCCGGTGCGACGAGCAACGCGAAGACGAGCAGGCTGCCGGTCACCTGGCTCGTCCCGGCGGCCGCGATTCCCAGCAACAGCAAGAAAACCGCGCCGATCGTGCGCACGCGCACACCACGAGCCTGCGCGACCGCGGCGTCGACGCTCGCGAACAGCAACGGCCGCGCGATCACCGCGAGCACGGCCAACGCGACGCAACCCGCGACGAGCAACAGCAACACCTGCGCCGGTGTGATGCCGATGATCGTGCCGAACAACATGTCGTTCAGTCCGGAGAGAAACCCGTGGTACAGGCTGACGAACAACAAGCCGCAGGCCAGCGCGAACGACTGCACCGTGCCGATCACCGCGCTCTGCTCGCCGCCGCCGCCGGCCGGCAGCGCGGCGATCACCAGCGCACCGAGCACGCAGAACGCGAAGAAGCCGAAGCCCTCGTTGACGCCGAGCCACGTGGCGCCGGCCGCACCGGGGAAGCCGATCAGTGCCAAGGTGTGCCCGGCGAAGCTCTCCCGTCGCAACACCATGAAGTAGCCGATCGCACCGGCGACCACCGCAACGATCGTTCCAGCGCGCAACGCGTTCACCATGAACGGGAACTGCAACAGCTGCCGTATGTCGTCGACGAGGTTCCACGTCAGGTGCGCGGTCATCAGTGGTGCTCGTGCGTGTCCGGCTGGCCGACGACGACCAGCCGCCCGGTGCGGTCGCGCAGCACGTCGATCGGCGTGCCGTAGAGCATCGTCAACGTGTCCGCGGTGATGACCTCCTCCGGCGGGCCGATGACCGCGCCGCCGTGCGCGAGGTAGAGCACCTGGTCGAGGTACGGCAGGATCGGATTCACGTCGTGCGCGACAAGCAGCACCGCGACATTCTGGCTCCGGCACACCTGCTGGATCAGCGCGCTGACGCTGGCCTGGTTCGTCACGTCGAGCGAGTCGAGCGGCTCGTCCAGCAACAGCAGATCCGGCCGCCGTACCAACGCCTGTGCGATGAGCAACCGCTGCTGCTCGCCCCCGGAGAGCTCGCCGATCGGCCGGTGCGCGTACGCGCTCGCGCCGACCAGCTCGATCACCTCGGCGACGCGCTCGCGCGCCGCCTTCGCCTTCGCGCCACCGAACGGCAGCGGAACGCCCCAGCGATCGCCGTCCCAGCCGAGGCGTACGACGTCGACGCCGCGCACCCGGGTGCCGGCGGCGAACGCGTGCCGTTGCGGCAGGTAGCCGATCCGCCGGTTCGCCTCGCCCGGCGCCGCACCGAGGACGCGCACCTCGCCGGAGGCCGGCGGCAGCAGGCCGAGCAGCACCTGCAGGAACGTGGACTTGCCGACACCGTTGGGCCCGAGGACGGCGACGAACTCGCCCGCCCGCACGGTCACGTCGACCTGCGACCACACGATCCGGCCGCCGCGCCGCGCCGAGGCGTCGTGTGCGGTGACGACCTCGGCCGGGCCGGGCTGCGTCGCGCTCACCGGCCGGTCGCCTGACGCAGCGCGGACTGCAGCGCGCGCAACTGCGCGACCTGCCAGTCCTGGAACGTCACGGTGCTCGGCGTCAGGGTCTCGGTGATGGCGACGACCGGGATGCCACGCGCCCGCGCCGCACGCACCTGCGCCGCGACGTCCGGCGTGCTGTTCTGCCGGTTGACGACGTACACCTCGACCTGCCCGCTCTCGATCTGCGCGTCGATCGTCGACTTGTCCGCGGCGGATGGCTCCGCTCCTTCGCTGACGGCGCGCAGGAACGACGACGGCGTCACGACGTCGAGCCCGAGCGCGCCGGCGAGCGGCAGCACCACACTCTCGCTCGCGGCGATGCGCGTCCCGCCGTACGTCGCGCGGATCTCCGCGATGAGCCGGTGGTACGTCGCCAAGCCTTGGGTCTCGAAAGCGTTGTGTCGCAAGGCAAAGTAGGCCGCGTCGGCGGGGTCGACCGCTTGGAGCGCGGCGGTGATGGCGTCGGCGACGGCGGTGACGTCGGAGGGCGAGTACCAGCGGTGCGGGTTGCCGCCGGTGGCGACGTGCACGACCTTGCCGACGTTCACGATCCGGCGGTTGGAGTCCGGGTTCGCGGCGGCGGCCTTCGACGCCCACCCGTCGTAGCCGATGCCGTTGACGACGAGGACGCGCGCGGTCGCGATCGCGCGGCCGTCCGCGGGGGTCGGCTCGTAGTCGTGCGGGTCGGCGCTGGGGTTGCGGATGATCGACGTCTCGTGCACGTGCACGCCGCCGAGCTGGGCGAGAACGCTCCCCCACGCGCTGATCGACGCGACGACCTCGACCACGCGGTCACCGGACGCCGCCGGCAGCGACGGACCGATCACGCACCCGGACGCGGCCAGCGCGAGCGCGCACAGGGCCGGCACCAGGCGAGCGGTCACGCCACCTAGACTAGGCCCTTACTCGAACCGGTTGTCAATACCGATAAGCGTGGCTACCGGCGTACGTCGAAGCGGTCGAGCATCATCACCTTGTCCCACGCCTTCACGAAGTCGCGGACGAACTGCTCCTGGCCGTCGCCCGCCGCGTAGACCTCGGCGATCGCGCGCAGCTGCGCGTTCGCGCCGAACACGAGGTCGACCGCGGTCGCAGTCCACGTCGGCTTGCCGCTCGCGCGGTCGCTCCCGTCGTACACGTGCTCGCCCGACGACGACACCTTCCACTGCGTGCCCGGGTCGAGCACGTTCGTGAAGAAGTCCGGCGTCAAGGTCTCGGGCCGGCTGGTCAGCGCGCCGGAGAGCACGCGCATCCCGCCGACGAGCACGGTCATCTCCGCGGCGGTCAGCGTGAGCAGGTTGGCCCGGTCGACCAGCAGGTGCTCGGGCGGCAGCTTCTCCCCTGCGCGCAGGTAGTTGCGGAAGCCGTCCGCGGTCGGTTCGAGCACGGCAAAGGAGTCGACGTCGGTCTGCTCCTGCGTCGCGTCCGTGCGCCCCGGCGTGAACGGCACCGTCACGGTGACACCCGCCGCCGCGGCCGCCTGCTCGATCGCGGCGCACCCGCCGAGGACGATCAGGTCGGCGAGCGAGATCCGCACGCCACCGGACTGGGAGGCGTTGAACTCCTCCTGGATCTCGGTGAGCCGCGCGAGCACCTTCGCCAGCTCGCCCGGATCGTTGACGGCCCAGTCCTTCTGCGGCGCGAGCCGGATCCGCGCACCGTTCGCACCGCCGCGCTTGTCGGTGCCGCGGTACGACGCAGCCGACGCCCACGCGGTCGCGACGAGCTGGCCGATCGACAGCCCGGAGCCGAGCAGCGTCTGCTTCAGCTCGGCGATCTGCGCGGACGAGACGAGCTCGTGGTCGACCGGCGGGACCGGGTCCTGCCACAGCTGCGGCTCGGGCACCCAGGGGCCGAGGTAGCGCGTCACAGGGCCCATGTCGCGGTGCAGCAGCTTGTACCAAGCCTTCCCGAACGCGACCGTGAGCTGATCGGGGTTGTCGAGGAAACGCTTGGTGATCTCGCCGTACGACGGGTCGAACCGCAGCGCGAGGTCGGTGGTCAGCATGACCGGCGCGTGCCGTACCGACGGGTCGTGCGCGTCGGGAACCAGCTCGGCCGCGGCGGGGTCGGTCGGGACCCACTGCTTCGCGCCGGCCGGGCTCGTCGTCAGCTCCCACTCGAAGCCGTACAGCGTCTCGAGGAAGGAGTTGTCCCACGTCGTCGGCGTCGGCGTCCACGCGCCTTCGAGGCCGCTGGTGACCGCGTCCGTGCCGACGCCGGTGCCGGCGGTGTTGAGCCAGCCGAGCCCCTGCTGCTCGAGGCCGGCCGCCTCCGGCTCGGGCCCGACGTAGTCGGCGGAGTGCGCACCGTGCATCTTGCCGAACGTGTGCCCGCCGACGATGAGCGCGACGGTCTCCTCGTCGTTCATCGCCATCCGGCGGAACGTCTCGCGGATGTCGCGCGCTGCCTTGAGCGGGTCGGGCTCGCCGTTCGGGCCTTCGGGGTTGACGTAGATGAGGCCCATCTGGACCGCGCCGAGCGGGCCGGACAGCTCGCGGTCGCCGCTGTAGCGCTCGTCGCCCAGCCAGGTGTCCTCGGAGCCCCAGAAGATCTCGTCCGGCTCCCACAGATCCTCGCGACCGAAGCCGAAGCCGAACGTCGTGAAGCCCATCGACTCCATCGCGACGTGGCCGGCGTAGGTGATCAGGTCGGCCCACGAGATCTTGCGGCCGTACTTCGCCTTGACCGGCCAGAGCAGCCGGCGGGCCTTGTCGAGGTTGGCGTTGTCGGGCCAGCTGTTGAGCGGGGCGAACCGCTGCGCGCCGCCGTCGGCACCGCCGCGGCCGTCGGCGATCCGGTAGGTGCCGGCCGCGTGCCACGTCATGCGGACGAACAGCGGGCCGTAGTGGCCGTAGTCGGCCGGCCACCAGTCCTGCGAGGTCGTCATGACCTCGATCAGGTCGCGCTTCAGCGCGTCGAGGTCGAGGGTCGCGAACTCCGCGGCGTAGTCGAAGTCCTCGCCCAGCGGGCTGGTGTGCGGCGCGTTCTGGTGCAGCACGGACAGGTCGACCTGATCGGGCCACCAGTCGCGGTTGGTGCGCGGCCGGTGCGGCTTCGGTTCGGGTGACGGGATGGCTGGATTTTCGCTCTCGGACACGCCTCCCACCCTACGACGCGGGGCGCGCGCGGAACCGTGTAGGTCCTGCTGGTCGAACCGGCCCGGACAGACCAGCAGGAGCTACCCGCCGCGGCGTGAAGACACCGTGCCTCAGGCGCCGGCGGTGCCGTGGGCGACGGCGTCCTCGTACACCGGACGCCCCGGAATGCTCGGCGTCCACGTTGACGTGTTGTTCAGCAGGCCGTAGTCGCATTCGAACGTCCCGTCCGCGTCGTACCAGCAGTGGTGCGGCCCCCACGCGAACGCGGCCCACCCGAGCCGGTGCGACTCGGCGTACGCAATGACCTCGGCGTACTTCGACGCGGCCGGCGCGCCGTTGTCCGACGGCTTGATCGTGCAGCGGCTGCCGAACTCGTCGATCACGACCGGCACCGACAGCGACGGGATGCCGACCTTCTGCTCGATGTTCGGCGGCATCGTCCCGCAGTCGTTGCCGAGGTACGGGTGCGACGCGTAGACGACGTTGAAGCCGACGACCGGCGTCGACGTCGCGTAGCTCACGTCGTAACCGCCGGACGGGTTGATCCCCTTGTCGGTCTTGCCGGCCGCGATCGTCGTGTCCTTGTCCGTGACGCCGTCGACCACGACGAGGTTGCTTGTGCCGGTCGCGCGGATGACGTCGTACATCTCCTGCATGCCCGCGGCCTGGTAGTGCACGCCACCGCCGTAACACGAGTCGGTCGTGACGTCGCCGCCGTGCAGCCACTGCTGCGGGGTGAGGCACTGCGGCTCGTTGTACGGCTCGAACGCGACGTACGGGTTTGTGCCGTAGCGCGTCGCGACCTGCTTCCAGTACGTCGGCGCGAGGGCCTCGTCGGCCATCGTCCAGCGGTTGGGCTTCACCGTCGTCGTGCACGGGATCACGCCGTTGAGCTCGTTGGTGTGCAGGTCGATCAGCACCAGCATGTGCCGCGCGGTCGCCTTCGCGACCCAGTCATCGATCTTCGCCTGGTAGCCGGCGAACGCCGGGCAGTAGTTGGGGTTGGTGGCACCGTCGATCGTCTGCTCGCTGCCGATCCAGAAGTCCTCGCTGACCAGCACGCGCACGGTGTTCAGGTGCCAGATGTCGACCATCGGCCCGGCGTCGTCACCGGTGCGGCCGAAGCCGTCGAGCTCGGTGTCGTAGAGCACGTTCGCGCCGCGCATGACGAACGTCGCGCCGGACGGATCGAGGATCGTGTTGCCCGAGACGGTGAAGCCGGGCTGCGCGACCGATGGGGCGGCCGGCGCGTGCACCGGTGCTACGACGACCGCCGCCACCGAGGCGGCGGCGAGGACAAGGCGGCGAAGGCGGTTCACGGGTCCCCCAGGTCGGACACGGCAGACGGCAAACGGCGACGGAACGCGCGCTGGGGACGCCGGATCACCATGACGGAGCGGACGGCCCGGCGCAAGGCAGGTACGGCGGGTCGTCCCAATCGGCCGCGCACGCGACGAGTTCGATGCGAAAATGCCCAGGTCCGTGCGGTCTCGTACACAGGTGGGGGCGTGGGTTTGCGACGATCGGCGCGGCTGCTGCTCGGCATGGCCGTCGCCGCCTCGTCGCTGCCGGCCGTCGTGTCGTCCACGACGGCCGCCGCCGATGTCGTCACCGTCTCCTCGGACGCGCTGCGCACCGGGTGGGACGGCAACGAGCCCGGCCTGACCGCGCAGCCGGTTTCCAGCGACGGCTTCGGCCAGCTCTTTGCCCGCACGGTCGACGGGCAGGTGTACGCCGAGCCGGTCGTGGCCGACGGCGTGGTCGTCGTCGCGACCGAGAACAACCTCGTCTACGGCCTCGACCCGGCCACCGGCGACGTCCGCTGGCAGACCCCGCAGTCGCTGCTCGGGCCGGCCTGGCCGACCACCGCGGCCGACTGCAACGATCTCCGGCCGAATGCCGGCGTCACGTCGACGCCGGTCGTCGACAACGGCGTCGTCTACCTCACCGCGAAGACGTGGGGCGGCATCGACGCGACGACGCCGACGTACTGGATGCACGCGCTCGACATCACGACCGGCGCGGAAGAGCCGGGCTGGCCGGTCGCGCTCGCCGGTGCGCCGGTCAACGATCCGGGCCACCCGTTCCAGCCGCAGATGCAGCTGCAGCGGGCCGGCCTGCTGCTGTCCGGCGGCGTCGTCTACGCCGCCTTCGCGTCGCAGTGCGACGACACTCCAACGCGCGGCTACGTGATGGGTGTGCGCACGGGTCCGACGCCTGCGCTGACGACGATCTGGACGACTGCGCCGACCGATCCGGTCGACGGCCAGACCGGCATCTGGATGAGCGGCAGCGGCATCATGTCCGACGGCGACGGCCGGCTGTTCGTCGCGACCGGCAACGGTGCGCCGCCGCCGTACGGCGCCGCGGCCGGGGACCTCACCGCGTTCGGCGACAGCGTCGTCCGGCTCGACGTGCAGCCGGACGGATCGCTGCAGCCGGCCGACTACTTCACCCCGGCCTCGGCGGTGTACCTCAACGAGTGGGACCGCGACTTCGGCTCCGGCGGCGTCGTGGGACTGCCCGACTCCTTCGGTACGCCGGCGCATCCGCACCTCGCCGTGGTCGCGGGCAAGGACGGCCGGTTCTTCCTGCTCGACCGCGACAACCTCGGCGGCCGCGCGCACAGCGACCCCGACCCCGGCGCGGTCGGCGTGTACGGGCCGTACCACGGCCAGTTCAGCCACGCGGCCGCCTCACCTGACGGGTGGCTCTATACGACGGAGGCCGGCGGCCCGCTGCGGGCGTGGCACGCGGGCGTCGACGGTGCCGGAAACCCGGTGCTCACGATGGCCGGCACCGGCGGGACCGTCCTCCCGTTCGGCTCCGGCTCGCCGGTCGTGACGTCTGACGGGGCGGGCGATCCGGATGCTCTCGTCTGGGTCGTCGACGGCTCCTCGACAACGCAGCCCATCGGCAGCCTGCAGGCCTACGACGCGACCCCCGACGCGACCGGCACGCTCGCGCTGCGCTGGTCCGCGCCGATCGGGACGGCGGGCAAGTTCACCGTCGCGGCGACCGACGGCGGCCGGGTCTACGTCGGCACCCGCGGCGACGGCGACCAGGGCGTCGTGTACGGCTTCGGCCGCACGGCGCCGCTCCCGGTCACCGCGGCGTCGTGGCACGCGGGCGCCGTACCGCTCGGGCAGCAGGTCGCCGGCACCGTGACTGCGACCGTCCCGGACGGCACCGCGGTCCGGATCACCGGCGCCGATGCCGACGCCGACGGCCCGTTCGCGGTCGACACGTCGGGACTGCCGGCCGAGCCCGTGCAGCCCGGTGGCTCGGTGCAGCTGCCGGTGACGTTCGCGCCGACTTCCGCCGGGCTCGTGCGCGGCACGGTGCGGCTGCACGTCGCGCCGGCCACCGGCGACGGCGGCGACTCCGATGTCGTGACCGACCTCGACGGGTACGGCGAACCGGCCGGGCTCGTGGCGACGCCGAGCGACATCGACGTCGGCCCGATCCCGCTCGAGGTGCCGACGACCATGGGTGTCGAGCTGCGCAACCCCGGCAGCGATCCGATGAGCGTCACCGCGCTGAGCGTCACCGGCGGGTTCGCGATCGTCGGCGCGCCCGCGCTGCCCGCGACGGTGCCGGCCGGCGGCGCCCTGGCCGTGCGGGTCACCGTCGTACCGACCGCCTCCGGTCCGCTCGCCGGGCAGCTCACCGCGACCGCCGGCGGCGTCGACACCGCCGTGCCGTTGTCGGGTGCGGCGACGAACGCGCTCGGCCGGTTGCGGCTCGACGCGTCGGTCGTGTCAGCGGGGACCGTCGCCAGCGGCTCGTCCGCGGCCATCGCCGTCCGCTTCACCAACTGGGGCCTCGGCCCGCTGACCGTCACCCAGGCCGCGATCACCGGCGGCGACTTCACCGCGTCGGCCGACTTCGGCGTCGGCGTGCAGGTGCAGCCGGCGCAGACGGTGGTCGAGACGCTGACGTTCCGGCCGCGGCTGCCCGGGCCGCAGACCGGCGTCTTCCGGTTCCTCACCACCGCGGGTGGCCGGCCCGGCTCGGTCACCATCAACGGTTACGGCTCCGGCACGCTGCCCCGCCTCGACGCCAGCAGTTGGCGGCCGGCCGGTACGGCAACCATCAAGACGCACGTCGCGATCCTCAACCCGCTGGTGCGCAACGTCGCCGGCAGCGTCGTCTACACGCGGCTCCTGCACACGGCCGGCCTGCGGGCGACGTACCAGGCCTACGTCGGCGGCGGGACCGGCGGCTCCGGGCTGACGTTCGCGATCCTGGGCAGCGGCAACGGTCCCGGCTCGGTCGGGTCGTCCGGGCCGGGAATGGGCGTCGGCGGGCTCGGCGTCGTCGCGGTCACGCTCGACACCGAGAAGGACGGCGGCGACCCGTCGAACCACTTCGTCGGCATCGTCGTCGGGTTCGCGCACGGCCGGATGACCTACGTCGCGCGCGCCCCGGTCGGGCCGGGGCTGCGGGTCGGCTGGCACACGGTCGCGGTGCGCGAGTCCGGCGGCTACCTGCTCGTCTCGCTGGACGGGCGCGCGTTGCTGCGCACCAAGGTCGCGCTGCCCGCACAGGCCTGGCTCGGTTTCACCGGCGCGACCGGCCCGGGGTACGAGTGGAACGAGGTCAAGTCCGCCACGGTCACCGTGAGCTGAACCGATCGAGCCGGCGCTGCGTGCTTGGCGATATGTCCGATCGACGGCTGCCGGTCACCCTTGCCCTGTCCGCGCTCGCCCTCGCCGCGTGCGGCGGCGGCGGCAGCAGCGGCCTCGACGCGGGTCCCTCCGCGAGCCCGGTCGCGAGCGCCAACGGCGTGCCGACGTCGCCCGCGCCCTCGCCGTCGGCGGTACGGCGGTCGTCCGCGCCGAAGCCGAGCGCGACCGCAACACATGCCTCGCCGGTCGCGGTGATGAGCTCGCACTCGACGGCTCCGAAGCCGGTCGCGACCAGCCCGAAGCCGACGCCCAAGCCGACGCCGACCGCGCCGACAGCGTGCCCGAACAACACGTCGTCCACGTCGCTGTCGATGGTCGACAGCGGGACGTCGTACGCGTTCTCCCCGGCGTCGCTGAGCGTGACGTGCGGCGGGACCGTCGACATCACCAACAGCTCGACCGCGCCGCACACGATGAGCCCCAGCCACGGCGGGTTCACCGACAGCGGTGACGTGAACCCGGCGATGACGGCGAAGGTGCGCTTCTCCTACCGCGGCACCTATGGCTTCTACTGCTCGATCCACCCGTACATGACGGGGACGGTGAAGGTCACGTAGGACGACCGCCTCAGCTCGCGGCGGCGACCTCACGGTCGACCGCGAGAACGCGGTGCAGCCGGGTCGCGACGAGCAGCCGGTCGATGCGCTCGGGGACGTTGCGCAGCACCAGCCGGCGGCCGGCCCGCTCGGCCCGGCGGTGACCGCCGACGAGAACGCCGAGGCCGGTCGCGTCGACCAGCTCGACCGCGCCGAGATCGACCACCAGGTCGTCCACGCCGGATTCGATCGCGTCACTCAACGCGGCCCGCACGTCACCCACCGTCGTGGAGCCGAGCCGGCCCGACAGCGCGAGCGAGCAGCCCGGTCGCAGGACACGGATCTCCATCGCGCCTCTTCTCGTCGGCGTACGCGTCTCACGGTATTGACGAGTCGCGCGACCGAACGGTTGCCACGCCGAACGCGACACAAGCGTTGACTGTGACGTTGTGTGTCGATGAACGGCCGACACAGACACACAACGTCACAGTCAACTGCCGGCTTTGTCAGACGAGCGTGTCGTCCACGCGGCGCACGATCGGCGCCCCGAGCGACTGCAATGCCTCCACGAACTGCTGGTAGCCGCGGTCGACGTGGAACACGTCGGAGACAGTCGTCGTACCGTCGGCGACCAGCCCGGAGAGGACGAGCGCGGCGCCGGCACGGATGTCCGTCGCGCGCACCGGCGCACCCGACAGCGACTCGCGGCCGCGCACGATCGCGTGATGGCCGTCGGTGCGGACGTCGCCGCCGAGCCGGACCAGTTCGTCGATGAACATGAACCGGCCCTCGAAGATGTTCTCGGTCACGAACGCGACGCCGTCCGCGATCGAGTTCAGCGCGATCGCCATCGGTTGCAGGTCGGTCGGGAACCCGGGATAGGGCAGCGTCACGACGTCGACCGCGCGCGGCCGCCGGTCGCAGCGCACAATGAAGCCGTCATCGAGCTGGCCGACCTCCGCGCCGGCCTGCACCAGCTTGTCGAGCGCGATCTCGAGGTGCTCGGTGCGCGCGCGGTGCACGGAGATCTCGCCGCGCGTCATCGCCGCCGCGAACGCGAACGTGCCTGCGACGATGCGGTCGGGTACGACATCGTGCACCGAGGGGCGCAGCCGGTCGACGCCTTCGATCTCGAGCGTCGAGGTGCCGATGCCGCCGATAAGCGCGCCCATCCCCTGCAACATCTCGCACAGGTCGACGATCTCCGGCTCGCGCGCCGCGTTGTCGATCGTCGTCGTACCCTTCGCGAGCACGGCGGCCATCATCACGTTCTCGGTGGCACCGACGCTCGGGAAGTCGAGCCAGATCTGCGCGCCGGTGAGCTGCGGCGCCTCCGCGATGAGATAGCCGTGCGCGTTGTCGAACGTCGCACCGAGCCGCTCCAGGCCCATGACGTGCAGGTCGAGCGCGCGCGAGCCGATCGCGTCGCCGCCGGGCAGCGCGACCCGCGCCCGGCCGGTCCGCGCGAGCAGCGGGCCGAGCACGCAGACCGAGCCGCGGATCCGGCGTACATGCTCGTAGTCGGCCTCGTGCCCGATCTCGCCCGGCACGGTGATCGCGATCTCGGGTGCGTGCCCGGTCACGTCGGCGCCGAGCCCGCGCAGCACCTCGCTCATGATCGGTACGTCGATGATGTCCGGGACGTTCGTGAGCGTCGTCGTACCTTCGGCGAGCAGCGCGGCGGCCATCACCTTCAGCACGCTGTTCTTCGCGCCGGTGACCTCTACCTCGCCGCGCAGTCGCGCGCCGCCGGTGACCTCGAACGTCTCCACGCCACCGATGCTAGGCGCAGTAATCTGCGGGTCATGTCCTCGGAGCGCACGCGTGAGTCGTCAACGGTCCATCTGACCCGCATCTACACGAAGACCGGCGACGACGGGACGACCGCGCTCGGCGACATGAGCCGCGCGCCCAAGACCGACCTTCGGGTGTCGGCGTACGGCGATGTGGACGAGACCAACTCGGCGATCGGCGTCGCGATCGCGCTCGGCGAACTGCCGTCCGATGTGGTGACCTTGCTGACCGCCATCCAGAACGACCTGTTCGACGTCGGTGCGGATTTGTGCACGCCGATCGTGCCGGAGCCGAAGTGGGCGCCGCTGCGGGTGGATTCGTCGTACGTCGAGCGGCTGGAGAAGGCGTGCGACGACTACAACGAGCCGCTGGCGAAGCTCGACTCGTTCGTGCTGCCGGGCGGGAGTCCCGGGGCGGCGCTGCTGCACGTCGCGCGCACGGTGTCGCGGCGGGCCGAGCGCTCGACGTGGTCGCTGCTCGCCGCCGAGCCGGAGCGCACGAACCCCGTCGCGGCGACGTACCTCAACCGGCTGTCCGACCTGCTGTTCATCCTGAGCCGTACGGCGAACGACAACGGTGCCGGCGACGTGAAGTGGAAGCCGCGCGGCAACGCCTAGCGTTGAAGGGCGCTAGGACTCGTCGCCGTCGTTGATGCTTTCGGCGAGGATGCTGACTTTTTCTTTGCTCACGGACAGGAAGCCGCCGCTGACGTTGACGGTGAGGTCGCCCTCGCCGACGCGCTGGATCTTCACCGGCGCGTCCACGAGAACGCCGAGCAGCGGGATGTGACCGGCGAGCACGCCGATCTCGCCGTCGACCGTGCGGGCGGAGACCATCTCGGCCTCGCCCGCCCACACGATCCGATCCGGCGCGACCAGCTCGACCTGGAACGGCGTCGGCATCTACTCGCCCCGCAGGCTCTTCGCGTTGCGCTCGACGTCCTCGAGCCCACCGCAGAGGAAGAACGCCTGCTCCGGGTAGTCGTCGAAGTCGCCCTCGGTCAGGCGCTTGAACGACTCGATGGTCTCGGCGATCGGCACGAACGAGCCGGCCTGACCGGTGAACTGCTCCGCGACGAACAGGTTCTGCGACAGGAACCGCTGGATCCGGCGGGCCCGGTTGACCGTGACGCGGTCCTCTTCGGAGAGCTCGTCGATACCGAGGATCGCGATGATGTCCTGCAGGTCCTTGTAGCGCTGAAGGATGTTCTTCACCCGCTGCGCAACGGCGTAGTGCTCGTCGCCGATGTAGCGCGCGTCGAGGATCCGCGAGGTCGAGTCGAGCGGGTCGACGGCCGGGTAGATGCCGAGCTCGGAGATCGGCCGGGACAGAACCGTCGTCGCGTCGAGGTGCGCGAACGCGTTGTGCGGTGCCGGGTCGGTGATGTCGTCGGCGGGCACGTAGATCGCCTGCACCGACGTGATCGAGTGGCCCCGGGTCGAGGTGATCCGCTCCTGCAGCTCGCCCATCTCGTCGGCGAGCGTCGGCTGGTAACCCACCGCGGACGGCATCCGGCCGAGCAGCGTCGACACCTCGGAGCCGGCCTGGGTGAACCGGAAGATGTTGTCGATGAACAGCAGCACGTCCTGCTTCTGCTCGTCGCGGAAGTACTCCGCCATCGTCAGCGCCGCCAGCGCG
>Ga0157369_10000754_pt1 | contig 41721 bp, 56 predicted proteins | sample C25metaG_FD_113461 | JGI IMG/M metagenome (GOLD analysis project Ga0157369, IMG submission 113461) | Corn rhizosphere microbial communities from Kellogg Biological Station, Michigan, USA - C2-5 metaG | ecosystem: Host-associated > Plants > Roots > Rhizosphere > Soil | place: USA: Michigan... | reverse complement strand
TTGGCCAAATCGGCCGCGTGCGCCGCGAGCTTGTAGGTGATGATGCCTTCCTTGACGTCGTCCTTGTTCGGCAAGCCGAGGTGCTCCTTCGGCGTGACGTAGCAGAGCATCGCCGTGCCGAACCAGCCGATCATCGCCGCGCCGATGCCCGAGGTGATGTGGTCGTACCCGGGGGCGATATCGGTCGTGAGCGGCCCGAGCGTGTAGAACGGCGCTTCGTCGCACCACTGCAGCTGCAGGTCCATATTCTCTTTGATGAGCTGCATCGGCACATGGCCAGGGCCTTCGATCATCACCTGCACGTCGTGCTTCCACGCGATTTGCGTGAGTTCGCCGAGCGTCTTGAGCTCGCCGAGCTGCGCTTCGTCGTTGGCGTCGTAGATCGAGCCGGGACGCAGGCCATCGCCGAGCGAGAAGCTGACGTCGTAGGCCTTCATGATTTCGCAGATTTCCTCGAAGTGCTCGTAGAGGAAGCTTTCCTTGTGATGCGCGAGGCACCATTTGGCCATGATCGAACCGCCGCGCGAGACGATGCCCGTCATGCGGTTCGCCGTGAGCGGCACATAACGCAGCAATACGCCGGCATGGATCGTGAAGTAGTCGACGCCTTGCTCCGCTTGCTCGATCAGCGTATCGCGGAAGATTTCCCAGGTCAGATCCTCGGCTTTGCCGTTGACCTTTTCGAGTGCTTGGTAGATCGGCACCGTGCCGATCGGCACCGGGCTGTTGCGGATGATCCACTCGCGCGTTTCGTGAATATGCTTGCCGGTCGACAGATCCATCACGGTATCGCCGCCCCAGCGGATCGCCCACGTCATCTTGTCGACTTCCTCGCCGATCGACGAGGTCACGGCCGAGTTGCCGATGTTCGCGTTGATCTTCACGAGGAAATTGCGGCCGATGATCATCGGCTCGCTTTCGGGGTGGTTGATGTTCGCCGGAATGATCGCACGGCCGCGCGCCACTTCCTCGCGGACGAACTCCGCCGTGATCTCGCGCGCCCCGTTCTCGCCGAACGCGGCGGCGCCGAAGGCCTGCCCCGCGTGCTGGCGGCCCATCATCGCGGCGAGCTTGGCGCCGTTCGGCCCGCTCGCGCGCAGGCTCTCGAGATATTCCGCGCGGCGTTGGTTCTCGCGAATGGCGATGAACTCCATTTCCGGCGTGATGATCCCGCGGCGGGCGTAATGCATCTGCGTGACGTTCGCGCCGGCCTTCGCGCGGCGCGGCGTGCGGTGCAAGTCAGGAAAGCGCAACGACGCCGTGGCCGGATCGGCCGCGCGTTCGCGGCCGTATTGGCTCGTGAGCCCGGAGAGCGCCTCGGTATCGCCGCGCTCCTCGATCCAGCGCTGACGCAGCGCGGGCAAGCCCGAGCGGATGTCGATCGTGGCCTGCGGATCGGTGTACGGGCCCGAGGTGTCGTAGACGTAGATCGGCGGGTTCTTTTCGCCGCCGAAGCCCGTGGGCGTATCGGCCTGCGTAATCTCGCGCATCGGCACGCGGATATCGGGGCGCGAGCCCGTCACGTAAATCTTTCGCGAGTTCGGCAACGGCGCGACGGCGGCCGCGTCGACGCGGGCTTCGGAAGAGATGAATTTCGGGTTGGCGCTCATGCGGATCTCCTGACTTAGGGCGCTAATGCAGGAGACGAGAGGGCGGATGAGAGAAATGCGCAGAGCTGACGTGAGCCCATACGCTTCCCTGCGCTGGCATTATCCAGATCAGGTTCAAAGGGTATTTCTCACCCGCGCGTGCCCGGTAGCGACGGCACGACGCAGGACCCCCGCGTTAGCATCGCAGAAGATACACGCGCGGCCCGGCTTTGGCAACCGGCCTTAGCCGGCCTTAGCCGGCCGTCGATCATGCCGTCAATGGCGCAGCGCGCGCCCGAAACGGCCAGACTAGCCCCGGACGAACCCGCGCCTGCTGTGGGGTTTCCCCGACCGACGGGCGCTGCGTTGCATAATGGCGACGTTTGTGCGAAGCCCTCGCCAGCGCTTCGCGTCCTTTCCCAAGCCCGTTCGATCCCATGCCGTCCTGCATCGTCCGTCCCGTCCTTGCAGTGCTGGGCTCCAAGCGACCGGCCAGTATTCGGCCGTGCGGCATCGCGGTGCTAGCGGCGCGCCATACGCTGCGCCACTCGGCTTGCCGTTCATGCCGGAGCGGCGACTAATGCCGCTCGCCGCGCCCGATCTTCCCCGGTTTCTGCGCTTGCCGAGCACGAGAGGCGGCCGCGTCGCGCTCTCGCTGGCCATCGTGTACCTCGCTTGGGGATCGGCTTATCTCGCTGTGCATGTCGCGCTCGAATCGTTCCCGCCCCTTTTGCTCTCCGGCCTGCGTAACCTGATCGCCGGGCTCGGTTTGTTCTTCTTCGCCGTGCGGCGCACCACCGCGTGGCCGACACTGATCGAGGCGCGCAACGCCGGTATCGTCGGCACGATGTTGGTCGGCTTTTCGAGCGGGCTGCTTGCGTTCGGCATGCGCAGCGTGGGCACGGGTACCGCGGCCGTAATGGTCGCCACCGTCCCGCTATTCGCGACGATCATTTCCGCTGTGGCCGGCCGACCGATCGCGAAGGGGGAATGGGTAGCGGTCGCACTCGGGCTGGCGGGCATTTTCATTCTTAATCACGGGGATACGTCGAATTCGTCGACGAGCGGCAGCATCGTCATTCTTTGCGCCGCGCTGTTCTGGGCAGGCGGCGCGCATCTGGCGAGCCAGCTTGCGCTGCCGGCCGATCTGTTCTTGTCGACGGCGCTGCAAATCGGGCTCGGTGGCGCGATTTCCACGCTGATCGCATTAGCTGGCGGCGAGCGCGTCGGCGCGCTCGGCTTCGGCCCGCTATTCGCGTTCTTGTATCTGATGCTGGTGGCGACGATGGCCGCCTATGTCGCCTATGGGTTCCTGATTCGTCATACGAGCCCGATCGTCGCGAGCAGTTGCATGTACGTGAACCCGGTCGTCGCCGTCGCGCTAGGCGCGCTGATGCTGGGCGAGCCCGTGACGGGATCGACATTGATGGCGACCGGCGTCATTCTCGCGAGCGTGGCGTTGTCGTTCTGGTTCGATCGGCGGCGCGCCGATTGACCCGCTACAGCTTCAACTACAGCTTCGCAGCCAGCTCCGCACCTTCGCGAATGGCGCGCTCCGCGTCGAGCTCGCTCGCGAGCGCGGCGCCTCCGATCACATGAAAACGCGGGCCGCCCTGCATCGGCGCGGTGGGGACGAGATCGCGCAGCGATTCCTGTCCCGCGCAGACGACGATCGTCTCGACGTCGAGCCATTGCGTTTGACCGGCGCGATCGATCTTGATGCCGCGCGGGCCGATCTCGAGATAGGTGACCCCGTCGAGCATCTTCACGCCGTGCCGTACGAGCGCCGCACGGTGGACCCAACCCGAAGTCTTGCCCAAGCCCGCGCCGAGCTTGCCCTCTTTACGTTGTAGCAACCAGATGCGACGCGCCGGTTCGGGCGCTGCGCGCGCCGGCGCGAGCCCGCCGGGCTCGGCAACGTTCAGATCGACGCGCCACTCGTCCGCCCACGCCTCGCGCGGTTGCGGCAACGGCGCCTCGGGCTCGTGCAGCAAAAACTCGCTGACGTCGAAGCCGATACCGCCCGCGCCGATCACGGCGACCGTTCCCCCCACGTGCGCGCCTTGCAGCACGTCGACGTACGAAAGCACATTCGGGCCGTCGATCCCCGGAATCGATGGCCGGCGCGGCACAATGCCCGTGGCGACGATGACATCGTCGTAGGCCGACCGGGCGAGCTCCTTCGCATCGACGCGCGCGCCGAGCCGCAGCTCGACGCCGTGTTTGCGCAGCTGCGCGCCGAAATAACGCAGCGTTTCGGCGAATTCCTCTTTGCCCGGGATGCGTTTGGCGAGGTTAAATTGCCCGCCGATCACCGGCTTGGCGTCGAACAGCGTCACGCGATGGCCGCGCGAGGCCGCGACGCAAGCGGCCGCGAGGCCAGCGGGCCCAGCGCCGACGACAGCCAAGTCGCGCGGCCGGCTCGTGGGCCGATACACGAGTTGCATTTCTCGCGCGGCGCGCGGATTGACGAGACAGCTTGCGCGTTCGTTGCGGAAGGTGTGATCGAGGCACGCTTGATTGCAGGCGATGCAGGTGTTGATCTCGTCGGCGCGGCCCTCGCTGGCTTTGACGACGAACTGCGGATCGGCGAGCAGCGGCCGCGCCATCGAGACGAGATCGGCGCTGCCCTCGGCGATCAGCGAATCGGCGAGCTCAGGCGTATTGATTCGGTTCGATGCGATCACCGGCACCGTGACGGCTTCCCGCAAACGCGCCGTCAACGGCGCAAACGCCGCGCGCGGCACCGAAGTCACGATGGTCGGCACGCGCGCTTCGTGCCAGCCGATCCCCGTGTTGATCAACGTGACGCCCGCCGCTTCGAGCGCGCGAGCGACTTGCACCGTTTCATCCCAGGTGTTGCCGCCTTCGACGAGGTCGATCAGCGACAGCCGATAGATGACGATGAAACGCTCTCCGCAGGCTTCGCGCACCTGCCGCACGACGTCGAGCGCGAGCCGCATTCGGTTCTCGATGTCGCCGCCGTACCGATCGGTGCGGCGATTCGTCCTGACGCAGAGGAATTGATTGAGCAGATACCCTTCGCTGCCCATGATCTCGACGCCGTCGTAGCCGGCGCGTTGCGCGAGGCGCGCGGTGTTCGCATACGCGCGGACGGTGCGCGCGATCCCGGCTTGCGTCAGCGCTTTGGGCTTGAACTTCGAAATCGGCGAACGCACATTCGACGCCGACACGACAAACGGGTGATACCCGTAGCGGCCCGCATGCAGGATCTGCAAGGCGATCTTGCCGCCTTCCTCATGCACGGCCCGGGTGAGCCGCCGGTGATTGTGCAGATCGAAGACGCTGTTCAGCGTGCCGCCGAAGGGCAGCAGCCACCCCTCGCGATTGGGTGAAATGCCGCCGGTGATGATGAGGCCCACACCCCCTTTCGCACGCTCCCGGAAGTACTCCGCGAGGGCCGGATAGTGCCAAAAGCGATCCTCTAGGCCCGTATGCATCGAACCCATGACGACGCGATTTTTAAGCTTCGTAAAACCGAGGTCGAGCTCGGCGAGCAAATGGGGATAGGGCATGAGTCCGCGGGTTTCAAAATGGAGGCGTGCGAACGATAGCGCGTCCGGCCCGGCCGGCGCTGGAGGGTTGTCTCTAACCGCGCCCGCTCGCGCTCGCGGCGATCAATCGATCAGCGTCCCGTCGGGCTCATAGAACGGATAGGGTCCTTCCCCTTCGTCGATGTAGGCGTGATGCGTGACAAGGCCGGTCTCGGCGGTATATCGATGCACGGCGAACGCGGGCGGCTCGAGCCGAAACGCCGACGGCGCGTTTTCGCGCAGATCGAGCGCGACCTGGTGCGCCGGTGCGGGGATGGCCGCCGCGATCGTGCCGCCGAAACGCGTGAAAATCGGCCGATGCACATGGCCGCAGATCACGCGTTCCACGTTCGGATAGCGATTGACGATCGCAGCCAGACGCCGCGCCGATTCGGGATCGAGCCTTTGACGATCCATATGGTCGATCCCCGAGACGAACGGCGGATGATGCAGCGCAAGCACGACCGGCTTGCCTTGCGCCGCCGCCAGCTGTGCGTCGAGCCAATCGAGGCGCGCGTCGCACAGCTGGCCGCCGCTTTGCCCCGGCGTTTGCGAATCGAGCGCCACGAGGCGCAGCGGCCCGACATCGACAGCGAAGTGAACGAACTCGCCGCCCGTGTGCAGATAGGCGTGATCGCCGAACACTTGGCGTAGCGCGGCGCGATCGTCGTGATTGCCGACCAGCAGATAGACCGGCATCGTGAGCGGCGCCAGCAGCGACTTCAGCGTCTCGTACTCGAGCACGCTGCCCATATCGACGAGATCGCCCGTCACGACCACGGCGTCGAGCCTCGGCGCGAACGCGTTCAGGCGCTCCACGCAGCGTCGCAGATACGCGGCGGTGTCGACACGGCGGTAGGCGAGCGCACCGGGGCGCTTGATGTGCAAATCGCTAATCTGTGCAAGCAGCATGTGGAGAGCTCCTTTTTTTATGTACTTCCGCGACGCGCTGCTTACGGCAACGCGATCAGTCCTTCCGGCGCAATATCGATGCCGACGGCGGCGCCGGGCGCCCACTCGGTGCGGCCGGCGACATCCACGACCAGCGTATCGGGCGCCGCGCCGGCCACCGACACGCGCGTGCGCTCGCCAAGAAACGAGACCGATTCGACCACGCCGCGTAGAGAAGCGCCGCTCGGCTCGATCAGGCGTGCATCCTCGGGGCGAAAGAACAGCTCGGGCTCGGCGCCGTGCGTCGATTCATGCGGCGCTTCGATGCGGCCGCCGGAGGTCGCGAGCGCATTGCCTTCCCACCGGCCCGCTAGACGATTGATCGTGCCGACGAATTGCGCGACGGCGCGGTTGACAGGCCGATAGTAGATGTCGCGCGGCGTGCCGATTTGTTCGATGCGCCCCGCGCTCATGACGACGATGCGATCGCCGAGCTCCATCGCTTCGGCCTGATCGTGCGTCACGTAGACCGTCGTGACGCCGAGGCCGCGCAGCAGCGTGTTCATCTCGCGCCGCAACGTATCCCGCAGGCGCGCATCGAGGGCCGTCAGCGGCTCGTCGAGCAGCAGCACACGCGGTTCGCGCGCGAGCGCGCGCGCCAGCGCGACGCGTTGCCGCTGGCCGCCCGACAGCTGATGAATCGGTTTCTCGGCGTGCGCGTCGAGCCGCATCATCGCGAGCAATTCGTCGACACGTTTGCGGGCGACCGAAGGCTCGACCTTGGCGATCTTGAGCCCATAGCCGACATTGCCGCGCACGGTCAAATTCGGGAACAGCGCATAGCTTTGAAACACCATCCCGACTTGCCGCCGCTCGATCGGCAAGCGCGTGACATCGTCCTCGCCGAAGCGGACCACGCCGCCGGCGTCGGGCGTTTCAAGGCCGGCGATGATTCGCAGCGTGGTCGTCTTGCCGCAGCCCGACGGGCCGAGCAGCACGAGTGTCTCGCCCGCGCCGATGGCGAGATCGAGGGGCTCGAGCACGCGTGCGCCATGAAAGGTCTTCGCACATTGCGTGAGGACGATGGGAACCGGAGTGAATTTCATGGGTACGCTAAATCGAGTATTTATTCGACGTTGTTCGGGACCACGCCCTTATCGCGACGCCGGCCCTGTGCGCCGCGCATGATTTCGCCTTGGCCACCGGAAAAACGCTGCATGGCGACGAGCAACGGCATCGTCATCGCGAAAAAGAGAATCGTGTACGCGCTACCAACTTCGATCCGCAGCGAGGCATAGGTATCGGCAAGCCCGACCGGGAGCGTCTTCGTTTCGGGCGTGTGCAGCATCCACGTCAGATTGAATTCGCCCACCGATAGTGTGACGACGGCGAGCGCGCCCGCGACGATGCCGGGCCGCAGATTCGGCAGCACGATGGTAAAAAACCGTTGAACGAAGGTTGCGCCGAGGCTTGCCGCGCCTTCTTCGAGCGTGCGTAGATCGGCGCTCGCCGCGACGGCGGCGACGGCGCGCACCATGAACGGCAGCGTGAAGACGACGTGGCCGACGACGATAAACGCGATGCTCATGCGAAACGCCGTGAAGCCGCCGTAGACCACGATCAGCGCGAGCGCCGACGCGAGCCCGGGCAACGCGATCGGCAAGACGAGCAGTTCCTCGACGACGCGAGCGAGGCGCGTCTTACTGCGTGCGAGCGCATAGGCGGCGGGCACGCCCGTGACGAGCGTGATCACGAGCGTAGCCGCGGCGATTTCGAGCGAGAGCAGCACGGAGCCGTGATACTGCGTCCAGACTTGCGCGAGCCATCGCAGCGTGAGCCCGCTCGACACGCCGCGAAAGTAGTTGACGGTGAGCCCCGCCATGACGGACATGACGACGGGCACAACGAGAAACGCACATAGCGCGAAGGTGACGAACCATTGACCGAGCGCGAGCAGTGTGCGCGGCGTCGTCATGCCGGCCAGCGGCGTCGCTCGGCCGCGCGCGGCAGCGGTGGAATCGGCAAGTAGCTTCATGAGGGCCGCCCTATGCGGTGGCCGCGACGGCCGATCCCGTCGCGCTGCGCGCCACGGCCAGCACAATCCACGTCACGATGCCGAGGATGACCGATAGGCCCGCGGCCGTGATCATATTGGCGTTCAACGTGAACTCCGTATAAATCGTCATCGGCAGCACGTCGATATCGGTGGCGAGCGTAAACGCGGTGCCGAAGGCGCCCATGGACGGGGCGAAGCAAATCGCGCCGGCCGCGACGAGCCCCGGCGCGAGCCCAGGCAGGACGACGTCGCGCATGATCTGCCACGGCGAGGCGCCGAGCGAGCGCGCGGCTTCCTCGAGCGAGCGATCGAGCTTGGAGGCCGAGGCCATGACGGTGACGATCACGCGCGGAATCGAGAAGTACAGGTACCCGAGAAAGAGCCCCGTCATCGAATAGGCGAATACCCACTTATCGCCCGTGAGCTTTTGCGTGACGGCGCCGATCAGCCCCTGCCGGCCCGCGAGCATGATGACCATAAAGCCGACCACGACGCCCGGGAACGCCAGCGGGAACGTCAGCAGCGCGACGAGCGTGCGCTTGCCCGGAAACTCGCGTCGCGCGAGCAGCAGGCCCGAAATGACCGAAAGCACGAGCGTGACCAGCGTGACGGCCGCGGAAAGCGCGATCGTCGCGACGAGGCTATCCACATAGCGCCCATTGGTGAGCAGCGCACGATAAGTCGCGAAAGCGTGACCATTGCCGCTGACCTGAACGAGTACGCCCATCGGCAGCAACCAGAAGGCGATGAAAACCGCGAGCGCCGGCGCGATGAGCGCGATGCGCCAGCGTAAAGGGAACGTAATGTCGTGCATGAGGATGACCGCTCGTGGCGGAGAGAAGCGACTCGGGGCGGCCGCCGGATGCATAGCCGCGCCGCCCCGAGGACTGCGTGGGCCGCTTAGTGCATGACTTGCAAATATTGTTGGCCGAACGCCTGTTGCTGTTCCGCCATCTTGTGGAAGTCGACAGACTTGGCGCGGGCATACTCGCTTGCCGGGAGGAACTTGGCGGCCGCTTCCTTGCTCAGCGCACTCGCGCGCACGGGGCGCAGGTACGCGTTGGCCCAGATTTTTTGGCCCTCGTCGGAAAGGACGAAATCGAGCACCTTCTTGCCGTTCGCCTCATGCGGCGCACCTTTGACGAGGCTCATGACGTACGGCACCGAAATCGTCCCTTCTGTCGGAATGACGAACGCAACGTTCGCGTGGTCCTTGTACTCCGCGCGATAGGCGTCGAAGTCGTAGTCGAGCAGGATCGGGATCTCGCCCGACAGCACGCGTGCGTAAGCGGTTTGCTTCGGCACGATCGGCGCGTTGGCCTTCAGCTTCTTGAACCAGTCGAGCGCGGGCTTGAAATTATCGAGCGAACCGCCAAGCGCTTCGTTGACGGCGACGGCGCCCGCATAACCGACGAACGCGCTCGACGGGTCTAGATACCCGACCATCCCTTTGTATTCCGGCTTGAGGAGATCGGCCCATGATTTCGGCACGGGCTTGCCCTCGAGCGCGTCTTTATTGACGAAAAAGCCGAGCGTGCCCGAATGAATCGCGAACCAATAACCGTCCGGGTCTTTCAGGCCGGCGGGAATATCGTCCCAATGAGCGGGCTTGTAGGGCTGAACGACGCCTTTATCCTTGGCTTGGAATGCCGACGAGACGCCGAGATAAACGACATCCGCCACTGGGCTCTTTTGTTCCGCGATCAATTGTGCGATCGCCTGGCCCGAGTTCTTATTGTCCGACGGCACGTGAATGCCGGTTTTCTCTTGAATTGCCTTCAGTTCGCTGGCCCAGTCGGCCCATTCGGGTGGGCAGTTATAGCAAATGGCGGTTTGCTCGGCATGAACAGGCGTAGCGAAAGGAACGGCGCACGCGGTGATGGCGACGGCGGCGCAAGCGAACCGTGAGAGGCGTGCGCGAAGGCTGGAAAAGCGACGTGTCACTTAAGGTCTCCTTACGGGAAGGGGAAGCTGAATAATGGGACGTCGTGGCGATGCAGCGCCGGCCCGCTAGGACCGGCGCAAAAAAACAGTGAGCGGCTGCGCCGCTTAGGCGACCGGATGCGTCGGCAGGGCGGAGCCTTGCGCGCGCGAACGTGCGGCGACCGTGCCGCCTTGGCGCAGCGTGTGAGGCAGCGTGAGCGAGAGCGATTCGCCGTCGTCGGCGCCTTCGATGCGGGCCATCAGACGCCGCCACGCGGCGCAGCCGATTTCTCGATTGGGCGTGCTGATACTGGCGAGCGGCGGGGACAGCAACTCGCCCACGGCCAGGCCGTCGAAGCCGAGGATCGACATATCTTCGGGCACGCTGAAGCGCGCTTTGCGCAAGCCGCGCATCACCACCATCGCCAGCAGATCGTTGCTGCAGAAGAGGGCGGTGGGCCGGGCGGAGCCGGAAGTCAGGTGAGCGAGTACCGATGGAGCGAGCTCATCGGCGTTGAAATCGACCTCCAACGCCGGTGCAGGCGTACATCCGGCTTGGCGCATCGCCTCGGAGTAGCCGCGATAGCGCAGGCGGGCGCGATCGGATTCGGCCAGCGTGCCGGCTAGCATCATCACGCGTTCGTGACCGTGGTCGATCAGCATGCGTACGCCGTCATACGCCGCGCGCCGGTTATCGACCGATACCGAGGGGCGCCGCACCGTGTCGTTGTGCATTAGCACGTAAAGCTTGCCGTCGCGATCGAGCTCGTCGAGCAGCGGGTGCGTATCGGCATCGGCGACCGTCAGAATCAACCCCTCGACGCGCTGGGCCAGCAGCGTCTCGATCGCATGACGCTCGCGCGCCGCATCGTATTGGGTCGTCATCAACATCAGACGATAGCCTTGGGCCGCCGCGAGTTCGTCGATGCCTTGCAGGCACTCGGCGAATACGGGATTGGCGAGCGTGGGCAGCACGACGCCGACCAGCCGCGTGCGCTCGCCGCGCAACTGCCGCCCGAGCGGGCTAGGGCTAAACTGCAGCGCCTCGATCGCTTCGCGGATTTTCGCGAGCGTCACGCGGTTCACCGTGTGAGGGGCGTTGATCGCGCGCGAGACCGTCGCGATGGAAAAGCCGGCGTAGGCGGCCACATCCTTGATCGTGTGTTTCATCTTTCTCTCAGTCCGGTAGTGCTGGGCCTGGAAACGTTTACGTCGCAGCGATTATCCGCGTCGATTATGACTGACCCATGACCTTTTTGCGCGATATTTGGGCTGAAAAAAAAGTTTTGTCGGCTTGGCTCGGCCCGCTGCCCTAGGCATAATCGGACCCGATCGGGCGCGGGCCTTCGCGCTGCGCAACCGGAATATTCCCCACAACCCGCATCTTGAAGAAAAAAAGGATCGACGCGTGAGCCTTTGGTTTTTGTTTTTTCTAAGCGTCCTACAGGGCGTCACCGAGCTTTTCCCCGTCAGCAGCCTCGGACACACGCTGCTTGCGCCGGCGTTGCTGGGCATCCATATCGACAAGCACGCGCCGCAGCTCATCCCATTTCTGGTCGCACTGCACCTGGGCACGGCGCTCGCGCTGCTCTGGTATTTCCGTAAGCGCTGGATCGCGCTCGTCAAAGGCTGGTTCGCTTCGTTGGCGGGGCGCCGCAATGAGGACGGCCATATGATGTGGGCCCTCATTATCGGCACGATTCCTGCCGGGATTGTCGGGCTTTTGTTGGAAAAGCGCCTCGAACGGGTTTTTCACGACTTGCGGATCGTTGCGCTGGCGTTGGTCGTAAATGGCCTGCTGCTGTGGATCGGCGATCGGCTCCAGCGCGCGCGCGCGCATCGGCCGCCGGAGAACCTGACGTTCAAACAAGCGTTTCTCGTCGGTCTGGCGCAGATCGGCGCGCTTATTCCTGGTTTTTCCCGTAGCGGCTTGACGATGATCGCCGGCAACGCAGCCGGCCTTTCCGCCGAGAGCGCCGCGGAATTCGCGTTCTTGCTCGGCACCCCCATCATCTTTGCGGCCGGGCTGCTCGAGGTCCCGAAACTCTTCCATGCGCCGGGACAATTGGCCGACGCGATTTTGGGCGGCGTGCTGACCGCGATCGCGGCGTACTTGAGCGTCCGCTTCTTGATGCGCTATTTCGAGGGGCGCGGCCGCTTGGCGTCGTTCGGCATCTATTGCGTCCTCGCGGGCATCGCGTGTTTCGTCTGGTTCATGACCCACGGCCAGCCGATCTAAGGTTTCTCGCGCGGGCGTGGCGCGGCGATCGAGTATAATTCCGGCCCCCGGCGCGGTGTGGCCGGAGCGTCGTACAATCACGCCTTCGCCTCCCCATAGTTCAACGGATAGAACACGGGTCTTCTAAACCTGAAATCGAGGTTCGATTCCTCGTGGGGGGGCCAACTAAGCTCCTAACGTTTCCCATCGTCTACCAAAATCCCAAGCCAGTCAAGGGCTTGCGGCCGTTTTCCCTCCCATTGTTGCCCAGGTTTGACCATTGACACCCACCGAGCGTGGGGGTACTTTTCGGGGTACTTTTTGACCCAACGGGGTATCGAGATACCCCCACCTTGTCTGATGCCCCTGACTGATGCCGCGGTGCGCGCCGCAAAGCCTCGCGAGAAGGCGTACAAAATGGCCGACGGCCAAGGCATGTATCTCCACGTCGCGCCGAACGGCGCCAAGTACTGGCGGCTGAAATATCGAGTCGACGGCAAAGAGCGGGTGCATGCCATTGGCGTCTATCCGACCGTGTCGCTGCTGGCCGCCAGGAAAGAGCGGGACGCCATCAAAGATCAGATTCGTGCTGGCCTGGATCCGTCTCACGAGAAGCGGCGGGTGAGGATCGAGGCCGGCGTTCGACGTACGAACTCATTCGAAGCGATCGCGCGCGAATGGCATGAAGCGAAATGTCAGACGTGGAAGCAAAGCTACGCTGATGGCGTAATTGCTCTGCTCGAGAAAGAGCTGTTTCCGGTGCTGGGCGCGAGGCCGATTGCCGAAATTACGCCGCCCGAGCTGCTCGCAGTCCTTCGGAAAATTGAGGCTCGCGGCGCGCTGGAAATGTCGAAGAAGTCGATGCAGCTTGCCGGTCAGGTGTTTCGCTTTGGCGTCGCAACCGGCCGCTGCGAGCGCGATCCAACGCCCGATCTCAAGGGCGCGCTGAAGACTCGGAAGGTCAAACATATGGCGCGTGTCAGCGAGGCGGAGTTGCCCGAGCTGATGCGCAAAATCGCGGCGTACGACGGCGATATTCAGACGCGTCTTGCGCTGCAATTTATGGTCCTCACGTTCGTGCGGACGGGTGAGATGAGGTTCGCGGAATGGGCGGAGATCGACGAAGCCAAGGCGGAGTGGCGGATCCCCGCAGAGCGGATGAAGATGCCCAGCGCGCATATCGTGCCGCTGTCAACGCAGGCGCTCGAGGTGATTCGTCAGCTCAGGGAACTCAACGGCCGGTGGAGGTGGGTCTTCCCCAGCCAATCCAACACGCAGAAGCCCATCAGCGAGAACACGGTGCTATTCGCCCTGTACCGCATGGGGTACCACTCCCGGATGACGGGTCATGGGTTCCGCGGGCTTGCGTCGACGATTCTCAATGAGAACGGCTTCGAGCCAGACTGGATCGAGCGTCAGCTTGCGCACAGTGAGCGGAACGACGTGCGGGCAGCATACAACCACGCTCAGTATTTGAGCGAGCGCAAACGCATGATGCAGTGGTGGGGCGACTATATCCAGAGAGCGTCGACTGTTTCTTCAGTCTAATGTGGCCCGATCATTGCTGGCATCACGGGTAACAGTGCGAAGAAGTTGCACTTATTACGAAAATTCATTTTTGATCACGCGACGTGCCCTAAAGATTGGTTGTAGACTGCCGTTAGTGCAGGAGTATTCTAGGCACGCAATGCCGCAAGGAGAGACGCGATGTTTGATTTTCGCATGTCGTTGGGCGAAAACTTCGCTTCGTTCCGCGACGACAAGACCGGGCAGTATGTGTTCGTCGACTCATTCGACAATCGTGAATTCAATGTGCGCTTCGGCACGGCTAGCAAGAGCGAGTTTCTTGGTGCCGTCGTCGCTGACTCTAGCGAGGACCTGAACCGTCGATTGAAGACGCTTGTCGATACCGCGCTCAAGTGAGGCGCTATGCCGATAACGACACAAGAACTAACGGCATTAGAGGCACGAATAAACGCGAAGGTGGCGCCGCATGATATCGCCTTTGCGCTAACAGTCCATTTCTCATTTGATCGGGTCAACGACCCGAGAAATCGTCCGCCGATCACGATTGCTGAGCTCGAAGACTTGTTCGACAGATTGATTGCTCAGCGCATACAAACGCTGTGGGCTCTCGGTGACGGCGATGCATATAACATTCGCTGCACAAAAAGTCATATCAACATTCCCTGTGTAATCGCGAAGCGCCTTTCCAATAATGGAACGCGAGAACACGTTCACAACGCAGCTACGATTATGCGGAATCCTAAATTTGTTCCGCGCCAAGGTACGCTCGATCTTCCCGTATAGACGGCTTTGCGCGGGCTTTTTCACGTCTGCGCGTCCTTGTCCGGAGACCCGCTCAGTCTCTCCGCGATCTGTTCCGGCGTCGTCACCCGGCCAACTTTTGCCTTCGCTTCCTCGAGCGCTTGACGTAGATCCGACAGTGGCACTCCAGAATCGTCCTCGATGGCCTTGGCTACTTTCTCAATGTCCATTTTCACTACCTCGCATTGACGATCGGCTCATGATGCCACGTTTTGAGTGAGCTAATCGGCACCCCGATCGCCTCTCCGATCCACAGCACAGGCCAATTCGACGAGCCGTCGAAGCCCATGAAATTCCACAGCATCTCGCCCTCGGCATTCCAGCCGTTGAAACGCGCTGGCTGGATCTCGTCTTGCCACGCTTGGCCCGGGTCGCACAGGTCGCGATCCTCTGCGTCTGGATTGATCTCGGGTATGACCCAGTAGAAGGCGCCGGGGATTAGGGGGATGTTGTTGGCCATTGAGCTTCCTTCCCCTGGGACAGGCTTAACGAAAGCGTAACCGGGTAGCTGGCTAACGCAGCGCCGGCAGCGGCCCACCTGGTGTCGTTTCGCGCGCAAAGCTCACTATCTGGACCGTGACGCCGCGCTCGCTGCGAGATAGAATCCGCTCTACATCCTCGATGATTTTCCCGGCCCGCCGCGAGCGGGCTTTCGCACATTCAGCAATTGAAAATGTGAGGTGCGAGATGCAAGGAAGAGCAGAGCGCCGGGCGCAACGAGCTCGGCTTAAGGCGAAACGCCGACGGTATCAGATCTGGAGTGACGGATTCGAGCGCCCCGATGTGCGCCTGGGGTCGTACGTAGATACGCCAACGCCGTGTAGCTGCTGGATGTGCGGCAATCCGCGGCGCCATCTCGGCGAGCGCACGGTTGCGGAGCGTCGATGGGCACAATACGTCGAGGATGATCGCGCATAGCCGTTTTTCGCGACCGTCTCGCACTTCACTTACAAAATTCTTTCCTCATAGACCACTAGCCGGTCATGCTTGCATTTGTGCCAGGCAATCTGGAAGATGTCCTGCTCATCACGGACATCAATGCCATGCCTATGATCGGAAAGAAGCGAGTGAGCGCCAAAGAGGCCGCCGAATTCCTCGGCGTGCCGTATGCGAACATCAGCCGCATTGACAAACAAGGCGAGTACATCAAGCGCTACAAGCTCGGCCACAAGACCCACGTCTACGATCTCGAGTCGCTGGAGGCGTTCCTTGAAGCGAAGCGGGTCAAGCCACTTGCGTCGCCCGGTCCTGCGAGAGTTTCGCCCGGGCGGAAGCCTCCATTGGTGCCCGTCCGGCGAGAACGACGTCTTTTTCTCTTGGATTACTTGCCGGCCAAAGAGAAGAAAAAATGAAGATCCGGCTCGACAAGTGGTTAGAACGAGAATTTGATCCACCTCCAGCGATCCGCACCGCTCGGCTCTGGATCAAGCAGGGGAAGATCTATCCGCCACCGGTGAAGGTCGGCCGGGCGTACTACGTTGACGAGAAGGTGGTTTACGCGGACGGCCAGACTCGACCTACGCTGGCTGAACGCGTGTTTGGCGCTGACGCTGTGAGAGAAGCATTGCGCAAGTGATCATGACATCGTCGCGAAAGACTATCTGCGGCGAGCGGTTACTCGGCGGCCACCAGCAGCTTGTCCACCTGCTCAATCGGGATGAGGCCGCATGCGTTGTACCGGAGTTTCCCCATGCGCATGATCTTGGTCACCGTGTGCCGGCTGATTCCGAGCATTTCCGCGGCTTGTTTTAGGTTCACATGAGCCGGACGCGGATGTCGCGCTTCGTAGATCTGCAATGCTCGATGGACGATTCGGATGATGTCAGCGTCGGTCGGCGAACCAACGGTCGCGTCGCTTTGCGCACCTTGTAGCAATCGGCTTTGCGAATCGCCGTCGATCGTCACCGTACCTTCGAATTTGCATCGCATGGTATCTCCGTGGTCGGGCAAACTATGGGGAGATTCACTCTACCTGACCGGCCGTGCATATCCTGACAGACGACGAACTGATCCAGCTAACCGGCGGCCTTAAGCAAGGCGCTGCGCAGTGTCGATGGATCGAGAAGCAACTCGGCTTCAAGCCGCCGCGGAAGATTGACGGCCACCCAATGATCACTTGGGAGCAGATCAACGGAGCGGTGCAGCCCGAGTCCAAAAAGTCCACGAGGTCGAAGATCAACTGGAAGACGCCGACGCCATGAAACGAACTCGAACGGAAATCGCCGAGGCAGGATGGAGTTCAGTCGTCTGGAAGATGAAGCTTCGCTTCGAGGCTATGTATGGCGGCAAGCGAAACGTCCACATTAAATGGGAAGAATTTTTTCCCCCGAAAGACCGAAGCGGCGAGAGAAGGGCCGATGAAGCCGACGCCGTACGATGCACACGTGCGACGTATGAGAGATGCTTGGCGGTGCTGAATCCGATCTGTCTTGCCGCAGAGTCGGCAGGATTCGAAGTCGAGATGGGCTATCGTTGCACCCGCCTAGAACTGTCTCGTGACGGTGCGCCCGTCTGGATACGAGTCGTCGAGAAATCCGCGCCCGGGAATCCAAACGACAGAACGAACCCCGACCAACCATACCGCTGGCATGGGCGCATCGGAACAGGGCAGCTCGAACTGATCCTCACGCAATACGGTGGCGGCACGTCTGTTTTTCGAGACAAAGATGACCGCAAACTGGAGCAACTCATTCCGGAAATCATAGGGACGATCGAGCGGCGTCACGCTGGCGCAGTTGCCTATAAAGCGAAGTCGGACGCTCATCAAGAGCAGTGGCAAAACGAGCGCCTCGAACAAGAGAGGCAGCAAAAGCAACTCGCTCTTGAAAAGCAGAAACGCGAGGACTTGGTTCGACGCGCGGTGGGATGGAATCATGCGCAACAGATCCGCGCGTTCGTCGCCGGCCTGCGACAAAAAGTCGACGGCGGGATGCCACCTCCTGCCGACTTCGAAGCGTGGACCGAGTGGGCGCTCAAGGTGTCCGATGAAATGGACGACGAGTCATCGCGCCTGCCTCGCGACTGACTGCGCGTGATCAAGCGTTTACAAATTTCCGCTTGACGCCATGTGCGCTCGCGCACTACTCTTAGATCGTCGCTGAGACAACAGCGATCGGGTTTGGCGACCCGGACAACACAGGCGGACGACCGCCGCTAGGCGGTATTTTTTCGTCCGTTGTATCATTGCGCACCCAGTTTATGGGTGGGCCGTGGTGGGGATGCGCTCGCGCGCATGCCGGTTCCTGTGTTCCGGTTCGCCAACCCCGTCACGCGCCTGCCCACCTCATTTGGCGATGAGAGGTAGGCTCCGATAAAACACAGGAGCCAAGAAATGCCCCACGCATCCGCTCGTCCTGAGCAATCCGAAGCACTCATTTCCATCGTCACCCAAGCCATTCGTGCGGCCGCTTTGGCCCCATCTGAGCGTGAAGCGCTCGACATCGTTGGCGCCGCCTTGGCTGACGCCGTTGCGCGCATGAAGGCCGAATCGAATCAGCGTTCAGAGGGCGCCTCTTCCCTCTTTTCGGCGAATTGACCGAGCCATAGTCAGTCGCAGAATTTGAGAAGAATCGGCCGCGACAACCGGCCGACGAATCTGTTAGGACTACGAAATAATTAGTCGATGGAGATTGAAATGGATCGAATTAGTACTCCCTTGCCGTCCGCTGACGACATGAAGAAGCGGAATGCCGAACTGCACAAGTTGCAAGAAGCCATCAACGGCATCGACTGCCTGTGCCAGGCGCAGCTCGGCCAGATCGACGCGGTCACGACCACGATGCTTCGCGCAATGGAAACGCCTGAATTCTGGAAGCATCCACCGACTCTCCGGAACGCGCTCGGCCTCATCCAGTACCTCGCGGCCGATCTCGGTAACTACGTCAACGGTGCCGCTGAGAACGTCGGCTGTCACTATCGAGACGAGATCGACGACGAGCGCGACCGCCGTGTTCGGGCTGCATTCCGTGCAGCTTATGCTGATGAGGCGAGCCGCGAGGGGCATCTGACGGTTTTTGCGCAGCAGGAGGCCAACAATGGATAAGCCCGTCAACATCGCGGGTCTGTCATTGACAGACGCGCTTACACGCGCGCGCCGTGGTGGCCGTGCGATCTTCACCAACGAGGACGCAGTATCGCCCGTCTTCAATGATCTGTGGCTTAGCTGGTCGAATGCCAACATGCCGAAGGGACTGCCCGACGACGAATTTAACGAATTGGCCGAGAAGTGCATGGAGGAGTTCCAGGCCGGCGTCGACGAAGCGATGCAGCAAGCTCGTTGCGACGTTCAGCCTGCCGATGCACTCGACCGGGTGGCCGACATGCTGAACGACGAGTCGGCGGCAGCGTGGCAGATATTCAACGTCCTCGCGTTCATGGCGGAGGCGATCCCAGACGATTACCGTGACGGTCTGCCAGTGAAATGCACGCTGATCAATCTGCGAGAAGGCGTAGAAAAGCTGGCTACGAACCTCATGGACTTGGTGCATAACGCGAAGATCAAGGCGGAGACGGTCGATGAATAACAACGTCCACATTTTGCCGGTGCGACGCAAGGCCGGCCGGCCGCGGCTGCGCCCGATGCCGAATACCCCGACGGCGGGTATTTTGGCCTTTCCCTCCGGGGAGCCGACTCTGGAACAGAAGCTCGCCGACTACGACGCCATGTTCGACCAGCTCCGCCAGTGTTACTTCGATATGACTCGCGCGCTGGCGAGCATTAGCAGCAAGTACCCGCGGGACTAGATGCCAATCAAGCAAACGGTTAGGCGTATATTTGCGAAATTGGTCGAGTGAGGGAAACGATGGGAAGAGGAAAACCGAAATACACGCGAGCCGATGCCGAACGGCTTTTCGGCGGCCTCGCGCCGCCGACCGGGACTAGATCGGCAACCAGTCCAGTTAATCCGTTCGACGACAATTACGACGTAATCGAGCGCCCCGAAAACGCGCCGCTGTCGATTTGGAGCAAAGAAACGGTATGGCTTCCGACAGATATCGAGTTGCCGCGTGGGTACGAATCAGTCGATCAGGTGCGCGACGCGATGTCGCGCGCGTGGGGAATGACGTGGATCAGCGAGACACGCGAAGGTCTAATGGCTCGGCTGGCGGATGGCTGGGAAGTCGTTCACCAGGAAGCGGGCGGCGCGAAAATCTACGATGGAAGCGCCTTCCGAGCCGAATGGGCATCTGGCGGGCATGCGAAGCTACGGCTGCTATGCCGCTACCGGATCGAGTCGAAGTTCGATCCATCGGATGACCGCTGCCAGTTGGTCGTCCGCGATGGCGAGGTCGATTGGAAGCCGCTCGAATTCTCGGCGTATGCGCCTGAGAGCGGGCCGAGACATCCCGAGTGGACGAAATGGCGGGCGTGGCTCGATCGGGAATATCCGAATCATCGCGATCCGTTTGCTTATTGGGAATTGTGAGCGCAACCTTTTGTGACCGTACCAATGCATCGATTGAGCTACTTCATCCAATCGGGCTTCCACTCAGGCGACTGCACGGGCTTCGATGATTCTCCGAACAGACGTTCGACATGGGCTCGCAGCACGGCGAGCGAACCGTCCGGCCGCATCTTGTGCTGGATGCCCATGCTGTTGAGCACGCGGATCCTGGCGGCGTTCTGGCGCTTGCTGGTGAGCTCGGTAAGGTCGTCTTCGGTGAGAAACATGGTAGGCATCGTGGTGTCAGGATAGGCATGGAAACTGCCATAATAGTTGACAACCGCGCCTAGCCCGACGGGGCGAAAGCAGGGCTCCCTTACCCTGTTGGCGCGGTTCCATCTTAGGGTGCGTGAGGGCGCAATGGATCATCGTGTTGGGGCATTGAGTATTTCTGATATTGTCAAATATTGGAATGCGGAAACTAATAGCGATCACAAATTCGAGATACTCTACGATATTGTTAATGGAATTCTCAAATTTGTAGATCCGTTTTTGGAGTTCGAGTGTCTTGACACTGAGCGAGATATCGAGGAGTTCATATCTCGTAACGAGAAATACGGCATCTACTATTTCCATAGTGGCGAGGAATTTCTAGGCAAATACGGTCATTTTCAGGCTATTTCTGAGGTTGTCTTGTACGGTGGTCCAAAAACCGTCGAAGACCTCGATCTGATCATGGCAATGCAGCAGTTATGTATCAGAAAGGATGAATTTCGCAGATGGATCGAAACTAGTGGAAAGCCGTTGCCCAGGTTTTGGTTCAAAGGCGTCAGCCTCGATGCATCCTCGCCGGATCAAGGTCAGAACGCGCCATCGGCCGCTGCCGCTATCGACATCTCTTCCGATCTATCGAGGCGCGAGCGCGAATCACTGCACAAGCAGATAGCCGCGCTGGCATTGGTGTTAGCTGAGAAGTCAGCCAAGTACAAAAACGGAGACAAGCCGAACGCGAACCAGATTGCGGAAGCTGTTGCACTCATGCTGGACGCTATGCCTGATGCCAATACGTATGGGGTTAGCTCCGCGTCCTTACGTAGCAGCATTAAGGCAGGGATTGCGATGCTGCAAGGCAAGCGCGAGGAGGTTGAGTGAGCAAGCTATTCAGCCTGAAGGAGTGGGTAACCCTCCCCGATGCGGCGAAGCACCTGTCCGCAGTATTTGGCGAAGACGTGGCAGAAGCGGACTTGCTGCAATTTTCGCTCGAAGGGCGGCTGACGCTTTCGGTCAACTTTGTGAATGGTGCTTACGCGCGCTACGGCAGAATTGTTGGGCCTGAAAGCGTTGAGTGGGATGAGCTCCCTAGTCTCGAAAGCATTCCCGGCCACGACGACGCAACGCACATTCGCTTCATGCGGAGTCTAAAACTCTACGAGGATCGAGATCAATACGTTAACCTTGGCAATAATGTAATCAAGATCGATGGTGTTTGGGACTTGCCCTTGCTGGCAGGGGATCGACTCGACGTCGAGCATAGATTTCAGATGCTGATCGGTGGCCATCCTGTCACCTCTACAAATCTTGAAGGTTCATTCGTTCAGCGGGCGGATCTCGTTTGCCAGCTTCAAGAGAGTATGGACGATAACGAGTACGCGGCGGGGTCAAACGCGCAACTTGCGAAACTGAATCAATTTATCAATGAAGAAAAACTGCCTGCCGAAGAGGGCGACGCGCTGTTGAAGGCGCACGCCGAAAAACGGAAGAAGTTTCTCGCTGATAGAAAGGCGAGACCCGCCAGCGAAGGCTATTATCCGGCTGGAGGTCTGCCAGAAGACTGTAATCTCGTTGTGCGCACAAGCAATCTGACTTCTTTCATTCAGAGCGTGAGTGGCGTGCCTAGCGTCGAGCCCAGCACGTTAAGCAACAAAGAACGGCAGTCGCTTCAGAAGCAGGTAGCAGCCTTGGCCGTTGCCTTGGCCGAACGGTCGAATAAATACAAGATCGGCGATCGCCCGAACGGAAACCAGATCTCGGAGGCGGTCTCCGAAGTACTCGAGGCGCTGCCAGATGCGAAAACTCATGGAGTCAGCAAATCGGCGCTTCGCGCGAGCATTAAGGCTGGCGTGGATCTACTAAACGGGTAGCTGTTTGCCAGTTGGCAACGAGTTTTGCCAACTGGCAAACAGACGGGCGCAGATGACAATAATGAGAAGCCATGTACACCAACCTTGCATGAGGTTAGAAGCATGGCAGCAAGAACAGGCGAACGTGTGCGCAGTTGCGCACAACTCCCGCAACCCGCATCCCTTCCCATCGACGGTTTCTCGTCGTTCCCCCGCGTAAAGGCGTTCACCGGCGGCCTGTCCCGCGAAACAATCCGCCTCTGGGAGATTGCCGGCCGCTTCCCGCGGCACATCTCCCCGACGCAGCGCACGGCACTATGGCCTAACGCCGAATTGCACCGCTGGGCGTCGAATCCCGCCGCCTACCGCGCCGCCCCCGAAACGCAAAACGCAGCCTGAGGCCGTCATGGAAACGCTTCAGGTATGCACGCGTCGCGCGTGGCGCCGGCGGTTTGCTCGGCCGCAGCTCGATCTGTGGTCCGTCAACCTGTCGGAAGACCGGGCACCGGATTTGATGGGACAGGCCCGTCACGATTTCGAGCGCGAGGCCCGCATCAGCGCGCTCGGTCTTCTGTTGAACTCGCGAGACGCTACCCCCCTATGGCAGCGCATCTGTTACGCCGAGGAACGCCGAGAGATCCGCGCGCGCTCGAACGACCAGCGCCTCGCGATGGAGCTGGCACTGCTGGAGTCGATGCGGTGAGCGAAGAAAGGCGCAAATTCCAAGGCGTGTGGATTCCCGCTGACCTGTGGCTGGATCGCAGCCTATCCATCACCGAAAAGGTGATGCTCGTCGAGATCGGCAGCCTCGAATCAGATGACCGCGGCTGCTTCAAGTCGAACGCAGATTTCGCAAAATTCTTCGATCTGTCGGCCTCGCGCGTGTCCGAAATCATCTCCGGTCTGGTCGAAAAAGGGCTCGTCACGGTCGACCTCATTCGGGACGGAAAACGGGTCGTTGAGCGACAGATTCGGCTTGCCAAGGTATTCGGGAAACCGAATACCCCCTATTCGGAAAACACGGCGAACCTATTCGGAAAAGGCGGCGAAGGGTATTCGGAAAACACGCAGGGGAGTAATACAAGAAGTAATACAAAGAGGGATCTCTCGGAAGAAAAATTCGAGGAAGCGTGGCGGCTGTATCCGAAGCGTGAAGGCGGAAGCGTCAAGAAGACGGCGCTGAAGGCTTGGAACGGCCGAATTCGTGAAGGCATCGATCCCGACGTGCTGATCACGGCCGTCAAGGGCTATGCGAAGGCCATGGAGCGTGCCGGCAACATCGGGACCCGCTTCGTGAAGCAAGCATCGACGTTCTTCGGGTCGGATGGACACTACGAGGAATACGCGCCGAAGGGCACCGACGCACCGAATCTCCTCTCGAACTCCGACGATGCCGCGCCGTGGTGGGTGCGTGCTGGCTTTGAGAGGGAGTGGCAGGCAACGAACGCCGGCGCCACGGAGCGAAACGCGGGCCTGTGGCATAACGGGCGCCCGATCCGCAAGATCGCTGGCGCGAACGTCGAGCCCTGGCCGGAGGTCGCAGCATGAACGCACGTGAACTGTCCGCGCTGATGGCTGAGAACGCCGCCACGATTGCCGAGCATCTGCTGCCGCAGGGCAAGAAGCAGGGCAAGGAATGGAAGGTCGGCAGCATCGGTGGCGAAGCCGGCGGGAGCCTCTCGGTCTGCATCGCTGGGGGCAAGCGTGGCGTATGGAAGGACTTCAACACGGGCGAGACGGGCGATCTGCTCGACCTGTGGTGCCAATGCCGCGCGTTGTCGCTGGCAGAGGCCATGCGAGAGGCCAAGCAATTCCTCGGCGTGCGCGACGACATGCCCGAGCGGAGTAAGCCGGTCTACACGCGTCCTGCTCGGCCCCAGGCAAAGCGGCCGACGACGGTTATCGGCGAATGGCTATCCGATCGCGGGCTGACCGAGCAGACGATCGCGGACTTCAAGATCGCCGAGCAAAGCCGGGGCAATGCGACGGTTGCCGTGTTTCCGTACCTGCGCGATGGCGAGTTCATCAACGCCAAGTATCGGAACGTCGCCGACAAGCACGACATGCGGCAAGAGGCCGGCGCGGAGCCGTGCCTGTTCGGCTGGCATTTGATCGACCCACGGACGCGCGTGATTGCGATCGCCGAGGGCGAGATCGACGCCATGACGCTGCACCAGGTGGGTATTTCGGCGATATCGGTCAACGCGGGCGCCGGCAATCACCAATGGATCGACAACGACTGGGAGCGCCTCGAGCGTTTCAGCACGATCTACCTGTGCTTCGACAACGACGAGGCCGGCCGTAAGGGCGTCAAGGAGGTCGCGAATCGCCTCGGACTCGAGCGTTGCCAAGTCGTGACGTTCGGCGACGCCAAGGACGCAAACGAGTACCTGCAGGGCGGCGCAACGGCTGACGATTTCCGCCAATGCCTGCGCGAATCGCGGACGTTCGACCCAGACGAGTTGCGCTCAATCGCCGACTTCTGGCCGGGCGTGAAGGCGCTGTTTTATCCGGCTAACGACGAGACTCACGATCCTTTCCTCCGGTTCGGCGCCGAGTCGCAGCTATGGTTCGAGTTTCGCCCGGGCGAGGTGACGGTCTGGACTGGCTACAACGGCCACGGCAAGTCACTGCTGCTCAACCAGGTGCAAATCGGCCTCATGCAGCAAGGCGAGCGCGCGGTGGTGTTTTCGGGGGAAATGACGCCGGAGCGTCAGGGCAAGCGCGTAGCGAAGCAACTCGGCGGCGTCGACCGTCCTGCGCCGGGGTATCTCGACTACATGGCCGAGTGGCTGCGCGACCGCCTATGGCTGTTCAACCTCGTCGGCACGGCGTCGATCGATAGGTTGCTGACAGTCTTCACGTACGCATACAAGCGATACGGCATTCGTCATTGCGTGATCGACAGCCTGATGATGACCGACGTCCCGTCGGACGGTTCGGGAGCGATCACGGCGCAGAAGGAAGCCATGCGCAAGCTGGCGAACTGGGCGCGCACGAACGGGACGCACGTTCACCTCGTCGCTCATCCGCGGAAGGGTATGGACGAAAAGCGCACGCCTGGTAAGCAGGACGTCGCCGGCTCGGGTGTCATCACCGACGCGGCCGACAACGTCTTCGCGGTGTGGTCTGCGCAGAAAGACGATACAGAAGAGGGCGACGACACGCCCGACTCGTTCCTCACCCTCTACAAGCAGCGCAACGGCGAGACGCAGCACCGCTCTCTCGCGCTGTTTTTCAACCGCGACGCGCAGCAGTTCAGCACGAGTCCCGCGCGCCGTCCCTTTACCTACCTGCCGTATAGCAATGCCAGTCATGAGGTGGCCGCGTGAGAACCGATCCAAGAAAAGCCTGCGCCAACGAAGAACAGCTTCTGTGGTGGGCCGTTGTGCATGACCTGATCGCGCATCCCTTCATGGTGCTGACCGGATATAGCCGGGCGTCCATCGCGTTTCACGACGCCACGTCGCAGCGCGCATGGCCGCGCAAAAGCGTCACAGAACCGGGTCCGGTCTTTGTCCCGAGTGATCGATATGGCCTTTTGCGCGTCACGCAAACGCCTGGTGGCTTCTTTCAGATTGAGCACGGCCGCATTGCTCATCGTTACGGCGTCAAGGCTGACAACGTCTCTGATGCGGTCGAGCAAGCGGAAGAGTGGTTTTCGTCGCTCGCCGATCTGATACCGCACAGCAGTCTCACCCAAGGGGAGCAAACAGCATGAGCGAAGTCATCGACTGTTCGCGCGAACCCTTATCGAGTTGGCACCCGTCGCTGGCTGACATGCTCGCTGACGACTGGATGATTGTTGAGTAACTGGCCATGAACGTCGCCGCTCTAACGCTGGGAGCGCAGAAATGATGGACCCTCTGCTGATGAACGGATCACTCGGGTGGAATTCCGGTTCGCCGCAAGCGTGGCAAGGCGCGACTCCGATGGGTGATGGAATCTCGAACGATACCGATGCGCTCGCGCGCTCACTGGGAACTCGCCCGCGCGACGCATCTAAAGAGCAGGGCTCAAACGAGCGACTCTTGCTGCTTTTGCTGGAGGACTGACTCGATGGCGGTTAGCCGTTTCATAGATAGCGCCGACCAGTACTACATGCGCCAGATGGTCGAGGAGGAAGTGCGTAGGCGTGAACAGCAGCTGCGGATTGAATACGAGGCAAATCTACAGAAGAGTAAAGACTTGTGGTGGACGTTGAGTGATTCCATTGTTCGTCCGGGCGTAATACCCGCCGCTGCAACCAACCCGGACGAGCGCTTGCTGATCCTACTCACAGAGGAATAAGAAATGAAGCTGAAGCCCTACAAAGAACTCATCGCGATGTCGAAGGAAAAGCTTGACGCGGCGCTTGCGCCTGTCCGCGCTCGGCAAGTGAAGACCCAGGCCGAGCTCGAGATGGCGAAGATCGACGAGCAGTTGATCTCGACCGAGGCATCGATCCAGGAACTCTGCGCGCAGAAGCAGATTGACTTCGCGAAGCTGCTCAAGATGATGGACGACGTCGCGCTCGCTGAGCGGCGCAAGAAGCAGTATGGGCAGATCCTGGCCGAACTTTTCCCGGAAGACTGAGAGGACCGGTATGAGCGAAGCAGGCGTTAGCGTCACGGTCCGATACGGCACCTTCGGCGATCAGGCGAAGACTGTCGTATTGCCCCTCAGTAAATCGCTTATGCGCGAACTGACGGAGCGCATCGAATTGAGTAGCGACCCATTCTCACTCATGATTGCTTCACCCGGAATGTTTGGCGGAAAAGGCAATGCCGTCACGATTCGGCGCGAGACATTCAAGATGCGCCTGGATGTCGCCGAGCAGATCGCACGAGCGATGGTCCCCGCACTTCTCGAAGCGTTCGGAGTGAATGACGAACTCGATGGCTACCGTCTCGCTTCCATGTCTCCCGACGAGCGTGAATACCACGAGCGCGCCGGACGCCTGCCGCGGAAGTGCAGCGAATGGGAGGGGCAATGAAAGAGGTCAAGAACGAAGCCGACATTGATGCATACGTTGACCGCTGGGTGTTCTGGTGCGCAACCCGGCGCCTACTCGCCCCTACGGTGAAGTCGAACATCCTCGCGCGCTTGCAGCCGGCGAAGGGGCGCACGCGCGAGCCGGACGCGTTTATGGATGCGGAGATGCCGTTCTTCAACGCGGCTGTTCATGGCCTCTGCGAGCAGCAGGGTAACGAGACCGAGGCTGCGGCGTTCCTGGGCGTCTACTGGTACCGAGCGAACATCAAGGGGCTGGCGCGAGATCATCAATGCGCACGCGGGACGGTCTATAACCGAGCACGCCGGTTTGCTCTTAAAGCCATGGCGATGCGCGAGACCATCCGCAAAGTGCATGAGTCGATGACTGCTGAGAAGTGTTCAATTTCAGTTGAACGTCACAGCGCTTGTACCGATTGAACACAATGCCCGAAAATAAGGGGGTCATTTGACAGGCTGAAAAGTTCACTCTGCATTTTAGCCGTCGCATATTTCCTCCTAGACGACCGCACCCCGTCGACCTTCGCCCCGCCAAGCGCGGGGCGCTTTCATTTCTGGACCCCGAATGGCAAAGCTGAGCAGTCTGGCTCGTAAGCGCCTGAAGCCGTCGGACTTCGCTGATCCGAAGGACCGCAAGTTTCCGCTTGAGGACAAGGCGCACGTCCGCGCGGCCGAGTCATACGAGCGCTATGCCACGCCGGCCGAGCGCAAGAAGATCGATGCGGCCGCGCGCCGCGCTTTTGGGAAGCGGAAATGACACCCGGCGAGAAGTTCTACCTGATGACGCCTCGGGGCAGAGTGCTGCTTCGGGTCGAAAGCGACAGCCCCGGCTACGACATTTCGCGAGACGAATTCAGGGATGACTACGCCGACGTCGTCGGACTTGATGGACCCGGAGCCGGAATCCGCTGCGGCGTTTCAAAAGCGATCCTCATTCCTTTCGACCAAGAGCCATGATCCAACCGACCGAAGACCGAATTGTCGTTGAGCCCGATTACTTGCGCGACGACGTCACCGACGCCGGAATCGTAGTCAAGGTGTCGCAGACGGTCGAGAGCAAGCGGCACCTGGGCAAGACCGGCACCGTCGTCGCCGTCGGCCCGGGCAAGCGCAACAGCGCCGGCCATCGCATTCCGCTCGAGCTCAACGTCGGCGATCGCATCGTGTTCGGCGAGTTCGAGCATCGCGAGCATCGGGAAGACGGAAAGCGCTATCTGATCATGCAGGAAGCGGACGTGTGCGGGGTGCTGGAATGAAGCGATCGCCGCTCGTCCAACTGCCGATTCGGGCTCTGCACGACGGCCACCACATGGCCCAGAAGGTCCGAGCGTTGAGCTATCGCCTCCCGCTGCATGTCCGCGTGAGAGGCGAGGTGCTTACGTACTCCATCAGCGGATGGCGCGGAGCGGTGTGATGGAAACCACGCACGTGATCTGCTGCCCGACGAGCCCGAACGACGGTAAGCGCGTTCGTCTCGTGTCCGAGCACGGCTACAACCCGAATACCGATGCCTTTGAGCGCGGCTGGGTCGAGGTCGAGATGGTAGATACGGGCGTAACCGGCTCGATCGAGCGCCGGTTCCTGGCTGAGGTGCAGTGATGGGACGCCCGTCGAAGCTCACTGATGCGCAGTGGGAGGCGATCGGTAAGCGCCTGCTCGCCGGCGAATCGGCCGCAGCTTTGGCGAAAGAATTCGGAGTTGATCGCGCTGCGGTTACTCGCCGCTTTTCGCAACGTAACGCAACAATCAAAAATGTTGCGAATCAAATAGTTGAAACTGAGCGCGCTCTTTCATTTCTCAACGCGTCGGAACAAATCGCCGCACGTTCGCTCGCCGATGACCTGAAGGCGATCAGCGAGCATCTCGCAGGTGCGGCTCGATTTGGCGCAGCTACCGCGCATCGGTTGTCTGGGATTGCTCATAGCAAGGCAGCCGAGATCGACGACGCGCAGCCGCTGAACGAGGAAAGCATCGGCGCGTTGAAGGGCATTGCCGCGTTGACGAAGCTGGCTAATGAGTCGAGCGAGATCGGCGTGAACCTGCTGCGCGCGAACAAGGAAGAGATCGAGCGGATCAACAACCCCGTGACGGGCCGGATCGGCACGATCACGCGTCGCATCATCGACTCAAAGACGGTCGAATCGAAATGAGCGGCCCCGAGCTTATCCTCGACACGCCGCGGGTTTTCTTGCCGCTGCTCGAGCCTGCTCGCTACAAGGGGGCGTACGGTGGCCGGGGGTCGGGCAAGTCGCACTTCTTCGGCGAGTCGGTGATCGAGCGCTCGGCGATGGAAAAGACCGATGTCGTCTGCGTGCGGGAAAAGCAGAAATCGCTACAGCAGTCGGTCAAGAAACTGCTGGAATCGAAGATCCAGACGATGAACGCCGGCTACTACTTCGACGTGCAGGACGCGTTGATCAAGAGCATCCACGGCGGCCAGATCATCTTCGAGGGGATGGCAAACCACACGGCCGAGTCGATCAAGTCGCTCGAGGGCTATGACCTGGCTTGGGTGGAGGAAGCGCAGACGCTGAGCCAGAAGTCACTCGACATGTTGCGTCCAACCATCCGTAAGCCGAAGTCAGAGCTGTGGTTCTCGTGGAACCCGCGCTTCAAGACGGACCCAGTAGATGCGCTGTTGCGCGGAGGTGAGCCGCCGCCTGGCGCAGTCGTTGTACAGGCGAACTATTCGGACAATCCGTGGTTCCACGAAACCGAGCTCGTCGCCGAGATGGAGTACGACAAGCGGCGCGATGTCGACAAGTACACGCATATCTGGCTGGGCGGCTACCAGCAGAGCAGCAACGCGCGGGTCTTCCATAACTGGCGCATCGAAGAATTCGAGCGGCCGGCGGGCACGATCTTCCGCCTCGGCGCTGACTGGGGCTTCTCGATCGATCCGAGCGTGCTGATCCGGTGCTCGATTGAAGGCAACGCACTTTACGTCGACCACGAGGCGTATCAGGTCGGCTGCGAGATCGTGAACCTGCCCGAACTGTTCATGAGCGTGCCCGATGCCGAGAAGTGGCCGATCACGGCCGACTCGTCGCGCCCGGAGACGATCAGCCACATGCTGAAGAACGGTTTCCCGCGCATCACGAAGGCCGTGAAGGGCCCGGGCAGTCTGGAAGAGGGTGTCGAGTTCCTGAAGTCGTTCGACATCATCGTGCATCCGCGCTGTGTCCATACGATCGACGAGCTTTCGCTGTACCGCTACAAGACCGATCCGCTGACGGATCAGGTGCTTCCAATTCTTGAAGACAAGGACAACCACGTGATCGATGCGCTGCGGTATGCCTGCGAAGGCGCACGCCGGGCCGTGAAGCGTGTCGTGAAGCCGCAGGTGTCGCGCGTGCCGCAGCACTTGATCGGCGGTGCTGGGAGCTGGATGGCATGATCGTCGACCCGTCAGGCAAGCCGCTCGAGTCCGGCCACACCGGGATCATCAAAGAGTGCGCTGAGAACCTTAAGATTGCCGTCGACGCCGATACGCAGAATCGCGCGCAGGCGTTGCTCGACCTGAAGTTCGCTGCGGGCGATCAATGGCCGACGAATATCCAAACGGCACGCGAGCTCGAACACCGTCCCTGTCTCACGATCAACAAGACCGATGCCTTCGTACGGCAGGCGGTCAACAACATGCGCGAGCAGCGCCCGCGCATTCAGGTTCACGCCGTTGCAGATGGAGCCGACAAGCAAAAGGCAGACGTCCTGGCCGGCCTGATGCGGCATATCCAGGTCAACAGCAATGCGGACGTCGCCTACGATACGGGCGCGGACTTCCAAGTGCGCATGGGCTGGGGCTACTGGCGCGTGGCGTCGCGCTACGTGCGTGAGGATAGCTTCGATCAGGAGTTGTACGTCGATCGCGTACCCAACCCGTTCACGGTGTACTTCGACCCGTCGAGCACCCAGCCAGACGGCTCGGATGCCGAGTGGTGCATCATCAGCGACCGGATGAAAAAGAAGAAATTCCGGCGCAAGTATCCGAAAGCGCAGTTCGTCGACTTCAAGACGCTTGGGGCCGGCGACGAGCTGATGGATTGGGCGACCGACGACGAGATCCGCGTGGCGGAGTACTTCAAGGTCGAAAAGACGCCCGATACGCTGTGCCTGCTTTCGACCGGTAAGACGGCCTACAAGTCGCAGTTGAAGCAGGACGAGCTTGACCGCCTTGGCATCACGATCGTGGACCAACGCGAATCGGTGCGCCGTCGGGTCATGTGGTACAAGATGACCGCCAAAGAGATCCTTGCCGAGCGCGAATGGCCTGGCCGCTGGATTCCGGTCATTCCGGTGTACGGTGCCGAGTACGAGATCGAAGGCAAGGTGATCCGCTACGGCATGGTGCGCGGGATGCAAGACCCGCAGCGCATGTTCAACTACTGGCGCACGTGCGAAACGGAAGTAATCGCGCTGGCGCCGAAAGCACCGTGGGTGGTCGCGGAAGGCCAGCTCGAAGGCAAGGAAGACGTCTGGAACGCGGCGAACAACAAGAGCTTCGCCTACCTCGAATACAAACCCGTCACGCTCGATGGCACGACGCCCGTACCGCCGCCCGAGCGTCAGCAACCGCAGGGCATGCCGCAGGCACAAGTGAACGCCGCGATCGGCGCCAGCGAGGACATGAAGGCCGTTGCGGGCATGTTCGACCCGGCGCTCGGCGCACCCGGGCAAGAAACGAGCGGCGTCATGGTGCAGCGCCGACAGCAGCAGTCGGACCGTTCGAATTTCCACTTCTACGACAACCTGTGCCGGTCGATCCGGCACACCGGCAAGATCATCCTGGATCTGATCCCGCATTACTACGACACTCAGCGCGTCATCCGCATCATCGGCGAAGACGGCGTGCCGGATAGCGTGACGATCAACCAGAAGCAGATGAACGAGCAGGGCGTCATCGTCGCGACGCTAAACGACGTGACAGTCGGCGAGTACGACATCGTGATCGACACGGGCCCTGGCTACCAGACCAAGCGCGAGGAAGCGGCCGAGAACATGCTCGGGCTGCTCGGTACGCCGCTTGGTGAGAAGGTCGCGATGACGGCCGACGACATCATCATGCGCCAGTTCGACTGGCCGGGCGCGGATCAGATTGCCGACAGGCTTGCCGCAGCCAATCCGATCGCGATGGCTGAGAAGCAGATGCCGGCGAACCTGCCTGACGAAGTGAAGACGATGATCGCGAACCTGCACGGCCAGAATCAGCAGTTGCAGCAGCAGTTGCAGGCGGCCGAACTCGACAAGAAATACCGCATGTCCGTCGAGCAGATGAAGCAGTCTGGCGAGATGCAGCGCGCACAAATGCAGGACGAAACGAAACGTCACGACGTGCAGAGCCGCGACACGACCGCGCGTGACATCGAAGAGATTAAAGGACATGTCGCGCTGTTGCTGGCGCACGTGGACGGCCGCAAAGAAGCCGCCGCGATCGAGGCCGCAGCCAAGAACGACGCGACGCACTGACAGTTTTCAGTTTCACTCTCGCCCCACCCGGTCACCCCGCCGCGTGGGGCGTTTTTATTGGGGCTCGTGGAGTTATCCATGTCCGAAACACGTTCTGTTGTCACTTCCGAATCGCTGATGCAACAGCTCACCGGCCAAGCCGCCGCGGCACCCGAAGCGAAGACGCCTGACCAACCCACGGGCGAGACGCAAACGACGGGCGCTGAAACTACGGCCAAGGAAAGCGAGCAGCAGCCGAAGAAGAAGCCGTTGGTCGAAGAGTTGGTCCGTACGCGCCATGAACGTAACGAGGCGCGCACCGAGGCTGATCAACTGCGTGCAGAGCTCGAAACGCTCCGTCAGCAGATGCAGGCCAATCAGGCTTTGCCGGCGCCGAAGGAACTCGACCCGAAGCCGCAGCGCAGCCAATTCGTGTCCGATGAGGACTATCAGGAAGCGCTCACCGACTGGAAGGTCGATCAGAAGCTCGCGGAACGACAACAGGCAGAGCAGCAGGCCCGCGTCGAGGCAACCCAGCAGCAGCTCGCCGACAACTGGGCGCAGCGTCTGGAAATGGCTAAGACGGAACTCGCCGATTTCGATGAGGTGGTGGGCAAGTCGGAGATCGACCTGCCGAATCACTTGTACGTCGCGATCGTCGAGAGCGATATGGGCCCGCAATTGGCCTATTACCTGGCTCAAAACCCGAGCGAAGCTCGTCTGCTGAAAGGCATGTCGCAGACCGCTGCATTGCGCATGCTCGGCAAGCTCGAGGATCAGCTCGAAAAGGCCAGCGAAAAGCCCAAGGAACAACCGGCAACCGGCGCTGAGAAGAAGCCGGAGAAGCAAGTCGAAAAATCGAAGGCGCCGCCGCCTATCGAGCCCCTGACCGGAGCGTCAGGACCTGTCGAAAAGCCTACGGAACAGATGACGTACCAAGAGTACAAGGCTCATCGACAGGCGCAGATCAAGGCTCGAAACGGTCGGTAGCGCTCCACAAGCCATGAGAACCCGCTTAACGGCGGGTTTTGTCGTTTACGGAGCATGAAATGAGCAACAACCTCTTAACTATCAGCGACATCACGAACGAAGCGCTGATGGTCCTTGAAAATGAGTGCGTGTTCTCCGACAAGGTGACGCGCGAGTACGACGACAAGTTCGCCATCCCCGGCGCGAAGATCGGCTACACGGTCAACGTGCGGCGTCCGGCCCGCTTCAAGGGCACGGTGGGTCCCGCGCTGAACGTCGAGGACTTCGTGGAGTCGAGCGTGCCCGTCACGCTGACGACGCAATATCACGTCGACACGCAGTTCTCGTCGGCCGATCTGCTGCTCTCGATGGACGACTTTAGAGACCGCTTGCTCAAGCCAGCGATCGCAGCCATTGCGAACAAGATCGACTACGACGGCCTGCAATTCGCGTATCAGAACACGGCGAATGCGGTAGGGACACCTGGCACGAAGCCGACCGCCGCGTTCACAGCGTTGACCGCGAAGGCGATCATGAACTCGGAGGCAGTACCGGATGACGGTGAACGCTGCATCATCCTCGATCCGTTCACCAATATCAGCATGGTTGATGGCCTGAAGGGCTTGTTCAATCCGCAGATCGCGCTTAGCGAACAGTACAAGAAGGGGATGCTGAGCAAGAACACACTTGGCTTCGACTGGTACGAGGATCAGAACGTCAATAGCTACAACGTGGGTGCGCAGGGCGGAACGCCGGTGTTCTCCACGTCGGGCACCTCGTCGGCGCTGATCACGAACGGCTGGCAGGACAGCGGCACGCTCTATACGACCGGTTGGACGGCGTCGACGAACGTACTGAACGTAGGCGACATCATCACTATCGCAGGCGTGTACGCGGTCAACCCGCAGAATCGCGCGCAGTGGGCAACGAGCCAATTGCGCCAATTCGTCGTGCGTCCTTTCGTAGGCACGCCTTCGAACGGTACGTTCACACCAGTCACCAACACTTTCAACCAAGTAGTGGGTGGCAAGTACACCTCCGACGGCTCGGGCGTTCTGCAATTGGCGATTGCGCCGGCAATCATCAGCGCAGGCCAGTTCCAGAACGTGACTGCTGCGCCGTCGAATAATGCGGCGATTACTGTCTTCGGCGGGGCCAACGCGTATAGCTCGCAATCGATCGCGCTGCACCGTAATGCGTTCACGCTCGCGATGGCCGATCTTGAACTCCCCAGTGGAGTGGACATGGGTGCTCGAGCGGCCGACAAAAAGACCGGCATGTCGATCCGTGTGGTGCGCCAGTACACGATTAACAACGATGCGTTACCGACCCGGCTCGATGTTCTGTACGGCTGGGCGTCGCTGTATCGCGAAATGGCCTGCCGAGTCGCCGGCTAACCGAATTGAGGCCGCCCGCGGGCGGCTTCTCCACTTTCAGGAGCAAGCACCATGACCACGACTAATCCGGGTCCGGCGATCACGGCCAATCCGGTACCGACCACGTCCGTCGGCAACATCCAGAAGCAAGCGATTCTTCAAACCGCTTCGATCACGCCGGCGTCCGTCGCCGCCAACACGACGGCCCAGCAATCCTTCACGAACGTGGGCCTCGGTACGCAACCGGGCGACTACCTGCAGTCGCTTGCGCTGCCGGGCTCTTTTCAGGCGGGTCTCGCGATCGTCAATGTGACCGCCGATGCGACCACGAACGACAAGATCACGATCACGTTCGCGAACCTGACGGCCGGCGCGATCACCCCGAACGCCGGTTCGTACACGTTCGAAGTCTCGCGTCCGCAGCCCGGCGACGTTGTTGCCGCCGGCTCGGGCTACATGAACTCGTTCTAAGGATGACGGGCGCTTCGGCGCCCCATTCGAACCGGAGGAATGATGGAATTTCCCAAAATGCTGTACCGCGCGGATCGCCAGTTCGAGGATCAGGAAGCGCTCAAGGTAGCCATGCAAACCGGCGTGCTCAAGACGTTGATCGTCGAATCGGCCGATGAGCAGAAGGCAGCCAGCAAGAAAGGGTGGACGGACGATCTGGCATCGCTCGTCAAAGCTGAACCCAAGGCCGAGAGCGAGGCCAAGTAATGTCCGCGACCGCGCTGGACGTCATCACGGGCGCTCTCAGGCGTATCAACGAGCTGGCCGCAGGCGAGACGCCCGACGATGACACGGCGAATGACGCGTTGGCTGTCCTGAACGACCTTCTCGACAGCCTATCGAACGAGCATCTGGCCTGTTACGCGCGCGTCGAGAATATCTTCGCCCTGACGAGCGGCCAGAACATCTACACGGTCGGCAATCCGGCCGGTGGCACGTTTCTCGGCACGGTAACGCAGGGCAGCAACGTCATCGCGAACGTGACCGCCATGCCGGCCAATCTCGCCGTCGGCGCCGCGGTGAGTGGCTCGGGAATCCCGGGCGGCGCCACGGTAACGGCGATCGGCGCGAACACCGTCACGATGTCGGCCAACGCGACGGCGACCTATTCGGTGCTGTTCCAGATCACGTACACGACGCCCGGCAACATCGCGATTCAGCGGCCGTTGCGCGTGCTGACCGGCTTCACGCGCCTCACGACGAGCGGCATTTCGCAAGTCGATTATCCGCTTGACGTGATCGGCCTCGATCAGTGGTCGGCGATCGGCCTGAAAAATCAGCCGGGACCATGGCCGAAGGTGCTGTACTACGACGCCGCAGTGCCGCTCGGGACGTTCTACTTCTTCCCGAATCCGTCACAGGGCGGTGAGGTGCATCTTTGGACGGATAACCTGTTCACGGACTTCCTTACGCTCAACACGCCGGTGACGCTTCCGCAGGGCTACACGCGGTTCCTGAAGGTCGCGCTCGCGCTTGAGTTGTGGCCCGAGTACAAGGGAATGGCGCCGATGCCGCAGGCGCTCACCGAGCAGTACAAGATCGCGAAGGCTGCGGTGAAGAACCTGAACGCCCAGGCGCAGAACACGGCCGTCTACGACCGCGCCATCGCCGGCCGCGCGCGGAATGACGCCGGTTGGATTCTTCACGGCGGATTTAACTGATGGCTCAATTCGCATTCGTCGGGCAGGCGTATGAAGCGCCGATGCTGCTTCAGGACGCCGAAAAGCTCGTCAACTGGTACGTCGAGATCACGCAGAACGGCGATTCGAAGACGCCCAAGGCACTACTCGGCACGCCGGGCCTGCTCAATCAAATCACGATCGGCACCGGACCTGTGCGCGGCGGTTGGGTGCTTCCCGGCGGATCGCAGGCGATTGTGGTGTCAGGCAATCAGGCGTTCATCGTGACCGTTCAGTCGGCCGCAACGGGGACGACGCCGGCCGTGCTCACATCGACGGCGGTCGGCACGCTCTTGACGAGCTCGGGGCCGGTCGTCGTGCGCGACAACGGCGCCGGCGGCATCGCCGCGATCGTCGATGGCCCCAATGGCTACATCGTGAATATCGCGAAGGCCACGTTTTGGCAGATCGCCGACGCAGCATGGCTGGGCGCAACGCGCGTCGCCTTTATCGATGGCTGGCTCGTGTTCAACAAGCCGAATTCGCAGACGTTCTACACGTCGCCCCTATATTGGGACGGCAAGAAGGCGCTCGACGCCACGTACTTCGCGCTCAAAGACACGAGCACCGATAACCTTGTCACGCTCATCGAGGACAAGCGCGAGTTGTGGCTCATCGGCGAGCGCGCAACCGAGGTTTGGTACGACGCCGGCAGCTCGGAAGGCCAAAACTTCCCGTTCTCGCGCTTGCAGGGCGTCACGATGCAACATGGGTGCGCCGCGACACAGAGCATCGCGCGCGCGGGCAACAGCCTGATATGGCTGGGCGCTAACGAGCAAGGGCAGAACACGGTCAAGGCGACGGTCGGTTACGAGATCGTCGATCGATCGACCATCGCCGTGAATCACGCGATCGCCAGTTATCCGGTGATCAGCGACGCGATCGCATACGCGTATCAGGAGGATGGTCACCTGTTCTACGTGCTCACGTTTCCGACCGCCGACGCGACGTGGGTCTGGGACATCACCACGAACCTCTGGCACGAGCGCTTGAGCTATGACCCTGCCGCGGGCCAGTTCCATCGCCATCGCTCCAACTGCTTCATGAGCTTCGCCGGGATGCGGATGGTGGGCGACTACCAGAACGGCAACCTGTATCAGATGACGCGTTCGGCCTATAGCGATAACGGCAATCCGTTGGTCTGCTGGCGCCGCACGCCGCACGTGTGGGACGAAAGCGACCGGGAACGCGTTTTCCACGAGCGGCTGCAGCTCGAATTCACGCCGGGCGTCGGATTGCAAACGGGCCAAGGCAGTGATCCGCAAGTCATGCTGCGCTGGTCCGATGACGCCGGGCAGACGTGGAGCAACGAGCATTGGAAGTCGATCGGGAAGGTCGGCAAAACGAAGAACCGGGCCATCTGGCGACGCCTTGGAAACGCACGCGATCGCGTCTACGAGGCGAAGTTTTCCGATCCCGTGCCGCGCGATGTCGTGGGCGCAACGTTGATTACGAGCTGACATGACGAACGTTCCGGCTGGCTTCCCGTTGGCGAATGTGCCGTCCTGGACCGACTCGCAAGGGCGGCCGGTGCGCGCGTTCTTCTACCTCATCCTCGCGCTCTGGCAGCGCACGGGTGGCGCGGCCGGCGATTCTGGAGGCGGTTCGGTAACGATCTCGATGTCTCCCGCTTTCATGGAAGACGGCGACGGCAACTCGGGCGATAGCTTTTTTATCCCAGGGCCCGTGGGTGCGCCGGGAGTTCCGGGTGCGGCTGGGCCAGCACTGCTGCTCGACGCGCCGGAAGCCGACGAACCGATCATGCGCGCGGGGCTGCTGGCCGCCGGCGGATGGTTCGACGAAAAGGGTAGCGGCGGCACGATCGGATTCGCAGCGGGCGTTGATTTCACGGGCGGCACGTCAACGACGCTCACGCTGTCGCAACCGTATGGCTCTGCGGCGAATTTGATCGTGGCTTTCGACGGCGGATTTCAGGGCGGCGATACGTTCTCGCTCAACGGCAAGACACTCACTTTTACCTCGGCGATTCCCTCTGGCATCCAGAAGGTCTACGTCAAGGGCTTCCTGATGCCCCAATAAGGGAATACGAAATGGCTGCGAACAAGGTACTGCGCTTCGGTCCGGTAGCACTCGGCACGACTGTGGCGAACATCATCAATCCGCCGTCGCTCACAGGCGGCACAGGCCTGTCCGGCACGAACACGAACACGTACGTGGTCCTGAAGCATATCCGCATCGTCAATACCGGCGCGTCGGCGGCTTCTCCGTCGCTCTATATCGGCGCGACGGGCGGATCTGCCTCGGGCACCGCATTCGCCTTCAACGGAACGAGCATTCCGGCCGCTGGAAACCCCGGCAATTGCCTCGACTGGTACGGCATATGTCGCCTAGATGTGGCCGATTTTTTGACCGGCTTGGGATCTGCGGCCGGCCTCGTGTTCGAGGCTGAAGGCGAGATCGGCATCGTCTAAACGGAGAACAGCATGTCCGCAATGAAATTCCGTCTCGTCTCGCAGGCGACCACCAACCTGAACCCGGTCAAGCAGTACGGCGCCAATCTCAAAGGTGCGTTGCTCATCAATACAAATGCGGCCGCGCGCTACGTGAAGCTGTACGAATCGACGGATGCGCCGACGGTGGGCACGACTGTGCCGGCGTTGACGATCGAGGTTCCCGCGTCGAGCCAAGTGCCATTGACGTGGTCGGACGGCATCAACTTCAGTAAGACGATGTGGGTTGCTACTACGGCGGGGGTTGCCGATAGCGATACGACGGCTGTCGGCGCGGGCGATCTCTACGTGCAACTGTTCGTCGAATAATGAACGAGATCATCGCGAGAACGCATGATCAGGATCTCATTCGCTCGATCATGACCAGTCGTTGGGTCTACAAGCACATCAGCGATGACGGTTCGCCGCCCGTCGAAGCGTTCGCGCCGCCGATGGACGATCGGATCATCTACCTCGCTGCATCGAACAGCGAAGGGCGCGCCGTCGGCGTTTTCATGCTTCATCCGCACAACACGGTCTGCTACGAGGTCCATACGTGCATGACGCCCGCCGCGTGGGGGGCGTTTGCGAAGGAGGCGGGCGCGGCGGGGTGTGCGTGGATGTTCGAGAACACCGGTTGTCAGCGAATCATCACCAACGTGCCCGCATACAACAAGATCGCAGCGAAATTTGCGATCGATTGCGGTATGAAGCAGTTCGGGATCAATGATCGAAGCATTCTGAAAAACGGAGTGCTTCACGACCAGCTCGTGTACGGTCTGAGTAAAGGGGATTGGCTATGCCAGCAGCAGTGCCGTTAGCCATTGTCGGCGGGTCGATCGCGGGTGGCTTGATCTCGGGGAGCGCGTCGAAATCGGCCGCCGACACCCAAGCCGCGGCGTCGAACAACGCGACGGGCGCGCAGTTGGCGATGTACAACAACACGGTATCTCAAGAACAGCCGTTCTTGAATGCCGGGACGACCGCACTATCGACGCTTACCGGTCAGTTGCCGACGCTCAATACCCCCATGGGGATCATGCCGTCGATCAACAACACGAACTGGAAGCAGTACATGAGCCCTGCGTACAACTTCCAGTTGGATCAGGGGACGCAAGCCTTGCAGAACAGCCAGGCTGCGCAGGACGGTGCGCTCTCGGGCGCAGCCCTCAAGGGGCTCATCAACTACAACCAAAACTTCGCACAGACGGGCTTTAACAATGCGGCCAATCTGTACATGAACGAGAACAATCAGCAGTTCAACCAGTATCAGACGCAAAACCAAAACATCTACAACCGTCTCGCCGGCCTCGCACAGCTTGGGCAGAACGCAGCATCCAATACCGGCATGACCGGTGCCGGCATGGCAAGCGGAATCGCCAACACCATCACCGGGGCAGGGAATGCGCAGGCCGCGGGCACGATGGGAACGGCAAACGCTATTACCGGGGGCCTCAACAACGCGATGGGCTACTACATGATGAATAACCTTGCTGGCGGGAACCCATTCGGAGGCGCCGCGAATGCCTCGGCGCTCAGCACCAGCACGCCTCAAGACCTGATCGCCGGATACACGGGATAACGACATGCCGATCGATCCGAACATCCCCCTGCAAGTCAATCAGGGTGGCCCGATGCAATCGATGGGCCAAATGCTGCAGCCGATGGTGTCGCTCGCCCAGCTCGCGAATATCCGCCAGCAGAACCAGATGATGCAGGCCGAGACGCAGAACCTGCAGCAGCAGGCTAGCCAAGGCGCGCAATTACAGGACGAGCGTCAGAAGTACACGGCCGCTTTGCAGGACCCCAGCGCGCCGTTCTACAACCAGGACGGCACGATCGATCCGAACAAGTTCCAGGTCTGGGCGAACCGAAATATCCCCCTGACGCAAAACGTCTACGGGCAAGAGCTACTAGCGCACACCGACGCGATCAACAAATACAAGACGACAGTCGCGAACATGTCTCAAAGCGACCATCAGGTCGTCAACGCCGCGTTGTCGTCGTTCGTGCGTCCTGATGGCAGCGTGACCTCTACGCCGCAGCAAATGGCGAATCAGCTCGACGCGCTCACGCCGCAATTGACCGGCTACGGCAACAGCTTCGTCAACCAGGCCAAACAAGCGATCGCGAACACGGCCAGCAATCCGCAGGCGTTGGGTCAGATCTTGACGCAGCTCGCCCGCACGACAACGCCGGCGACGACGCAACAGGATCAACGTCGCGCGAGCACCGCGCTCGTGAACAACGGCGCCGCCACGGTTCCCGTCTCGAACACGGGCGACTATGGCGTGACCCCGGGCGCTCCGACGGGTGCGGGGGTCGCGAATCAGATTGGACCGGAGGGACGGCAGACCGTAGGCGCGAACCCGCTGACGGGCGGCATGACAGTGACCAACCGCGATGCGAACGGCAACATCACTGGCATCACGAATCCGCCGACGCAGGGCGTGTACGTCCCGCAGCCGGGCGACGTCCAGGCGCTTCCCGAGTTGCAGGCCGAACGCGATTCGGCGCGCACGCAATACACGGCGGCCGGCACGCAGCACGAGAACAATCGAATCGTGCTTTCGAACATCGATAACGTCGGAGCGACGGGCGTGTCCGGCCCGGCGTGGCGCAACATCGCCAGTGTTTTCGGTTTCAATCCGGGCGATGCGAAAGATTCGGCCACGGCCTACGACATGGTGGGCAAGGGTCTCGAACGCTCCGCGCTACAGGCGGCGCAGTCGATGGGG
>Ga0157369_10000753_pt1 | contig 41730 bp, 32 predicted proteins | sample C25metaG_FD_113461 | JGI IMG/M metagenome (GOLD analysis project Ga0157369, IMG submission 113461) | Corn rhizosphere microbial communities from Kellogg Biological Station, Michigan, USA - C2-5 metaG | ecosystem: Host-associated > Plants > Roots > Rhizosphere > Soil | place: USA: Michigan... | reverse complement strand
CAGCACGTCGGGATTCGAGAACAGCGCCTGCGCCAGCAGCACACGCAGCTTCCAGCCCGGCGCCACGTTGCTCATCGGGCCGTTGTGATCCTCGATCGCGATGCCGATGCCAAGCAGCAGCTCGCCCGCGCGCGCCTCGGCCGTATAGCCGCCGTATTCGGCGAACTTCGCTTCGAGCTCGGCCGCGTGCATGTAATCGTCGTCGGTCGCGTCCGGGTTCGCATAAATGGCGTCGCGCTCGGTCATCGCGGCCCACATTTCGGTGTGGCCCATCATGACGACGTCGAGCACGCGCATGTCTTCATAAGCGAATTGATCTTGACGCAGCTTGCCCAGCCGGACGTTCGGCTCGAGCATGACGGTGCCGGAGCTCGGCTCCAAATCGCTGCCGAGGATCTTCATGAACGTCGACTTGCCGCAGCCGTTCGCGCCGATGAGCCCGTAGCGGTTACCTTCGCCGAACTTGACCGAGATATTCTCGAACAAGGGCTTCGGCCCGAATTGCATGGTGATATTGGCGGTAGACAGCACGGCGCGTCCCTTCGAATTGGTGATCGGCGAAAAACTCGATATTTTAGCAAGCTTTCGCCAACCTCACCGCTGCTCAGGGAACGTAGGACGCCGGCGAGCGCTTCGGCGTCCTACGGAAGCGCCGTACGCGGCAGCTATTGCAGCTCATGCAGCGAATCTCAATGCACTGCGTGTTTCCCAGGCGGAGGCGCTTGCGGCGCCGTCCGCATCTGCGCAATCAATGCGCTGCACGGCGTCACCTTCTCATGACTCGGCGCGATGAGCGGAATCAGCGCGGCGAACGGATTGAGCAATCCGAGGCCAATGGCCGCGCCGGCGCGGATGGCGATCGCCGTTTTACTCACGCCCACATCGGGATGCTTGAAGGTGCCCTTCACATACAACGGCGAGCGCAGCGTAAACACGCGGAATCCCTTCGTATGCGGATGGATCGTCAAGTCCATCGACTCGTCGCGTAAATTGATTTTGCCGTCCATGCCGATGAGCGCATCCGTCGTATCGAGCGCGAACGTACGCGTATCGAGCACGCCGTCGGTCGCCGCGAAATCGGCCGCCATGCAATTGATGTCGATATCGCGCGTGCCGAACAGCTTTTCGTAGACGACATTCGCGACGTTCAACCCGGCGGCTTCCATGATGAACAAGCTCACCTTGCCCTGCGTGATCAGCACCTTGGCTTCGCCGTTCAATGTGCCCGCCAATGCGGCGGGAGAATTGCCGACCGCCGATAGCTGCGCGTCGCCGTTGACCTCGCCCAACGCCGATTGCATCGTCTTTTGCGTCGGGAACAATTGCTTGAGCTTCAGATGGCGCGCTTCGAGCTTCATGCGGGCTTGCAAAGGCGCCTTGGCCCCGTCGAGATAGAAATCGGACGACAAGGTCCCGCCCGCCACGCCGAAGTTCAATGGTTTGAACGTCAGCACGCCGTCCTTCAGAATCACATGCGTATCGAGATTCGTAATCGGCAGCGCCGGGTCCTTGACGATGCGCCGCCCGCTGAACGTGACGTCGGCATCCATGACCTTCCAGCGATCGGTATGGAACGGTTCGACCGGCAAGGCGCGATCGGTCGGCTGTTTGACCGCCTCGCCTCGCTTGGCCTTCTCGGCGTTCGAATCCGCGCCGACGATCGGCGCCAGATCGGAAAACTGGAGCACATTGGACTGCACACGCCCCTTCAGCGAGGGCCTAGGTTCGTGCGATTCGTACGTCAGCGTACCCTCCAAGTCGCTGCCGCCGACGCGGCCCGTGAAATCCTTATAGGTGAACTCGTTCGCCCCCGTATTCAGATGCCCGATCAGCCGCCCATCGGTCGCATAAGGCGGGGTTTGCGGCAAGTTGATGCCGAGAATCGAATAAAGATGCGAGAGGCTCTCGCCCTGCAGCCAAAGCCGGAGATCGAGCGCGGACACATGCATGGGATCGGTCAGCGTCCCGACCAGCGCGAGACGCGTGTCGCCGATTTTCACGTCGGCTTGGAGCGGAAACGGCCGATTCGCGTCGCGCAGCGCGAGCACACTACCCAGTTTGCCCTCGCCCGAAATGCTGGTTTTGCGATAGCTGCCCTTGGCCTGCCAAGCGAGCGAATAGATGATTCCAGGGCCGCTGCGCGCCGCCGTGCTCGACGCCGGGACGGCGGATGTCGATGCAGCGGAGGGCGACGAAACGCTTTGCGCGGTCAATGCGGTTGGCGCCGCGCTAGCCGCACTCGCCGCACTCGCGGCGCTCGCCGCCGAACTCGATGTCGCCCGCGCGCTTGAGCTGGCGATCGCAGCCGACGCTTCCCGCACGCCAGACGCCGTCTGCGCTTGTGCGGCCAGCTTGCTTGCCCCGCCGCTGCCGATCACCTTCTGTGCGCCGCCGCGCGAAGCGGCCTCCTGTTGCTTCATGACATCGCCGATCGGCAACGGCTTGCCGAGCGTATCGACATCCACGTGCATATCGAGCTGTTTGAGTTGATCCGAGAGCCCGATATGCCCTTTCGCGAACCCCAGATCGGCGAGCCGCAAGGTCCACCGCGACGGCTCTGTGGATTTCGGCAGTTGAAAGGTCCAGTTGTCGCGCCCATCCTTGAGCCGCTCCAAATCGATCGACGGATTGACGAGGTCGATCGATGGGATCGAGATCACGTGCGCAAGCAGAGGCAGCACCTCGACATCGAAGCTGATCTCATCGAGCTTGGCGAACGATGGCGCCGTGGCCCAGGATGGATTGCCGATCGTGATGTTGTAGGCCGAAAACCTCGGCCAAGGCACCCATGCACGCCAGCCGTGCTCGCTTACGGGGCGCTGCCAGCCGACGCGCAGATCGCCGTTGATCGCGAACGGCCGGCCGATCGCTTGCGACACCTTATCGTCCACCCACGGCCTCGCGCGGTTCCAATCGAAGGTAACCACGAACAAGGCGATCGCCGCGCACAGGATAAGAAAGACGACGATGACCCAAGCGAGGATTTTGCCGGCCTTGCCAGCGGCGGAAGAACGATGCGCCATGCGTATGTTCTGAGTAGTGGTTCGTCGAGCGGCGTCGGGATGCTGCCTGTGGCGGCGAGCCGGGCCTTCATGCCTCTTTCGGGCAGCAATTGCCGTGCCGCGCCAGATCGAATGATCGCCTATCATCGCGGATTATGGTTATGCACTCGTCCACCACCCCCGACATGACCGCCCCACCCTTGCTCGAAGCCCGTGGCATTGTCAGACGTGATGTCCGTACGGGCGCTACGCTGCTCGCGGCGACCGACTTCTCCCTGGCGCAAGACGAACGCGTCGTGATCACGGGTCCGTCCGGCTCCGGCAAGAGCGTCTTGTTGCGCTCGCTTGCACTACTCGATGCAGTCGATGGCGGCCAATTGCTGTGGCGCGGCGAGCGAGTCGAGCGGCGCGCCATTCCGCATTACCGCCGCAATGTGGCCTACGTGCGCCAGCGTCCTGCTCTCGTCGATGGAACGGTCGAAGACAACTTACGCTATCCGTATTCGCTGCAGGCCTATCGAGACGTATCGTTCGACCGTCAGCGTGCCGCCCAACTCGCACGCACGGCCGGACGCGGCGAAGGTTTTCTCGAAAAGCGGGCGAGCGAGCTCTCGGGAGGCGAAGCGCAAGTGACGGCGCTCATTCGCGTCCTGCAGCTCGAGCCCGAAGTGCTGCTGCTCGACGAGCCCACAGCATCGCTCGATCCCGATGCTGTGCGCGCGATCGAAACGCTGGTGGACGATTGGTTCGGCATCGATCACGCCACGCGCGCCTGCATCTGGGTGACGCACGATCCCGGGCAAGCCGTCCGCGTCGGACAACGTCAGTTGACGATGCGCTCGGGCCGCCTGGCCACGCGCGAGGAGCACGCCGCATGAATCCTATCTTGCACAACCTGAGCCTCGTCGATGTGGCCATCGCGGCGCTGCTCATTGTCGTCAACGGCGCGATATCAGTCGCGCTCTCGTTGGGGCTGGGACGCCAACTGGCGTTGGCTGCCGTGCGCACCGTCGTTCAATTGCTCGCGATCGGCTATGTCCTCGGCTGGGTGTTCTCGGTCGATCGATGGTATGTGGTGCTGCCGCTGATGGCGCTGATGACGCTTATCGCCGGTTTCGCCGGCGCCGCGCGCGGCGCGCATACCTATGCTGGGCAGCGCCTGGACAGCCTGGTATCGATTTGGCTCAGCGCGTGGCTCATCGCCGCCATTGGGCTATTCGCCGTCATGCGCATTCACCCCTGGTATCAGGCGCAATACGCGATACCGATCCTGGGCATGATTCTCGGCAATACCTTGACGGGCGTCTCGCTCGCGATCGAACGCATGACCGAGGAATTGACGGCGCGGCGCGATCGCGTGGAGATGGCGCTCGCGCTCGGCGCGACGCGTTGGGAAGCCGCGCGCGGCCCCGCCCGCCAGGCGGCGCGCGCGGGCATGATCCCGACGCTGAACCAGATGGCCGTCGTCGGGGTGGTTAGCTTGCCGGGCATGATGACAGGCCAGGTGCTCGCCGGGCAGTCGCCGTTGCAAGCCGTGCGCTATCAGATCGTCATCATGTTCCTGATCGCGGCCGCGTCGGCGCTTGGAACGGTCGGCGCGGTGCTGCTGACATATCGGCGCTTGTTCAGCGCCGATCACCGATTTATCGCGGCGCGGCTGGTCGAACGCGCCTCGTCACGCTGAGACTCGCTCGACTCACAGCACAGCACCGCACCGCACGCCGCCTAACGTTTCGTGGAAACCGTCACTCGCGAGCCGTCGCTCAGGCTGACCGCCTTGGTACCGCCATTGATCGATATCGTGAAACGCACGATCTGACTCAGTGTGGCGGCGCTGGGGCACTGGAGTGTCTTGCCGCCGGACTTTACCGTGGTCTTTCCATGGGGTGCGCTGGCATGCACGCTGAGCTGCACGGTCGCGGTTCCGTCTTCGGCCACCGTCGGTGCGAGCCGGATGCGCATTTCGCGCTGCGCGGCTCCATTGGTATCGAGCGAAAACGCGTCGGCGTGCGGGCACTTCTCCGGCACGGCGACGGCCCCGCCCGGCGGCGCGGTCATCCAGGTGTAATCGTCGGTTTGGCCCGAACGAATGGTGCGCGTCTCTTGAGCGGTGCCGTACGTTTTCGATTCGATCTTGACCGTGTATTGGATCGGTCCGTCGACGGGCGTCTTCGATGTAATCGTGATCGGCGGCGCGGCGGCCGCATGCATGGCGAAACCGCCGGCCGTCAGCGCGGCGATGGAAACCAAAACGGCTACAGGCTTCAGACGAACCCTCATGCTCACCTCCTGGCTGGGCGGGCGCACCGCTGGCGGTGCGCGGCCGAATGGTCAACGACGCCTTGTCAGTCTAATCCGATCTTGCGCGAAAGGCGCCGCCCGCCGCTCGGGGGTTGCCCCGCTTGCGCGAGACGACGTTATGCGATTGGGGAGGCCGATATGCATCGACGGGGCATGGTGCGGTACGGTGCGATGTAGTGCGATACGGTGCGGCTACAATAGCGGGATTGTCCGCCCGCCGCGTCCACCGATTTACTCTGCGTATCGTCACCGTTCATGAATCTCGTCGTACAAAGCCCCGAGCCGCTCGCGGCCGCCCACATCAAGCCGCTTCTCGCGCTCGCCCGCGGCACGCAAGTGCAATCGATCGACGCCCATGCGCTACGCATCGCCGATGCCCACGTCGATCAGCGCCCCGACATCGAATCGTACTGCTCGACGCATGCGCTCGATTACGCCTATCTCGATGCGGGGCGCTCGCTCAGCGATTTCGGGCTGGTCGCGATGGATATGGATTCGACGTTGATCACGATCGAATGCATCGACGAAATCGCCGATTTCTGCGGGTTGAAAGCGGAGGTGTCGGCCATCACCGAGGCGTCGATGCGCGGCGAAATCAAGAACTTCAACGAAAGCCTCACGGCCCGCGTCGCGCTGCTCAAAGGTCTCGACGCGTCGGCGCTGGAGCATGTGTTCTCGGAGCGGCTGCGCCTATCGCCCGGCGCGCAAGCCATGCTGGCGGGCGCCAAGGCCGCCGGCTTGCGCACGCTGCTCGTATCGGGCGGCTTCACGTTCTTCACGGAGCGGCTCAAAGCACAGTTGGGGCTCGATTTCGCCTGCGCCAATACGCTTGAGATCGTCGACGGCAAACTGACGGGAAAGGTGACGGGCGAGATTGTCAACGCAAGCGTCAAGGCACGAACCGTCCGCAAAACGTGCGCCAAGCTCGGCATCGCCCCGTCGCAAGCCATCGCGCTCGGCGACGGCTCGAACGACTTGGAGATGATGGCGGCGGTTGGCCTTTCCGTGGCCTTTCGTGCGAAGCCCGTGGTTCGCGCAGCGGCCAACGTGGCGTTCAACTATGTGGGCCTGGACGGCCTGCTGCGCTTGTTCTGAGGCCTGCCCGGCTAGCCGTGAGCCGCGCCGGTTGCGCGGTTCGTTTGGCTCGTTTGGGGCTCGTTTGGGCGCGGGCGGCCGTCGCCGCCCCTTGCCGCACGCGCATCACCCCAGCGCGGCTTGCATGGCCCGTTCGATATCGGCGCGCAAATCCGCTTCGTCCTCGAGCCCCACGTAGAACCGCACCAGCGTGCCTCGGTGCGGCCATTGGGAAGTGGAGCGCATCGATGCGACATCGTATGGCATCGCCAAGCTATGCGCGCCGCCCCAGCTCCAACCGATGGCGAATAGTTCGAGCGCCTCGACGAAGGCATCGATCTGCGCGGGGCTATAGCGTTCGTGAAATACGACCGAAAACAGCCCGCCCGCGCCAGTGAAATCGCGCGTGAATTCGGCGTGGCCGGGACAGTCGGGAAACGCGGGATGCAGCATGGCCGAGATTTCCGGACGCGCCTTGAGCCAGTGCGCCAGCGCCAACGCGCTGCGATCGTGGGCCTCGAAGCGCGCCTTCATGCTCGGCAGGCTACGTAACACGAGCGAACAGTCGTCGACCGATACGCCGATACCCATCCGCATGCGCGCACGCTTGAGCTCTTGATGCAGGGCCTCGTCGGCGGTGATCGTCGCGCCCATCAGCAAATCGCTGCCGCCCGATTGGTATTTCGTGAGCGCCTGCACCGAGATGTCGACGCCATGTTCGAGCGGTCGGAAGGCGAGCCCGGCCGAGTAGGTGTTGTCGATCGCCGTCACGACCTTGCGCGCCCGCGCGGCCGCTGCGATCGCGGGCACATCGGGCACTTCCATCGTCACCGAGCCCGGCGCCTCGATCCAGATCAGGCGTGTGTTCGGGCGAATCAACTGAGCGATGCCCGCGCCGATCATCGGATCGTAATAACGAACCGACACGCCGAAGTCATGCGCAAGCCAATTGCCGTGCTCGCGGTTCGGCGAATAGACGTTGTCAGGAATCAACACATCGTCGCCGGCCTTGACGAGTGCGAAGTAGACATTGGAAATCGCCGAGAGCCCCGAGGGCTGGAGCAGCGCGTGCTTGCCACCCTCGATCTGCGCGAGGTGCTGCATGAGCGTGGCCGATGTCGGCGTGGCGTGCAGCCCATAACGCCACTGCGCGTCGTTGCGCCAATCGGCGCTGCGCACGGCGGCCAAATCGGGGAACACCACCGTCGACGCGCGCATGACGGGCGTCGAAAACGATTCGAAACCGGGCGCGGTCTCGAACTCGGGATGGACGATGCGAGTTTGGCGTGAGCGAGCGGAAGCGGAGTCGGTCATGGTCACGGTGTCGATGAGGGGCCCGTCAACGGGCGGAGGTCGAAGGGTTGCGGATCCGAATCGTCGACATTCATTCGATCGCCGGCCAGCCTGCCGTCGGCGCTGAAGCGCCCGACCCAGTTTCCGGTGATCGTCGTGCCGTCGTTCGATTCTTCGATTTCGAGAACATCGCCTTCACGGTCGCCGGCCACGAGCACCACCTCTCCCGTATCGGCGAACTGATATTCCCCATGCACGCCCGAGGGATCGTCCGTCTTGTTCCCTAGGCGCAAAACGATGCGACGCGAGCCGAGCGTGCCGGCGTAGCGCGGAAAATCGGCGAACTCGGGGTTCGGCTTGAGCGGTGCTGGCGCCCGAGGGACGGCGGCCGCCGCGGCATCGGCGGACTGCTGGGCGAGCGAGCCGGCCGCACTCGAGGCTTGCTGCGCCACCGTACCGGCGGCATCGGAGGCGCCTTGTCCGATCGCGGCGGCGGCATCGGCGCGAACATGTGCGACCGAATCCGCGGCGGCGGCGGCTTGCTGCTTGATGGCGCCGCCCGCGGCTGTCGCCGCTTGCGCCCGGGCCAACTGCGGCGCAAAGGCCGCCAAGACGATCGCCGCAAGAAGCGGCATGATGGCAAACCGCACGCGTTGATACACGGCGCTTGCCCCATCGGCTTGCCTACCGCACCGCACCGCTATCGGCCCCAGCTCTCGCTTCAAACCTCTCCCCACAAATCGTGGCCGTCCGCGCCCGTGATCCTGACCGACACAAAATCGCCGGCCTTGTAACGCTTGGACGCCTTGCTCGTAGGCGCGACGTAGACGACGCCATCGATCTCGGGCGCATCCGAGGCGGTTCGGCCGATCCCGCCGTCGGCGTTGACCTCGTCGATGAGGACTTTGAGCGTCTTGCCGACTTTGTGTTTCATGCGGCGAGCCGACACCTCCTCGGCGACTTCCATAAAGCGCGCACGCCGCTCTTCACGAACTTCGTCGGGCAAGGCCCCATCAAGCTCGTTTGCGGTCGCCCCTTCAACGGGGGAGTAGGCGAAGCAGCCCACGCGATCGAGCTCGGCGGCGCGAATGAATTCGAGCATCGTCTCGAATTGCGCTTCGGTTTCGCCCGGGAACCCCGCGATGAACGTACTGCGGATCGTGAGATCGGGGCACATGCGACGCCAAGCGGCGACGCGTTCGAGCGTGCGCTCAGCGTTGGCCGGCCGTTTCATGCGCTTGAGCACTTCCGGATCCGCGTGTTGGAACGGCACGTCGAGATACGGCAGCACATGCCCTTTGAGCGGCCCTTCGGCCATCATCGGAATAATTTCGTCGACATGCGGATACGGGTAGACGTAATGCAAGCGCACCCATGCCCCGTATTGCGCGGCCAGTTCGCCTAGCGCGCCGACGAGTTCGGTCATGCGTGTCTTGAGCGGCCGACCGTTCCAAAAGCCCGTGCGGAACTTGACGTCGACGCCATAGGCGCTCGTATCTTGCGAGATGACGAGCAGTTCTTTTACACCCGATTTGAACAGATTCTCGGCTTCGAGCATGACCTCGGCGACCGGCCGCGACACGAGATCGCCGCGCATCGACGGAATGATGCAGAACGTGCAGCGGTGATTGCAGCCTTCGGATATCTTCAAATAGGCGTAGTGGCGCGGCGTCAGCTTGATGCCCGCGGCCGGCACGAGATCGACGAACGGATCGTGCGGTTTCGGCAAATGGCTATGCACGGCTTGCATCACTTCGCCTACCGCATGTGGCCCCGTGACGGCCAGCACCTTCGGATGCACTTCCTCGATGAGGCCCTCGCCGCTCGCGCTCTTCTTCGCGCCGAGGCAGCCCGTGACGATCACCTTACCGTTTTCAGTGAGCGCTTCGCCGATGGCGTCCAGGCTCTCCTGCACCGCTTCGTCGATGAAGCCGCAGGTATTGACCACCACGAGATCGGCGCCGTCGTAGCTGCCCGAAATCTCGTAGCCTTCGGCGCGAAGCTGCGTGATGATTTGCTCGGAATCGACGAGTGCCTTGGGGCACCCGAGCGAGACGAAACCGACCTTAGGAGCGGCCGTGGCAGCCGGCTGAGGGGCGACCGAAGGAGAAGCGGGAGTGTGCGACATGAGGTGATCCGGCGAATGGCGACGACGGGCATCGCACGGTCGACAATCGCGCACGGCGCCCCAGGTTAGCCGCGTATTGTACCCCGCCGCTCGCCGGTGCTGCAGGACAGCGTCACCCGGCCATTCAGGCCCCGTTACCCAGGGGTATGCGCCACCGCCCGCGTCGAGCCGTTACTTCTTTTCCGGCTCGGGCCCGCCGCCGGGTTTATTGAAGTTGAACGAGCTGAACATCGTCTTGGCCTGGTTCTGCATCTGCTCCTGCATCTGCACGAACATGTTCTTCGACTGTTCGATGTAGCTCGTCATCATCCCTTGCATCATCGGCGCTTGCATATTCATAAACTGCGACCAGACCTCGGGATTGAGCGCATTGCCCTCGTAAAGATTCTTCGATTGCTCGGTGAGCTTGTTTTGGATTTCGATGAACGCCTGGATGTTTTTTTCCAGGTAGGCGCCCATCATGCCTTGCATCGCATGACCGTAGAAACGAATGATCTGCGACAGCATCGACGACGAGAACATCGGCACCCCGCCGCTTTCCTCTTCGAGGATGATCTGCAGCAAAATGCTGCGCGTCAAATCCTCATTCGTCTTCGCATCGATGACCTTGAATTCCTCCTGATCGAGCACGAGCTGCTTGACGTCGCTCAGCGTGATATAGGTGCTCGTCTCCGTGTCGTAGAGCCGACGGTTCGGGTACTTTTTGATGAATCGCTCGGCTGTTTTCTTTGTAGTCGACATGTAATGCCTTTTATGAACGCAACGCAGCGCAATGACGGCGCCCTCGAGTTCCTCGAGTTCGCTGCGTCTCCCGCCGCGAACCGGACCCCCAAACCCATACACTTTAACGCGTTTTGCGCTGGCCGTAATTCGATTACGGCCAGCGCTCGCTCCATCAGCCCATGTGCAAGCCGCCGTTCAGCGAGAAATCGGCGCCCGTGGAGAAGCCCGATTCATCGGAAGCGAGCCAAGCGACGATCGACGCGATTTCGTCCGGCGAGCCGAGGCGGCGCACCGGAATCGTCGCGATGATCTTCTCGAGCACATCGGCGCGGATCGACTTGACCATATCCGTGCCGATATAACCGGGCGACACCGTATTGACCGTTACGCCCTTGGTCGCCACTTCCTGCGCCAACGCCATCGTGAAGCCGTGAATGCCGGCCTTGGCCGTCGAGTAGTTCGTTTGGCCGAACTGCCCTTTCTGGCCGTTGACCGACGAAATGTTGATGACGCGGCCGAAACCGCGCTCCACCATGCCGTCGATCACCTGCTTCGTGACGTTGAACAAGCTCGTCAGGTTGGTATCGATGACGGCCGTCCAATCTTCGTGCGTCATCTTGCGAAACACGACATCGCGCGTAATGCCCGCATTGTTGACGAGCACGTCGACCTCGCCGACCTCGGCCTTCACCTTGTCGAACGCGTCCTTGGTCGATTCCCAATCGCCGACATTGCCTTCGGAGGCAATGAAATCGAAGCCGAGCGCCTTCTGCTGCTCCAGCCAAGTGACGCGTCGCGGCGAGTTCGGCCCGCAGCCGGCCACGACCTTGAAGCCTTGCTTATGCAAGCGTTGGCAAATCGCGGTGCCGATGCCGCCCATCCCGCCCGTTACGTACGCTACACGCTGTGTCATGAATCACGCTCCATTGCTGTGTATTGCGGGGACGCCTACCGGCGCCCCTCATTGTTACCGCCTCGCGCCCTACTCCGACTTCGCCGGCGGCTCCAGAGCGCCTATCAGACGCGCTCGACCGCCAATGCGACACCCATGCCGCCGCCGATGCACAGCGAGGCCAGGCCGCGCTTGGCATCGCGTTTTTGCATCTCATGCAGCAGCGTGACGAGAATGCGGCAGCCCGACGCGCCGATCGGGTGACCGATTGCAATCGCCCCGCCGTTCACGTTGATCTTCGACGTGTCCCAGCCCATTTGCTGATGGACAGCGAGGGCCTGCGCCGCAAACGCTTCGTTGATTTCCATCAGATCCAGATCGCCGACCGACCAGCCCGCGCGTTCGAGACAGCGGCGCGAGGCCGGCACCGGCCCCATGCCCATCACCTTGGGATCGACGCCCGCGTTGGCGTAGGCCTTGATCCGAGCCAGGGGCGTCAAGCCCAGCGCTTCGGCCTTCTTGGCCGACATGACGAGCACCGCTGCAGCGCCGTCGTTGAGGCCGGAGGCGTTCGCCGCCGTCACCGTGCCTTCCTTCGAAAACGCCGGCTTCAGGCTCGAGAGCGATTCGGCCGTGACGCCGTGGCGAACGAACTCGTCCGTCGCAAAGCGCAGCGGCTCGCCCTTACGCTGCGGAATTTCGATCGGGACGATTTCGTCGTCGAAGCGGCCGGCCTTCTGCGCCGCCTCTGCCTTGTTCTGAGAAAGCGCGGCGAACTTATCCTGCTCCTCGCGCGTGATGCCGTATTCTTTGGCCACGTTCTCGGCGGTAACGCCCATGTGGTACTGGTTGTAGACGTCCCACAGGCCGTCGACGATCATCGTATCGACGAGCTTGGCGTCGCCCATGCGGAAGCCGTCACGCGAGCCCGGCAGCACGTGAGGGGCCGCGCTCATGTTCTCCTGCCCGCCGGCCACCACGATATCGGCGTCGCCCGCGATCACGGCGTTGGCCGCCAACATCACCGCCTTCAGGCCCGAACCGCACACTTTGTTGATCGTCATGCCCGGCACCGCGCTCGGCAGGCCGGCCTTGATTAGCGCTTGACGCGCCGGGTTCTGGCCCGAACCGGCCGTCAACACTTGCCCCAGGATGACTTCGCTCACTTGTTCGGGCTTGACGCCCGCGCGTTCGAGCACAGCGCGCACGACGGCTGCGCCGAGTTCGGGCGCCGCGATTTTCGCGAGCGTGCCGCCGAACTTGCCGACTGCGGTGCGGGCAGCCGATACGATCACTACGTCAGTCATTTGAGACTCCTTGCGGGTGAGGCGGCCGTCGAGCCGCGCATCGTAGTTAAAAACCTTCAAGCGCCCCGGTCAATCGTCCGCTCAATCGCGCTCTTGCACGTAGCGGCCCGGGGCCGGCTCGATGACCGGGTAGTCGGCCGAGCCGAGTTGCGCGCGTACCTTCACCGTCTTTCCGCCATACTGGTCGAGCCACGAGATCCACTCCGGCCACCAACTGCCGGGCTTCTCGACGGCGGCGTCGAACCAATCGTCCGGGCTCTCGGGCAGCGCCTTCTCGCTGCCTTCGTGCGACCAATAGCTGCGCTTGCCCTTCGCCGGCGGGTTGATGACGCCGGCGATATGCCCCGACGCGCCGAGCACGAAGCGCTTAGGCCCGCTCAGCAAGGGCGCCGAAGCGAAAGCCGTGCGCCAAGGCACGATATGGTCGTCGCGCGAGCCGTAGATGAACGTCGGCACATCGATGCGCGACAAGTCGAGCGATTCGCCGCACACCGTCAGCGCGCCAGGCTCGCGCAATCGGTTCTCCAAGTACGTGTTGCGCAGATACCAGACGTACATCGGCCCCGGTAGATTGGTCGAATCGCCGTTCCAGTAAAGCAGATCGAACGGAGCGGGCGTGCGGCCTTTGAGATAGTTGTCGACGACATAGTTCCACACTAAGTCGTTGGGCCGCAAAAACGAGAATGCGTTTGCGAATTCGACGCCGCGCATGAGCCCAGGCGGCGCGCCGTTCAGGCCGCCGATCGTCTGCTCGCGCATGCGCACGTGCGCTTCGTCGACGAACACATCGAGCACGCCCGTATCGGAGAAATCGAGCATGGCCGTGAGCAGCGTCATCGACGCCGCCGGATGTTCCCCACGTGCCGCGAGCACGGCCAGCGCCGTCGAGATCATCGTCCCGCCGATGCAAAAGCCGAACGTATTGATCTGCTCGCGCCCGCTCACGCTCTTGACGACCTCGATCGCGGCCAGCACGCCGTCGTTCACGTAGTCGTCCCAGGTCTTGCCGGCAAGCGACGCATCGACGTTGCGCCAAGAAATCATGAACACCTGATGGCCGGCCTCGAGCGCATGCGCGACGAGCGAGCTCTCGGGCTGCAAATCGAGGATGTAGAACTTGTTGATGCAAGGTGGAACCATCAACAGCGGGCGCTCGAAAACGCTCGGGGTGCGCGGCTTGTACTGGATGAGCTGGATCAGCTCGTTTTCGAAAATGACCGCCCCTTCGGTGGCGCCGATGTTCTTGCCGACCACGAAGCGCGATTCGTCGCTTTGCGAAATCTTGCCGCGACGCATGTCGGCCAAGAGGTTCATCACCCCTTGCCGCAGGCTCTCCCCGTGGCTCTCGAGCAATGCCTTTTGCGCCTCGGGGTTCAGAGCGAGAAAGTTGCTCGGCGAGGCCGCGGCCGTCCACTGCTGAACGGCGAAACGAATGCGCTCGCGTGTCTTGGCGTCGGTGTCCAATGCGTCCGCGAGCGCTTGCAAGTAACGCGCGTTCAGCAGATACCACGCCGCCATGTAGGCGAACGCCGGCGTCGCCTTCCAGGCATCCGCGCTAAAGCGCCGGTCCGGCAATTCGGGCGGCGGTTTATCGGTCGCGCTCGCCTGCTGCAGCAAGGCCAGGCTCTCGCGCGAGTAGTCGGCCTGCAACTGGCGCAATCGCTCAGGCGGAATCGACGCGATCGGCAGTTGCATGCCCGAGAACGCCTGCTGCGCCTCCGCCAGCGACGGCATCGTCATGCCGGGGAAACCGCCCGGCGGCATTTGAGGCATGGAAAACGGAAACGGGAAAGGGAACGGCGAACCGCCCGCGGGGCCGTTCATCGCCTGCGCAGCCATCCCATTCATCGGCGCAGCTTGGGCCGCTAACGGCCACTTGCTCGGATCGGCGAACGAGCGCCATGCGCCCATCCAAGATTCGAACATCCGCTGCATGTCCGCCGGGCTGGCTTGCGCTTGCTGCTCGCCGCCCGGGGGCGTTTCGGTGTGAGAAGAAGTCGATCGACGTTTTGATGCAGTCATACCCGCTTTGGCCGTGAGTCTAGGAAGACTGATTAAGAGGCGGGCGTCGAGCGCACGCGGGCGAACCCTTGCGACCCTCGCTGCGCTCACCCTTGCGAGCGGTCATTCTTGCTCCCCGCGATGACGCGTGTCAATGCTTTGGACCGATTTTGCCGCAGCGCGATAGGTTTTTTATTATCGTTTTCCCGATGTCGATCGATAACGCGCAAGCCGCGCGCCATCGGCCTATTCGCGCTATCACAAAGCCCGCGCCGCGCGCACCTGAACGCCCAGCCAGTTGCCTCGCGGCGGCCGTTCTTGTGCGGCGCGGGGACGGATGCGGCCGCAGCTCGCTGCGATTTAATCGGCGATTCGATCGGCGGCTGGGTCGGTCAACCAGATCATGGCGGCCATGCGGCCGGTCACGCGATCGCGCCGGTAGGAATAAAAGCGATTGCGTTCGCCGACCGTGCAGAAATCGCCACCCGTCACGCGCGTGACACCCAACCGCGCTAGGCGCAGACGCGCCAGCGCGTAAAGGTCGGCCCAATGCTTGCCCGGCGTATCGATGCGTCCGACGAATGCGTTTGCCGTGGCGTCGCGCTCGGCCGGCTCGGCCGCGGCGAGAAACGCTTCACGCACCTCGTCGCCGACTTCGAACGCCTGCGGGCCGATCGCCGGCCCGAGATAGGCGTGCAAAGCGCTTGCGTCGCGCCCGGCGAGATCGGCGACACGGCGCGCCGTTTTCTCGACGATGCCCGCCACCAAGCCGCGCCAACCCGCATGAGCGGCGCCCACGGCCCGCCCTTCTTCGTCGCACAGCAGCACCGGCAAGCAATCGGCCACCATCACGACGCAGGCGACGCCTGGCTCGGCCGTGACGCTCGCGTCGGCGCGCATTGGCGCCGGCTCAGCCAATGCCTGCTCCGCCGGGACGACCGTATCGCCGTGAATTTGCTCCAACCACGCCGCGCGTGCCCCGGCGAACGCAAGCAAGCGCCTGCGATTTTCGGTCACGTGCGCCGGGTCGTCGCCTGTATGGAGGCCGAGATTCAATCCGCCCGCGGCTTCCCTACCATCGGTCCACCCGCCGTAAGGCGGCAGACTGACGCCGCCCGCACGGGTGGTCATCAGCGCGCGTACGCACGGGGAAACGCGCCACGAAGGCTGCAAGACATCGGCTTCTGTCAAAAGGGATTCGTTCATCGAGGCTTCGTTATCTTCGTAGGTCATGCCTTCGTTGTCGGCGTCGGTCCCGCTGCGGTGCGGTGTCCATTATCGGCGTAGGCCATGCTGTCGTGCTGTGCCCGTCGTCGCCTCCCGCATCGCCCGCGACGCGGCATATGGCGCCACCTGCATCGGGGCGCGCGCCGTCATTCGATGTCCGCGTCGTCCGCCTCTTCGTCGTACGCCGCTTCTGCCTCGTCCTGAACTTCGTAGGCATAGTCATCGGCGATGTCATCGTCGTCGAACGCCGCGGCATCTTGACCGAAGCCGAGCGCTTGGACGAGCCCCGCCATATCGTCCGGCAAATCCGCCCGCCAGCGCATCGCACGCCCCGAACTCGGATGCACGAGCCCCAGTTGCCAAGCATGCAACGCCTGCCGCGCAAAACCGCCGGGCAAAGGCGCGTGAGAGCGCCGGCCGCGTGCGCTGCCGTAGACAGGATCGCCCAGCAGCGGATGCCCGATGTGCGCGCAGTGGACACGAATTTGATGCGTGCGTCCGGTTTCGAGATCGCAGTGAATCGCGCTCACGGTTTGCTGTTGCCAGAGGGTTTGGCGGACGAGACGAAAACGCGTGCGCGCGTGCTTGCCCGATGCGCCCGCGACCACCGCCATGCGCGTGCGCTCGCGCGGATCGCGGCCGATCGGCGCGTCGATCACGCCTTCCTCGGGCACCGCGCCCCAGACGAGCGCGACATAGCGACGCTTGACTGTGCGCGCTTGCAATTGCCGCACGAGATCGGTCTGCGCCTCGAGCGTTCTCGCGATCACCATGAGCCCGGACGTTTCCTTGTCGAGCCGATGCACGATCCCGGCCCGCGGCAATCCCGCCGCATCGGGGTAGCGATGCAGCAGCCCGTTGAGAATCGTGCCGCTCCAATTTCCGGCCGCCGGATGGACGACGAGCCCCGCCGGCTTATCGATGACGACGAGCGCTTCATCCTCGTACACGATATCGAGCGGCACGGGCTCAGGGATAAACGCAAGCTGCTCGGGCAAGAGATCGGGCGTAAGCTCGATGCGCGCGCTTAGCGGCACCGGCTGCCTGACCTTGGCCGGCGCGCCGTTGAGAAGAACCCGCCCGGCTTCCGTCCAGCTTTGCAACCGGCTGCGCGAGAATTCGGGAAACACCTTGGCGAGGACTTTGTCGAGGCGTTCGCCGGCTAACGCGTCCGGGACGTGTACGATGCGCGGGCCGTCCGCGGGCGTCTGCGCGCCGGCGCTTGTTCGAGCCGCGCGGGGATCGTCGATGCGCTCGCCTGCGCTTGCGGCGGTGGGGCTGGCGCTTCGGCTATAATCGTCGCTTCTATCGATAGGGCCGAGCATGTTGCCGGAAGGACGTGTGCGGGTCATTGAAACTGGGTCACTGAGTGAGACTGATTGCTAGGATGCATGGAGAAATGCGGCGAGCCCTCAACACGATAATGCGCACGGCTACGTGCGCGGCAAGCCGCGCGGCTAAGCGTGCGGCTCGATCCGCTCAAGCGGGCTTGGCCCTCGCAGCGGCCGCGGTGCTCGTGGCAGGTTGCCACGGCCTGCCGCAAAAAACCGACGAGACGGCAGCCTGGCCAAACAACAAATTATACTCGGAGGCCCAAGACGCCTTGAGCGGCGGCGACTGGGGCAAGTGCGCGAAATACTTCGAAGCGCTCGAAGGCCGCGATCCGTTCGGCCACTTCGCCCAGCAAGCGCAAATCAACGTCGCCTATTGCGACTGGAAGGACAACGAAACGGCTGCCGCCGATCAAGCGATCGATCGCTTCATCCAGCTCCACCCCGGCCATCCCGATATCGCGTACGCGTACTACTTGAAGGGGATGATCCACTTCAACGACGATCTCGGTTTGTTCGGCCGTTTTTCCGGCCAAGACATGAGCGAGCGCGATCCGAAATCGCTGCGCCAATCGTACGATGCGTTCAAGATCGTCGTGGATAAATACCCCGACAGCAAGTACGCCCCGGACGCCGCCGCGCGCATGCGCTATATCGTCAACGCGCTGGCCTCGTACGAAGTGCATGCGGCCGATTACTACTATCGTCGCGGCGCCTATGTGGCAGCCATCAATCGCGCGCAGTTGGCGATCAAGGACTACAAGAACGCGCCAGCCATCGAAGATGCGCTGCACATCATGATCTTGTCGTACACCAAGCTGAACGAAACGAAGCTCGCCGACGATACGCGCCGCGTGCTGGCTGGGACGTTCCCCGACAGCCCGTACGTGACGGGCCATGCGCGCCCGGGCACGAAGAAGTCGTGGTGGCAGTTCTGACGATCGTGTGAGTAGCCGTCGCTTTGTGCTGGTTTATTTGGCACAAGCCCTGCCCCCAAAAAACCGGCTTGAGTGGCCGGTTTTTTGTTGAACGATGCTTTACTGCTTTGCAGCGGTAGACGCATCGCTAGGGAACACGAGCATCGGCACGAGCGAGCGCACGCGAGCGCCGCCGGTCCCCTATGCTGCGTCGGCTAAGCGCTCTGCGGCCCGCCCTTGTCGCCGTCGGCGAAAAATTCACGCACGACTTCGATTTCACGCGTCCGCTTGAACGGCGGCAGGCTCTGCCAGATACGCCGGCCGTAGGGCTTATCGACCAGCCGCGTATCGCAAATCATCAACACGCCGCGGTCGGTCTCCGCTCGGATCAAGCGTCCCGCCCCTTGCTTGAGCGTGATCACCGCTTGAGGCAATTGGTGGGCGGCGAACGGGCTGAGCCCCTTCTTAGTGAGCGCATCCAGGCGCGCCGAGAGGACCGGATCGTCGGGCGGCGCGAACGGCAATTTATCGATGACGACGAGCGATAATGCATCCCCCCGAACGTCGACGCCTTCCCAGAAGCTCTGGCTACCGACGAGAATCGCGTTGCCGTACGCACGGAAACGATCGAGCAGCTCGGTACGGCTGGCATCGCCCTGCACCAAAAGCGGCGACGACCAGCCGCGGCTTTCGATGACGTCGCGCAGCTTCCCGGCAATTCGATCGACAGCGCGCAGCGTCGTACATAGCACGAACACCCCGCCGCCTGCCGCCTCGATCGCCGGGAGAGCGGCTTCGAACACAGCGTCCGTAAATGCGGGGGAAGACGGCTGCGGCAGATTGCGAGGGACGTACAGCAGGCCCTGAGTGTCGTAATCGAACGGGCTCGGCAGCGTCATCGAGCGGCGCGCGTCAAGGCCCATTTGCGCGGCATAGTGCGTGAAGTCGCCCCGCACCGACAACGTCGCCGACGTGAAAATCCAAGCGCGCGGAACCCCCGCGCGCTGCTTCGCAAAAATCGGCGCCACCGATAGCGGCGTTTCATGCAGTTGCACCGAGTGGGCGAACACCTCGATCCAACGAATCCGCTCGTTGAAATCGCTTTCGGCCGACTTTCCGCTGTCGGGCGACGAGGCCTTTTTATGGGATGACGAGGCGGCCGACGCCTCGTCATCGGGTAGCGCCGTCCATCGTGCGAGCTGGTCTTGCAACTCGCGTGCGCGCCGCAAGCAAGCGCCTAACGATTCGGCCCGCTCGGCTTGCGCCGCGAGCGCCGCGGCCAACGCATCGAGCGCTCCTTCGAGCGCATCCAGCGCGCCATAGAGCGCGTGATCGTCGCCGAGCTGCGCCGCCGACACACGCAGCGTATCGTCCTTGAACGCCAGCCGGACGTCGCGCGCCGCACGCTCGAGCCCCGCGCCAAGCTTCACCCATTCCACGGCGTCGCGCGCGTGCGCCAGGCCTTCGGCAACCGTATCGCGCGCTAACTCCAAGAGCTGCGCCGTCGAGAGCGTCTCGCCGAAGAACAACGTGGCCGTTTCCGGCAACTGATGCGCCTCGTCGAAGACGATCGTGTTGGCCGTCGGCAACAGCTCCGCCATCCCCGTGTCGCGCAGCATGATGTCCGCGAAAAACAGATGGTGATTGACGACGACGATGTCCGCTTGCTGCGCCTCGCGGCGCGCCTGCATCACGAAGCATTCTTTGTAGTGAGGACACTCTTGACCGAGGCAGTTCTCGCGCGTCGAGGTGACCATCGACCAAACCGCGGCATTTTCCGGGACGCTCGCGAGTTCAGCTTTATCACCCGTGCGCGTGATCTTGGCGAAACGCACGATGTCTTGCAGATACGCGGTGTCCTGCCTCGACGGCAATCGGCCGTTATCGGCCGTGCGCTGCAGATAGTAATGACACAGGTAGTTCGACCGACCCTTGAGCATCGCCACCGACACCGGCACCGCCAGCGCGTCGCGCACGGTCGGGATGTCGCGCTGGAACAACTGATCCTGCAGATGCTTGGTGCCCGTCGAGACGATCACCTTGCCGCCCCACAGCATGGCGGGCACGAGATAGGCGAACGTCTTGCCCGTACCGGTACCGGCTTCGACAATCAGCGTGTTCTCTCCCGCGGCGTCTTCTGCCGCTTGGGATTGCGCCGCGGCGCCGCGCGCGTCCGATCCAGCGCTCGCCTCGCCGTCCGCCCTCAAACGCCGCGCGGGACGGCGCTGGGCCTCGAACATCGCGGGTTCGGGCATCGCGCGCCCGGACGCCTCCATCGCCGCCGCCACGGCAGACGCCATCTCGATTTGCGAGGCGCGCGGCCGATAGCCGTCGATGGTGCGCGCGAGCAAGCCGTCGCCCGCGAAGATGGCGTCGAGTTCGGCGCGCCGGCGCGGTGCGAGCGCGGCCGCCAGCGCGTGCGGCGTACGCACGGGCTGTGACGCAGGCGCCGGCTGAGCGGCCCGATCGTCGGCCCTCTCGGGCGAGATCGGCGCGGCTACGTTGAGCGCGCTAGAAGAAGCATCGAGCGGTGAATTCAAGGCAAGCGTTTCCCTACAATGACCGGCGCTTAAGCGCGGCTAGGACGCCTGCCCGCTCGCCGCTTACGCGTGCTTGTCCGGTTCGAGCTGCAATTGCAGCAACAAAATATCGTCTTTGACCTTGAGCTTGCGCTTTTTCAGGCGCCGCAGCTCGAGATCGGTAATGTCCGACGAGACCGCCAATTTGTCGATCATGCGATCGAGTTCGCTATGCTCCGACTCCAGTTGCAAAATGCGGTCGCGGAGCATCTCCGGTTGGATCGCCTGATGGCCATGCATGGTCGCCTCCTCGGTTCGTTAGGCAGGAAGCCGCCCGTGCGGCTGCCATGCCTGAGGTTGCCGTCCAGCAAAAACGCCCTGCCTCAGTCGCTTTGCTGCTCCTGCTGCAAGCGCTTCTGCTGTTCCTGCTGCTGCATCTGTTCCTGCTGCTTTTCCTGTGCCTTTTGCGCCGCCTGTTTCTGACGGGCTTCGACATCAGCCTGGTGCTGCTTGGCATCGGCCTGCTTTTGAGCAAAACGCTCTGCGCGCTCGGCCCGCTCCTTCGCATCCTGCGCCGCGCTCTGCCGGGCTTGGTCCAGCTTGCGTTGGTAGTCCGCTTGCTTGCGATCGTACGCCGCTTGATCGGCCGCACGCTGCGGGGCCTCGCCATTGCGCCGCGCCTGATCGAGTTCGTGTTGACGCTGCTTGTCCTCGTAGGCTTGCTGGTTGCGCGCATCGGCCGCCGCGCGTTGCGGCGCGTCGGCGGCGTCGCGTTCGCGCCGCAACGCTTCCTGCTCGTCGCGCTGTTGGGCGCGCACGGTACGGCGTTCGTCGTCGAGCGCCAATTGCTCCGCGTGAATCTTCCCCTGAGCGGCGCGCAGCTTATCGCGTGCGCGGCCGAGGCATGCGTTGACGAAAAATTTGCTGTAGCAATCGTGGGCGGCGACGCCGTGCGCGTATTCGGCTTGCGCCGTACGATCGTCCAGCGCCTGCTGGCGTGCGTTGAAATCGGGCGACGCGGAAGCGGCGCTACCGCTCGCGGGCGCGACGACACCCGCTTCCGTCTCGGGCATGACTTGTGCGAAAGCGGCGGGCGCGCCAAACGGCGCGGCAAACGCCGCGCCAGCCAAGAAAGCGGCTCGCAAGGCAGTTGAAAAACGGGAGGTCGGCAACGTCGTAGGCGGGGATCGGAACATGGCTGAAATTCTAACACCCGCGCTCGACCGCCCGAGCATTTGTGGCAAAATGCGCCGCTTCAGTCACCCGGCCTCGGGCCATGGGCCCGGCTTCGCCAGGCACGCGGCGCGGGGCACAGCAGCCATACGCTTCTTCTATGACGGATTCCGTAGCTCTCAAGATCGTACAGCGCATCGCCGCCGAACTTAACGTGCAGCCGCGCCAAGTCGCCGCCGCCGTCCAACTGCTCGACGAAGGCGCAACCGTCCCGTTTATCGCGCGTTACCGCAAAGAGGTCACCGACAACCTCGACGACACGCAGTTGCGCCATCTCGAGGAACGCCTGCTGTACTTGCGCGAAATGGAAGATCGGCGCGCGACCATCCTCGCCAGCATCGAGGAACAGGGCAAACTGACCGACGAGTTGCGCATCGCGATCGATGCCGCGGACAGCAAGCAAGTGCTCGAAGATCTTTATCTGCCTTACAAGCCGAAGCGCCGCACGCGCGCGCAAATCGCCCGGGAAGCTGGGCTCGAACCGCTCGCGCAAGCGCTGCTGGCCGATCCGCGCCTCGATCCGCAAACGGAGGCCGCAGCCTACGTCAACACCGAGAAAGGCGTCGCCGATGTCAAGGCCGCGCTCGACGGCGCGCGCGACATCCTGTCGGAGCAATTCGGTGAAACGGCGGAGCTGCTCGGCAAGCTGCGTGATTATTTGACTGAGCGCGGCGTCGTCTCGTCGTCCGTCGTCGAAGGCAAGGAGAACGAAGAAGGCGAGAAATTCCGCGATTACTACGACTACGCCGAGACGTTGAAAACGGTGCCCTCGCACCGCGCGCTCGCGCTCTTTCGCGGACGCAACGCCGGCGTGCTGATGGTCAAGCTGGGGCTTGGCGAGGAACTCGACGCACAAGTCCCGCACCCCTGCGAACTCATGATCGCGCGCCACGCGGGTATCTCGAATCAAAACCGGCCGGCAGACAAATGGCTCTCCGATGTCTGCCGCTGGTGCTGGCGCGTCAAGGTCCAGCCGCATCTCGAAAACGAATTGCTGACGCAATTGCGCGAAACGGCCGAACATGAAGCGATTCGCGTGTTTGCGCGCAACCTGAAGGACTTGCTGCTCGCCGCGCCGGCCGGTCCGAAAGCCGTTATCGGGCTTGATCCGGGCTTGCGCACGGGCGTGAAGGTGGCCGTGGTCGATCGAACCGGCAAGCTGCTCGCCACCGATACCATCTACCCGCACGAGCCGCGACGCGACTGGGACGGCTCGCTCGCCAAGCTGGCGCGCCTGGCCGCGCAAACCCAGGCGGAGCTGATCAGCATCGGCAACGGCACGGCATCGCGCGAAACCGACAAGCTCGCGAGCGAGCTCATTGCCCGCCACCCCGAGCTCAAGCTGCAAAAGATCGTCGTGTCGGAAGCCGGTGCCTCGGTCTATTCGGCGTCCGAACTCGCCGCCAAGGAATTTCCCGACCTCGACGTCTCCTTGCGGGGCGCCGTATCGATTGCGCGCCGTCTGCAAGATCCGCTGGCCGAACTCGTCAAGATCGAGCCCAAGGCCATCGGCGTCGGCCAGTATCAGCACGACGTCAACCAGCGCGAACTGGCTCGCTCGCTCGACGCCGTAGTAGAGGATTGCGTGAATGCCGTGGGCGTGGACGCCAATACGGCGTCGGTCGCCCTACTCGCCCGCGTATCGGGCCTGAACAGCACGCTGGCGCGCAATATCGTCGAATACCGCGACGCAAACGGGCCGTTCCCCTCGCGCGATCATCTGCGCAAGGTGCCTCGCTTGGGCGATAAAACCTTCGAACAAGCGGCCGGCTTCTTGCGGATCAACGGCGGCGACAATCCGCTCGACCGCTCCTCCGTCCACCCGGAAGCGTATCCGGTCGTCGAGCGGATTCTCGCCAAGATCCGCAAGCACATCGGCGAGGTGCTCGGCAATCGTCAGGCGCTGTCGGGCCTCTCCCCGGCCGAGTTTGTCGACGAACGCTTCGGCCTGCCGACGGTGCGCGACATTCTCGCCGAACTCGAAAAGCCGGGCCGCGATCCGCGCCCCGAGTTCAAGACCGCAACGTTCCGCGAAGGCGTCGAAAAGGTGTCGGATTTGGTCCCGGGGATGGTGCTCGAAGGCGTCGTCACGAACGTCGCGGCCTTTGGCGCCTTTGTCGATATCGGCGTTCATCAGGACGGATTGGTCCACGTTTCGGCCATGTCGACCAAGTTCATCAAGGATCCACACGAAGTCGTCAAGGCGGGCCAAGTTGTGCAAGTCAAGGTGCTCGACGTCGACGTCAAGCGCCAGCGGATCGCGCTGACGATGCGCCTTGCCGACGACGCCGCGCCCGCTGCTCGTCCGGGTGCGCGCGACGAGCGCGGCGCAGGCCGTGCCAGCGGCGCCCCGCGCGCGCCGCAACGCGCTCGCGAGCAAGGGCCGGCGGGCGCGATGGCGGCGGCCTTCGCCAAGCTCAAGCAGCGCTAGGCCCAGATACGCCGCTTGGGCGACGCTTGAGTGGCGATTGAGCGGCGGTTGAGGGACAAGCGTCGGTTGCACGGCTCATCGGCTGCATTAGGCGTCGCCGTTTGTTCGCCGCGGCTAGCCGTCCGCATTAGGGGCGCCGTTTGTTCGCCGCGTCCAGCCTTCAGCGTCAGCAGCCACAAAAAAGCCAGCGTCCGTGTGACTGTACACACCGGACGCTGGCTTTTATCCGTTCGACTGATCGGGCAGCCGCACACCGGCGGCTGCACTGCGCTCAAATTTCGATCTTGGTCCCGAGCTCGACCACGCGATTAGCGGGGATGCGGAAGAAATCTGTCGGCTTCGCCGCGTTCTGATGCATCCAGGCGAATACCCGCTCGCGCAAGATCGACATGCCCGGCAACTGCGTCGGCACCACCGTCTCTCTCGCCAGGAAGAACGAGGTGTCCATCAGCTCGAATTGCATCCCGTAGACCCGCTCGAGCTCGAACAGCACGGCCTTCACATCAGGCGTTTCGTTGAAGCCATAGGCAGCCCTAACGAGATACAAACCGCCCCCCACCTCCTTCAACGTGATGCGCTCGTCGTCTTTGACGTAGGGGATATCGCGCGTGACAAACGTCAAAAAGAGGGTCCGCTCGTGCAGCACTTTGTTGTGCTTGAGGTTATGCAGCAAACTGACGGGCACGAGCGCATCGCTACCGGTGAGGTAAATGGCGGTGCCCGAAACGCGATGCGGCGGGTGAGCGAGCAGCCCCTGCACGAACGGGGCGAGCGGGATACCGTCGGCCGCCGTTCGCTCTTTGACTAGCATTCGGCCCTTGTACCAAGTCATCAGCAGGAAAAATAGCAATGCGCCGATACCGAGCGGCAACCAACCGCCTTCGGCAACCTTCAGCAAGTTCGCGCCGAAGAACGCGAGATCGACCGCCATGAAGGTCGCGATGATCACCGCGACAAGCGCTTTGTTCCAGTTCCAAACCTCGACCATGACGACGCAGGCCAGGACGGTGGTAATGACCATCGTCGTCGTCACCGCAATCCCGTATGCGGCCGCCAGGTTATCCGAGCTTTTGAAGCCGACGACGACACACAAGATGATGAACAGCAACAGCCAGTTCACCACCGGTACGTAGATCTGCCCGATCGCGAGCTCCGATGTATGGAGCACTTTCATACGCGGCACGTAGCCGAGTTGGATGGCTTGGCTCGTCAGCGAATAAGCGCCGGAGATCACGGCTTGCGAAGCGATGACGGTCGCGACCGTCGATAGCACCACCAACGGCAGCAGCGCCCAGTCCGGCGCCATCAAGAAGAACGGGTTCTCGATCGCCTTCGGGTTTTGCATCAGCAGCGCGCCCTGTCCGAAGTAGTTCAGCACCAGCGCCGGCATGACGAGCAGATACCACGCGAGCCGAATCGGACGCACACCGAAATGGCCCATGTCGGCATACAAGGCTTCCGCCCCCGTCAGCACGAGGAACACCGAACCCAGTACGACGTACGCCTGCAGCATATGCGCATGCATAAAGGAAAAGGCGTAGTACGGATTCAGCGCCGCGATGATCTGCGGTGCGCGGGCAATGTGATGCACGCCGAGCAACGCGAGCGTCGCGAACCAAACGAGCATGATTGGCCCGAACAACTTGCCGACAAGCGACGTGCCGTGCCGCTGGATCCAGAATAGCGCGACGAGGATCACCATCGTAATCGGCAAGACGAGATGCGACAGATGCGGCGTCGCAATCTCGAGCCCCTCGACGGCCGAAATCACCGAGATGGCCGGCGTGATGACGGCATCGCCATAGAACATGCAGGCGCCGAAGATGCCGAGCATCATCAACACGCCAGTGACCCGCGATTTGCCCGAAAACGGCCGCAACGACAGCGCCATCAGCGCGAGTACACCGCCCTCGCCGTTGTTGTCGGCACGCATCACGAACAGCACGTACTTGATCGACACGACCACGACGATCGCCCAGAACAAGAGCGAAATCACGCCGAGAATCGAGTGATCGGTGAGCGCAATGCCATGGGCGGGGCTGAACGCTTCCTTGAGCGCGTAGAGCGGGCTCGTGCCGATGTCGCCGAAAACGACGCCGATCGCCGCCAGGGCGAGCGTGGGCAAGGAGTGCTGGCGAAGGTTATCGTGATTGTTGTCTTTCATAAAAAAGCGATTCGTACCGGATCAGCCGGCACCGAGCGCTATTCTAGCGGCGCATCGATGACGAAGACACACAAAAAGAGCGGAGTCAGTCGACTCCGCTCCATCGTCGATACGCGCGCCTGGGCGTACTCAAATTAAACGCAACTTGCGTGCCGCAATCAATCTTGAGACAGGCCGCGCTTGATCCACGCGCCCAAATTGTGCGGACGGACGGTATCCCACTCTTCAAACGGCTGATGAATCCACGGGTTCGTGGGCAAGGATTGGACGAAATAGTCCGGCTTGACCTTCGAGCAGCCCTTGTACCAGAGCACCGCGGAGCGTACGGCCGTCACAGCCGGGTAGCGCTCCTTCAAATGCTGCTGGACACGGGCCAGCGTGACGCCGGAATCGACGAGATCGTCGACGAGCAGAACGTTGCCCGACAGATCGCCGCGCGTCATCGTGATGTATTGCGCGATGTCGAGCTCGCCCTGCTGCGTCCCGGCCGCTTCACGGTACGAACTGGTTGCGAGAATGGCGAGCGGCAAATCGTAGATGCGCGAAAGCTGATCGCCCACACGCAAACCGCCACGCGCCAAGCAAAGGATCTTGTCGAACTTCCAACCCGATTCATGCACGGCGAGCGCGAGCAACTCGATGAGCCGATGGTATTCGTCCCAGCTCACCCAAAGGTTCTTGTCGTCGTTGCGCGGATCGGTCATGGCGATCATCGTCATGTTCTGCGTCATCGCTTAAACCTTGAACGGATGGCGCAGCAGGATCGTTTCGTCGCGATCGGGGCCCGTCGACACCATATCGATCGGCACACCCGCCACTTCCTGCACACGCGAGAGATAAGCCCGAGCGTTCGCCGGCAATTGGTCCCACTGCGTGATGCCGATCGTGCTTTCCTTCCAGCCGCCGAACGTCTCGTAGACAGGCACGCAACGCGCCACCTCGGCCGCGCCGCGCGGAAGCAAATCGACGCTCTTGCCGTCGATCTTGTAGCCGACGCACAGGTTGACTTCGTCAAGACCATCGAGCACGTCGAGCTTAGTGATACACAAGCCCGATACGCCGTTGATTTGGATCGAACGGCGCAGCGCCGCGGCGTCGAGCCAACCCGTGCGGCGCGGCCGGCCCGTAACCGAACCGAATTCCTTGCCGACGTTGGCGAGGGTCAACCCCACCGCTTCTTGGCGCTGAGGGTTATCCGCGTCGTACAGTTCGCTCGGGAACGGGCCGGAGCCGACGCGCGTGCAATACGCCTTCGTGATGCCAAGAATGTAGTGCAGCTTTTGCGGGCCGACGCCCGCGCCCGCCGCGGCGGCGCCTGCGACACAGTTGCTCGACGTGACGAACGGGTAGGTGCCGTGATCGATGTCGAGCAAGGTGCCCTGCGCGCCTTCGAACAGCAGATTGCGGCCTGCTTCGTTTTCGTCGTACAGACGGCGCGAAACGTCGGTCACCATCGGCGCCAGGCGCTCCGCGTACCCTAGCATCGTATCGAGCGTTTGCTGGAAATCGACAGCTGCCGCGCCCAGGTATTGGGTCAGCACGAAATTGTGGAAATCGAGGCTCTCGCGCAGGCGTTCGGCGAACGCAGCGGGCGCGAACAAGTCTTGCACGCGCAGCGCGCGGCGGCCAACCTTGTCCTCGTACGCGGGGCCAATGCCACGGCCCGTCGTGCCGATTTTGCTCGCGCCGCGACGCGCTTCGCGCGCCTGATCGATAGCGACGTGGTACGGCAGGATCAGCGTGGTGGCTTCGGAGATGAACAGGCGCTTGCGCACGTCGAGGCCAGCGGCTTCGAGCTCTTCGATTTCCTTGAACAGCGCTTCGGGCGAGAGGACGACGCCGTTGCCGATATAGCAGGCGACGCCGGCGCGCATGATGCCCGACGGAATGAGGCGCAAGATGGTTTTCTTGCCACCGATGATGAGCGTGTGACCGGCGTTATGGCCGCCCTGGAAACGTACGACGCCTTGCGCGTGGTCCGTCAGCCAGTCGACGATCTTGCCCTTGCCTTCATCACCCCATTGGGTCCCGACAACGACGACATTGCGCCCCGGGGCCGCATTCACTGCACTGGCAGACATGTTGTTTCGTTAGCTGGTTAAAAACGTATTCTACCCATGTTCGCGGAAGCTTCCGAATTTTTCCGTTTCGCTTCAACGGCATGGACCGATCGCGTGCGGTTTTCACCGCATGCTTGGCCGCTTCAATCAGGCGTTCCGATTCGACGGGCGCGCCTCGACTACCCAAGCGCCGTCGCGCTCAACAAGGACGCGATCGCAAGCGAACTCGTCGAGCGCGTGATCGTGCCCCGGCAAAGCCTGAATGACGACTTCGCCGGCATCGCGCAGCGCGGCGACGCGTTCACGCAACACCTCGTCATGCTTCCAGGGGGCCAAGATCGCACTGCTGCGCGCTTCGATCGGCGAAATCCGGGCGACCTCCCGCAAATCGAGCGAAAAACCGGTGGCGGGACGCGCCCGGCCGTACGCCTGGCCGACATGATCGTAGCGGCCGCCTCGGGCCAGCGCGTTCGGCACGCCGTCGACGTACGCCGAGAACATGACGCCACTGTGATAAGCATAGCCGCGCAAATCCGCCAGATCGATCGCCGCTTGCGCGCCTTCCACGTGCGCCGCAAGAAACGCGAGATCGTCGAGCGCACGCGTAATCGCCGGCCACTGCGGCAACCGCTGCCGTGCGAGTTCGAGCACCGTCGCATCGCCGTACAGCGAGGGCAGCGCGCGCAACGCGTCGCGCACGGTCGGCTCCAAATCGTGCGTGATCTCGGCGATGCGGGGCACGTCTTTGCCGGCCAGCGCTTCATAAAGCGTTTCGCCGCGCGCGGCCGCCTGTGGGTCGCGTTCGAACAGCGCAAGCAGCACGCCCGCATGGCAAAGATCGAGGCGCACATGCCCGATGCCGGCCAGGCGCAAGACGTCGAGCATCAGTTGCTGAACCTCCAGATCGGCTTCCAGGCCTGCGTGGCCGTAGATTTCGGCGCCGATTTGGATCTGTTCGCGCGTGGCGTGCAAGCCGCGTGGCCTCGTATGCAATACGCTGCCGGCATAGCAAAGCCGCGTCACGCCTTGCCGATTCAGCAGATGGGCGTCGATCCGCGCGACCTGCGGCGTCGTATCGGCGCGCAACCCTAGCGTACGCCCCGAGAGTTGATCGACCAGCTTGAATGTGCGCAGATTCAGATCCGCTCCGCCGCCCGTCAGCAGTGACTCGAGATACTCGAGCAGCGGCGGCATGACCATCTCATATCCGTACGTGCGAAAACGATCGAGCAGCGCGCGCCGCAGCTCTTCGATCTTGCGCGCCTCGGAGGGCAGCACGTCGGCGATGTTTTCGGGAAGCAGCCAGGTCGACATCAGTGGGATCCTACGACGTTAAGGGGGCGCGCGATGCGCAGCCGGAAGCCAGAACAGCCCGGCGCGAAGCGGCAACGTTTACCGTTCGCGCAACGGTCGTAACCGTTTCATTCAAGTAGCCGCAACGAGCAGCAGCAAGCCCAGCGTCATCACGACCAGGCCGCCGATGCGAATATGATGCGCCGGCCGTTCCGCTATTCTACGAAAGGTCTCGCGCCACGCCGTTGGGAAAACGAACGGGAACATGCCCTCGATAATGAGCATCAATGCGATCGCGAGCAGTAACGAACCGGCCATGTCCATGGAATGCCGGCGCCGCCTATCACAAGGCGGCGCCCCTGAATCAGTGTTTGCGTGAAGCCGAGGCGGCCGGGTTGGTTGGTGCAGCGCTGCCATCGGGGCCGCGCATGAAACGGAAGAACTCGCTATCGGGATCGACGACGATGACATCGCCGGGCTTGAACACGCTGCGATAGGCCTGCAAGCTCTGATAAAACTGATAGAAGCCGGGATCGCGCCCGAACGCGTCGGCCGCGATGCTAGCGGCCTTAGCGTCGCCCTCGCCCTTGATCGCCTGCGCGGAAGCATAGGCGTCGGCCAGCACCGCTTGACGCTGGCGTTCGGCGTCGGCTTTGATCTCGGCCACCTCCGCTGCTGTCTGCGCGCGCACGTCATTGGCCACCTGCTCGCGCGCGGCCGCCATACGCTTATACACGGCCTCCGCACTCGCTTGCGGGTAATCCACTCGCGCGAACTGCACATCGACGATCTCGATGCCGAGCGCCCCAGCGGTGGCGGCCATCGCCGCTCGCGCTTCCTGAGCGACCGGCCCCTCTTGCGCGATCGCGTCGCTAAGCGTTCGCTTGCCGAGCGCTTCGCCGAGCGCGGTTCGCAGCTGCGCCGCTAAGCGTTCGGTCGCGCTCTGCTGATCGCCGTCCGTTTCATTAAAGAGCTTGAGCGGATCGACAACGCGGTATTTAAGCACTGGGGTGACGAGTAGCTCGCTTTTGTCCGACGTGACATAGCGATCGGCGTCGGGCGGCACGAGCGTGCGCAGGCGCGTGTCGACCTCCATCGCCGTTTGCAGCGGCGCGGGCAGCTTCAGGTGAAGACCGGGACCAACCACCACGGGATTCTCGCCGCCGCGCGAGTAAACGACGGCGACGTGCCGCTGATCGACGACGAGTAAGGTCGACGCACCCGCTAACAAAACGGCCACAACGACGACGGCGAGCGCAATGATGCGATTCATATCAAGCGCTCCTATTGCTGCAGATCGTCTTCGCGCGAGCGGCTGCGCAACGAATCGCGCGACCGCAACGCATCGCTCGCCGCGGCCGCCTGGCTGGCGGGGCTCGGCGCAGCAGCCGGCGGCTGCGCCGTGGCCGATGCCGTTGCCGCCGAGGACGCGGCGTTTGCCGCAGCCGCCGAACCCGACGCCGGCGCGGCCGCACGTCGATTAGCATCCAGCAACTTATCGAGCGATAGATTCACCACGTTGCTACCGCCCTTGCCGCCGACGAAAACCTTCGTCGTATTCGCGTATATCTCGCGCATGGTTTCCAGGTACATCCGCTCGCGCACGACAGCCGGCGCTTTGGCATATTGGGCATAAACCTCTTTGAAGCGCTCGGCGTCGCCCTGCGCTTCGGACTGGACGCGCTCGGCGTACGCCTTGGCGTCGTCGATCGTGCGCTGCGCCTGCTCCTTGGCGCCGGGCAAGATTTGGCCGGCGTAGGCCTGCGCTTCGCTCTTGGCGCGGGCGCGTTCCTGTTGCGCACGTGCGGCGTCCGCGGACGCGCTTTGCACGGCCGCCGGCGGATCGATCGATTGAACGGTAACGCTGGTGACCGTGAGGCCCGCGCGATATCGATCGAGCGCACTTTGGATCGCTTGTGCGAGCGGCTCCCGCAGTGCATCTCGGTTGTCACCGAGCAGGCTATCGGTCGTGCGCGAACCTACGATTTGGCGCACGGCCGCCTGCGCAACCTGCGTGACCGTCAGATCGGGATCGGCGGTGCGGAAGAGGTAATCGACGACCGATTTCACTTGATATTGCACGGCAATGCGCACATCGACGATATCGCCGTCGCGCGTGATGACCGCTGCATCTTTCATGCTTGCGTCGCTCATCGCATTGCCACGCCCGATTTCCACCGAGCGGATTTGCCCGACGTTGACGATCTCATGCGTCTGGAACGGGTACGGCAAGCGCAAATGCACGCCTGGCTCCACCGTCTCCTTGTACTTGCCGAATTCGAGGATGACGCCGGTTTGCCCTTCCTGCACGACGAATACGCCGCTACCGATGTAGATCGCCACGAGTACGCCGATGACGATGCCGACGCCGATACGCGCGGCTCGACCGTTATCGGGACGACGATCGCCCGGCCCGCTCCCTTGCCCCTTGCCGCCGAAAAAGCGCGACAAGCGACGATTGAAATCGCGCCACAATTCGTCGAGATCGGGCGGCCCGTCTCCGTCGCCACCGGGCCCGCGCTTGGGCTCGTTCGGCCGTTGCCGGTTTCCGTTGTCGTCGCTGCGCCCCCAGCGAGGATCGCTGATCGAGAGAATGGCGCGCGCACGCAGCCAGAAACTCCGCTCGTTGTATTCGTTCACCTGTGTTCGTTCGCTCGAGTTGGGAGAGCCGATCAATGCAAATCGGAACGCCATGTCCGCGCGCCCGACGCCGACGCGTCGAAGTCTTCGCGCTCATGCCCCGGCGGTGTTTCCTCCGGCTGCGCTCGCCCGCTATCTGGGAGATGTTCTGAGGTGGCGATTTCGGCAATGGCTGCGCGCAGCGTATCCAATCCCTGCCCCGTGCGCGCGCTCAAAAAGACGCGCGAAATATTACCATACTCGTCCCGCTCGACCGCCTCGCCACGCTCTGCCAGTTCGGGCACGGCATCGATTTTGTTGAAGACGAGAATCTGCCGCACCGTGTGCGCGCCGATTTCGTTGAGCACCTCGTTGACTTGGTCGATCTGATCGAGCCGCACGGCGCTCGATGCATCGACGACGTGGAGCAGTAAATCGGCGTGGATCGTCTCTTCGAGCGTCGCGCGAAACGCGGCGACAAGCTGGTGTGGCAGCTCTCGAATGAAGCCGACCGTATCGGAGATGATGACCTGCCCCGCCTCGTCGCCCAGATAAAGCCGGCGCGAAGTGGTGTCCAGCGTGGCGAACAGCTGATCGGCCGCATAGGCTTGCGCCTTCGTCAACGCATTGAACAGCGTCGACTTACCGGCGTTCGTATAGCCGACAAGCGACACCGACATCGCCCGATTGCGCGCGCGCTGCCGACGCTGCGTGCCATGCTGGCGGCGCAGCTTGTCGAGCCGAATCTTGAGCATTTTGATGCGCTCGCCGATCAGGCGGCGATCGGTTTCGAGCTGCGTTTCGCCGGGGCCGCGCAAGCCGATACCGCCTTTTTGACGCTCCAAGTGGGTCCAGGCGCGTACGAGCCTAGTCGCCATGTACTGCAACTGTGCGAGTTCAACCTGCAGCTTGCCTTCGTGGCTGCGCGCGCGTTGCGCGAAGATATCGAGAATCAGGCTGGTGCGATCGACGACGCGCCGGTTAAGCGCACGCTCCAGATTGCGCTGCTGCGCCGGCGCCAGGGCGTGATTGAAGATCACGATTTCAACTTCATTGGCCTCGCAGGCGAGGCGCAATTCCTCCGCCTTGCCGCTACCGACGAACAATGCCGCGTCCGGGCTGGAACGGCGCCCCGTGAGCGTGACGGCGGGGTGTGCGCCCGCGCTTTGCGCGAGCAGGCTGAGTTCTTCGAGACTGGCTTCGAAGTCGATCTTGCCGAAATCGATGCCGACGAGCGCTGCGTTGATCAAATTGATGAGCGTCAAATGAGAAGCGGCCGGCACGGTGCGCCGATGCGTCGGCGCCGTGCCGGCCGCTAAAGATGAAATTAGGCCGTTTCCGAATCGGGGTGGAAATTCACCGGACGCGCCGGCACCACCGTGGAAATGGCGTGCTTGTAAACCATCTGGGTCACGGTATTTCGGAGCAACACGACGTACTGGTCGAACGATTCGATGTTCCCTTGCAGCTTGATGCCGTTAACCAAGTAGATGGAAACCGGCACGTGCTCTTTGCGCAGTGCGTTCAGAAACGGGTCTTGTAACAGTTGCCCTTTGTTGCTCATAGCAAACTCCGTCGTTTTTTTGCAGGTTGGATCCAGATTGGGGCGAAGAAAAAGAAATCCGCCGCCAATCGCTACACTATAGCCGATTTTCGTTGTCGAACGGGCCGCCAGGCCGTCCGGCCAAGGCGCGCCGGAGGCTGAAATCAGTCCTTGTCCTTGTACGGGTTCGTCGACGAACGGAACTCTATGCGCAATGGAGTTCCGGTCAGCGAGAAAGTTTCTCTGAAGCGGTTTTCGAGATAGCGCTTGTAGGTTTCGGTCACGGCGTCGAGCGCGTTGCCGTGAACGACGATGATCGGCGGATTTTGACCGCCTTGGTGGGCGTAGCGCAGCTTCGGACGCACCGGCCCGCGCCGACGCGGCTGCTGGAATTCGACGGCCTCGATCAACGCGCGCGTGAGCTTCGGCGTCGGCAACTTGGCCATCGCGGCGGCATAGGCGTCGTCGACCGATCGCATCAGCGGGCCAATGCCGGTCTTTTCGGTGGCGGAAACGAAGTGAAACTTCGCGAAATCGAGGAATTTGAGCTTGCGCATCAGATCCGCTTTCGTGCGGTCGCGCACGTGCGCATCGAGCCCGTCCCACTTGTTGACGCCGACGACCAACGCGCGCCCTTGCTCGACGACGAACCCGGCGATATGGGCGTCCTGATCGGAAATATCCTGGCGCGCATCGAGCAACAAAATGACGACGTTCGCATCGGCGATCGATTGCAGCGTCTTGACCACCGAAAACTTCTCGATGGCCTCGAACACCTTGCCACGGCGGCGCAAGCCGGCCGTGTCGATCAGCGTGTACTTTCTGCCCTGACGCTCGAAATCGACATAGATCGAATCGCGCGTGGTGCCGGGCATATCGAAGGCGATGACGCGATCCTCGCCGATGAGCGTGTTCACAAGCGTCGATTTGCCGACGTTCGGACGCCCGACGATCGCGATCTTGACCCCGCGCGCCGCCTTCGCCTCTTCTTCCTCTTCGGGGTGGCCGGCGTAGGCGATGTCGAGCGCATCGTTGATCATTTCGGTCACGCCGTCGCCGTGCGCCGCCGAGATGGCGCGCGGATCGCCAAGGCCTAGCTCGTAGAAATCCGCGGCCACAGCCGTGTACTTCATGCCCTCAGCCTTGTTGACGACGAGGAAGAGCGGGCGGCCCGTCTTTCGCAAATAGTCGGCGATCGCTTTGTCCTGAGGCGCGAGCCCGTTGCGCCCATCGACGATGAAGACGACGACGTCCGACTCCTCGACCGCCTGCCGCGTTTGCCGCGCCATTTCGTGCAGAATGCCGTCCTTCGCGACGGGTTCGAAACCACCGGTATCGACGACGAGGTAGGCGCGGTCGCCCACGCGGCCCTCGCCGTAGTGGCGATCGCGCGTCAGCCCGGGCAAATCGGCAACCAGCGCGTCACGCGAGCGCGTGAGCCGGTTGAATAAAGTGGATTTCCCCACATTGGGGCGCCCAACGAGGGCAATTACGGGTTTCATCTGACGTTGTCTAAATGGAGGCCACACCGGCCCGTCATGGCGACGAGCTGCGGCATCATCGGTGTTTCAATGCGCCGCACGCGGCGCGAGCAGGCACGCCGGCCATCCGACGGCCATGATCTGCCTGCTGCGCGAATCGCGCCGCACGGATCTTACGGCAGCGACGCTGCTCGAAAATATCACGATACAACGGCGCGGGAGGCGCCGGGTACCCTATCAATCGGCCGGCCACGCATCGTGCGCGCCGGCGTAAAAAAAGGCTGAGGCCGGCTAAGCCGGCCTGCAGTTGCAACACTAAGAAACGCCGCGCTTAGTGCGAGACGAATCCGTATAGGTCGCCGTCGTGGGTTTGCACGATCAGCGTGTTGTCCACCGCGACGGGGGCCGCCGTAATCTGGCTGCCGTCCGTCTTGACGCGTGCCAGGAACGAACCGTCGTCGCGCGATAGGAAGTGGACATAGCCTTGATAATCGCCAACGACGACATCGGGCCCAAGGAGATACGGCGCGCTCAAGTCTCGATTTTTGAGCTTGTCGTTCTTCCAGAGCGGATTGCCCGTCGTGACGTCAAACGCCTGCAGCACCGACCAATCGTCAGGCGCCACCACCGCCTTGCTATCCTCGGCAAGGCCGCTGATGCCCGAAAATGGCTTTTCCCAGACCGGCTGGCCATTGTTCGCGTCAAAACAGCTCAGGCGGCCCTGGAACGTCACCGCGCACGCTTGGGCGCCCACCAGCGCAGGTGCGCCCGTCACGTCGTTGATCCGTTCGACTTCAGTCACGCCCTTCGGGAAGGACACGGGCGCCTGCCAATAATCATCGCCAGTCTTCAGATTGATCGCAGCCAGCGAACCGCCCGGGAAGCCCGCCAATACGGCCACTTGACCAGCGAAGGTCATACCGGCCGACACGCGCAAGTTGAGCGGCACGGCACGGTTGTGATACTGCCAGCGCAACTCGCCCGTCGATGCATTGAACGCGCTGATCTGGCCATCGATCGTGCGCACAATCACATAGCCGTTGCCGACCAAGGGCGGGGAGACGATCTCGCCCGGTACCGTCGTCTTCCAGAGCAGCTTGCCGTCGGCGTCCAGGACTTGCACGCCGCCCTTTTCCGCCCCCACCGCCGTGTACGTGCCGTCGCTACCGACCCCGGACGTCAAATCCGCGTGCAGCTTGGTACGCCAGATGTCGCGCCCGGTCTTGCCGTCGATCTTGGCCACGGCGCCGTTGGCGCCGGCCGCATACACGGCTTCGCCGACCACGACAGGCGAGAAGAAGTAACGCCCCGCCTTGCCGACGCTCGTCTTCCAGGCCTGCTCGACGTTAAAGACAGGCTTGAATTGGGTGAGCGGCACCGGATTGCGGCGTTCGTCCTTGGTGGACGAGCAAGCCGCCATCGCGAGGACGGTCATCGCGCAAGCGCCATGTACGGCGATACGTTTCAGCAAATTCATCGGTGAGCGAAGCTTCGTCAAAGGTTGTTCAGGTGGAGCCGGCTAAGAAACGGAACCGCGGCAAACCGCGCACAAATGCACACCGGCGCGGCTTAGCTGCCAAGCGCGTCGAGCTTGAATTGGATAAGCTGGCGGGCGGACGTATCGCTCTTGCCCAACGAGGACAGCGCCAACTGATACGCGCTGCGCGCGTCGGTCCGCTTTCCCGCAGCCGCTAGCAGATCGCCACGACGATCCGCCACGGCGCCTTGAAACCCCTCGGGCGGCGTACCGTCGAGCAGCGCAAGGCCCGCGTCGTACGCCTTTTCATCGAGCAAAAGCCCGGCGAGGCGCAGCTTCGCGATTTCCTTGTATTCGTCGTCCTTGGCGTGATCGACCGCCCACTGCAGTTGGGCCTTCGCACCGGCTACGTCGCCGGCTTCATAGAGCGCCTTGGCGGCTGCGAGGGCAGTCATCTGACCGTACGCGGTGCCGCCGTAGCGCGACTCCATATCTCCGGCGTCGCGCGTGACCGCCGACTTATCCTTTGACGAGACGGCCTGTTGCACTTGCTCGTAGATGACCGCAGCTTGCGCGGCCTGGCGCCGTTGCCAAAAATTCCAGCCGTTCCATGCCGCCGCGGCGACGAGCGCCACAAGCACAATCCAGGTGGTCGTATCACCCCATTGCGCCCACCAAGCCTTGAAGCTCTCAATCGATTCTTGTTCGTCGTGATAACTCATCGCTAAGCGATTCCTTCTTGTCTCGCGCCGTTGTTTTCGTGAGCGGCGGCCGCTGTGTCAATCGTCGCCGTCTTCGGCGGTTGCAACCATCGCATTGATTAGAAATTCGGTCAAGTTTTCGACCGGAACATTGGTTTGTTCGCTCTTCTCGCCACCCGCTTCCGCTTCGCGCAGAGGTTTGATGCCCACCGTGCCGTTCTTCACTTCATCCTCGCCGAGGATGACCGCGAATGCGGCGCCGCTCGCATCGGCCCGCTTCATTTGAGATTTGAAGCTGGCCGGCGCACCGTCGGCGCTGCAATGCAAGATGACGTCGAGGCCCGTATCGCGCAGACGCTCGGCAATGATGAACGCCTGCTCGCGCGCGCTCTCGCCTTGGTGAACGAGGTAGACGTCGCAGCCTTCGTCCTGCGGTACCAGCGAATCCTCCTTGAGCAATTCGAGGATGCGCTCCACGCCCATCGCCCAGCCGCATGCGGCGGTCGGCTTGCCGCCCAATTGCTCGATCAGCGGATCGTAGCGCCCGCCCGCCGCCACCGTACCTTGCGCGCCGAGCTTATCGGTCACCCACTCGAACACCGTCAAGTTGTAGTAATCGAGGCCCCGCACGAGCCGCGGATTGATCTTGAACGGAATGTTGTTCGCCTTCAGCAAGCGCTGCAGCCCCTCGAAATGCGCGCGCGAAGCATCGCCGAGAAAATCGATGAGCTTCGGTGCGTTTTGTGCGACTTCCTGGAGCGCAGGGTTCTTCGTATCGAGCACACGCAGCGGGTTCGTATAGAGCCGGCGCTTCGCGTCCTCATCCAGCAAATCGACGTGCTTTTCGAGATAAGCGACCAGTTCGACGCGGTGCGCCGCGCGCTCCTCGGCCAGACCGAGCGAATTAATCTCGAGCCGAATGCCGGTCAGGCCGAGATCGTCCCACAACCGCTGACACATCAAGATGATTTCGGCATCGGTATCGGGACCCGCGAAGCCGAGCGCCTCGACGCCGACCTGATGAAACTGGCGGTAACGGCCGCGCTGCGGACGCTCGTGACGGAACATCGGCCCGATATACCACAGCCGCTTGGGGCCGTCGTAAAGCATGTTGTGCTCGATCGCCGCCCGCACGGCCGCCGCCGTGCCCTCAGGACGCAGCGTCAACTGTTCGCCGTTCAACGAATCGACGAAGCTGTACATCTCTTTCTCGACGATATCCGTCACCTCGCCGATCCCACGCGTGAACAGCTGCGTGTGTTCGACGATCGGCGTACGAATATTTTGATAGCCATACGCGCGCAACATCGACTTGACCGTCGATTCGAAGAAGTCCCACAGCGCGGCATCCTGCGGCAGGATGTCGTTCATGCCTTTGACGCCGCTCAGCTTCTCCAGCCTTCTTTTCTGTTCTGTCATCGCTATTCGGTTGACGTTTAGTTCGCGACGCTCGCGCGGCCATACCGGCGCTCGACGTAGTCGCTCACAATTTGCTGAAAATCCTCGGCGATCCGCTCGCCGCGCAGCGTTTTCACTTTTTCGCCGTCGATGAACACCGGCGCCGCGGGATTTTCACCCGAACCCGGCAAGCTGATGCCGATGTTCGCCTGTTTCGATTCGCCCGGCCCGTTGACGATGCAACCCATGACGGCCACATGCATCTTCTCGACGCCCGGATATTGGTCGCGCCACACGGGCATCTGCGCCCGCAGATACGACTGAATTTGAGAGGCGAGCTCCTGGAAGAGCGTGCTCGTGGTGCGGCCGCAGCCGGGGCACGCGATGACCATCGGCGTGAACGAACGCAGGCCCATCGTCTGCAGGATCTCTTGACCGACGATAACTTCGCCCGTGCGCGACGCACCGGGCTCCGGCGTGAGCGAAATCCGGATCGTATCGCCGATCCCTTCCTGCAACAGCACGCCGAGCGCCGCCGTGGAGGCGACGATGCCCTTCGAGCCCATGCCGGCTTCGGTCAACCCGAGATGCAGCGCAAACGAGCACCGGCGCGCGAGCTCCCGATAGACGGCGATCAGATCCTGCACGCCGCTCACCTTGCACGACAGGATGATCTTGCTGCACGACATGCCGAGCTCGACGGCGCGCTCGGCCGAGCCGATAGCCGACTGAATCAGCGCCTCGTACATGACGCTTTGCGCTTCCCACGGTTCGCTGCGCGCGGCGTTTTCGTCCATCATGCGCGCGAGCAGATCCTGGTCGAGGCTGCCCCAGTTCACGCCGATGCGCACCGGTTTGTCGTAGCGGATCGCCGTCTCGATCATTTGCGCGAATTGCGTATCGCGTTTCGCCCCTTGGCCGACGTTGCCCGGATTGATCCGGTACTTCGACAGCGCTTCCGCGCAAGCCGGGTAATCGCGCAGCAACAAATGCCCGTTGTAGTGGAAATCGCCCACCAGCGGCACTGTCACCCCCATGCGGTCGAGCTGCTCGCGGATCGCCGGCACCGCTTGCGCCGCCTCGGGCGTGTTGACGGTGATGCGCACCAGCTCCGAACCTGCCTGCGCGAGTTCTTTCACTTGGATGGCCGTGCCGATCGCATCGGCCGTATCCGTGTTCGTCATCGATTGAACGCGCACGGGCGCGTCGCCGCCGATGGTCACAAGCTGGCCGCCCCAGCGAACATCGACCGCATGCGATGTGCGGCGCTTTTCGGGGCCGCCGAAAATCGGCACGGAAGAACAAATCTGACTACTGGTGTCGGTAGGCATCGAAAGACCCATGAGTCCTGGTTACGCTGCGCGCGCAGCCCGCGTCAACGGCTGCGCACCCGAATGAAAACGCCCGCGACGGCTGGCCGCGCCGGCGTTGGACGATTGTTACGGTAACGTGAAACGCGCCACGTTCCCCTTGTTCGGCCCGAACTTCGCCGCATCGACTGCTTGCCCGTCGAGCGTCATGGATTCGAGGCCGGCGCGGTTGCCCGCTGTGATCTTGAACGGCGGCGCACCCGAAAATTCCTTGGTGTCTCCCGCATGAACGAGCCCGGAGAACACTTCCTTCCCGTTTTTGTCGCGCACGCTAAACCAGCTATCTTGCGTGACCTTCACCGCGATCGTCGAGGCGCCCGACGCCGGCGCCGCTGCCGCCGCCTGAGACGCCGGCTCAGCGGTGACGGCAGGCTGCGCCGATTGCGATTGCGATTGCGCGAGCGTTGCCGGCGATGAGGATGCCGGCGCCGACGCAGCACCTACCGGCGGCGCCGCCTGCACGATCGCCGGTTGCGAGGCAGCAGGCGGGGCCTCTGTCGTTTCGAGATGCGCGATGGCCGCACCGCTCGCCTCGACTGTGGACGCCGCGACAGCGCCCGAAGCGGCGGCCGGCTGGTCGCCCACGGGACCCGCCGCCGTGACGGCTGTACCGGGCGCGACCGCGCCCGAAGCGGGGCCGGCGGGATTGGCCGCCATGCCGCCCGCGCTGGCCTTCAGCCGCGCCAGCCAGGCCGCCGAATCGCCGCCCTGACGCCACATGGCCAGCGCGATCAACACGATGACGCCAGCCGCCACGCCCCACCACCAAGATCGATGCTTCGGCGAGCCGCCCAGCGAGACCGATACGCGGCCACGCGGCAGATCGGCGCCCATCGAAGCGGGCATCGACAAATCAGGCTCGTGCTCGCCCTTTACGCGCCGCAGCGCCTGAGCGAACGGTTCGGGATCGGTGCCCAGCATCTTGGCATAGCTGCGAATGACGCCGAGCGCGAACGTCGTGCCGGGCAACTGGCTGATGTCGCCGGCTTCGAGCGCGCGCATCTTGTTCGGCGAAACTTTCAAGCGCGCCGACACGTCATCCACGGACCAGCCCCGGGCTTCCCGCAATTGCGCAAGACGCGCCCCGACCGCGGCGAGCGAATCGAGCGGCGCATAGGTGGCGCCCGGCGCCGGCTGCGGTGTCAAGCCCCCCACGGCGCCCAGACGCCCCGCGCCCGTTTGTGTGCCTTCTGCTTGCGGATGCTGCGGCTCACTCATCCCTGATCCTCGCGTCGATTCTCTTTT
>Ga0157369_10000752_pt1 | contig 41774 bp, 39 predicted proteins | sample C25metaG_FD_113461 | JGI IMG/M metagenome (GOLD analysis project Ga0157369, IMG submission 113461) | Corn rhizosphere microbial communities from Kellogg Biological Station, Michigan, USA - C2-5 metaG | ecosystem: Host-associated > Plants > Roots > Rhizosphere > Soil | place: USA: Michigan... | reverse complement strand
TGTTGGTGAGCGTACGCGTGAAGGTAACGACCTTTACCACGAAATGAGCGAGGCGGGCGTGCTCGATAAGACTTCGCTTGTATTCGGCCAGATGAACGAACCACCTGGGGCGCGTCTTCGTGTGGCGCTTGCGGGTCTTGCTATGGCAGAAGCGTTCCGTGATGAAGGTAAAGATGTGTTGCTCTTCGTAGACAACATCTTCCGCTTTACTCAGGCTGGTGCTGAGGTTTCAGCATTGCTTGGTCGCTTGCCGAGTGCGGTTGGCTACCAGCCAAACTTGCAGCAAGAAATGGGTGCATTGCAGGAGCGAATCACTTCTACTAAGAAGGGCTCGATTACCTCTGTGCAGGCCGTATATGTGCCTGCTGACGACCTTACCGACCCAGCGCCTGCAACGACGTTTGCTCACCTTGATTCAACCATCGTGTTGAACCGTGCGCTGACTGAAATTGGTATCTACCCTGCGGTCGATCCACTCGACAGTAACTCGACGATCCTTGACCCAGAAGTTGTCGGTGAAGAACACTACAATGTTGCTCGCGAAGCGCAGCGTATCCTTCAGCAGTACAAAGAACTGCAAGATATTATTGCGATTCTTGGTATGGAGGAACTTTCTGATGACCAAAAGCAGACCGTGAACCGTGCCCGTCGCTTGCAGCGCTTCTTGGCGCAGCCATTCTTCGTTGCGACACAGTTTACTGGTAACGAAGGTGTATACATTAAGGTGTCCGACACCGTGAAAGATGTAAAAGACATCCTTGCTGGTAAATACGATGACAAGCCTGAAAGCTGGTTCTACATGGCTGGCGGCCCGCTAAGCGAGAAGAAGGACTAGTATGGATTTGCAGCTCATTACTCTTGCTGGCGTTAAGCTGGACGAACCTGTATACGAGGTGATGCTCCCGACAACGAGTGGTGATATTTCTGTATTTCCTGGTCACGAACCACTGGTTGCGGTTGCGAAGTCTGGTGTGATTGCGGTTCGCCGCAACAAGCAGGATAGCGACGCGCAGCTTGAATATTTCGCGATCACGGGCGGTGTTATCGAAATTAACCCCGTACGCGTTCGCGTGCTAGTAGACGAAGCTGAGCACGGCGACGATATTATCGAAGCCGAAAGCAAAGCCGCACTTGACCGTGCTATTGCCCTGCGCGATAGTGCTACAAATCAGGTGGAGCTTGAAAAGGCTCATCAGCTGGTTGACCGTCATATGGTACGCCTGAAGGTTGCTGATCTTCAACGCCGACACCGACGTTAGTCGTACGTCTGATCGCCTCGGCAAGTGCGCTTGCTGAAAAGGTTATTAAATCAAGAACTCCCTTGCATAGTTCAAGGGAGTTCTCTGCTGTTCGGGATAACGCGTACGCACGTCTTAGCATTTCGCTGGCGAGTTCAGGGTTTTGCTCTGAAAATTCGAGCCACCGTATAGTGTGCATAGGGTCTATGATGTCGTCGGGCAAAATTGTATTAAGGTCGACTTGTTCGACGCGCGGGAGGCGGGAAAATCGGCCTTGCTCGCTCATACTTTTATTGTAGCACGGCGTGGTCTTTACATCTGTTGTGTGAAGAGTACAATTAACTGAGGAAAATAATAGAGTAAATGGAATGACTGAAAAAATAGGTACTGCAGAAATGGAAAAGACACGCGAGCGAAAAGCAATTGTTGTTGGTAGACTGAAGGACTTTGGACTTGGTAACCCTGAGGGTATTCCCTCTTCGCTTGCAGGCGCATCTGATGTTGAGTTGCAAGAAATAGCCGATCGCGATAATGAAGCGCTCGTTGAGCCGAACGACTTCACATGTACTGCATGTGTCGATGGCCGTACATGCCTGCATAATGCTGACGGCTCTGAGCCAAAGATTCGTCTTCGCCGTGTTGGCGGGTCAGCATCGAACTACGGGGTTGCGTTAAACGCGGATGCTTCGATTGTTGCAACGCTTAACCCTGAGGCTTCACTTGGCGAGCAGATTAACAAAGTTGACGACTTTATAGGGTATCGTTCGGCGCATCTTGGTGGTTGTGGTGGTGCGAATGGTGAGATTGCCGACCACGAATTGATTCATGGCAAACCTGCAGTACTTGCTGCTGTTAAAGCGTTTATGGCCGTGCCAGAAGTTCGAGAGTACCTTGGTGTCGATTATAGCGATGAGCTTGGTGAGCGCGTTCGTGAGAATGCTGGTAAAACAGCGGAATATCTTAAGAGCATGGGTTGGGACGGCCAGAAGTATGTAGACGGGGTAAAAGAAGATGCCCCTGAAAACGTTGAAGATCTCGAAACCGACCCTAATGATCACAAGTTCCATGGTCACAAAGAAGCTAAGCTCACTATTATTATTGGTGACAAGACTTCTGCGCAGGATGACGAATTTGTTTGGAATCTTCGCGCGAGCAAAGAGGTTGCCGAGAAGCTTGCCGGGCAGCGCGGTAAAGAGGGCTACACTCAGGCGCTTATTGCCGAGCTTGCTAAGCACTTTGCCGTGGTTGATCGCCTTCCTGTTGGTGAGTTGCCAGTCATTTTGCAGGTTGCGTAAAAAGCATTGCTTTATAAAAATACCGCTCGTTTGTATGGGCGGTATTTTATGTCATAATAGATTCACTGGCTGTGTCACAAGGACGTGGCCCTTTTACAAGCAGGAGGTGAAGGATGGCAATTGTGTACTCCCTGCTGAATGGAGCGCTGATCGGCCCGTCTATTCGGCGCCGGGTTGACGTGACCGTGACGGGTCGCGAGAACCTGCCCGTGACAGGCGCGTTCATATTGGCGATGGGCAGCCACACGACTGAAGTTGAGTCGCTGGTGGTTGCCGCAACGCTTCGTGAGCGCCATCTGCACTTCTATGCCAAGTCCGACTACTGGTCCCGTCCGGGGCTGAAGGGCTGGGCGCAGCGTCATTTCATGGATGCTGTCGGGAATATCCCGATGGAACGCGGTGAAGGCCGTGCAGCGCTGAAGGCGATCGAAGCTGGCGTGGAAGTGCTTCGACGCGGCCAAGTGCTGGCAGTGTACCCTGAAGGTACACGCATCTCGGACGGCAAGGTACATGCGGCCTATCCTGGTACGGTGCGCACACTGCTCGACGCAGTGCAGGCTGGCCTCGAAGAGACTGGCGAGGCTCCGCGCATCCCCATCATCCCGGTGGGGCTCGTGGGCATGGGCTCTATCTCGGCGCCTGAGGGTGGATTCGTTCCCCTTCGCGGCGAGGTGGAGGTCAACATCGGTGTGCCGATGTACCTGAGTCCGATGGAGATCAGGACCCTCAAGAACGGTGGCCGCCCTGGCAAGGCGGTCATCACGCAGGAAATGACTCCGCGTATGATGCGACGGATTGCAGACCTATGCGGAAAGGGCTATGACCCGAAGCGGGCTAAGATCCCGCCGAAGGGTTTCTAGCGACGAGCGCCAGGCAACGCCCTATGACGGCCGACCCTGGCGCTTCGAGCGCCCTTCCCTTCTGCTTGTACGGAAGAACTAGAATAATTTTATTTTGCGGACTTTGTCCGTATTTTTGTTGGTAAAAATATCTCAAATACTTCGAAGGCCCGGCCCCCACCCACGCTGGCAGCGTAGGCAGGGTCCGGGCCTGGTGCTCGGTGTGGTACCGTAGGTTGTTGCCTGTTGGTCCTGGCGTCGAGCGCCAGGTTCACCGTGCGGTTGTCAGCGCGAGCTCTGGTGAAGCCGGCTCAGCGCTTGGTTGTTGTTCCGACCGTCAGGCGACGCAGCCGCTGGGCGGCGTTGTCGGCGGAGAGGTCGGAACTGTTGGGTCGCCGCCCGGCACCCCGGGTGTTCCCGGCGTACCGGGGTCCGTGGGCGTGGGAGTTGGCGCTGGGCTGGTCTTGTCCGCCATCGGCGCAGCTGTCGCGGCCAGGTTCATCGGACTGCTGCTTGGCTCCGCGCCGACACAGTGAGCGTTGACGAAGGCCGTGATGGCACCGACGATGTCCGATTGAACGTTAGTGACGCGGAGAAGATTCCCATGACGACAGTCAGCTTCTCCAACGGGCCCTGTATACCAGGACCAGGCCAGCCACTGGTGGTAGTCGGCGTATTCCTGGTAGCAGGTGGCGATAAAGGTTCCACCGCCTGCATCTGAAGTTGACTGTGACGTGGCGCGGCTCACGTCGATCAAGCCGTCGGAGTGAGTGTCTGTGATGTGGGTCAGGTTGCCGTTGTTGTCGCGAGTGGCGTTACTGATGTCTCCTCCGATGGAGTGTACGGTTACGCCACTTGGAAAGTTTGGCGCGCCGAAGACGGTACGCGCATCCGCGACTGTCACGGCTTGTCCGATTTCGTCTCCGATGGCGGTTGAGCCATCGGCTGATTTCAGGCTGGCCGCACCGTGGGCGAGGGTTGAACCCTCCGAGTATCCGACGACGATGACTTCGCCCGGCCCTGCGTTGCCACGGGAGATTGTGGCGATGCAGTGGATGGCGTCAGCGAGTTGTTGCTGTTGCTGACGGCCAAGCAGGGTGAAGCTGTACTGGAACTCAATTGCCACGGTGGCGTTCGAGATTCCGTCGATCTTGGCGGCGAGGTCTGTCGCCTCGTCCAGATCACCCCACTGGCCGGCATTCTTGCCGCCGTAGCCATGAACGAGGATGACCGGGTAGCTCCTGCCGAAGGTGTTGTATACACCTCCCTCGAAGCCACCTTCGTGCTTCGTCAGTCCTACGCTCGACGCGACGCCATTACAGGCGTCGAGGTCGCTCGGGATGCCGACGATGTTCGTGGCCGATGCCTGCGCCGACGAGACGATGAATCCCGTCACGAGCAGGAGAAGCGCCACGAGTGTCGAAAATACGCTTACGCGCCTTCGATTCATCGAAGTCACAGCCTCTCTGAAAGAGTGAGCTTTTTGGTGTCGATTAACGCCGAATATATTGTAATATGTATTGTAAGATGTGTCAAGATTGTCTTAAGCTTGAAGCATAAGTATAATTCCTTGTATGACTAAGAAGAATGAGATGACAAAAAATAAGCTTCAGACTGGTAGTCGGAAGTATCAAAAAAACTTATCTGAATTGAATAGTAGTAATCGATTGTTGAAAATCATGATGATTGCGGTCTGCGCCGCACCAATGCTTTGCCTTCTGTATTTTTATTTACTAGGCTGGAATTTATATCATGATAAACCTCTTTCATTAGTGTATGGTTTAGTCATGGGCATTGGCGGTTTGATTACTCTCGCTGTTGGTACTTATCTTACATATCGATATCGACTACAAAAACACGCAAAACGAGTGGCGAGGTTTGATTTTGTGTTGCTTACTGCTTGGGTTTTACTGATTGGCACTTTCTTTAGCTATTTGAGCTCGGCGATATACCAACCTGGATTTTCTGATATAGTTACGCTTGTCGCTATTGTTATAGTTGCCCCTCTTGCTGCAATTGCCTTACCGAAATTATCTAAGATTGGTTCTTTGGTGTTCGGAGTGGTTGCTTTAATTGCTATAACTCTTGAGGGAACAATGTTTTCGTCCATGATCGAGGCCAGGGGCGATAACGTATGGACTGTATCTTTGCCAATTTTTCTTGGGTTTCTGTCGAATACTTTTGCCGCTGTTATCTTGTTGAGACGTTTTTATAACGCTTCGCAAGCACATAAAAACTAAGAGTCTCTATCGGTTTAGTAGTTCGCGGACTTCTGTAGTGTTTTTTGTGTGCATTAATGCATCGCGGAGTTCGCTGGCGCCGTCGAAGTCGCGGATGTAGATTTTGAAGAATCGTTTGAGGGTTTCGAATGGCTTGCGCATGTCGGATTCGTATTGATCGAATAGGTCGAGCTGACGATGTAGCAGTGCAATGAGCTCTTCACGGGTGTGTGAGCGGGCTTCGAGTGCGAATGCAAATGGATTATGGAATACACCGCGGCCAATCATGACGCCGTTGACGCCCGGGTGCTCGGCGATGAGCTGTAGGCCATGCTGGCGGTCGCGGATATCACCGTTAATGGTAAGAAGCGTATTTGGTGCGATGCGGTTGCGAAGCGCAACGATATCATCGATAAGTTCGTAGTGTGCGGGCACCTTGCTCATTTCTTTGCGTGTGCGCAAGTGGATGGTAAGATTGGCGATATCTTGCTGTAGCAAGTGCGTAAGCCATCCTTCCCATTCGTCTATGCGCGTATAGCCGAGACGGGTTTTCACGCTCACTGGCAGGCCACCCACTTTTGCTGCGGCAATGATTGCCGCAGCGTTTTCGGGTGTGTTAATAAGCCCACTGCCGGAGCCTTTTGGTGCGACGTTTGGCGCCGGGCACCCCATGTTGATGTCAATGCCCGAAAAACCAAGCTCGGCCATACCACGGCTCATTTCGGCGTAGTATTCTGGTACATTACCCCAAATATGCGCAACGATCGGCTGCTTGTCTGGCGTAAATGTAAGGCGGCCGCGTGTGCTGTGCTTGCCACGTGGGCTGCACCAGCTGTTGGTGTTGGTGAATTCAGTGAAAAACACATCTGGCTTACCCGCCTCGGCGATGACGTGGCGGAATACAACATCAGTCACTGCTTCCATAGGAGCCAGGATAAAATACGGGTGTGGTAGATTCTTCCAGAATGATGTCATTAGTCTATTATCTCATAAAATGGATGAGCCCCCACCCCGAGACGCCTAATTGGCGCCAAGGGATGAGGGCTGAGCCGGAGTTACTGGGAGCCACTGCCGGTAGGCGCGTGGTATAACTCCGGAGCGGACCCATGGTTAGGATCCAGCGCAGCGAGAGGGACTCGAACCCCCAACCGCGGTCTCCCACCTGTAAGGCGAGACGCCGAGCTCTGCCGGTTGAGCTATCGCCGCTGGTCGGTCCTACGTGCCGCCCGGGAACTGGTCACCGGGCGGTCGCGTGGACCGCGCCTACTACTTTACCACGTAGTAGCATTTCTAGCAAGACGAGTGCCTTGCTAGCGCACCGTATGACCGCATCCCTCGTAGGGGCACGTGTATTCCGATGTGTCCCCGGTCTTCTTATAGACCGTGTGGTGCTGCGGCCCGCTGCAGGTCGCTTCGGTCTGATAGTTGCCTGCGGGCGTCTTCTTGGCGGGAACCTTGAAGAAGGCCACTTCGATCACCTCTTCCAGTGCGCGGTGTAGTTGGTCGGCTGACCGGTGTAATATTAAACTATTTAGTCGTATTTGTCAATAAGCGCATCTTCAAATGCGATGATGCCTTTGTAGCTTGCATCATACTCACTGACATCTGGGAAGTCAAGATTAACGATGCAGTGCCAGACGGCTTTAATGAGCTTCGAGAAGCGTTCGAGATCTTCATGCGTGAATGATTCTTCAAGTGCGTGGATTTCGCCGCGAGTGTCTGGCTCGACAAACTGTAGTACGCCTCCCTCGAAGCTGTAAGAAGCGTAATTACGAGAGTTTTCACACAGTAGTTGATAGAACATAAGCTGCTGGCGGTATTTGTGGAGGCGGATTTTGTCGTAGTCGGTTGTCCCCTTCCAGCTGTTGCTTGGGCGGCCTGTTTTGTAATCGGTTACTGTAAGAGTTGATTCCTCGAAATCAACAAGATCGAGTGAGCCGGTGAGATGTGCTTCGCCGATAAAAACCCCTTGATTAGCAAAGTTTAGCTCGGTGCGTTGGTTGCGTGCAAATGTACTGTATTTTACCGCAAGGAACGTAGCAAGACTTTCACTACCTTTTTTGCTGTAGAATTCGAAGTCGGCTTCGTTCAGATGTTGACGCTCGAGTTCGTGAATAAAGTCACCAAGAATATCCTCGACTGGGCGTTTTTCACCTGTTGCCACAAGGTGGTTGTGTGCACGCTGCAGTGTGGCATGAATCGCAGTGCCGTAGCTTGCACTGGCGCTTTTCGCTGCTGGGAACCTGAGGAGGTTGTTCATGAGGAACATACTTGGACCACCATGTGTGAGATCAATGAAATTATTGAGATGTGTTGCTGAAAGTTTGTAGTTTTCAAGCGTTGGCTCGAGTAGTGCTTTCATGGTTGCTGTTGGCTGGTTTGTCACATAATCCTGCCAGTCGAGCTGGTTTAGCGTGGTGAGTGCTTCTATATCGTGCCCTGGGGTCATGACTTGTTCGTCGATAGCAGCGCCACTTAAGAAACCTGCTGGCAAAATATCTTTGCCACTCGCGTCTGTGGCACTATAGCTAATGAAGAGCTGGCGCTTGGCGCGGGTCATAGCAACAAAGTAGAGGCGTAAGCGTTCGTTGTATGAGTTGGAGTTCGGGCGAATGCGGAGGTTTTCTGGGTAGTTAATAAGTGACGAGCGACTGCGTACTCGTTCGCCCCAGCGACCATCCATAGAGTTGATGATGAACACTGTGTCGAATTCAAGCCCTTTTGATTTATGCGAGGTCATCAGGTGTACGGCGTCGCTATTGGTTACGCCGCTGCGGATTGTCATAATGCGCGCACCGAGCTCGCGGTGCATGCGCGTGAATTCGAGCATATCAGCAATATGAAGGGTATCATTTGGTCGGTATTCGCGTAGTTTTGTACGCAGCGTCCGGAGCGCCTCAAGCGTAGTGAGATAGTCTTCGGGCGAATCATTTAATATGGGGGTGCCGAAATAGTACTGGTGATACGGCGAAATAAAGCCTTCTGTTTTTTCGCTTGGTGCACCAATGAGCGTATCGACAAATACTTCGAGCGTCTCGTGCGGCACAGCCTGGGCGCGGGCGATGAGCCACTCAGCAAGTTGGCGTAGGTCTGGCGTATTGAGCATTGTTTCGAGCCATGTGAGCCCGCTGCGATGCGCTTGCAGGCTAACCCGCCAGATTGTTTCAGCTGGAATTTGGAACATTGGATGTGACAATAATTCTGGCAACTTACTATCGGCAAGATCATGGTCGCCACCGAAAATTGCTACGGCAGTCTCGGCAAGCAATTCGAGGGCTAGGATACTTTCTTTATCTAGTATGTTGTCACGGCGTTCGTAGTCGACGGCAACATTGTAGTGGTGTAAATACGGTACGAGTGTAATAAGTTCATCGTGGTTGCGTGCAAGTACGGCGATGTCGCTTGGTTTTACGCCCGACTTAATCTCTGCAGCGATGGTACTTGCCACCCAGTCGTTTTCATCTATGCGAGTTGGAAGCTTTGTACGGTTCACTTTGGCGCGACTCGCATCAGCATGTGGTGTGAGTGTTTTGTTGATGTCCATGATGGTTTCAAGCCTACCGTCCGCCTGTTTGATGACTTCGCGCGCAGCCTGAAGAATCGGCTCGCTTGAGCGATAGTTATGCGTCAGTACGATACTGCGATAGCTCGGATATTGTTCGCGGAAACGATTGATATTGTTGACATCTGCGCCCTGGAAGCTATAGATTGCCTGGTCGTCGTCCCCTACGGCCATAACATTTGGCTCATCGCCAAGCGGATTATCAGTGAGGTTGAATAAAATGCGTAGCTGAGCTAGGTTGGTGTCCTGGAATTCGTCTACCAAAATATACTGGTACTTTTCTTGCAGGTTTGCCTTTAGGTCTGTATGAAGTTCCATCGCGTGTACTACATTTAAGATCATATCGTTGTAGTCATATAAGCTCGCCTGTTCCATTCGTGAGATATATGAAAAGTATACCTGCGCAAGTGCGCGGAGCTTTGCATGGCGTTTGCGGTCTTTAAATACGAAACGCCCGGAAGTATCTTTCTCGAGCCATTCGTCGCGCCATGCAGTAATTGGTGTTGTTTTGTTGATTTCAACTGCTTCATCAAAGGCACGCGCCATGCTAAGTGCAAGTTCATTCGCAAGCGGAGTGATTGCTGAAGGTAGAATTTCTGCTGGCAAGGATGCTGCCTTTTCGGCAATCGGCACCAGCATGCTGAGCATACTTACGCTTGGGCGATTCGCAAAGATATCCGCGAGATCTTGCTCGATTGCATCGAGTGTTCTGTCGTTGGCATCAAGTACAGCGATGAGCTCGTCGCTTGATAAACCGGCTTGTTTGAGTTCACCAATTGCTTTAAGCGTGTCGCTTAGGTGTACATATTCGCCATTATTTTTGCTAGCGAGCGGATTATTGTAATCGAGTTCATCAAAAATGTTTGTCAGGATATCGTAACTGGCAATATCATCTGCTGGTTGGAATTCGGCGCCGCGGTAGAAGTATTCGCGGTTTTGATTAATAATTTCGGTACCAAAACTATGGAACGTTTGGATTGCGACTTTGTAGGCTTGTGGTCCGATAATATCGCTAAGGCGCGAGCGCATGGCCGTTGCGCCACTTTCGGTGAAGGTAAGGCAAAGGATATTCTCGGGTAGTGTGTCGGTCTTTTTGAGGATATTGGCGACGCGCATGCTTAGCAGCTCGGTCTTGCCAGTGCCTGGCCCGGCGACAACGAGCAATGGCCCGTCTACGAGGTCTACTGCTTGTCGTTGTTCTTCGTTGAGATTTTTATAGCGGTCGTCAAAAGTAGTCATCATATTTATTGTACCCCAGCATGCTTTGCAAGAATGTGGTATAATTACCCATATTATGGATAACCAAGCGCTTCTCGATGACTTATCACTGGAAAAAAGCGCAAAGGAGCGATTTGGAGTCGCACTTGACGTTGATTCGGTGATTGTACGGCGCGTAGATGTTGGGCAATCGGCGTATGCTACACTCTTTCTTTCGAGTAAAAAACAGCTCTATTGCTACATTGATGGGCCAACAAAATTACTTTTGAGTGACATCAAGAAAATTGTGGCACGTATGGGACTAAAAGCAGAGCTTTTCTTTCCGCCAAGAGGTCATCATACCTATTTTGATGATATCGGTCGTGCGAAATTCCGCGAAGTATTCCCTGGCCGGCGCGACGTGCATGATGATGACATTGTATTTTATCGTACGCTTGCGCCATATAGCCCAGCACTGATTTTAGTCAGCGAAGTTAAGGGCGGTGTAGTGTATCAAGCTGATCATGACGCGCGAGGTGGTTGGCGCCCAGCTGCGAAGTTTACGTATCGTCGTATTAAAACAAGCTAGATAGTAGTGAATGTACAGGTTTGTGGCGGTGTAGGTGCCGAACCGTTGTTTGTGACTTCGGCTTGGCCGTGTTTGCTGCGGATGAATTTCCATACGCCTTGATCTTCATTGTACCACTGTAAAGTATATGCCGGATTGTCATAGTACTCTGTTACCTTGCAGCCTGAGCCTCCAGATGCCTGAGTGCTGGCGACGTACACGTTAGTCCCTGTGGTTGAAGCGTCCCAGCGTGACGAGTAGATGATTTGATAGCGGCGATATTGTAGCCATGAGGCACCATTACAATCGGTATTGTCGCAGTATGCATAGAAATTGTAGGCGTCGGTCGAAAGATTATCTGTTGTGAGATTGGGTAAATACTGTACCGTTGCGCTAAGATTGGTTAGCTTATTAAGGTCTTTGTTAGGGTTAAGCTGGTTGCCGGTAGGATATTCGCCATGCGCGTCGTAGTATCGCTCGAGAGAGGTCATAATAATTTTGACAGCTTGCTCTTTGCTTGTGTCGCGAGCTTGGCGTTGTACGTTGTTGTAGGCTACGACGGTAATAACCGCAAGTAACGCGATAATGAAAACAACCGTTGCGATTTCAACGATGGTGAACCCGCGGCTAAGTCGCTTATGCATATGTTTAGTGTAGCAGCTGCGCGACTATTGCTCAATACGATCGAGCACGACTAAATGCTCAATATGTGGAGTGCGTGGGAAGAAATTGTAGCCGCGATGTGCTCGTACGCCATAGCCTTCGGCGAGCATTGCCACGTCGCGTGCCTGGGTGACGGGATTGCAACTGAGGTAAACGACACGCTCTGGCTTTGTTTCGAGGAGGCGCTCAATGACGTCGGCGTGAAGGCCGGCGCGTGGCGGGTCGACGATCACTACCTCGTTACCTGTGATGTATTCAAGGGCTTGTTCGCTTGGTGCAAGTACGGCCTCGGCAGTTTTGCCGAGTCGTTGGATGTTTTGGCGCATTTCACGGACCGCATGCTCATTGATCTCGACAAGCGTCGTGTTGTCGCTGCCGATAGTAAGGCCGATACTGCCGACGCCACTATAGAGGTCAATAGTTGGTTTATTATCGATCCACTCACCCATGTCGCGGAGTGCTTGTTCGTAGACGGGGATGTTTACCTGGAAGAAGCCCTCTACCGCGTAGCGGAATGGCGTGCCGAGGATTGTGTCTTCGAGCGTGGTTACGTCGAAGCTTGCAAGGCGCTTCGTGATGACGCTCGCTGGGCTTTTAGGATTAGAATAGATTACTTCCCCGCCGACAGCTGGCAATGCAGATGCTTCGGCTTTAGTAATGATATCCTCGATTTCGTCTTTAAGATACAACTGCCAAACGGCATTGCCGTTCTGGTCGGAACGAATGAGGAGTGTTTTTAGCTGCCGTGCCGAGACGTTCTTAGTGTGCAGTAGGTCGCGAACGGCACTCGCAAGTTCGGTAATTTCGGGACGTGCGAGTGATGAATGATCAACTGGGTACTTGCCCTTGCTGCCACGCGCGAAGAACGCTAAATCCAGCGTATCGGCACCAGATGTAGCGTCGGTGCTGCTAAACCAGCTGTATTCCATTTTGTTGCGGTATTCGTAGATAACTTCGTCACTATATACCTCGATTGGGTTTGGCAGGACGATGTTGTGCAGCTCGAAGGCTTCTTCAATAAGGGCGGCTTTGTACATTTGCTCGTTTTCGAGCTTCATAATTTGCCACGGGCTTGTGCTAATAAAGCTTTCAGGATCTCGGGGCTCGATTCGTTCACTCGAGGCGGTGATTACTTCAGTAACGATCCCTTCAATAAAGTGAGATTTCTTTTTAGTTACACGAATTGTGACGGTTTCGCCGGGGAGCCCGCCCCAAACGAACGCTTTGCGGCCATCAGCAAGCGTACCGAGCGCCTGACCGCCGCCCACGATTTTATCAAGAGTTAGTGTTTCGTAACGAGTTTTTTTGATCATTCCTACTAGTATACCACTAGAGGTGGATTATGACTGCAGGCCAGGGATGAATGATGCGAACAATACGATTGTTGCAATACTCATTAAGATGAACGCAGCTAGGACGCCGGTGTTGCTCCACTTTGAATTTTTATACTCGCCCATGATTTCAGGATTGTTACCGACGCGGTAGATCATAAATAGTAGCGGTACTGCAGCAACGGCATTGAAGACTGCCGTAAAGATGAGTGCTTGGATTGGGTCGATGCCAAGGAAGTTGATAACGAGCCCGGCGAGTGTTGCAATGGCGATGATGCCGTAAAAGCCACGAGCCTTGCCGAACTTGCGGTAGAGACCTTCTTTGATGCCAAATGCTTCGCTGATTGCGTAGCTTGATGAGCCAGCAAGCACAGGAACAGCCAAGAGCCCGGTGCCGATGATGCCAACGCTAAAGAGGATTTTTGCGATAAGCCCAGAATTTGGGAATCCTTGTACGAGTGGCTCAAGCGCGGCTGCGGCGTCTTGTGGGTTTTCGATTTTGGTAATGCCGTGGGCGTTTAATACAGCTGCACAGGCAATGACAATGAACCATGCCGAAATGGTTGCAAGTGACATGCCGGCAATAGTGTCGAGGCGAATCTTTTTAATGAAGCGGCGCGAAATCACTGGCTTACCTATTCCTGATGAAATACCAATGCGGTGTTCGTTAACCTCATCTTCAACTACTTCGCTTGTGTTCCAGAAGAAGAGGTACGGTGAAATAGTCGTGCCAAGCATACCTACCATGATGTACATCATTTCGCGGTCGATATGGAAATCAGGGGTAAATGTATGGGCAAAGATTCTTCCCCAGTCTTCATGCACTAAAAATGCGGTAATCGGGTATGCGAATAGTACAATCGCAAGCCACTTGAGGAATTTTGCGTACTGACGGTATGGTACGAAGATCTGTAGGAGCACACATACGAGCGCAAATAGAATTGAGAGTGATACATACTCGGCTTCTGGGAACAGTAGCTGTGTGGTGGCGGCCATTGCGCCAAGGTCGGCACCGATGTTTACGGTGTTGGCAACGGCGGCGAGCAATACTGCACTAAAGAGGAGTTTTTTACCGTAATGTCTTTTGAGGATTGCTGCGAGGCCGTCGCCTGTTACCGCACCAATACGTGCACAGGATTCTTGCACAGCGAGTAGTAGCGGAAACATGATTGGAAACATCCACAGCAAGCGTAGGCCATAGATTGCACCTGCCTGGCTATAGGTGGCGATGCCGCTCGGATCATCGTCAGCGGCGCCTGTAACAACGCCTGGTCCTAGAATGCGGATAAAGCGATTAACTCGATTATACTTTTTGTGCGCGTGGGCTATGTTTTGTTCACGCGCTAGCCCCGAGTCTTTTTTCTTGTGCGAGCCAACGAGGTCATTGAGCCACGTGTATAAGTTGGACATAAGTTTCTCTGTTTACGATAATATGCGTCTATTGTATGGCATAAGCGTCATATAAGGCAATTGTTTAGTATACTGTAAAGATATGAAACGAAACGTACAGCAGCATGGGCAACACTTTTTGCGCGGACGAGCGTTTATTGCCGAGTTGATTGGGCATAGCAATGTCCGCAAGAACGATACTGTACTCGATATCGGTGCCGGGAGCGGCGCGATTGCTGGTGTGCTTGCTGGCCGGGCTAGACAAGTGATTGCGTATGAGCCTGAGCCTACTGCGAATGCTTTGTTGCGCAAAAACATGCAGCGTAATGATAACGTGATGGTGTTGCAAGAGGATTTTTTAAAGGCTGAACTACCTGATGTGTCCTATAAAGTCTTTTCGAATATCCCCTTTCACCTGAGTTCTGAAATTGTACGGAAGCTTACGAGCAGTGCACACCCGCCAAAAACGGTGTATTTGATTGTGCAGAAGCAATTTGCACAGAAATTGATTGCCACGGGTGATCACTTTCATGGTGCGCTTGGTATGGCGATTGCCCCATGGTGGGCAGTGCGTATTCGCCGGCCACTCCGTAAGACTGACTTTACTCCGCCCCCCGCTGTCGATACTGTATTGCTTGAACTTAAGCCGCATGAAACGCCATACCTTGATAGGGCGCAGCAGGCAGCCTACGTGGACTTTGTAATGGAATGTTATGCAGCACCACGGTTTTATGCTGCTGCAGGTGGTGATAAAAACAAACGTCCGTCGACGCTTTCGCCTGCTGAATGGGTCCGCCTGTTTACTCGATTTAACTCTAAGAAAAAGTAGCGTCACATAGCCTAAGATCGTGTTTTAACCAAATTGTTGACATATTTATCATTGCTCGTTAGTATAGGAGTATGTTTAAAGGTTTAAAAATATGAGCAGACCAAGCGATGTTATAGAACTATTCCATAAAGCCGAGCCGCTATTTGTTGCGCTTGGTGACCCGAATCGTCAGCAAATTGTGGTACAGCTTCTGCAGACACATAAACTCAGCGTGAACACGATTACAGATGCGACTCCCCTTTCGCGTCCCGCTGTATCGCATCATCTGAAGATTCTAGCCCAGGCGGGTCTTGTGAGCGTTGAAAGACAAGGTACACAGCGACTGTATCATTTGTCCGATGAGTCAATTGAGCAAGTTGATCTGCTTGAGGAACTGGCGAAAGCGCTTCGTGAATGTACTAACTGGCAAGAAAATAATCTATAGGAAAAATCATGACAAATACTCTATTTCTCGCAAATGAAGACGGCAAACTCGCCTATGACGATCAGGGTGTAGGGCCACTTATACTTTGCATGCCTGCTGGTGGTGACACACGTGCGGAATATCGATTCCTTACTCCTGTTCTTGTAAAGGCTGGCTATCGTGTAGTCACGATGGATATTCGTGGACAGGGTGAAACGAGTGCTGTTTGGAGCGACTATAGCTATGAAGCGATGGCACGTGATGTTGAAGCATTGCTTGCTCATCTTAATGCTGGGCCTGCTATTGTTATGGGTACCTCTAAGTCAGCTGGTGTGGCTGTGGTGGCGGCTACAAATAAGCCTGAACTTGTATCGAAAGTTATTATGGTTGGGCCTTTCGCTCGCACAAAATTAAAAGTCGGCTCTTTTCTAACAGCGCAGATTCTTCTTTCGCCTATCTGGGGTCTCCGTCTATTTGCTGATTGGTATAACGATAAAATGTACCCAATTAAGCCGAGCGATTATGCTGAGCAGACGGCAAGAACGCGTGCGATGCTACAAGAGCCCGGCCGCCTTCGCGCATTACGCGAGATGTTTACCGATTCTGGGGCGGGGCTTGATGAGCGACTTGCAAAATTGGCGCAGCCAACATTAATTGTGATGGGAGAAAAAGATCCTGATTTTCCGAGCCCGCTCAAAGAAACGCAAGAATATGTAAAGCGGCTGAAGTCTGTGCAGCCAGTTGTGTTTATGGCGCCAGGTGCTGGACATCACCCACAGGCGCAGTTACCTGTTGAAGTTGGCAAAGCTATTCTTGACTTCATAAAGTAGCTCGTTCAGGTTCGTGCTGCTATGTATCTGTGTAGAGTTGATTCTCGCGGATGTAGTTGATCATTGTAGGATGCGGTAATTGCGACAGGGCTGCCGCATTTGCGCGAAGCTGTGTCGATGCTATGTGGGCATTTTTGGTAGTGATGTATCTGCGCGCGATAGGCATGCGGTACTGTGTTTCGAGTTGTGCAAAAATAGCTTCTAGCTCGTTCTGATTGTCGCCTTCGCGCATGCCAACAGCAAATTCAGCTTCTTTCAGCAATGTCTCTAGTCCGTCCCACCGATGTGTAAATGTGCGTACAATATCTGAACCCATGAGGAGCGTGAAGCTCGCGTCTTTGAAATGTTTTTGTAGTTCAGGTAGTGTTCTGGTGACGGTAAACTGTTTTGAAGGTATCGTAAGAACTTGTAGCTTTTCGTCGTCCTGAATGGCGCGTTTTATGAGCTCTGCCCTATGGCGGATATCAGTGACATGTTGCTTGCCCCGCGGTCGTTGCTCTGGTAGAAACACTATTGCATCAAGTGCAAGCTCGCGTGCGGTCGCTTGAGTAAATGTAATATGTCCAACGTGGATTGGGTCGAACGTACCAGAGTATATGCCAATGCTATGCTTCATCGGGCTAACTATTTGCTGTGAAGTATGCACGGAGTTTTTCTGCATATGGTGCGCGAAGTTCTGCTTCAACAAATGCAGATTGATCGTGATTCTGGTAGAGCCTGTCTCCCGCATGGCGCGGAAAGACGTGTGCGTGAAAATGCCATACATCTTGATTGCCTGCGGGCTCGTTGTGTTGGCGAGTTGATATTCCGTCGCAATCGTATGTGCTTCGGATAGCTATAGCAACTTTTTTGACGGTTTTGTAAACTTCGGCAAGTTCATTATCGGGAATACTATAAATGTTTTCGTAGTGTTTATTAGGGATGACAAGCACATGGCCTTTATTATTCACCCACCATTTTGGCGCGACAAATGCTGTCGTAAACTCATTTTGGTATACGATATCTTCAACTGATTTATATTTGTCGGGCTTGCCAGCGAGAAAACTACAAAAAGGACATTCGTAGCCCTCGGGCTCATGGCTGAAGGTGTTATTCATATATTTATAGTATCAGATGATGCTGGCTGTATGGGTGTGTTTGATCTCTCGAATTGATTTTTGTAGCAATATTGATTATTTTTTATTATTATTGTCTAAAGTATTGATAGTTTATGTTATATATGGTATAACAACGACAGTATTACGCCTGATACTCTAGGTAAGTTTTTTAAGAAAGAAGTAATTATTAGTATGGGCATCTTTAAACGCGCAAAACGTCAAGGCCCTAAGCGCCAATTTGGTGCCGAACGACGCACTACGCCACTCTCTATCGTTCACGACAAACCGTCAACTCAAAAAATAATGTTTAGCCGACTTGCTATCGTAGCAACTATTTTGATGTGGGCGGTATATATTATCTATACAATTATCCGGCAATTCTTTGATGGCCCCCAGACTTTCCAGTTTGCAATGCAAGCTATCGGTTATGTATTGGTTGTAACTTTCCTTACCTTTTCTGCACTTATGTATTTATTAGCACGCCAAGGGGCATTACAGCGCTTTAGTCAGCATGTACGAGTGCCCCGAGCGGTTCTTGATCGTCACTTTTCAAAAACGCAATCTGCTATTACTATGCTGATCCCAAGTTACGCTGAAGAACCAGATGTTATCCGTAAAACTCTATTGTCGGCAGCGTTACAGGAGTATCCAAGCAAGCGGATTGTTCTTCTTGTTGACGATAACCCGGTGCAGAAGAATCAGAAGGATGCTGAGCGTCTTAATACTACGCGCAGCATTCCGCATGATATTATGGAGCTTTTGCGTGAGCCACGTGATCGCTTTGCTTTAGCTCATTCTGAATTCACTCGCAAATATGCGAAAAAGAAAGAAGTTGAGCCTAGTGTTACTCGGCAGCTTGCAAGCGAATATGTATGGGCATCTGAATGGCTACAAAGCCTAGCAAACAAAGAGACGATTGACGACCATGTTGATATTTTCTTTATTAACCATGTCCTACGTGACCTCGCGAATGAGCTAAAACTTACCGCAGAGGCTCTTGCCGCTTCGGCTCGCGAGGATGCCATGATGCCCCAGGAGCGTATCGCGCAGCTCTACCGTCGTCTCCACTGGACCTTTAACGCTGAGCTTACTATTTTTGAGCGAAAAAAATACGCTTCACTTTCCAAAGAAGCTAATAAAGCAATGAATTTGAATAGCTATATAGGCCTCATGGGTGGTGTGTATCGACCTACGCAAACTCCCGATGGTCCTGTGCTCGCGCCTGTAAAACAAATGCAAGAAGGTGATATTGAGATCCCAGATACGGAATTTCTCCTTACTCTTGATGCCGATTCAATTCTTTTGCGCGATTACTGTTTGCGCCTTGTATATTTCTTGCAGCAACCAGGTAATGAGCGTGTTGCGGTAACGCAGACGCCTTATAGCTCGTTCCGTGGAGCAGCAACGCGTATTGAGCGTCTCGCTGCTGCAACAACAGACATTCAGCATATTCTGCACCAGGGAATGAGTTTTTATGGTGCAACTTTCTGGGTAGGTGCTAACGCAGTGATCCGCAAGAAGGCTGTTGAGGATATTGTAGAAACAGAATGGGTTGGTGGGTTTGAAGTTAAGCGATATATTCAAGATCGCACTGTTATCGAAGACACTGAATCGAGTGTCGACTTAGCGCTTCATGGTTGGTCGCTGGTTAATTACCCTGAGCGTTTAAGTTATAGTGCGACTCCGCCAGACTTTGGCTCGCTCGTTGTGCAACGTCGGCGCTGGGCAAATGGCGGCCTGCTGATTTTGCCGAAACTCTGGGCTACGATTCGTGCACGTAAAAGCAAAGATGAAATTGTGAGTAAGGCTGAGATTCTTTTGCGAGTGAACTATATGGCGTCAATCGCATGGGCAAGCTTTGGCTTGATATTCCTCTTGGCATTTCCCTACGATGGCCGTCTACTGAGTCCGTTCGTTGTCTTGGCTGCGCTTCCCTACTTTTTGGCGATGGCTAGCGATCTGAAGTACTGTGGCTATAAGCGCACCGACGTCCTGCGTATTTATGGCTTTAACTTAATTCTTCTCCCAGTACAATTGGCTGGAGTTCTTAAGTCGATCCAGCAGGCATTAAGCGGCAAGAAGATTCCGTTTGCGCGCACGCCTAAGGTTAAAAACCGTACGGTTTCACCTATGCTTTATGTGGTGGCACCACTCGTTGTTGTTGCCTTCTCTGTACTTACCTTTTACCGTGATTTTAATGCACATAACTGGGGTAATGCTTCATTCGCCGCCTTTAATACCGTCGTTGCCGTATGGGCAATCCTCGCCTACATCGGCATAGGTAATACACTCAAGGATATTTGGGTTGGACTAACTGACTGGATGTATGTTGATATAAAGCCGAAACAAATTCAGGGGGCTGAAAAGATAGATGAGTCGACCATAGACTGGCGCGCGATTCTCTACCATGGACACGATCAAGAGTCGGTTCCGCTCGCTACTCAGGCCGCTGAGCGTGTCGAAGAGAATACAAGGAAAGGAGTTACCGTATGACCCAAGAAAAGACCCGTCGTTTATCGCCTTGGCGCGTCATGCTTGCGATATTTATCGTTGTTAGCGTAGGTATTGGTGGCTTTGCTAGTTTTCGATGGTGGAAGTCGGAGCAGCTGGAAGTTTCACATAAGCCATGGTTTGCAAGTTATGTTGATGTGACCTCGACGCCAACATACGCGTTTGAGCAGCTTGGCAAGACAGACCATAAAGATGTCATGCTTTCATTTATCGTCAGCTCAACATCGAAAGACTGTGTGCCTTCGTGGGGCGGTAGCTTTACGCTGGATCGCGCCAGTGATTCTCTCGATCTAGATCGCCGAATTGCTCGCTTAAAACAGCAAGGCGGGAATGTGGCAGTCAGTTTTGGCGGCCTTAAAAATAAGGAGCTGGCAAGTTCATGTAGCGATGTTGCCTCTTTGAAGGCTGCATATAGATCTGTCATTGATCGATATAGCCTTGATACGATTGACCTCGACATTGAACAGGGCAATTTAACTGATAGCGCAGCTAGTGTACGTCGTGCAGATGCCATTGCGCAGTTGCAGACAGAGCGTCGTGCTGCCGGTAAGCCGTTGGCAGTATGGCTCACATTGCCTGTTGCGCCGACTGGTCTGAGCGAAGCGGGTACAACCGCGGTGTCGCAAATGCTTGCAAAGAAGGTTGATATTGCTGGCGTGAATGCGATGACAATGGATTACGGCCAAAGCCTCAATGGCCTTACGATGGTTAACGCAGCAAAGAAAGCTCTCACCTCTACTCATCGTCAGTTAAGCGTACTATACCAGCGTGCGGGTATACATCTTAATGATGCAACTTTATGGACGAAAATCGGTGCAACGCCAATGATTGGCCAGAATGACTTTGAAGATGAAGTATTTAATCTAGACGATGCTTCTCAACTGAATAAATTTGCTCACGAAAACGGTATCGCTCGTATGTCTATGTGGTCTGCTAATAGAGATGTCGAATGTGGCAGTAACTATACTACTACAAAGATTGTGTCTGACTCGTGTAGCGGTATTAAGCAGGGTGCTGGTGCTTTCGCCCGTGCTTTGGGTGCGAGTTTTGGGGGGAGCTTTACTCGGAGTGCTGGTGCAGTGACAAGCGCTGATCCTGCCGCAAAGCAAGTTAAGGATGACCCTGCCACAAGTCCATACCAAATATGGAGCGAAGATGGGACGTATCTCCAAGGTACTAAAGTAGTGTGGCATCATAATGTTTATGAAGCTAAATGGTGGACTCAGGGTGATCAGCCTGATAATCCTGTGCTTCAAGATTGGCAAACGCCGTGGACTCTTCTCGGCCCTGTACTTCCTGGCGAAAAACCAGTTAAGCAAGCAACGCTTCCAGAGGGTACATATCCTGAATGGTCAGGATCGGCCGAGTATGACACGGGCCAGCGAATTCTGTTTAAGGGTGCACCGTACCAGGCTAAGTGGTGGAATAAGGGGCAAAGTCCCGCTGCAGCATCTTCAAACCCTGATAGCTCACCGTGGGCGCCACTTACCCAAGCGCAGATTAATGAGATCGAAGGCCAGTAGGCTGTAGGGGTTAACGAAAAATACGCCTTTAGCGGGCGTATTTTTGTTAGGCTGATTATGTTTGGGCTACCATTTTGTAAGTAGTATAAGGCCTGAGGCGATCATTACTATTGCAAGACTATACTTGATGAAGTTCTCACCTCTTTTGAGGGCAATTTTTGTGCCAATGTGTCCACCTAGGTAGCAGCCGGCGAGCGCTGTGAGCGCATAGCTCCATATGATATAGCCTTGAGGTAATAGTATAAGAAATGCGATAACAGCTTGAATGAGCATAAGGATGCGACGCAGGGCGTTTGACTCCATCGCGCTCAGTCCCATAAGGAACATGAGAGGTAGAAATAGTAGCGTGGCGAGTCCACCACCAAGCGAGCTTGCGAACAATATGATTGCATAGGTCATGTAACCAAGTAATACTGACTTTTGCGATCTTTCTCCTGGGTGCAGCTTTGTCTTTTTGATAAACAGTGTTGGCGCAAGTACGATCAGCAGCATGCCAATACTCGTTTCAAATACTCCACTTTGTATTTTTGGAAGAACCAGCATAGCAAGTAAGGTGAAAATAATTGTTATGGCGGCGAGGGGCGCCAGGAACTTTTTACTTACTAATTGCCTGCCTCGCATTGCGATCAGCGAGCCTGAACCGAGGCCGAGGCTTGCTATGGATGCACCAGCTACTATTTGTTGGGGTGATAGGCCGATCAGCAGGTAGTATGGCGTCATAATGAATCCGCCTCCTCCCCCGCTCATGCCGCTGACAATGCTTGATAAAAATGCGACGATAAACGTCACGGGTATTAATATATCCATGAAGGTATTCTTTTCCTTTGAGTTAGAGTTATTTAGTTATCGAAAGAGATTTAATGCAGCGCATGGCTGACATCGTGAATGTCTGGGCGTGCGCTACGTTGTAAGAAATCAGATCGTGACTGATATATTAAATCTATATTAGCATAAAAAGTATTATTATGCAAGCAAGAGGAATCTTTTTGGATGACGGAACCAAAAAAAGACGCTTCACTGAGCGCAGCATCTTTTAGTGACAAATTTATCGGACATTAGAATCTAAAGATCAGGGTCGGGACCCAGCGCTGCAATGAGCGCTGGGTCCCGACCGGCCGGAGATCGGACTGGTCAGGCGTCGGTGTCGTGGTAGGTGTAGTCGTTCAGCTCGACTTCCTCCGGTGCGGCACCGAGCAGCCCGGCGAGCACCTCGCGGACGGTGGGCATGATGACGCCCCAGTCGCCACCCGGTGTGCGGGTGACGAGGAACGAGCCGTTGAGGGGGTCACCCTCGCAGTCGCTCTCCCTGGGACTGGTCATCTCCACCTCCTCGACACCGCTGATGGCGCTGACTTTCTCGACGATCTGGCTGTGGCTTGCGCCCAGCGTGATGTCGACGTGGTCGAGCTCCTTCAGCACGGGCTCCTGGTTGCGGAGCTCGGTGAGTGTCTGCGGCGTTCCGTAGGGGCGTACCAGCTTGGTTGTGCCGTCCACGGTCGTCGCCACGTACACGTGCGCGATGTGTACCATCGGTTCTCCAAAAGTCGCAGCGGAAGCGTGCCTTCCCTGTAATAGCAGTGTCCCTCCATGAAAAGGAGGTGCAACGGCGACTATCTATATTATAGAATATATATTAACTTTGTAAAGTAGCTTCAGTGTAATAACAAAAAGATGCCCTTTACGGACATCTTTCTTGAATAATTTCATGGCTGGGTCGGCAGGATTCGAACCTGCGAATGCCAGGACCAAAACCTGGTGCCTTACCACTTGGCGACGACCCAATATATCGTCATTGACGCTTGTGAAATTGTACCATACCCCTAATAGATTTGCTAGTGGTGACTACGTCTGTTCACGCCGCTGTAGCGCTAAGATGGTTCGACCGAGCTGACCGCTCTCACGCTTCTCGGTTAGGCGGCTGGCGTCTAGTTGCAGGCCTTCAAGAAAATTACTAAGATCATCACGAGCCTTGGCTCCGTAGCCTGTGAAGTCTTCGCGTTCAAAGATCTTCCATTGGTCGAGAACTGGCATGACAACTTCTTTAAGATGTCGTGCGAGATCGTAAATATCAGCGTTGGCGATTTGCAGGGCTTTTACACGGAAGCCTTTAATATTTGCGCCAGGCATTTCGAATGACATTACTTCATCGCGGATGGCTTGCATCATTTGATTCGGTGCTACGTCAAGCGCGGCCTTTGCGAGCTCCCGATAGAATAGCATGTGCAGATTTTCGTCTTTTGCGATACGCTGTAGCATTTTATCGGCGATATGATTTTCGCTCGCAATTCCCGTTTGGCGGTGGGCTACGCGGGTTGCAAGCTCCTGAAATGTGACATATGCAAGCGTGTGTAGTGGATCTTTCTCGACAGTGTAACCTTGTTCCATCTGCGCCATGCGCATGGCTTCATTTTTGTCTGGATCAACGGCACGGGTGAGATCAAGGAACATGCGGATTGCATATGCGTGGGCGTCTTCTTCGGCGGTCCATTTGTGTGTCCATTGCCCCCATGCCCCATCGAGGCCAAAGTTGTCGGCGATGGTGCGGTGATATGATGGCAGATTGTCTTCTGTGAGTAAATTCACAATCATTGCAGCCTGTGCCTCGGGTGACAGGAGTGGCGCTTCCTCGGGGTTTTCTACGCGGTGAAGGATTTGCCCTGTTTGTTGGTCAATCGGCATGTATTCGATTGGCGTCCAGTCTCTGCGCATGCGATTATGACGATTTAGTTCGCTCGCTACAATGGGCTCGAGCTCGTGTAGAACGTCAAGCTGGTTTGGCTCCCCGCCTGTTATAACAAGGCCGCTTCGAAGAATAGCTTCATGGCCGCGGCGTTTGATGCTACTCGGTAGCCATAGCTCGCGTGATGGGGGTTGCTCCAAACTGGGTCTCTCACTCATACCTTTATGATAGCATAAGCATAATAAACTCGTTGACGCGCACTGAGGTTACCACTAATATAAAGCCATGAGTAGTACGTTCGCCCTCCCGAGCATTCTGCGCTATAAGCGGCAGGATTTGCGACATGATGCAGTGGCAGCGTTGGTGCTTACGGCAATTACGATCCCGCAGTCACTTGCCTTTGCGGTTGTTGTTGGACTGCCACCCGTGACAGGGCTATACACTGCCCTTTTGGCGCCGATTATATTTGCGCTATTTGCGAGTACTCGGCGGCTAGTTATTGGTGCCGATTCAGCGACTGCGGCGCTGCTTGCGTCAAGTGCGACGCTGATTGCTCAGGCTGGTACGGCTGGGTATGCGAATGCAATTGCGATCCTCGGTATACTAACGGCAATCATACTAGTACTTATTGCTGTACTGCGACTTGGATTTTTATCCGATCTTGTGTCGCGGCCTGTGCTAATTGGTTTTTTGGCGGGTGTTGGGCTGCAGCTCATCATCACAAGCTTGCCAGTGATGATGGGAGTGCAGGCAAAGTCGGGCAGCGTGTGGGATAGTTTAGTAAGCCTTGTGCAATCCCCGATTATTAACTGGATGACGGTTACCGTGACGATCCTTGTTGTCGGTGTCCTATTGCTCGTGCGCGGTTCGAAGCTGCCCGGCGAGCTTATTGCTATTACATTCGCAATTCTCTTTGCGGCAGTGTTTCATGTTGAGAAGTTTGACGTGACACTTGTTGGCGACTTGCCGAGCCATTTGCCACAAATGGCGTTACCAGTATTCTCGCTTACAACAATATGGGTGCTCCTGCCTGCGGCGATGACTGTAGCGATGATTATACTTGCGCAAAGCTCGGCGGTTGTTCGTGGTGTTGCCGAGGAACGAGGTGAGAAAATTCGTATTAACCAGGATTTATTTGCACTCGGGCTTGCTAATGCGGCGGCTGCTATTACCCAGGGTTTTGCGGTAAATGGTAGTCCGCCTCGCACTATGGCAGTCGACAAAATAGGCGGTCGTACGCAGCTTACAGGTATTTTAAGTAGTGTACTTGTCGGTATTGTTCTCGTATTTGGCGTTGGTGCCCTAGCGTACCTTCCTCAGGCTGCATTAGCGTCTGTCGTATGCTTGCTGGGTGTGTATCTTATCCGCTTGAAAGAACTGCAATATTTGTGGGATGTGCATCGCACTGAATTTGTGGTAGCTGTTGTCGCGCTACTCGGAACCGCATTCATTGGTGTGTTGCAGGGCGTGTTGATTGCGGTGATTGTGTCGCTATCGGAGCGTGTTATTCGCCAATATCATCCAAATGATGCAATCCTTTTGCGTGATGGCGAGCTGTCGGATTGGGCGCGTGAGCGACTTAGTGATAGAGTGCAGCATAGCCACCAGATTGACGGAGTATTGGTGTATAGTTTCGACGGCTCACTTTTCTTTGAAAATATTAACTACTTTGTTGCTCGCTTGAAACGTGCAATTAAAGGGGCTAAGGCACCGGTAAGAGTGGTGGTTATTGATGCCGGAAGTATTGAAAGTATTGATTATACGGCCGTGGAGGCGATTAAACGCTCGTACCGCAAACTAAACGAAGATCATATCAGCCTTCGTTTTGCGCATGTCTCACCTAATTTGCACAAACAATTTGTGGAGTTTGGTGTCGTGGAATTGCTTGGTCATAAACATATTTTCTCTACCCTGACCGAAGCAATTACTGGTAAGACCCCGAGCCATAGTGAAGAATCAAAAGAGGGTGTTGTCGCAAAAGATCACTAGGCTTGATGTGCGAGCATCAGGCCGATATGCTCGATGTCTGATTCTATGTTGGTAGGGGCTTGATGAGTGAGCTTTGCGCCTGTCGCAAATGCTACTGCACCTTGCGCTTGAGCCTTGCGGGCGCGAAGCAATACTGTTTCGCGCTCTGTATCAGTAAGGCTTGCGTTATGTAATATATTTGTAACGTCACCGCACCAATAGGTGTAGAAATCTTTACCATGGTGCCAAGTTGCCCATGCGACTCCTGACTTCTCACCCTTTGAAACGGGCTGTTGCGAAGCGGCTGGAACCCGTGGAACGCTGTGCTGCAAAGATTGTAGCGTAGGGTTAGTTGCGCCGAGCAGCGCGTGTTGCGCGCATGCAAATATGTCATCCTGGCTGATTAATGGGTCAGTCGCCCATGTGTTCTCGATGACAAATTTCTTACTTGCTTTAACAGGGGTCGAGGTCTGGGATTTTTTGAGTACCATATGCGTAAAGTATAGCATAAGCAAGTTGTATACAGAGGTGTTTTCTCGTATACTATAAATAATATGGTTAAAACAAGTCCGGTACAGAAAAAATCAACTACGAAGACCCCTGCGAGCTCTAAGAAATCGGCTGCAAAGTCAGCCACGGTGGCCAAAAAAACAGTTCCAAAAAAGCGCACTACAGCAAAAAAGCAGGCTGCAGCTACGCCGCAAAAAGTAGATTACTACCCGAATCGCATGACCCTTGCGATATCTGCGCTTGCTGGTACGCTCATTGTTCTGCTCGCTCTTATTGCTGTGCTTGGTCAAAGCTAATCTCTAAGGTATCCAAGAAAGCCTCTGATGCGGTATACTGACAATATGAAAGTACGTATTGAGATTGACACGAAGACTTTTGTTCGCTTTTGGCTAGTTGTTATTGGGTTTGGGATTGGCATCCTCGCACTTTATAGTGCACGTACTGCCCTTGTAATTATTGGTACCGCCTTTTTCTTGGCGCTTGCCCTTAATGGTCCAGTGAGCCGACTTGCGCGCCATTTGCCTGATCGCAGCCGTACACTTTCAACGGCTATCGCATTTTTTGCAGTTGTTATTTTCCTTGGTGCAGTGATATTCCTCGTCATTCCACCGGTAGTGCAACAGACAGTGAAGTTCATTGATAACGCGCCAACTTTACTAAAGGATGTTAGTCAGCAATGGCATGGTATCGGCGATTTAGTAGCGAAATATCACATCCAACCCCAGGTAGATCAAGCCGTGTCGGCGGTTCGTGATAATGCTGGCCATTGGGCATCTGGTTTTGGTAGGAACTTCCTTTCAGGACTAGGTTCTGCAATGTCTGTTTTTGCGGCTACGCTACTTGTACTGGTGCTCACCTTCTTAATGCTGATTGAAGGCCCGACCTGGATGGAGCGTATCTGGAGCGTTTATAAAAACGATCGTCGCGTACGGACCCATCGTCGCCTCGTGCATCGTATGCAGGCGGTAGTTTCGGGTTACGTTAGTGGGCAGCTGACAGTATCTGGTATCGACGCAGCTGCAGCGGGTGTGACTGTATTCATCTTGTCTCGTTTCTTTAGTGAAGTACCAGCAAACCTAGCCCTTCCAACGGTTGCATTCTGCTTTATCTTCTCGCTTATTCCACTATTTGGTGCTACGCTTGCTGGTATTATTGTGACGATCTTACTTGCTATGAATAGTATTCCCGCGGCGATTGTATTTGCTATCTACTTTGTTATTTACCAACAGCTTGAGAACAACGTCATCTCGCCACGTATTCAGTCGAAGCGTATCGAGCTAAGCCCGCTTGCCGTGCTTACAGCTGTAACGATCGGACTATACGTATTTGGTGTTGCCGGTGGTATTATCTCTATCCCAATTGCTGGCTGCATCAAGGTGCTCGTTGAAGACTACTTTGAAGACCACGGCGAAGACATTAATGAGCCTATTAAAGAAGAAGAGCCAAAGCATAAGAAACTTTCGCTCAAATTCTTCGGTAAGTCAGAAGACTAGCTTCGTGACCAGATTGTATCGTACGTAGTGTCGCGTACGAGGATGCCTAGCGCGGCGAGCTCGTCGCGCAGTTCGTCTGACGTCTTCCAGTCTTTGTTGTCGCGTGCGCGACGGCGTTCCAAGATAATGCGCTTTGCATCGTCATCGATGTCTGGTGTTGAAGTCATGATTTGTAGACCGAGCAGTTCGTCGATCGTCTCGAGAAAATCAACAAGGTTCTGTCTGTCGATAGCATTTAGTCGTTTGTTGTCGAGCGTGGCAAATGTTTCATCAATCACCCGAAGTGCTTCTGGTGTGTTGAGATTGTTCTGCAGGGCTTCACGCAGTGCGCCGCTTGCTGCAGCTGATGGTGCTGGAATGTCACCAGCATCTGGCGTATGGGTGCCGTGATCGTGAATCTGGTGACGCAACAGTGCGTAGTTACGCCAGTTGCTTAGGCGGTTTTTGGCTGCTTCGATATTCTCGAATGTAAAGTTGCCTTCGTTGGTGTACTGCCCTTGTAAAACGAAGAGCCTGAAATCCATTGGCGACAAGCCTTTATCTGCAAGATGCTGTAGTGTGTAGCCATTGCCGAGGCTTTTACTGATTTTACCACCTTCGATTTTTAGGTGGTTGTTGTGTAGCCAATAGTTGGCGAACCTCGCGCCACTTGCGGCTTCGCTCTGCGCGATTTCGTTGGTGTGGTGTACGGGGATATGGTCGATGCCGCCAGTGTGAATGTCGATTGTCGGACCAAGGATACTCATGGCCATTGCAGAACACTCAAGATGCCAACCCGGGAAGCCCATAATTGGCTCACCTTCACGTGGCGGTAGGTCAAGTAAGTCTGCCGGTGTCTCCCACTGCATATCGCGCACTGTGCCGGGCTCGGTGAATTTCCAGAGTGCAAAGTCCCAAGCTTGGCGTTTCTCGTCGTTTGCTTCAACGCGCGCGCCGGCTTTTTGTGCCGCAAGGTCGAGATGTGCAAAATCGGCGTAGGTTGGGAATTTAGCGGTGTCAAAATAGATACCGTCGGTTGTTTGGTAGGTAAAGCCTTTTTCTTTCAGTTCACGAACGAGGTCGAGCTGCTGAGGGATAAAGTCGGTTGCACGCACGAGGTGCTCTGGCGGTAAAAGTCCGAGTATTTCCATACCGTTTATAAATGCCTCGGCGTAAAATTCAGCAACGTCCCAGGCGGTCTTGCCTTCACGGCGCGCACCCTTTTCGAGCTTGTCTTCGCCCTCATCGGCATCGCTTGTTAGGTGGCCAACGTCGGTAATATTCATGACGCGCTCAACGCGGTAGCCGCTGGCGATGAGCGTGCGTACGAGCGTATCCCAGTAGATGAATGATGCCCAGTTGCCGACATGCGGGTGATCGTAGACGGTCGGGCCACATGTGTAAAGCATCACCTTATCATCGTTAATTGGGGTGAAGACTTCGAGTTTACGCGATAGTGTGTTGTGAAGTTTGAGTGGCATGATAATCCTTTAGGGCTTTGTCGGTTGCAGCGACGAGCTCCTGCATAATAGTTTCGTACTGTTCATGGACTTTAAAGCCTGCAGCGTAGTTGTGGCCGCCGCCACCGAAGTAGCCAGCGATCTGACTCGCTACAGGCAGGTTACACCGTAGTTTACCAGTGACTTTACCGTCTGGATAGGTTTTGATAGCGCAAGCTACTTCGACGGTGTCGACGAGTCGCATTTCATCAAGAACAAGCACACTTGGATTATAGCGGTCTGAATATTCCTGGATGTCTTCCCACGGGATGTGTACGGTTGCGAGCAAACCTTCGAGCGAATATTCGATGCGCTCAATAAGTTCACCCTTGTATGTGAGAATGTCGGCAGGCTTCTTCATAAATTCGCGACGCGCTGATTCGATTTCGAATGGTTTTGCACCTTGGGCGACTACTTCGGCTACGACACGATAAGTATCGATGCCGGCAGATTCTGTGGTAAGGCCAAGTGTATCCGATGCAATTGAACTATAAAGTGCAGAAGCTGCAGCTGGTGTTATTTCCCAGTTTGCTGCTTGGGCTAGATTGTAGATGAGCTCGCCTGTTGCAGCTGCTGTCGGGCTGAGTACGAATTCGTGATCAAATGATAAGTCGTTTTGTGGCTCCTCTTCGTCTTGCTCGCCGTGGTGGTCAAGTACGACGACAGGGTGCGCTTCGAGGAATTGACGCACACCACGGGTTTGGAGGGCTTTTTCGATGAGCGCTTCGGCTGCAGTATCGACGATAATTGCCAGATCAGCATCAAATGGGAAGTAGTTTGTAACGCGGTCCCAACCTTTTAAAAAGCGCAGATATTTTGGCATATCAATTGCGCAGTACATCGTGACTGTTTTGCCCTGCTCGCTCAAGATTTCTTCGAGTGCGAGGGAGCTTGCTAGCGAGTCGCCATCTGGGTTTTCACCCTGAATAATAACAATACGTTTTGCGGCAGTAATAAGGGGTAAGGCTTTATCAAACATTATCCGTATTATATCAGATTACGAGAGCTTACGACGGCCTTCGAGCGCGTGGGTTAGCGTGATTTGGTCGGCATATTCAAGATCAACGCCAACAGGGATACCGCGTGCGAGGCGTGATACAGTAACAGGCAGCTTGGTTTGTTCGATTTGGCGCTGCATAAAGATTGCGGTTGATTCACCCTCTACGCTAGCATTGGTGGCGATGATTACCTCTTCTACTTCATCATCTTTGAGACGCTTCAGCAATTCTGGCACATGTAGTTGCTCCGGTCCGATCCCATCGATTGGCGAAATCGCGCCGCCTAGCACATGGTAGGTACCATGGTATTGGCCGGTTCGTTCGAGCGCAATAATATCGAGTGGCTCTTCAACAACGGCAACAAGTTTTTTGTTGCGATCTGCGCCACTGTACAGCGGCGAAATATCCTCGCTCGCATCGATAAGGGCAAATGTTACGGGGCAGGTTTTTACGCCGCTATGCAGTCCGGCAATTGCCTTGGCTAGTTCGTCGGCATTGCGTGTATTTGAGCGCAGCAAATAATACGCATAGCGCTCAGCGGTGCGCACGCCAACACCCGGTAGTCGGCCGAGTTCATCAATAACCGCCAGTAGGGCCTTTGGTAATAATTGCGCCATCGAGATCGTGACTACTAAAGGCCGAGTTTACCGAGACCACCCATAAGTGGCTTCATTTTTTCAGCTGCAATTTCTTGCGCTTTAGTCATACCATCGCGGATTGCAATTTCAATCCAGTGTTCGAGCTGGTGGATGTCTTCGAGGTCGACATACTCTGGGTCGATCTTGATTGACTTTACTTTAAGTTCGCCGGTAATTTGCACGACAACTGCGCCGTCACCTGCCTCAACTTCAACAATTTCCTTTGCAAGGTCTTTTTGCGCTTTGCGTAGGTCGTTCAACATCTTCATTTGGTCAAATGCCATTATCAATAATCCTCCGTAGATAACTAACTCTGTTTAGTATACGCTATTTTGCAACAGATTTGTAGATATAGAAGCGGTCAGCGTCGGTTGCGCGACGGCTTGTGACGATTGTACTGATAGCGGCTTTTGGTGTGTGCTTGTAATATGCGTCATGCGTCACGATGACTGTTTGCTTGGTTGTGAAATCGGTGCCGACGCTAAAGCGCTTATCGTAGTGCGCTACTAGCGCGTAGAACGGTTCTTGAGCTTTTGTGGTGATAACCTGTAGTTTTGTATCTTGCTGGTGATTTGCTGTTACGGTACGAGCTAAGAGCTTTAGATCGTTTGTGTATGCCTGCAGGACATTTGCGTTATAGCTGTAATTGTTGACGTAGCTCGCAAACCCAGTGAAAATCATACCAACAACAAATACTGAAATTGGCACCATACCTGCAATACGCGCATACGGATTGCGTGGGAACAGTGTATACCAACTTGCAACCAGTGTGTTTGTGCCCATCGCCATGAGCAGCACCGCCAGTACGTAGAGGTCAGTGACATGCGCTGGATTGATTATGACGAGCGGCACGAGGAATAGCCCTAAGAAGAATACGGTATAGCCGCGCGCCGTGTATTTGACGGTCATGAACCGGTAGGTACCGACGGCCATTAAAACAATCGCTCCGAGTGAGTACAGCGGTCGTAGCAAGTAGCTGTCTGATGCTAGGAAGAAGCCGAATAGATCCTTGCCAAGTGTAATTAGGTTATCTTGCAAGTTGATTGAGCTTGGAATACCGAGCAAGAGTAAAGCAACTTTTTGATTAAGAATGATCGCCTCACCCACTGGCACAAGCGCGACAAGGCCGAGTAATATAGCGATGATTAATCGTATACGTGCGATGCGGCGGATCATGTAGCGGATGTGTGGATGGAACGACGCCGTAATAAAAAGCGCGAGAACGATGTAAATACCGAGCGGAATGTAGAGCGCTGTTGCAGTAAGGACGCAGGCTGCCACTTTCCAGAATGTACTAAAGATCTTTGTGCGGGTCATGTAGGTGCAGGCAACTAGTAGCCATACGGCGACAAAGTTAAACATTATTGCCGGTGTGCCATCCTGCGCCATAAAGAGGAATTGCGTAGTCGTTGTAGCAATGGCAGTGACCATGATAGCGATGTTGCGGCGGAACCAAACCTTTACCAGCAGGAAAATCCCAAACGCCGTGACGAGTGCGAGGATTATTGATGGTAGTTTTATGCTTAACGTTGTAACGCCGAAGGCTAAGAAGCTCACGCGTTGCAGGATATGGTACGGCAGATTAACGACTGTAGTTGGGTCGATCGAGTGCATTGATAGCGCACCACTTGCAAGCGCAGATTGTAATTCCCCATCACGGAGTGCGCCTGGTACATAGAATGCCGCAAATGTGAGCGCACACAAAACGAGTAGCGTCAACAGTGTGTAGCCAATTGTGTAGCGCCATCTGTAAAGTGTGAAGTCGACAACGCGAAATTTCATATGCTTAATTATAGCACGAGGAGGCGAACGAAATAAGCTTTTTGAATAGCTACATTCCCTCTTCGTCTGGGCGACGATCGAGGCTCATGAAGCGGAGGCGTTCTGGGTGGAAGTAGAGCTGTACTTTACCGACAGGGCCATTACGGTGCTTCGCGATAATTAGGTCGGTGATGTTCTGTACCTCGGGATTGTCGGGTTCGTAGTAGCCTGGGCGGTAAATGAAGCTTACGATGTCAGCATCCTGCTCAATGGAACCTGATTCACGCAGGTCTGCAAGCTGCGGGATTGGTGGCGTACGGTTTTCAACGCTACGACTTAACTGACTTAGTGCAATAAGTGGCACGTTAAGTTCGCGAGCAATCAGCTTGAGGCCACGTGAAATCTCACTCACTTCCTGTACGCGGTTGCCATTGTGGCTGCCTGAGGCTTGCATAAGCTGCAGGTAGTCAACGATGATAAGTCCAAGCGGTTGGTCATGGGCCGCACGGCGGGCTTTAGTGCGCATTTCGAGCACGCTTAGGCCTGGCGTGTCGTCGATAAAGATTGGCGCTTCGGCCATCTCGCCCATCGCCTCACTAATCTTACTGAAGTCTTCGTCGCTCAGGTTACCGGTGCGAATATTCCAACTATCGACACCTGATGCGTCTGCGAGCATACGGTCGATTAGCTGCTCTTTACTCATCTCAAGGTTAAAGTAGAGTACCGGCAGCTTGGCGATGGTTGCTACGTTGTACGCCAGGTTCGTTACTAGGGTTGTTTTACCCATGGCCGGGCGCGCGGCAAGGATGATGAGGTCGGAGCGCTGCAAGCCGGCAGTCATATTATCAAGGTCGCGGTAGCCTGTGCGGATGCCACGGAGCTGACCTTTGTTGCGGTGGAGCTCTTCGATACGGTCGAAGCTTTCTGTTAGGATACTTTCAATACTCACGAGGTCTTGCTTGACCGATTGGTCGCTCACGCTGAAAAGCTCTGCCTCGGCTTTTTCGAGTAGCTCCTGAGTACTTGTTTCTTCATCGAAGCCCATTTCACTGATTTCGGCGCTGGCTTTAATAAGACGTCGACGGACGGCTTTTTGGTTGATGATTTCAGCGTAGCTTGCGGCGTGCGCGGCTGTCGGTACATAGTTAGTGAGCTCGGTGAGGTATGCAGAGCCGCCCACTGCTTCGAGCTGGTCTTTTTTCTTGAGCTCATCAGTAAGTGTTAGTAAGTCAATCGGTTTGTGTCGCTCATAGAGACGAACCATGCCGCCGTACACAACGGCGTGGCGCTTATCATAAAAATCTTTTACATCAACGATTTCACTGGCGTCGGCAATCACTTCGTCATCAATCAAAATCGCGCCGAGCAGACTCATCTCGGCATCAAGGTTTTGGGGTGGGATCTTCCCTGCAACAACTTCTTTTTTCTCGGCCATTATAGTGCTACCTCTTCTCCTCCACCCATAATATCAAGTGCTGCGGCAATTGCGCTATCATCTGACGGCTTGGCGGTTTCGAGTACGGTAATAACGCCATCTTGCACGCCAACGTTTTCGAGCACACTCTGCATAGCCGGCAATGATTTATCAAGTTGCTTTTTAGTGAATGGCTTGCCTGCGAAAATAGTGAGCGTGGCGCCATCGAATGAATAGTCGCATTTGCCTAAGATGCTGTGCGCACCTGGTGACGAGGTCTTCATGTTGGCGACGAATTCAGCCCATGGAAATGGCTGTTCAGGGCCGAGCGGTTTTGGTGGCTCGACAGGTTTTTCAAGTGTTTTTGGTGCTGGCGCTTCGGCCGGCTGCGTTTTTGTAGCGGGCTTGGCAACTGGTTTTGTCGCCGGCTTAGGTGCTACGGCTGGTGTCGATGGGGCTTTTTGAGCTACTGCAGCTGGTGGCGGTGCTACCACTGGCGTTGTAGTAGGGTTCATATTCGACGTGAGTGCAGTGATAAGTTTGACAAATGGCCACGTGCTTTTGGCGACCTCAAGCAGTTTATCGAGAAGGTTTAAACGCTCGGGGTGTGCAGTGATGTCGGTACGGACTGCGTGCACGAGTTGATCTGTGATCGTGATAGCAGAGATTCCGCGTTTTTCGGCGCCATCAATCAGCTCGGTGATTTTTGCGAGGTCTTGTGAGTCGTAGGCACTAAGTAGTTGGAGTACCATTTCGTTGCTGGCGAGTCCTACGACACTTTCGATGAGTTCTGGGGTGATGGTTGAATCGCTAAGATTGCGTAGTTGATCGAGTAAGCTAATACTGTCGCGAAAGCTACCTTGGCCATGGCGTGCGACAAGTTGCAGGGCCTCGTCATTGATATCGATGTTTTCGGCATTGCTAATAGCGCGTAAATGTTTAACAGCGTCATCGCCATCAATCAGGCGGAAATTAAAGCGCTGCACGCGGCTTACAATGGTTGCTGGCAGCTTTTCAACATCGGTTGTGGCGAGGATAAATACAACGTGTTCTGGGGGTTCCTCGAGTGTTTTAAGGAGTGCGTTAAATGCTGATTTACTCAGCATGTGTACTTCGTCGATGATGTAGATTTTTTTCGGCGCACTGGTTGGTGCTATGGCAACTTTATCGCGTAGGTTGCGAATGTCTTCGACCGAGTTGTTGCTCGCGGCGTCGATCTCGATAATGTCGAGATGTGTTGATTCGTCATTGTATGGCAATTGGTTGATTTCGTGCGCCAAGATGCGCGCGATTGAGGTCTTGCCGACGCCGCGCGGGCCGGTAAGCAAGTATGCATGCGCAACATTGCCGCTTGCGATTGCTCGGCGCAGCATATCAGTAATATGAGATTGACCAACAACCTCATCTAAAGATTTCGAACGATATTTTCGATATAACGCCTGCCCCATTGCCTTTATTATACCTCGAGAGTTACAGATTGTCTGTTGTGATTTTATTAGGCTATGATTGCGCCTGGTGCGGAAGCGTTTTCAAGATAGCAACCACCGCAGAGTGACTGGTACCGCACGCGATTGTCGTTATCGATCCACACTACCGGTTTGCCGACATGGAACGCACCGTCAACGAATCGCCCGTTAAACTCTGCTTGCTGTCCGCATGGGCACATAGTCGGCATTTTTTCACTGTTGTCGGCAAGCTCGAACATGCGCTTCGTACCTTCGAATAGTTGGCGCTGGATATTGGTACGAATGCCATAGGCAACCACAGAAATATCATCAACTTTAGCAATTTTTTCGAGTGCTTCAACTTGTGTCGCGGACATGAAATTTACTTCGTCGACAAGCACGCAGTTTACGGCTCGTTCACCAAATCGTCGGTGAAATTCATGGTATATGTCTGTTTCGGTTGGGTTCTCCGGGGTGGCAATGTGAGTGGCGATATCGATAGGCCATTTTTTACCAGCGCGTGAGGTTGTGACTCCAGGCTCGCGCATGCTGATTTCGGGCATCATTGTTACAACGGCCAATCCGTTTTCTGTGTAGTTATACGCCGTACTTATCATCTGATCGCTTTTACCACAGTTCATTGCACCATAACGGAAAATTAGTTCTGCCATATGCCTCCTTGTCTACCAATGAATTGCTATTTCCATCAGTATATTCGACAAGAATGAAAAAGACCACTGAAGTGGCCCTGATAGAATGTCTACATTTTCAATTTTAATGATGAGGGTCTGTTACCAGCGGCAGGAGATTTACCTCCCGCCGCTGGTGATTTGTGGGTGGGCGGAGTCAGCATTTCGATGCCATGATCCCCCACCCGATGGGGATGACGAATGCGCTTCCTGCTCCCAGGCCGATGACGATGCCGTAGTAGATGGCGCCGCCATCTACGCTGAAGTCGTGGCCCATTGCCAGGAGCGTCATGATGAGCGCGATGACGGCCATCGCCAGCCCAATGAGAAACACTCGCATGACGGATCTCCTTACGCAGTGAATCGTCTGCTATATTAAACTAGATAGTAATGATCTTGTCAACTTTTGGTATAAAGTTCTAGCAATAAAAATACGGCAACTACCCTCGTTGCCGTATTTTTATCTGATCTAAATTGCTAGAGTGCTGCTTCAACCGCTGCCCATACGGCTTCGGCGTTGTCTTCTGGCACGATAATGGTGACTTGGTCCCCAATATTAATGCGGAAGTACGTTACACTTGCGAGCAGGATGCGGTATTCACGGCCCTGCGCTTCGACGTAGTATGCGCCGTCGTGTTGGGTTAGTGTACCGATGATTTGCTTGCGTGGGATTGGGCCGATTTGCTTGTATACGAAACCGCCGTCTTGAGCGATGGTGAGTTTGAGAATGTCACCTTCGACTAATTTTGATTTGCTTGCGTAGTTTGCTGGCACTGGATAGCTCTTGCCGTCTGGACCGATCATTACTTGACCGTCAAAGACACCTTCGATAACCTTGCCGCTTACTTCGTCGCGTGAACTTGTAGGGGTCACAACTTGCCCGTCGTCGCCGATGATACTCATAAGCAGCTCTTTGGCTGCAGCGAGGTTAGTTTCGGCCTCCTGGATCAGCGAACGAAGCCGCTTCACTTGCTTTTCTGGTAATTCAGACATAATCTCGCAGTTCCTTGTCTGTTTTTAGTATTACCCCCATTATATACCGCGACTGTGGTTAGAAGTCAACCCATAAAATTTCCACAGCATTTTGAGGGGTGGGAGCAATATTGTTGTAAAAAATGTTAAGCAGCTAAAGCTAGTTGTGGCAGTACATCGTTATGACCTGTTGCAACAACGACTGTATTTCGATTTCTCATCTGTTGGCGCAGAGCGGCGACTGCAACGAGGGAGGTCGGCTCGAGGTTTGGCCATGCTTCTCGATGGTCTTCGCGGCGATCATTTGCGTAGAGTTCTATCAATTCGTCTACGTCTTGCTCGGGAACCGGAAGTACGCTGAAGTTGTTGCTTCCCGAAATGATATGAAGTGCCTGCCGCCCCATCGTGCGTACAGCAGAGCCACCGTACCGTAAGTTTGGGGCATCGGCTGGCTGCAACTCGCCGGCCGCGAGACTTTTGCGTGCACTGTTGCTGCCTTCTGCTTCGGCTGCGATCACTTTAATGTCGGTTCGTCCGAGTTCTTGTAGCCTTCGTAATACGCCAGCGGCGAGTCCACCTCCGCCTATGGCAAGGATGATTTCTTCTGTTTCGGGGTGGAGCCGTAGAATATCATCAACCACAGTACCTTGACCAGGGATGACGAGTTCACCAAATGGGTGGAGAATCTTGCCGTCTGTTTGCTGTTCGGCCCATGCTAGTGAATCGTTAAAGGATTGTCCAGTTACTTTGATCGTCAGGCGCGGGTCATCCCAAAGTTCTCGTAGCCCTTCCTTTTTTTGCTCTGGCGCTGTTGTCGGCACGATAGGAGTCACGAACACGCCAAATTCGCTAGCCGCCCATACGGCACCGCGGGCATGGTTACCGGCAGAAGGCACAAGGATGTGTTCTACACCCTGTTCTACCAGCTGGGTGGTGCCTATGATGGCTCCACGCCATTTGAACGCGCCTGTTTTGTTTAAGTCGGCCCTGAATAGTTGCACTGCCTTATCGCCGAGTAGCCGTGCATACGACGGGAATTCATGTTGAAGCGCCTCAATGCGAGAGGCATCTTCTACTTGTGTTCGGTAGCTATTAACTATACGTAACGCTTCATTTCCTGTAATCATACTGTCCTTTCTAGAAAACAAAAACTCCCGCGTTACCGGGAGTAGGTCTTGCTAAATGTAATTACCTATCAGCCAGTAACGCCGCGTGTGCGACGAATGATAATGCTAATGGCGATTGAGGCGCTGCTCATGTAAGTTACCTTACTCTCATCTGGACATTTTGGCAAGGCGGTAGCGGTATGATATAGTCCTTAGAACTATGGCACACGAACGAATTTCACATGCGCACGATGAGTCAGAATATCCACTAATTGGTGAAGGAATTGATCCTGCGGTAGCGGCAATGCTGCGTAGGCCCGAGCCGCCTAAAACAATAGATTCGCTGTATGCGGGTCGGCCGACTCTCAAGCCGGTAGCGGTTATGGAAGAATTTATGGGAGCTGTTGATCTGCGCGAGCGGTATGGTCATATGAAGATCGTCGATGACGTGATTGGCCTGCGGCGAGTGGTTGAAGGAAAAATCGAAACATATCGTGACAAACTTATACGCGCAGAAGCCCGTGGTAAAACGGAATCTGCGCGTTTTGGTACTGGTGTCATTTTGGGTGAGCAGGCGGTATTCTTTGCGCTTAATTGGGACTATTTTGCGGGCTCGCTTGGTGAAGTTGCGGGCGAAAAATTTGTGCGTGCTGCCGAGCTTGCCGAACGCCTGAAATTGCCATTTGTGAGTATTGGTGCGTCATCTGGAGTGCGACAACATGAAAATGTATTAGGACTTGTGCAGATGCAGCGTATGGCTACTGCGGCTAATAAATTCAAGGAAAACTCTGATCAGCCGTATATATCGGTGCTCGCGGGGCAAGTTTGGGGTGGCATGTCGGCGAGCGCTGTTCCTGTGGCGGATATTGTTATGGCGCTTGAAGGTACAGACTACGGATTTGCTGGCCCACGAGTAATTGAGACATTTGAGGGGCGGCCAGTCGCCCCAGGAGCGCAAAGTGCCGAGGCTAACTTACTTGATCGTAATATCGATGTGCTCGTGAAAGATGTGCCGGAATTACTTGAATTTCTTGGCGCCTCATTTCGTGCTGTGCGTCGCTCGCATGCAAAGCATATTCAGATCCCTGAGTGGCATCGGGACTCGCACTTTGACCCTCATGCTACAAGCAGGCCAATTCATTTTGGTGAGCAAGGTTTCTCCTCGGCTCTTACGGATCGTCAGGCTCCGGTGCGCACTGTTCAGGTTGAACGTGCGCGTGCTGACGTCGAGAAGACGGATAACGGTGAGCGCTTGATGGCTCGATATAACGAAATGACGTCAGGTGCGCGCCGACTTGATGTTGATTTTATTATGCGTGAAGCTTTTGACTCTGTCGTGCCGCTTTATAACGTAGCGCAGTTTGAAGAATTAAAGAAATACCCGAATATTATTGCCGGTATCGCATCAATCGGTGAGCAGTCGTTTATGGTGATTGGTGATCAGCCGTCGTACAAGGCGTTGTCTGATACGTATGTTAGTAAGTATGCGCCAAATCCGGGTCCTGAAGATTTTGAATACACGACGCGTATGATTGAGGCTGCTGAGCGCTGGAAATTGCCACTTGTATTTATGACCGATACACTCGGCGCGCTACCAACACTTGCCGCTGAACGACGTGGACAGTCGCGTGCGATTGCCAAGGCAATTACTGCGGCGGGCTCACACCCCTACCCTGTCATATCGGTTATCACGGGCGCGCTTGGTAGTGGCGGCGGGCTTGCAACGACGCCGTTTGGCCGCCACACGGTAATGCTTGATAGCGCGCTTGCCTTCGTGTCGGAGCCACGTTCCATGGCATCGATTTTGTATAATGTCGCTAACCCTACCGATGAGCAGGTTTCGATGACACTTGAGACGGTCCGTGCGTCGGCGGCTGATTTGCAAGCGCAAGGTTTAGTTGATACTGTCGTCGCCGATAGCGATAATCCGTATAGAACGGCTGCCGATTTACGCAAGTCGATTATTGAAGGACTCGAAAAACAGCAAGGCAAATCCCCTCGTCGACTACGAGCTGAGACTGATAAGCAACTAACGCCAAAAATGATTGGCCGTAGTCGAAAATAACGAATTGCTACCATAAAAATAACACCCTACGGGAACGCAGGGTGTTATTTCACATTTCAATGTAGTCGTCAGTAGGTTCTAATGAACTTAGGCTACTTCTACAGTAGCGCCAGCCTCTTCGAGGGCTTTCTTTGCAGCCTCAGCGTCGTCCTTAGATACCTTCTCCTTAACTGGAGCTGGGGCACCGTCAACGATAGCCTTAGCTTCGCCAAGACCAAGACCAGTGAGTTCCTTCACAGCCTTAATCACAGCAACTTTCTGAGCACCTGCGTCCTTAAGGGTCACAGTAAACTCAGTCTTTTCGTCAGCAGCGTCAGCAGGGCCGGCTGCAGGACCAGCAACAGCAACTGCAGCAGCAGCTGGCTCGATGCCGTATTCGTCCTTAAGGACGTTCTTAAGTTCGTTAACTTCAAGTACAGTAAGCTTTACAAGCTCTTCTGCAAGTTTCTTTACGTCTGCCATGGTGGTAGATCCTTTCGTATTCAAATTGATGATGCGTAGTTTCCTACGCTGGTGCTTTGGTTGTTAGGCTGTAGCCTTTTCGCTCACACCATCCAAAAGCGCGTGCAAGTTGCCTGATAGCGCGTTGGTTGTGTCGTGAACTGGTGAAAGTAGCTGTGCAACCACTTCGGCGATAAGCTGTTGCTTGCTTGGAAGACCAGCAAGTGCAGTTACGTCGGCAGTGCTTTGTGTTAAACCTTCACCGCTAAAGCCGGCAATGAGCTCGAGACCTGGGTGGGTCTTGCCGAACGTATCAAGTACCTTTGCAGGAGCCACTTCGTCGGTATCGCTAAATGCGTAGAGCAACTGGCCTACAAGAGCTGATGAATCAGATTCTTTGTAGGTGTCGTTCTCGCCCATTGCAACACGTACGAGGCGGTTCTTGACGACCTTGATGGTTACGCCTGCTTCACGAGCTCCGCGGCGAAGCTCTTGGAGCTCTGCAACGGTCAGCCCTTGGTATTTCGCAACGGCTGTTGCTTTTGCGCTCGAGAATAGCTCGCTAAGTTCATTTACCAAAGCTTGTTTCTTATCTTTGCTGATAGCCATAGATAAAAACCTC
>Ga0157369_10000751_pt1 | contig 41778 bp, 42 predicted proteins | sample C25metaG_FD_113461 | JGI IMG/M metagenome (GOLD analysis project Ga0157369, IMG submission 113461) | Corn rhizosphere microbial communities from Kellogg Biological Station, Michigan, USA - C2-5 metaG | ecosystem: Host-associated > Plants > Roots > Rhizosphere > Soil | place: USA: Michigan... | reverse complement strand
GCGAGGAGATCGCAGAACAGTTTGACGTTCAGCGCATTGTCCTCGACGATCAGGATTCTGGCCAACCTGCTCCCCCGCGTTACACGATCGGATTTCTAGCGCGATGCCGCCAAAGACACCAATGGATGCCGAGGCAACAGCGCTCCGAGCACTCGCAACAACGCTCGGCAAACCGGATTTGACCCAGCGTTTCCTCGATTTGACCGGAATTGGGACGGATGAGCTCAGAAGAAGAGTCGGCGAACCGAGCCTGTTGGTCGCGCTTATCAGTTTCTTGGAAGCTCATGAGCCGGATCTGATCGCAGTCGCCGCCGAAATCGGTATGACACCCGATGAACTGGTTTCGGCACGGCGCATTCTGGAAGGGCAGGAGGAAGAATGAAGACGATTCTCGTCACCGGAGCCACCGCAGGGATCGGTGAAGCGTCCGCCCGCAAATTCGCGAAAGGCGGCTGGCGAGTAATCGGGACCGGCCGACGCGGCGAGCGGCTGCGAGCACTTGCAGACGAGCTTGGGGAGGTTTTCCTTCCGCTCGAAATCGATATGCAGGATCTTGCTGCCGTTGGGACATTGGCCGAGCTGTCGCCTCCTTGGGGAGACATCGACCTGCTGCTCAACAATGCGGGGTTTGCGCCGCCGACTACGCCGATGCCCGAGACCGACTGGTCGGTCTACAAGGATGTAATCGCGACGAATGTGACCGGGCTGGTTGCCCTTACTCAGGCGCTTCTCCCGAAGCTGATCGAACGAAGCGGCGCCATCGTGAACCTGTCGTCGATTGCTGCCACCTATCCCTACAAGGGCGGCGCGGTTTACGGCGGTACCAAGGCGTTTGTCCGGCAGTTCTCGCTCGATCTCAGGTGCGATCTGGCCGGAACCGGCGTCCGAGTGACATCGATCGAGCCGGGGATGGTGCAGACCGAGTTCACGCTGGTCCGGACCGGCGGGGATCAGGCGGCTTCCGACTCTCTCTACGCGAACATGGATCCGATGACCGGCGAAGATATAGCCGACACGACCTGGTGGGTGGCCAACCTGCCTCCACATCTCAACATCAACGCGCTGGAGCTGATGCCCGTGAACCAGAGCTGGGCCGGCTTCGCAGTCCACCGCAAGGCTTGATTCGCCGCCATAGGGGTGCTTGGAGCGGCCGATGAGCATTGATCAGCGCCTTTCCGAACTCGGCATCGCTCTCCCCGAACCCACCTCTCCGGTCGCCGCCTATGTGCCTGTCGTAGTCGCCGGCGGTTTCGCCCACGTTTCCGGGCAGGTGTGCGTCGATGAAAACGGGCAGTTCATCACCGGCAAGTTGGGCGCCGATGCAGATGTGCCGCTCGGCCAGAAAGCAGCGCGCGCCTGCGGGCTGATGATCCTCGCGCAGTTGAAGAAGGCCCTCGGGTCTCTGGACCAGGTCGAACGCGTGGTAAAGCTTGGAGTGTTCGTGAACTGCACGCCGGAATTTACCGATCAACCGAAGGTCGGAAACGGCGCATCCGAGTTGATGGAACAGGTGTTCGGCGAGGCTGGCCGGCACGCCCGTGCCGCAGTCGGCGCACCATCCCTGCCGCTTGGCGTTGCCGTTGAAGTCGACGCAATCGTCAAGATAAGGGATTGACGCCAAAGCGCTTTTCAGAGCGTTCTTGAGCGATGGCTGACCGTGAAACCGAGTTGCTGGCCCGGATTGCATCCGGCGTTGGCCCGCTCGATCCCGCCGAATGGGACTCCATTGCCGGTCAACACCCCTTCGTCGGCCACGCGTTTCTGAGCGCTCTAGAAGACTCCGGCAGTGTCGGCCCGGGCACCGGCTGGACTCCCGCTCCGTTGCTGATCGAGAACGACCGCGGGAAGCCTATTGCGGCGGCGCCAGCCTACCTTAAGACGCACAGTCAGGGCGAATATATATTCGACCACGTCTGGGCTGACGCCTGGGAACGTGCGGGCGGCGCTTATTACCCGAAACTGCAGATCGCGGTGCCGTTCACTCCCGTGCCGGGTCCAAGGCTGCTCGGATCGCGACCCCAGCAATTGCTCGCGGCCGCGGAGGCTGTGACCGTCCAGAACGAGCTTTCCTCAGCGCACATCACCTTCCTTGACGAGCCGGAAGCGCAGGAGGCCGAGCAACGCGGCTGGCTCATCCGTCACGGCCTTCAGTATCACTGGTTCAATCACGGGTATCGCGACTTTGGCGATTTCCTTGCGGCGCTCTCAAGCCGGAAGCGCAAGGCGATCCGCAAGGAACGCGCGGCGGCTCAAGAGGGGCTGGAGTTTCGCGCTCTTCGCGGGGCGGAGATCGGCGCGGCCGAATGGGACGCAATGTGGCGATTCTATCAAGACACCGGCTCCCGCAAATGGGGGCGCCCCTACCTGACCCGATCCTTTTTCGACCTGATTGGGGGGTGGATGGGTGACGCGCTGTTGCTGTTCCTCGCCTATCGAAACGGGCTGCCGGTCGCGGGAGCCCTCAATGTGATCGGTCTCGATGCGCTTTACGGTCGTTATTGGGGAACGGTCGACGAAGTGCGCTTCCTCCACTTCGAGCTCAGTTACTATCAGGCGATCGAATGGGCGATCGACCATGGTTTGCAGTCGGTTCAGGCGGGCGCCCAGGGTGAGCACAAGCTAGCCCGCGGCTATGAGCCGGTGATCACGCGATCCGCCCACTTCATCCCCAACCCGAGTTTTCAGCGGGCGGTCGATCAATTCCTTGTCGAGGAGCGCTCGGCAGTTGCTGCCGAAGCTGAATGGTGCCGCCAGCAGCTGCCCTATCGTTCTTCCAGCTCCGAATAGAGCCCGACTTTCCGTCCGGACGCATCGGCCATTCCGCGATACATCCCCGACGTGGTGAAGCCCCATGCGGCCTGGCCGTCGGGAGCTACGGCGATCAATCCGCCGCGGCCGCCGAGACTCTCGATATCGGCGAGTGTTGCGTCGAGCGCCTTCTGCAACGTCTCGCCGGCAAGCCGAAGCCGGTCAGCCAGTTGATGACCTGCGACGGCACGGATGAATATCTCGCCAGTGCCCGTGCCCGAAACCGCGGCCGAGCGATCGTCCGCATAGGTCCCCCCGCCGATTACGGGCGTGTCGCCGATTCGGCCCCAGCGCTTGCCGGTGAGACCGCCGGTTGAAGTTGCCGCAGCCAAATGGCCATGTGCGTCCAGGGCTACCGCGCCAACGGTTCCGTATTTGAGCTCGACATCAAAGGCTTCCGATCTGCTCGCCTTCACCTTCTCGAGCTGTAGGCGACGCTCTTCGGTTTCGAACCACCCCGGGGACACCTGCTCGAGTCCTCGCTCGCGGGCGAACTCATCCGCGCCCGCACCGCTCAGGAACACATGCGGCGCTTTCTCCATGACCGCGCGGGCGAGGCTTACCGGATTACGTGTAGCCGTGACCCCGGCGACTGCTCCGGCGGTGCGGTCGCGGCCGTCCATGATTGCCGCGTCCAGCTCGATCGCCTCTTCGTGGGTAAAGACCGCGCCGCGGCCCGCGTTGAAGTTGGGATCGTCCTCCAACTGGCGAACCGCCGCCTCGACGGCGTCCAGTGCGTGGCCGCCCCGCTCAAGCACGTCCGATCCGGCGTTCAGCGCGGCCTCCAGCCCGGCCCGGATTGCGGCTTCCTTCTGCGGTGAAATGCTCGCTCGTTCGATGACTCCGGCGCCGCCGTGAATCACCAGCTTCCAGATTTTCTCCATGACGGCATTTGATCCGCTGCCACGCGAAAGGAAAGCCGTTCCAACCCCGGCGTCGGCGAAAGGCTCAGCTAAGGCCGCCGTTCTGGTTGTTGCCACCGGGATCGTAGCGGTAGTTCGATTGATCGGCGCCGCTGACGAACCCAAGCGAGAAGGAGAACATTTCCACGTCCATGTCGTCGTTTCGGACGGTAAGCTTTGTGCCGTCGGAATCGACGCAGGTCGCATAGATCGAGTCCACGTAGGATGGAGTCGTGGGGCACGGCGGCGCGGAATTGCGATCTCCCAGAGCAACCCAGAAGGCGTTCATCGGATTCGGTTCGAAGCTGAGATCAAGCCCGCTGTGATCCTGAAGGTCGAACTCGACCAAATAAAAGTCCTTCTTCAACATGTTATTCCTGGCCTTGTTGAAAACCAGCATGTCGCTGTCGGGATCTTTCAGCCCCGATTCCATATGCCAGTAGATAGGGTCGCCGGGGAGCGCCCAGACCTTGACAGTGTACTTCCATCCGCTGGGCGAGGCATCTCTGATCGCACAATCGAGCTTCTCGCGAACCTCGCTGTCTGAAATCACGGGCTTATGCATACTCCCTCTCCTCGCCAGTCCTGATCGGAATAGCGGCCGCCTCAGATTCCGCCAACCGCGCGCCGGTAGCCCATCGCGTTCAGCCGGCCGTCGATGGCTGCTGAGTCGCCGCCGCGCCCAAGCCGCGAAAGGAGGTCGGCACGAACCTTCATCTCCCAGGGGCGCTCGGTCACGTTCTGCGGAAGCTGCGCGAGACCGGTGGTCCAGGCCGCAGTCGCGCCAACGGCATCACCGGACGCATTCCGAATATCACCCAACAGACGCGAAGTGGAGCCGACGAAGTAGCGGTCCTGAATTTCATCGCCGCTGTTGAGCCCGCGCGCTGAGGTGATCCCCATCTGCGCCAATTCCAAAGCGGTGGCTTTCGCGCCCGATTCAAGCGTCAGTTGAGAAGCCATCGTGAAGCATTGAGTTCGAAGCAATCGCCAGCGAACGACGCTGGAATCCCGATTAAGCAGTTCCGCTGTCCCCCTGCACCCCAGCGCGATCTGATGCGCTGCTTCGTCCCGCTTGCCGACGGTCAGCAAATTTTTGGCAAGCTCGAATCGAACGTTCGCTGCAACGTCGTTCCAGAGGCTGTTGCTGGGTTCCTGGGCAATCAGATTCTGGGCTTCCGCTAAAGCTTCGGTGTGTTCGCCGATCGCGCGTTCGGAGTTGCCCTGTTCGCTGAAGAGAATGCCGAGGCCCTCGTGAGCGGGTGCCAGCTTTTCTCTAAGATCGACATCGTCGGAGCCGCTGGCGATCGACTGCTCAAGAGACGCGATTTGCCGCTGGCGAACCGCAACAGCCAGATCGAGCCTGCCGGTTGCCCGCTCAGCATCGGCAAGCCAGCCGAGGACGTTTGCATATTCCTTTTGGTACTCGGGTTTGGAGCCATCCAGCGAGATCGCCGACTGCATTGGGCTGAGCGCGCTTTGGAATTGGGTGACCGCCTCCGCGAAATGCCGTTTGGCAAACAGCGCAATACCAAGATCCTCGTTCGCGTAGACGACTTCCATCCGCCATTTCAGATTGTCGGGGTCGAGTACGCTCATCCGGTCAGCGAGCCGCTTGTATTCGCTATAGTAGCTTTCAGCTGAGTCGATATTCCCGCGGTTGCGCTGAAGCTCTCCGATCCAGAAGATATTTTGCGCGTGGTCGAACAGGCGCTGCGGGTCGTCGGGCTTTCGGCGAACCCATTCTGCAGTTCCCGCCGCTGCGCGAATGTAAAGCTGAAGGGCTTCGGCCGTGTTGCCGCGCATGCTCTGGGCCTGACCCAGCAGGCTCAGGGCACGCGAGCGCTGACGAAGTTCGGAGTCCGACAATTGCGAGTCCGTCCGCCCGGCGTAATAATCGACAACCCGTTGTGCGACTCCTTCGATCGCGGCGATCTTTCCTGACGGCTGCAGGTTGTCCTTGGCGTTGCCGAGCATGAACTCAGCCATTTGCTCGGCCGCACGACGCTGGGTGACCGCGTAATCGTGGGCGATAACGGCGATTACAATGAACGGAATGACAGCAGCGGCAGCGAAAAACATGCGCCGCTTGCCTACAAATCGGAAGGCCTGCTTGATCGGTCCGGGGTGCTGAGGAGCAGATGCCGCATCCTCACTTGAAACGCTCGAGTCTTGTTGTGCCGATGCTCCTGGCTTCTTCGTCAGGTCCGCGATCAGCCAATCGTGGAGCGCAGCCGTTTCGCTGGCTGGCCGGACACCCAGCCCAGTCTCGAGAGCGTCCGAAAACTCGCTGAATCGTTTGCGGATCGCCGATGGGCTACCGGCGAGGTGGTCGACTTTCATGGCCAGGCGAACCCAGGCATCGTGAAGCGGATCGATCTTCCGCATCCGCTCGATCAGGGGCAGTGCCTCCGTCCCGCGTCCATCGGCAATCAATCCCTCTGCCTGATTGCCAAGCTGAGAAAAGGCTTCCCCTGCCTTCCGAGTGCGCTCGACCAGAACCCATTCGTCGAACTCAGCCGTGATTCCAGTAAGTCCGGAGAAAAGCTCTCCTCCATCCTCGACCATGTTCAGGAGGGACGGATCCATCCACACGTGCTCGCGGTCGGAACACACCAGCGCTTCGCCGGCCGTGCGCCGAATTTCGAACAAAGCCTGGCGGAGGCTGAGGCGCGCCTGGGCATCGAAGCGATCACCCCACAGCAGATCGATCAGCCGCTCGCGGCGGACCCGCTCACCAGCGTTGATCGCCAGGTAAGCGAGAATCGCCCTGCATTTGCGGCTCTTGGGCGTAAGGTCGCGGCCATCTCCGGCGACGAGCGCAAGGCACCCTCCGAGGACCAACCTGTAGGAACAGGTGTCCGGCTGCTGCGGCTCCGTATTGATCGTCGTCGCGCTCATGCCCCCAACCCGCTAATGCGTGTTTTACTCGGCGACTTCCAAGTGCGAACAACTTACTACTTTTCGGGATGGGATCCAATTTAAATAAAATTTACGCCGAAAGGGGGAAGGCGCGGCCAGCACCTCCCCCCTTTGAAAGTTTGGCGGATCAGCGAACGCCGACGATGGTGACGGCGGCTGCCATTGTCGCTCCCGAATTACGTGCCGCAATCAGCTGGTCCATCTGATGCAGCCCGTCGGCAACGGACGTTTTGAAGCACACGCGGCCAGCGAGATTGTCTTGCAACGTCTGTTCGTTAGACCCGCTGCGGCAGACTCGGCCCGCGGCTGCACGAATGCGCTGCTCGAGTGTCGCTTTGCCCCCAACCGAAGCGAGATCGAGATCGCCGTAGCCGATCTTTTCCGATGGAGTGGAACCGAAATCCTGAGCGACGGCAGGCGTTGCGAAAAGCGATACTGCGGTAGCGATGATCATGACGGTCTTCATATCTGTCTCCCTCCGGCCCGCCCCTGTGCGACACCGGTGGGATCCCAATTGAGTGCTTGCGTTAGTTAAAGAGCGAAAGCAGCGTTAGTCCCGCGTTATTTCGGTCGTTATTTCCGCCTTTGCCCTCTCTGTGGCTCGGAGCTGCTTGGTTTGAGCAACGGCTGTCGCCGCCTCGAATCCTGCCGATTCGGCTCGCGAATCAGATTCAGGTTCTTTGCGGTCGTCACCTGCAGCGCCTATATGACGGCCATGTCTTCCATCCGTCCGTGGCGCGATATCGAACGACGCAAGTCGCGCCAGATCATGGTCGGCTCCGTTGCCGTGGGCGGGGACGCACCGATTAGCGTCCAGACCATGACGAATACCCCGACGGAGGACGCCAAGGCGACCATCGAGCAGATTCGCCGCTGCGAGGACGCCGGCGCGGACATCATTCGCGTATCCTGCCCGACCGCTGATGCGACCGCAGCGTTGAAGGAGATCGTCCGGGCGGCGCGGGTGCCGGTCGTCGCCGACATCCACTTCCACTACAAGCGGGCGCTGGAGGCGGCGGATGCGGGCGCGGCGTGCCTCAGGATCAACCCCGGGAATATCGGGTCGGAAGAACGCGTCCGCGAAGTGATCGCCGCTGCCCGAGCCAACGGCTGCGCGATCCGGATCGGTGTGAATGCCGGAAGCCTCGAAAAGGACCTGCTGGAAAAGTACGGCGAGCCCTGCCCCGAGGCGCTGGTCGAAAGCGCGCTCGACCACATCCGGATACTCGAAGACCACGGCTTCCGCGACTACAAGGTCGCGGTAAAGGCCAGCGACGTGTTTCTCGCGGTCGATGCTTACATGCAGCTGGCAAGCGAGGTGGATTGTCCGCTGCACTTAGGGATCACGGAGGCGGGCGGCCTGATCGGCGGGACCGTCAAATCAGCGATCGGCATCGGCAACCTGCTCTGGGCCGGGATTGGCGACACCATTCGCGTCTCACTGTCGGCAGAACCGGAGGAAGAGGTTCGCGTCGGCTACGAAATCTTGAAGGCGCTTGGCATCCGCAGCCGCGGCGTGCGAGTCGTTTCCTGCCCTAGCTGCGCTCGTCAGGGTTTCGACGTGATTCGAACGGTCGAGGCTCTGGAGGCGCGCCTCCAGCACATCAAGACACCGATGTCGCTGTCGGTGCTCGGCTGCGTGGTGAACGGACCCGGCGAAGCCCGCGAAACGGACATCGGAATCACCGGGGGCGGTAACGGCAAGCATATGGTCTATCTGTCGGGCGTCACCGATCACCATGTGCAGGATGCCAATATGATCGATCACATCGTCAAGCTGGTGGAGGCAAAGGCGGCTGAGATCGAGGCTTCCCAGACAAGCGAGCCGGCCCTCGACGCGGCGGAGTAAATCTCTCTAACAGCGGCGCATGAACCGCGTCGCGCAGCAAACAGGGCAGGCATTCGCGGTCGCCCTCGGCGCGGTCGCACTGCTGTCCCTGATGGACGCGGTGATGAAGCATCTCGTCATCGCCATCGGGATCATCGCGGTCAGCATCTGGCGCTCGCTCGCCAATCTTGGACTCAGCGGCGCACTCTATCTGCCGCGCCGTCTGCCTTGGCCCGATCGAACTACGCTGAAGATCCACATCGCGCGCGGAGTGCTGGGAACGGTGATGGCCTTCCTGTTCTTCTGGGGGATCGGCAGGGTGCCGCTCGCGCAGGCGATCGCGCTGACTTTCATCGCGCCGCTGATTGCCCTCGTGCTGGCGAGTGTCTTCCTGAAGGAGCAGATCGGCCGTCGTTCGATTGGCGGTTCTATCGCCGCCTTCGCCGGCGTGCTCGTGATCATGCTCGGGCAGGCGCATGCGCAATTGGGCCCGCAGGTCCTGCTTGGCTCAGCGGCGATCATCGGCTCGGCCTTATGCTATGCCGCCAATATCGTGATTATGCGGCGTCAGGCGCTCGCCGCCCGGCCTTTGGAAATCAATTTCTTCAACGCGCTGACGGTGATGGCCTGCTGGATCTTGGTTCTGCCGTTCGTGGGAGCGCCAGCGTCGGCGGGCTGGCAATGGGCGTGGATCGCGTTCGCCGCCGTCCTCTCGACCTGCGGCACCTTGCTATACAGCTGGGCCTATGCGCGTGGGGAAGCGAGCTATTTGTCGGTCACCGAATATAGCGCCTTCATCTGGGCCTCCGCGCTCGGATGGCTGGTCTTTCGTGAGCCGGTGTCGCCCACCACGCTTGTCGGGGCCCTGCTGATCGTCGGCGGCTGCCTCGTTACCGCTCGCGGCCGGATCGCCGCGCCGCCCGAAATCGAAGTTGCCTAGCTGCCAGACGCCAGCACGTTGATGGTAAAGGCGAGCACTCCGATGTTGAAGGCAAAGGCGGCGAGGCAGTGCACCGTCACCACCCGCCGGATGTGCTGGTCTGTCACCTCGACATCTGAAGTCGCGAACGCCATTCCGCAGGTGAAGGCAAAATAGACGAAATCCCAGTAATCCGGCTCCTCGGTTCCAGGGAAATGCAGCCCGGAACAGCCGATGTCGGGCTTCATGTAGGCGAGATGCGCATAATGAAGCGCGTAGATCGTGTTGCTGAACAACCACGCCAGCGCGAGCGTCAGGATGATCAGCGTCTTCGTGAAAGGCTGCGGATTCTGGCCGACAGTCTCGGCCGCGATCGCCGTGAGGAGCGCAGCCATCACGATGCCGGTGATAGCCAGAAGCACCTTTCTGTTGGCGTCGTTGGCGGTTGCATGGCTGCGGATGACATGCGCCTCACTGGTTCCGAGCAGTGACAGGCACGATAGCAGAAACACGATCGCTGCTGCGTCGAATCCGGCGATGGCTCCAAGAGTCCAGCGGTGGAAGACATGGGCGGCAACCGGGACGCTGACAGCGAGGACGACGATGAACGCGAGAAAGCGCGGCGGCGCGATCATGTTGCCGATGGTTCGGGGCTTCGTGAGCTTCATCATTTCTTGTCCGAATGGCAGATGAGCTTGTTCATCTGCTCCGTCATTTCCGTGTTCTGCTGAAGCAGCTTGTGCATGGCGTCGCTGATCTGAAGGAGCGCTTCGGCATCCTTATAGGTCTGCTCCATCTGCTGGTCGGAGGCTTCGGCTGCGACCTTTTGGCCGACCATGATGATCGACAAGAGGACGAGCTGCAGAAACGTCTGCGCGATCCACGAAATCAGGGCGCTCGTTCCTGATTGGATCGCTTGCGGCAGGCTGATGAGGGCAAGCCCGGCAAAGGCATAGGCGCACCACATTGTCCCGACCACATTGGTGATCTTCACCGCCACCCAGCGGTTGAAATTCGTGGGATGCCGCAGCTTTTCGTGCTTCTCCAAATAGACCTTGCGATGCTCGATATGCGGATGCGGGATATGGTCCATTCTGCCCCCTTGGTCTCGAATGCTTGCCGCGAGTGGAGCGAACGCTACCGTCTATTTTTCCTTGGTCCAGTGAAAGGACGTTCATGGGGTGGCTGTGGCTGATCATCGGCGGATTCTTCGAAGTCGCGTTCACGACCTCGCTCCGCTTCGTCGACGATTTCCGAAACCTGCCGTGGACGGGGGCGTTTCTCGGGTCCGTCGCAATCAGCATGGGTCTTCTGCAGATCGCGTCGCGAACCATCCCGATGGGCACGGCCTATGTCGTTTGGGGCGGGATCGGGGCCCTCGGCACGGTGATCGTCGGAATCGCCTTCTTCCATGAGCCTGCGAACCTGATTCGGATCCTGCTGATCTTCGTCATCGTCGCCGCAATCGCAGGTCTCAGACTGGCGGCGTGACGCACATCGGGCTAGTTGAGCGCGATGCGTGAAGATTTAACGCGCGAGGAGTGGGAAAAGCGAGCTGCGAAGGAGAGCGGCGGCAAGGATCTCGCGCGGGAAACACCCGAAGGAATCCGGCTCAACACGGTTTACGGACCTGAGGATGCGGCGGGCATCGACAGCGGCTGGCCGGGCGTGCCGCCGTTCACCCGCGGACCTTATGCGACGATGTACGCGGGGCGGCCATGGACGATCCGGCAGTACGCCGGCTTCTCGACGGCCCAGGAATCCAACGCCTTCTACCGCCGCAATCTCGCGGCCGGGCAGAAGGGGCTGAGCGTCGCGTTCGATCTCGCGACGCACCGCGGCTACGACAGCGACAATCCGCGCGTCGCCGGCGACGTCGGCATGGCGGGCGTAGCGATCGACACCGTCGAAGACATGAAATTGCTCTTCGACGGAATCCCGCTCGATGAGATGTCGGTCAGCATGACGATGAACGGCGCGGTGCTTCCGGTGATGGCCTTCTTCATCGTCGCGGGCGAGGAGCAGGGCGTCCCCCACGACCAGCTCACCGGCACCATCCAGAACGACATTTTGAAAGAGTTCGCGGTCCGCAACACCTACATCTACCCGCCCGAACCCTCGATGCGGATCGTCGCCGACGTGATCGCCTATTGCGCGCGCGAGATGCCGAAGTTCAATTCGATCTCGATCAGCGGCTACCACATGCACGAGGCCGGGGCGACCGCCATTCAGGAGCTCGCCTACACGCTCGCCGACGGCATGGAATATGTCCGCGCGGCGCAGGCGCGCGGTCTCGCGATCGACGATTTCGCGGGGCGGCTGAGCTTCTTCTGGGGCATCGGCATGAACCTGTTCATGGAAGTCGCGAAGTTGCGTGCGGCGCGCACCCTGTGGCACCGGATCATGACGGATCTCGGCGCGCAGAAGGACGAGTCCAAGCGGCTGCGAACCCATTGTCAGACGAGCGGCGTCAGCCTCACCGAGCAGGACGCGTACAACAACATCATCCGCACCACGATCGAGGCCTTGGCGGCGGTGCTCGGCGGGACGCAATCGCTGCACACCAACAGCTTCGACGAAGCGATTGCGTTGCCGACCGATTTCAGCGCGCGCATCGCCCGCAACACGCAGCTTATCCTCGCCGAAGAAAGCGGCGTCACCGCGGTCGCCGACCCGCTCGGCGGCAGCTGGTATGTCGAGAAATTGACGCGCGAATTGGAAGAGAAAGCCTGGGCGCTGATCGAAGAAGTGGAGGCGCACGGCGGGATGACCAAGGCGGTCGCGGAAGGGCTGCCGAAGCGGCGCATCGAGGAAGCCGCCGCCGCGCGCGCTGCGAAGGTCGATACGGGCAAAACGGTGATCGTCGGCGTCAATCGCTACCAGCCCGATAGCGAACCCGAACATGACATCCTCGAGGTCGACAATGCCAAGGTGCGCGCGTCGCAGATCGCCCGCATCGAGAAAGTCCGGGCCGGTCGCGACGAGGCAAAGGTGCGCGCGGCGCTGGATGCGCTCACCGAAGCAGCAAAAAATCCTCCTCCCCTCGATGGGGAGGGGCAGGGGTGGGGTGATGCTGATGGCAGAACTCCACGTCCAAAATCACCCCCTCCCGGCCTCCCCCATCAAGGGGGAGGAGGAAACCTGTTGGCCCTTTCGGTCGAAGCGGCGCGAGCACGCGCAACGCTCGGCGAAATAGCGGATGCGCTGGAGCGCGCGTTCGGGCGCTACGGCACCAAGCCCGAGCCTGTGCGGGGCATCTATGGCGCCGCCCGGAAGGACGGTCGCTGGAAAGCGGCGGAAGAGGGCACGCGCTCGGTCGCCGATCGCCTTGGCCGAAAGCCGCGGATCCTCGTCGCCAAGATGGGGCAGGACGGGCACGACCGCGGCGCCAACCTCGTCTCGTCGGCGTTCACCGATTTGGGTTTCGATGTCATCCCCGGCCCGCTGTTCCAGACTCCGCGCGAGACCGCGCAGATGGCGGTGGAGAAGGACGTCGACGTGGTCGGCGCGAGCACATTGGCCGCCGGGCACCGCACGCTCATCCCCGAGATGATCGAGGCGCTCAAGGACATAGGCCGCGCCGACATCAAGGTCGTCGCGGGCGGAGTCATCCCGCCGCAGGATTATGCCGCGCTGCGAGCTGCAGGTGTGCAGGCGATCTTCGGCCCCGGCACCAACCTCGCCGACGCCGCCGACGAGGTGCTGCGCCTGCTCGGCCACAACCGCCCGCCGCGCGATGAGGCGACCGAGTGATTTTAGCTCTCTTGTTTGCGGCGGCTGCTCCAGTTCAGTCGAAGATGGACGTGAGGTCCGACCCGACCCTGCTTGCGTGTTACCGTCGTGCTCCCACTCAGCAGCGAATGAACGACTGTGCTCGCGATGGATACTCGCGCGCAGACAAGTCGCTGCGAAGGGAATGGTCGCAGCTTCTCGAGATCGTCAAAGGCAATCCTGACGAAACGAAGCAGCTAAGTGCCTCCGATAACGCGTGGCTTGCGTATCGAGCGGCATGGTGTCGCGCTGCTGCCTGGGATGAGCGCGGTAAGGTCGATTGGACGCAGTGGCATTTCGGCTGCCTGGCTGAACTGACACGTCAGCGAACCAAAGAGATTGACGATCTGATTCTGGGCGAGGGCTTCTAGTGTTCACGAAAATCCTGATCACCAATCGCGGAGAGTTGGAATGAACTTCTCAGCCAGCACAAGCTTCGCACTGATCGCGCTGATGATGTGCGTCGTCGGCATGGGCATTCCGGTGACGGCGGCGCTCAATGCGGGTCTTGGCCAGCATGTCGGAAGTCCGGCGGCGAGCGCGATCCTGTTCGGAGTCGGTCTCATACTGACGGCCATCGTGCTTGCTTTCGCCGGTCTCCCGGCACGCGACACGTTCGCGAACGTTTCGCCCTGGTCTTATCTCGCGGCGTTCGGTGTGGTGTTTTACGTGCTCGCCGTGACCTGGTCGGCGCCGCGGATCGGAGTCGGCAACGCCATCTTCTTCGTCCTGCTCGGCCAGCTCGTCGCGGCCGCGGCGATCGACCATTTCGCTTTGTTCGGCGCGGCGCGGACCACGCTCACCCTCCAGCGCGCGATCGGATTGGTGGTGATGGCGATCGGCGTCTACCTCGCGAAGAAACCGAAATGAGCGGAATGTTCTCGAAAATCCTGATCGCCAATCGCGGGGAGATTGCGTGCCGGGTGATCCGCACCTGCCGCCGGATGGGGATCAAGACGGTCGCGGTCTATTCCGATGCCGATGCGCGCGCGCCGCACGTACTGATGGCCGACGAAGCGATTCGGCTAGGCCCGCCGCCCGCGAGCGAATCCTACCTCAAGGCCGAGCTGATCATCGACGCCTGCAAGGAAACGGGCGCGGAGGCGGTGCATCCGGGCTATGGGTTCCTGTCGGAACGGGAGAGCTTCGCGAAGGCGCTCGCGGAAGCGGGCATCGCCTTCATTGGGCCGCCGCCGAACGCCATTGCGGCGATGGGCGACAAGATCGAATCGAAGAAGCTGGCGAAAGAAGCGGGCGTCAACGTCGTTCCCGGCTATCTCGGCGACATCGCGACGACCGATGAGGCGGTGAAGATCGCGTCGGACATCGGCTATCCGGTGATGATGAAGGCGTCGGCCGGCGGCGGCGGCAAGGGCATGCGGCTCGCCTGGTCCGAGACCGACGTTCGCGAGGGCTTCGACAGCGTGAAGCGTGAGGCGAAATCGAGCTTCGGCGACGACCGCGTGTTCATCGAGAAATTCATCGAGCAGCCGCGCCATATCGAGATCCAGCTGTTCGGCGATCAGCACGGCAACATCCTTTATCTGAACGAGCGCGAATGCTCGATCCAGCGCCGCCACCAGAAGGTGGTCGAGGAAGCGCCGTCGCCGTTCGTCACGCCGGAGATGCGCAAGGCGATGGGCGAGCAGGCGGTCGCGCTGGCACGGGCGGTCGGTTATTATTCAGCGGGCACGGTTGAGCTGATCGTCTCGGGCGCCGATCCGACTGGAAAGAGCTTTTACTTCCTCGAGATGAATACCCGGCTGCAGGTCGAGCATCCGGTGACCGAGGAAATCACCGGGCTCGATCTCGTCGAGCAGATGATCCGCGTTGCCGCCGGCGAGAAGCTGAAATTCACGCAAGCGGACATCGGCATCAACGGCTGGTCGGTCGAAACGCGCGTCTATGCCGAGGACCCGTATCGCGGGTTCCTGCCCAGCACGGGGCGATTGGTGCGATATCGCCCGCCGGCGCAAACTTCTCGTCATCCCGGCGAAAGCGGGGACCTAGCCAAGGAAGAACAACTGGGTTCCCGCGTGCGCGGGAATGACGAATTGGTGGTGAGAGTCGACGACGGCGTCGGCGAAGGCTCCGAGATCAGCATGTTCTACGACCCGATGATCGCCAAGCTGATCACCTGGGGACCCGACCGGCAGGCGGCGATCGATGCGCAGATCGAGGCGCTCGACGCCTTCCAGATCGAGGGCGTCGGCAACAATGTCGATTTCCTCTCGGCGCTGATGCAGCTGCCGCGCTTCCGGTCCGGCGACATTACGACTGCAGTCATTGCCGAGGAATGGCCGGAGGGCTTCTCCGGCGCGACGGCCGATGCCGGGTTGCTCGCCGACATCGCGGTGATCGGGGGTATGATCGGAGCGGCAAGCGAGGCGCGTGCGAGCGAGATCAGCCACCAGCTGAATGGTCAGCCTGGGCAATCGAGCGAGCGTGTGGTGGTGGTCGATGGCAAGCGGCACCGGGTGCGGATCAAACCCTACCAGGGCGGCACCCTCGCGATCCTCGATGGCGATGGACCCATCGACGTGATCGGACGCTGGCATCCGGGGCAGCGGCTGCTCGAAGTCACAATCGACGGCCGTCATCGGATTGTGATGGTGGCGAAGAGTGGCCGCTCGTGGCTGCTCAACACGCACGGCGCCAGCCACATGGTGCAGGTGCTGCGTCCCGATGTAGCCGAGTTCGCCGCGCACATGATCGAGAAGCCAGCGCCCGATCTGTCGCGGCTGCTGCTGGCGCCGATGCCGGGGCTGTTGACCCGGCTTCAGGTCAGTGTCGGCGACAAGGTTGAGCCGGGCCAGCCGGTTGCGGTGATGGAAGCGATGAAGATGGAGAATATCCTCCGCGCGCCCAAGGCGGCCACCGTCAAGGCGACGCCGGTGAAGGCCGGCGAAAGCGTTGCGGTCGATCAGGTTATTGTGGAGTTTGAGTGAGCTTTCCTCCCCTCGATTTCGAGGGGAGGGGGACCAGCGAAGCTGGTGGAGGGGTCTTCGTGAGCATCAGCAGGGCACGCGAACTTCGCAAGGCGATGACGCCGCCCGAACGCCGGCTGTGGAATGTTCTCAGAGAGCGGCCTGGCGGCTTCAAATTCCGGAAACAGCATGAGCAGGGTCCTTATTATCTCGATTTCTTCTATTATGAGGCCGCTCTAGCCGTCGAGCTCGACGGTTTCGGGCATGAACTTGGTTCGAATCCGCTACGCGATGAGAGGCGAGACCAATGGCTCGCCAGTCGCGGCATTCGCACTATCCGGGTCGCGGCCGCTGAGGTACGGGACAATCTCGAGGGTGTCGTCTGCTACATCATCAATGTCTGCAATGAGCGGCTTGTCAGCTGAAGCCCCCTCCACCGCCTGCGGCGGTCCCCCTCCCCTGCAAATGCAGGGGAGGAGACTCATCGGCCCCGAATGGCTGTTCCTTTTCTTCGCGTTGATTGGCGGGTTGGCGCTGGTCGCGCTGATCCCGCCTTTGGCAGGCGGCAATGAGGAGATGAATTTCCAGCGCTCTGCGATGGTCTCAAACGGCCATCTGCTCGTCAAACCGGCGATGCTTCCGGGCGGAATCGCCGAGCTTCTCGACATCACCGACCGCACGTTCACCGAAGGCAAGCACCCGCCGCTCCACTATTCGCGGCGGCAGTTCGATCAGGTCGCAGCGCTGAAGCTGCGCGCCGATCAGCCGCGCCTGGTCGAGCCCAATCCGATCGCCGTTCTCAATCCCATGTCCTACCTGCCGCAGGCGCCAGTCATGGCCGCAGCACAGGCGATCGGACTGTCGCCGCTCGGCATCTTCTATCTCGGCCGCCTCGCGGGCCTGGTCGCCGGAATTGCGCTGACGTTTTTCGCGATACGGGTCGCGCCGGTGCGCAAATACACCCTCGCAGCAGTCGCGCTTCTGCCGCCCATCCTGTTTTCGCGAAGCACCCTCGACGCCGACCAGCTCACCAACGGCTTGGCCTTCTTGCTTCTGGCGCTAACGATGCGTGAAATCGCAGCGCCCGGTGCGATCCGGGCCCGAACCATCGCCGCGCTGGCCGTTGCCGCCTTCCTGCTGGCGCAGGCGAAGAGCGCCTATCTCTTCCTGCCGCTGCTGACCGTCGCGATCCCGGCGGCCCGGTTCGCAAGCACAGGGCGCAAGGCGGCGGTTTGCGCGCTCATCATCGTGCCCGGGGTCTTCGCCAGTGTCGGCTGGATGCTGCTTCTCAAGCTGACTTATTTCACGGACCTTCAGTATCGCACGTGGTCGGGCGTGGTGCAGCCGCACCAGCAGCTTGCGGCCGTCCTCGCGCATCCGTTCGGCTACGCGCTCGTGCTTCTCCGTACCCTGTTCGCCACCGCTTTCTTTCCGCGAATTGTCGTCGAATTCCTCGGCGTGTTCGGCCCGCCGGTGCGGCTGCCGATGCTGGTCATCGTCGGGCTTGCCGGGCTGCTGCTCGTGACAGTCGCGTCAGACGAGCCGATCATGGAGCGTTCACTGAAGTCATTCCGCGTTCGGCTGCTCGCGATTGCGATCGTCGTCGTGACGATGCTTCTGATCCTCACCCTGCTCTACCTGCAGTGGACTCGTTTTGAGGGTGCCGTCGTCGATGGATTCAATGGCCGGTATCTTTATCCGCTGGCGCCGCTGCTGCTCCTGCTCGTCCCCTCTGCAGGACGGAAGCTGTTCGGTTTGGCATCATCGACCTGGCTGGCTTTGCTTGGAGGCGTGAGCATCGTTGCGACCTGGATGATGACGGCGTGGACCTATTTCGCATAGGAGCTGCAAAGGAACAGGAGTGAGGACATGAAGACCCGCGCCGCCGTAGCGTTCGAGGCGAAAGAGCCGCTGGAGATCGTTGAAGTGGATCTCGAGGGGCCGAAGGCTGGCGAAGTGCTGGTCGAGATCATGGCGACCGGCATCTGCCACACCGACGCCTATACGGTGGACGGATTCGACAGTGAGGGCATCTTCCCCAGCATCCTCGGCCACGAGGGAGCGGGGGTCGTCCGCGAAGTGGGCCCGGGCGTCACCAGCGTGAAGCCGGGCGACCACGTGATCCCGCTGTACACGCCCGAATGCCGCCAGTGTAAATCGTGCCTCTCCGGCAAGACCAACCTCTGCACCGCAATCCGCGCGACGCAGGGCAAGGGGCTGATGCCGGACGGCACCAGCCGCTTCAGCTACAAGGGCGAGACCATCTTCCATTACATGGGCTGCTCAACCTTCTCGAACTTCACCGTGCTCCCGGATATCGCGGTGGCGAAGATTCGCGAAGATGCGCCGTTCAAGACCAGCTGCTATATCGGTTGCGGGGTGACCACCGGCGTCGGCGCGGTGGTCAACACCGCCAAGGTTCAGGTCGGCGACAATGTCGTTGTGTTCGGCCTCGGCGGGATCGGCCTCAACGTGATCCAGGGCGCGAAGCTCGCCGGCGCCAACCAGATCATCGGCGTCGACATAAACCCCGATCGCGACGAGTGGGGCCGGAAGTTCGGCATGACCGACTTCCTCAACACCAGGAGCATGAGCCGCGAGGAGATCGTCGCCAAGGTGGTGGAGATGACCGACGGGGGCGCGGATTACACTTTCGACGCGACGGGCAACACGGAGGTGATGCGCACCGCTCTCGAATGCTGCCACCGCGGCTGGGGTACCTCGGTCATCATCGGCGTCGCTGAGGCTGGCAAGGAGATCGCCACCCGCCCGTTTCAGCTGGTCACCGGCCGCAATTGGCGCGGCACTGCGTTCGGGGGAGCGAAGGGCCGCACCGATGTACCAAAGATCGTCGACTGGTACATGGATGGGAAAATTCAGATCGACCCGATGATCACGCATGTCCTCACGCTCGAGGACATCAACAAGGGCTTCGACCTGATGCACACGGGCGAAAGCATCCGATCTGTCGTCGTCTACTAGGAGTCATCAATGTTCAGCCACGTCATGCTCGGCACCAACGATGTTGCCGCCGCGAAGAAGTTCTACGACGCGACTCTCGGCGCGCTCGGGGTGCCGGCCGGGGAAATCGATGTGCAGGGACGGCTGGTCTACATGCATAACGGCGGACGGTTCGTCGTCCGAACTCCGCTTGACGGCGAACCGGCGCATGGCGCCAATGGCGCGACTCTAGGCTTTCTTGCCGGATCGCCGGCTGAGGTGGATGCCTGGCACGCTGCGGGTGTGGAGAACGGTGGGACCGCGATTGAAAATCCGCCGGGCGAGCGCCGGCCACCGGACGGCCGGGTGCTCTATCTCGCTTATCTGCGCGATCCAGCCGGCAACAAGCTGTGCGGATTTCACCGAATCTCCTGATGGAACTGGTCAGCGAATCCAAATCGCACGACGGCCGGCAACTGGTTGTGAAGCACGCTTCGGCGATGTGCGCCTGCGACATGACCTTCTCCATCTTCCTTCCCCCGCAAGCGGACGGAGGCGGCAAACTCCCGGTGGTCTGGTACCTCTCGGGCCTGACCTGCACGCCGATGAATGTGACGGAGAAAGGTGAATATCGGGCGGCCTGCGCCGAGCTCGGATTGATCTTCGTCGCCCCCGACACGAGCCCGCGCGGCGACGAGGTTCCGGATGCCGACGAATACGACTTTGGAAAAGGGGCTGGCTTCTACGTAGATGCTACCGAGGAGCCTTGGTCCAAAAATTTCCAGATGTGGAGCTACATCACGGACGAGCTTCCCGAACTCGTCGCAGCCGGGTTCCCGACGGACATCGACCGGCAGGGAATTACCGGCCATTCGATGGGCGGGCATGGCGCACTCACCGTTGCGCTTCGAAAACTCGAGCGGTTCCGTTCCGTCTCCGCCTTCGCGCCGATTGTCGCACCGTCGCAGGTGCCGTGGGGGCAGAAGGCCTTTCAGGGCTATTTCGCCGAAAATCGCGAAACTTGGCGCAGGAACGACGCTGTTGCGCTGATCGAGGACGGCGCTCGCGTGCCCAACATTCTGGTCGATATTGGAACTGCCGATCCGTTTCTTGAGCAGGAGCTTCGTCCCGAACTGCTCGAGTGCGCCTGCGCCGAGGCCGGTATCCCGCTGACGCTTCGGCGCCAGCCCGGTTACGACCACAGCTATTACTTCGTTTCCACCTTCATGGCCGAACATCTTCGCTGGCATTCCGAGCGGCTGACCGCATGAACTGGTATCCGCAGGCGCTGCCGGAGATCACGGCTGTCGCCTGCGGCTTGCTGATCGGGATTGAGCGCGGCTGGAAGCTGCGGAAGGAACGGGCGGGGACTCGCGTCGCCGGAGTCCGCACCTTCACCTTGCTGGGCCTGCTAGGGGGATCGGCCGGCCTGATCGCAGCTCAAGGCCACGATGCCCTTTCCGCCATATTGCTGATCCCGGCAGTGGCAATCTTGATGATCGGATATGCCCGGCGCACCGGCGCGGACCGCGAGGATTCAACGACGCCCGTAGCTGCACTGGTCGCTCTCGGGCTCGGCTTTCTCTCCGGAACCGGCCTACCCGGGCTGGCGATCGCCGGCGCAGCACTCGTCACCTTCGTCCTTGCGCTCCGGGTCGAGCTTCACCGCTTCATCGAGAAAATGGACGAGGCCGACGTGAAAGCGCTCGCGCGGTACGCCGTTATCGCTGCTGCTGTACTGCCATTCCTGCCAAACGGTCGTTACGGGCCGTTCGATGCCTGGAACCCGCAGCGCTTGTGGCTGGTGGTGGTTCTGGTCACCGGCTTTTCCTTTTTCGGCTACGTGGCCAACCGCATCTTCGGGGAGCGGCACGGGACGATCGCGACGGCGCTGATCGGCGGCGCGTACAGTTCGACCGCGGTCACCCAGTCACTGGCCCAGCGCCTTGGAGGCGATGAAAAGGCCGGCGCGGAACCCGCCGGAATCGCGCTCGCGACAGCGGTCATGTACCTCCGCATCCCGGTACTCATCGCCATACTTGCGATACGGGTTCTCCCGCCGATTCTGGCGCTGATCATCCCGGCGTCGATGGTCGCCTGGGCCGCCGGTTTCTGGCTCTACCGGAGAGCACCGAAGGCGGAGGCACCGCCCTCGCCCGGTAATCCGATTGCGCTGCTCCCGGCTCTTGGCTTTGTTGCTTTCGTAGCTGCGGCAGCGGTGGTCGCGGCCTGGGCGCAGGGCCGCTTCGGGCAAAGCGGGATCGCGGTGCTGCTTCTGATCATCGGAACGATGGACGTCGATGTCGCAATCGTCACGCTGGGGAGCCTAGCACCGGAGGCGATTTCCCCGCTGCTCGCGGCAATCGCCATCAGCGGCACGGCGATCGCCAACATGGCGGTGAAGATCGGAATCACCCTTGTTTATGCGCGGCGCAAGGGATTCTCCGCGGCGCTAGCTATGATTTCGAGTACGCTCGTTCTCGGCGCTGGAATCGCGATCGCCTTCACCCAGCTCTGATGCAAGATCATTCCTCGGATTGAATCAGCACGCTTTCGCCGATCAACAGGAACAGCAGGAAAGGCGCCCACGCGGCGATCAGCGGCGGGTAAACGCCTGCTCCCCCCATCGCGAGGCTGAAATTGTCGGCCACGAAATAAGCAAAGCCCAGCGCCATTCCGGTCACCGCGCGGATCAGCACCTGCCCTGATCGCGCCAGGCCGAATGCAGCGATGGCAGCCAGGAGCGGCATGAGGACACAGGAGAGCGGCCCGGAAATCTTGTGCCAGAGCCCGGCCTCGACCTCGGCCGTCGGCTTCCCGGCGCGGTTCATCGCCGCGATCTTGTCCTTGAGCTCGAAAAAGCCGGTCTCGTCCGGCTCAACCTCGGCGATCGTCAGCTGCTCTGGCGTCAGGCCCTGCAGCCCCAGCATGTGAGCGCTCTTCGATAGCAGGTTCATGCCCGAATCGTAGATCGTCACATTGTCGAGTTGCCAGCCCGCGCCGACCGGCTCCGCCCGCTGCGCATTGATGATGCGCTGCAGCTCTCCGTCCTTTAGCTCGTAGATCGCGAGGTCATTGGCATGAAATGTCTGACCGGCTCCACCGATCCGCCCGGCACGAACCTGGTCGTTTCCATGCTTCACCCACACGTTCGTCAGGATGCCGCTTTCGGGCGGAATGGGCTTGTAATCGTTGTCGCTCCAGGCATTCACCACCCGCGCAGATTTCACGACGGCCGTTTCGTTAAAGGCGAAAGACAGTAGCGCAATGACCATGCTGGCGAGCACGATCGGAGCCAGCATCTGGTGCGCGGAAACACCGGCCGCCTTCATCGCCACGACTTCGCTGTTCTGATTGAGTCCAACAAACGCGATCAGAGTTCCGAGCAGCACCGAAAACGGCAGGAAGCGGGAGATCAGCTGCGGGATTCGAAGCGAGACATACTTCCAGAGCTCCGGATCGCCGTTGCCCGGGACTGCAAGGATTTTGCCCGATTCACCCAGAAGGTCGAGAGTCATCAGCACCAGGACAAGCCCGACCAGGACTGCCAGGCTGCGCGTCAGGAACAGCCGCACTGTGTACAATGCGAGCTGCCGAGATGGAAAAAAGCGGAAGCCGCTCACGCTGACCTCGCCTTGGGAAAGAGTCCGCGGATACTCCGGACGAGCTTGGCCGCGGCCCATTCCAAAGTACCGATCGGTTGCCCCCCCGGCCGGTGGGCAATGACGTGGTACATCCAGCCGATAAGCGCTGCCAGGCCCGCGAACGGCACCCACAAGGCGATCAGCGGGTCTATTCGCCCCTGCTCGCCTGCATATTGCCCGTACTGGTTGATCTTGTGATAGCCGACCATCATCAGGATCCCGACGAAGATGCCGAGCGCGGACGTGCTTCGCTTCGGCGGAACCGCCAGCGCCACGGCGAGCATCGGCAGCATGAGCATCATCAGGACTTCCACCAGCCGGAAGCTGAGATTGGCCTGGGCGCCAATCATCTGGGTGTAGTTCGCTGCCTTGCCGCCATAGCCGAGCAGGAAAAGCTCGTGCAGATACAGCTCGTCGAAATCGATTCCGCGCTTCCTGAACTGGTCGATTGGCGGGACCTTGATGGGTAGATCATAGCTGGCGAAGGTCAGCGTTCGAGGCGTCGGGAATTTGGGGGATTGCTGGATCAGCTTCCCATTCTTCAGCCGTAGCAGAATCATCTGCTGATCGTCCGTCGAAAGGAATTGCCCAGCCTGGGCGGTCGCGGCGACTCTCGTCCCCGAAGGTTCGTTGGCAGCGACGAATATGCCCTGAAGATGCGTACCCTTGTTCTCGCTTCGATCGATCCGGATCGTAAGCTTCTTGCCGAGAGTGGTGTACTCGCCAACCTTGATAGACGCGCCAAGTGCCCCGGAGCGCAAGTCAAAACGGAGGCCTTCGTAGTGATAATGGGCGAACGGCTCCAGGTAGCCGACAATCCCGATGTTCAGTGCCAACAGCACCACGGCATAGATGTACGGTACGCGAAGCAAGCGCCCGTATCCGACTCCGATCCCGCGAAGCGCGTCCAGCTCCGACGACAAGGCCAGCTTCCGGAACGCTAAAAGGATGCCCAGCAGTAAGCCAATCGGAATCCCCAGCGAAAAATATTCCGGGAGAAGGTTGGCCAGCATTTTCCAGACGACGCTGACCGGGCCCCCGGCATCGACCACGAAACTGAACAGTCGAAGCATTTTGTCGAGGACAAGAAGCATTGCCGCCAGAATCAGGGTTCCGAGCAGCGGCACGGCAATGGACCGGGCCAGATATCGATCGATCAAGGTCAGCCGGTGCAAAATTCGAACGTCCCCGCACCATCATTTGGCCGCAAAGCGCGCCGACATAGTATCTGGGGGCCGCCTCACCTGACGGCCCTTCAACTGAGGCTCATAGCGGACCGGCTGGCAAAATCATGTCGAAAACGCATTCGGAGGAAGAGGAGGAGACGGAGCCCATGGCTGCGTTCTGCCCGCTCCGGTGCGCCAACCGTCCGCGCATCGCGTTGCTTTCCAATCCGAAGTCGACTCGCAACCTCGCCGAGCTTTCCAAAATCCGCGATTATTGTGCCGATCACCCGGACATCTTTCATTACGAGGTGGAGCGAGCGGACCAGATCGGCGACGGGCTTCGAACCATCGCTCGAATCCGCCCGAAGATGCTGGTCATCAATGGCGGGGACGGAACCGTCCAGTCTGCGCTGACGGAAATGCATAACGGCCGCTACTTTGGGGATCAGCCTCCTCCGGTGTCGGTCCTGCCAAGCGGCAAGACGAATTTGATCGCACTCGACCTAGGCGTTCGCGGCGATCCGATTTCGGCGCTCGAGCGGCTGGTTGAGATTGCCCAGGGTGACCTTAAGCCGCACATCGTGGAACGCGAAGTGATCGCGCTGAGGAAGGACGGTTCCGAGCGGCCGGTGATCGGGATGTTTCTCGGCGGCGCCGGACTCGCCGACACCATGCTTTTCTGCAGGCACAAGATTTACCCGCTGGGGCTGCCGAATGGGCTGAGCCATGTGCTTGCCGGGATCGCTCTTTTCGTTCGCCTGCTGCTGAGGTTGAAGGCGAGCTTCCTTCCGCCGCCGCCGCAACCGACCGAATTGCTGCTGCGCAAGCGCGGCCGTCTATCGGGCAAGTTCGTCTTCCTGGCCGTAACCACGCTCGAGAAGCTGCTTCTCGCTTCCCAGCTTCGCGGGGAGGGTGGCGGGCGGCTCAAGCTGGTCGCGATCGAAGAGCGTCCCGCCTCGGTTATACGCGCAATCTTCACCGGGATCGCTGGAGGATATCGCGGGCAGCAGATGCGCGGAATCCACTTCGCGGAAGTCGACGAGATCGAGATTGAAGCGGATAGCTCGAGCGTGATCCTCGACGGTGAGATATTCCGCACCGAAAAGGGACGGCCGATCCGTCTTAACTCCGCCGAGCCTCTGTCGTTCGTGAAGCTCGCGGCCTAAGCGCCGCTTCAATGGCTGAAACCGTTCGCGACCTTGTCGCCGCCGAGCTCTCCGAGCGGGCAGAGGCGCGCGTCACAGCCATCGCCGAAGCGATCGCTGCTCGCCACCTGCCGTCATCGCGGGCGGTGCTCTTCTACGGCTCCTGCCTGCGGGAGAAGCAGCTCCAGGGGCTGATGCTCGATTTCTACTTGATCGTGGCCGATTATAGCTCCGCTTATGGCAGGCGCTGGCTAGCCGCAGCGAACCGCCTCGTCCCTCCGAATGTCTTCTACTTCGAAAAGTACGGCCTCGTCGCCAAATATGCGGTGCTGAGCGAAGCCGACTTTGCTCGGGAGTGCGATACATCGGCGCGGACCGCGTCAGTCTTTGCTCGCTTCGCACAACCGAGCCGGCTGGTGTGGGCAGCGGATGAGGAAGCGCGTGAGCAGGCAATCGCCTCTGTCGCGCTCGCTGCACCCGCACTTCTCGGCTTGGCCCAACCCACTTTGCCGGAAAAGGCAAGCGATCCCCTCCAGCTATGGAAAAGTGCGTTTCGGCTCACTTATGGTGCCGAGCTGCGTGCCGAGCGGTCCTCCCGGCCAGAGACGATCGTCGACTTGGATCCCGAACGCTACATTCGAATTGCCAAAGTGGCCGGTTTTTCGAGCAAGCGAAATTACACCGAAGTTGAGCGACGCACCTCCGAAGATGCGTGGCGGCAGTTCCAGCGAAGAGGGAAGCGTGCGTCGGTCCTGCGCCTGATCAAGGCAAGTTTCACCTTCGCTGGGGGCGCCGAGTACATCGCGTGGAAGATCAACCGTCACGCCGGCACGCAGATCGAGCTTAAGCCCTGGCAGCGTCGTCACCCCCTGCTTGCGGGGATCAGCCTGCTGCCGCGGCTCCTGAAGTCTGGCGCGATTCGCTAGCTGAGCGGCTCAGGGCCGAGGCAACGGCGGAAGCGAGTGCCGCAACGGTGAACGGTTTGCGAAGAAGCTCGTAGCCGACAAGGTCGTCCGTCTCGCCCTCTCCGACATAGCCGGTCACGAACAACACCGCGAAATCACTTCGCCGCTGCTTGAGAACCCGGATCAGCTCAGGGCCAGTCATTTCGGGCATGATGATATCGCTGACAACCAGATCGAAGGTGTGGCCATCGAACAGCTGGATCGCTTCCGCTCCGCTCTCGCAGGCGAGGGGTTCGTAATCGAGGTCTTGAAGCGCTTCGACAGTGGCGGACCGAACGCGTGGATCGTCCTCGACAACCAGGATTCGAGCACCGGCCACCCGGACCTCGTCCGCGCCCTCATTCGCCGTATGCAGCCGCACCGGCGGCTCTACCCGGGTTCGCGGCAGGTAGAGCGAAACCGTCGTCCCTTTGTCGACCTGGCTTTCAATCCCAACTTCGCCGCCCGATTGATGGGCGAAGCCGAAAATCTGACTGAGGCCCAGCCCCGTTCCCTTGCCCACCGGCTTGGTCGTGAAGAACGGTTCGAATGCCCGTTCCAAAACTTCCGGAGCCATTCCGCAGCCGGTGTCGCTGACCGAGATCTGGACGTAATCGCCGGCCTGGACGTCGCCGACCTGATTGGCGCCGAGAGACACGTTCCGGGTTTCTATGCGCATCCGGCCGGTCCCGTTCATCGCGTCGCGGGCGTTGACTGCAAGATTGACGATCGCGTTCTCGAGCTGGTGCGGATCGACATAGATGGGCCAGGTTCCGGGCGCGATCTCAACCTTCATCCGGATTCTCTCGCCCAAAGTCCGATCGAGCAGGTCGGACATGCCGCCGACAAGCTCTCCGGCATCCACCCGCTCCGGCAGCAGCGGCTCTGACCGGGCGAAGGACAACAACCGGCGGGTGAGGGCGGCGGCACGGGTCGCGCCCTCCATCGCATTGTTGAGGTGGTTCATCACCTCGCGACGTGGACCGTTAAGACGCCTTCTTGCGAGATCGATACCGCCTACAACGACGGCAAGCATATTGTTGAAGTCGTGTGCGATGCCGCCGGTGAGCTGCCCGACCGCCTCCATTTTCTGGACCTGCCGGAGCTGGGATTCCGCCGCCTGCCGTTCTTCTGCTTCCGCCCGGAGCGCCTCATTCGCAGCCCTTAACTCCTGCGTGCGGTCGGCTACCGCCATTTCCAGCACTTCCGCGCGCTCGGTCTCGCTTTGAGCCAGCCGTCGCGCTGCGGCATTCTGGCGAAGCGCTTGCACCGCAACCAGGCCGAGGAAGATTGCGCCCGCGCCGACCAGCACGCCGAGCCAGCTCAAATATGTAGTGAACTTGTCGGCTCGGGCGGAAAAGATCGTCGACTGCTGCATCCGCTCCTCAAGAGACGTCTGCTCATTGTCGGCGATCTCCCGCAGCTTCGCATGGAGCGCAGGCTCGAGCGGGGCGCGGCTCGCAGCGTAATAATAGCTGATGCCGTAGCTGCTCTTCGGTTTGATGGTCCCGGTGGCCTGCTCATGCACGATCTGCGCGACATTGGCGAATTTCCCGCCGAGTTGGTCGTAAAGGTTTTGAAGCTCGTCGACGCGGCGTTCTTGGTCTGGGCTGTTGGCAACGAGCTTGCGAAGCTGGGCAATCTGGGACCCGGCCAGAGTCCATTGGTCGTAATAAATATTGCCGCTGGTCTCAACGTCCTGATCCAGCGCGAATCGGCCGAGCGCCGCCTCCGAACGCGAGATGCTGGCGTCCACCGAGCGAGTGAGGAGGTAAACGTCGTACGAGTGCCGCTCCAGCTGAACCGCCTGGTCGCGCTCACCGTTGGAAATCGCAACCAGGAAGACCATCCCGAGAAGAACGAGCACTGCGATGAGCGCTGCGGCCGCTGCGCCACCGCGCCGCCAGTCGAAGCGAATTTCGTCACCGCCCGAGATCATGACGTCAGTGTAGACCCCTGCCGCTTCCGGCGGAAGTCCGGGCGACTCCTTCTAAATGCAGCCCGTCGCTCTTCCGGCAGCAGCGAACATGTTGAGGATCTCCCCGACCTGCTCGGTGGAATGCTCGGCGCAGAGGGAGCAACGGAGCAAAGTCATGCCCGCGGGCGTGGCGGGCGGCCGGGCAAGGTTGACATACAGCCCTTCCTTCAGAAGCGCTTCCCACATCGCAGCGCCGGTCTCGAGATCGGGCATGATGACCGCGATGATCGCCGATTGCGGCTCGTCGGTGCCAAGCGTGAACCCAAGCTGCTTCAGCCCGCCGTGCAGACGCTTGGAATTCTCCCACAGATGCGCTCTCTTGTCGGCGCCGTGCATCAGCTTTCGAACCGACGTCGCCGCGGTCGCTACGACCGAAGGCGGCAGCGAGGCGGTGAAGACGTAGGGACGACAAACCAGACGCAGGATCTCGAACTTCGGGTGGTTGGAAACGCAAAACCCACCGACGGTCCCGACCGACTTTGAGAAGGTGCCGATGATGAAGTCGACGTCCTCCATTACGCCCTGCGCTTCGGCCACTCCGCGGCCATGTTCGCCGATGAAACCCATCGAATGGGCTTCGTCGACCAGAACCATCGCTCCTGCCGCTTTCGAGACTGCCACCATCTCCTTCAGCGGAGCGATATCGCCCAGCATCGAATACACGCCTTCCAGAACCACCAGCTTGCCGGCCTCCGACGGGATTCGATTGAGGCGCTTTTCCAGCGCGTCGACGTCATTGTGGCGGAACGGCACGATCTGCGCGTTGCCCATCGCGCAGCCGTCGTAGATCGACGCGTGGCTGTCGATGTCGAGGATGACATAGTCATCCTTGCCAGCGATCGTTGAGATGATGCCGAGATTGGCCTGATATCCGGTGGAAAAGACCATCGCGTGATCCATCGCGTAGAATTCGCGAAGCGCGTCTTCGACTGCGCGGTGTCCCACGTAGGTGCCATTCAGCACCCGGCTCCCGGTGGTTCCCGAACCGAATTCATCAAGAGCTTTCTTGCCCGCGGCGACGACGTCGGGATCAAACGTCATCCCCATGTAATTGTAAGTGCCGAGCAGGATCGTGCGGCGGCCGTTGCAGATGGCAACGGTCGGGCTTTCGACCCTCTCCATCACCAGGTTGAACGGGTCGGTGACCCCGCTCTCAAGCAGCTTTTCGCGCTGCTCGATCAGCGCATCGAACTTGGAGAAGAGATCGCTCACCTTCTGGATAGCTCGCGCACCGCGCCGACCAGCTGGCCCACGGTCTCGATCTCGGCCTGCATGTTCATGGTGATGAGGATGTCGAACTCGTCCTCGATGGAGGCGACGAAATCGAGCACGGTCAGGCTGTCCCATTCCAGATCCTGCTGGAATCGAGTTTCGGGCGTAATCGCCGCGCCCTTCTTGTTGAATGGCTCTATCAGCGCTTCAACGCGCGCGAATATCTCGTCGTTCTGGCTCATTGCTCAGCCCTATTCATGGGCGCGGCCTTTCGCAACGCAATGGGGCGCGAATGCGGCGCCGGTGGGGCGCCGGTGGAACTGCTTAGCAACGCTGGGCGGGTGCCTTGGAAAGTGGCGGAAGGTCAGCGATCGGTCCGCGCCTTGAATCGGCGAAGATGCTCGGTCGGAGCCAGGAGCTGATCCTTCGCGTCAGCCGAAGATCGCCTTCAACGATCAGTTCGCCGGCAAGGACCGCGTCGCGATAGGTTCGATCGCCGATCCAGACCTCGCTCATCGTCCTCGCAGTCGTGGTGAAGAAGACGTCCACATCGCGTCCGGGCTGGGTGATGCAGACATCGACCTTGCCGTCGCGGACCAGCAGCCACCAGTCGCGCTGTTCCGGAATATCCTCAAACCGGAAGTGGATCACCGTCTCGGTGCCTGGAAGCTCGGCCGGGTCGATGCTCCGCTCCAGGTAGAGCATCAGCATTTCGACATCCAGGTAATCGGTGGCAAGCGTGTTGCGCGCCCAGCACAAGCCCCATTCGCCAAGCGCAATGATAATCGGCTTGAGCGCCTCGCAAGCGGAGGTTGGAGAATATTCGAACCCGCGCTGGCCATTGATTCGCCGACGAACGACAAGCCCCTCGGCTTCGAAATATTTGAGCCGGGCGGTGAGCAGTGCCGGCGAGATATCGCCGAGACCGCGCTGGAGCTGGTTGAAGCGCCGGCTGCCCATCAGAAGTTCGCGAATGATGAGGAACGTCCAGCGTTCGCCGAGAATTTCGGCTGCTTTCGAAATGGGGCAGAACTGGCCGTAGTTCATCGCGCCTCCGCGCCTCCTCGATACTCCTTCGGGCCGCGGCGCATCCACTTCAAATATTGTAGTTGATTCCTTCAGAAGGTGAACTTGGAAACCAAGGGTGCAGCGCTGAAAGAAACGAGCCGGGCCATCGCCGGGCTGCATTTGGGAGAAGCCGAAATGCCGTTAGTCACAATCGACGTTATCAAGGACGTTTTCACGCCGGATCAAAAGAGATCGATGATCGAGAAGGTCACCGATGCAATGGTCGCGGTGGAAGGTGAATCGTTGCGGCCTGTTACCTGGGTGAAGATCAACGAGATCGCGCAGGGCGATTGGGGAATCGGCGGGAAAGCCCTCAATGCTGCGGCCGTGCACACGATGAGCGCCTGACGCGCGAAGCCCCTCGAATTCGAGCGGTCGGGAAGACTACAGCCAGCCCTTCCGTCGATACCATGCGGCGGTGGTTCTCAGTCCGAACTCGGTCTCAATCTCAGGCTGCCAGAATTCTTCCGGCGGCCGCTTGGCCGGGTCAACCGCCCAATCGCGGTGGCTGAAGTAAGCAGCGCGGTCGGGCGAGAGCTTGGCGCGTTCGCGGCGCACCAGCTGGTCGATTGCCGCGCTGAGCTTCAGCATCGTACTCGGCATCGACAACGACAGATTGCGGCGTCCCACGGCCTGGCCGATCGCCTTCGCCAGCTGCTTGTGAGTCCAGCCACCTGTCCTGCCGTCATCCGGCTCAAACACGACACGCGCGATTTCCGCCGCTTCGGCCAGCCGAAGCAGTAGCCGCGCGAGATCGTCGACGTGAATGACCGAAACGCGTCCGTTCGGCGGAAGCAACATCAGCCCCAGCTTCGCCATTCGGAACAGCTCGAGCGTTTCGCGATCGCCGGGTCCATAGACGGCGGGCGGGCGGACCATAACCCAGTCGAGCCCCGATCGCTGGACCAGTTCCTCCGCGCGCGACTTGGAGGCTCCATAGTTCGACAGCTTCGGCTCGCGTGCGGCGAGCGAGGAGACGTGGACGAAGCGGGTTGCCCCGCCCGCAGTCGCGGCGGCAAGCATCCCCAGAGTGCCCTGCACATTCCCTCGCTCAAAGTCCGCGGGATCGCGCGGGTTGAGGACGCCGGCAATGTGAATGACCGCATCGGCGTCCTTCACCAGCTCGCGTAGACTTTCCGGTTTGTCGAGCGAACCTTCCACCCAGCGGAGCCCTTGCCTCGGCTCCTGTGGGCGCCGCGTTAGAGCCTTCACGTCATGACCCGCAGCTAGTGCGAGCTCGAGGAAATGCGATCCGACGAATCCGGTGCCGCCCGTGACCGCCAGTTTCATAGCGGCGACCAGGTGCGATCCGCTCCATCCTGCGGCTCACCGGATTCAGCCTGCGGCCCAAGCCGTACGAGCAGTGCATCGAGCAATGCGTCCATACCCTCTCCGGTCGCAGCTGAAATCGTCAACGGCTCGGGCGCTCCTGCCTTGAGCAACGCGCGCCGCGCTTTCTCGACTTGCTTCCTCTCGGTGATATCTGTCCGGCTCAACGCCAGAACCTCCGACTTGTCGTCCAGACCGGCGCCGTAGCGGCCGAGCTCCTCGCGAACCGTTCGCCACGCTCCTGCCGGATCCTCTCCAGCTGCATCGACCAGGTGCAGCAGCACGCGCGTGCGCTCGACATGGCCCAGGAAGCGGTCGCCGATGCCAGCACCTTCGGCGGCGCCTTCAATCAGCCCGGGGATGTCCGCCATCACGAATTCGCGGCCCTTGTGGCGCACGACGCCGAGCTGCGGGTGAAGGGTCGTGAACGGATAATCGCCAACCTTGGCGCTTGCGTTGGTTACCGAATTGAGAAGCGTTGATTTGCCGGCGTTCGGGAGCCCAACCAGCCCCACGTCCGCGAGAAGCTTGAGCCGAAGCCAAACCCACATCTCCTCGCCCGGCCAGCCGGTGGTGTGCTGGCGCGGCGCCCGGTTGGTCGAGGTCTTGTAGCTGGCGTTGCCGCGGCCGCCATCACCTCCCTTCAGCAGGGTGATTCGCTCACCCTCATGGGTCAGGTCAGCGAGTAGCGTCCGCTCCTCGTCGTCGGCGAGGATTTGCGTTCCGACCGGGACTTTGACGACCAGGTCTCTGCCGCCCGCGCCAGTCCTGTTCGCGCCAGATCCGCCTTTCCCGCGCGGCGCGCGGAAGTGCTGCGTGTAGCGGAAGTCGATCAACGTATTGAGCCCCGGCACCGCCTCGAAGATGATGTCGCCGCCCTTGCCCCCCTCGCCGCCGTCGGGGCCCCCATATTCGATGAACTTCTCGCGACGAAAGCTGACCGCGCCTGGGCCGCCTGCGCCCGACTGAATGTAAATTTTGGCCTGATCGAGAAAGTGCATCGCAATCGCCGGTTAGGCGATAGGCGGCGAGAGAGAAAGCTTTGCACCGCTCGCCGGACGGCAATAGGTCCGGCAGACCGATTGAACAATCGAAGCTATGAACGCAGCATCGACGCTCTGCCCGGCAATGAACATTCGGAAGTAGATCGGCCCGGCGGCGGAGGCGAACAGCGCCTCGCGGTCCACGTCAGCAGGAAGTTCGCCGCGCCCAATCGCCGCATCGAACATCGGCGCGAGTTGTGCAATTCGCTGCTTAAAGTAATTCTGGACGTAATCGGCTTTTCCGCGAAGTTCAGCCGCTAGTCTCAAGACGGCCGGTCCCGCCGGCGATCCGAGCACGTCCACCAGCTTGCGAAGGACAGAAGTGAGATCGTCAGCGAAGCTCTTGCCCAGATCGGGGACCACCTCCTCGGCAGCACGAGCCACCCACGCATCGACGATTGCATCCCAGCGATCCGGAAAACGCCGGTAGAGCGTCGATCTTTCAATCCCGGCTCGCTGTGCAACCGCGGAAAAAGTGCACGCATCGACGCCCTCCTCGATGATCAGATCGCGGATCGCCTGCTGGATTCGCGCAGTCACATCCGCAGTTCGTCCTCCTGGGCGGCGCCGTGGATTCGAATCCATTACAGTTGAAGGTTGATTCATAATCATCGATCCACTAACGCAACAACCTGTTGCATTAGCAAGGTGTACCCCACATGTCGATCAATATCAACGCGGCTCGCCGCCGGCGGGCCGCGCAACTCATTGTTTTCCAACATTTTCGTCAATCGCGGCCGGGGGCATGACAAGCTCGGAGAATGCGCCGCGCGTTCTGATCGGCGGAGCTGGTGGCGGAGTCGGACTCGCATGTGCGGAAACGTTTGCCGCTTATGGTGCCCAACTCGTCCTGACCGACTGCGACGGCGTAGCACTGAGTTCGGCGGCTGGGCGCCTTGGGGCCATTTCGCGCCATTGCGATGCCATTGGAAGCTGCAGCGTCGATATCCTGGCCGAGGAGATGAGATCTCTTCTGCCTGCACTGGACGTCGTCATCAACGCGGCTGGCCGCGGCTATGTCCGCACGCTTGCCATGGCGAGAGTGACCCAGGCGATGCTTCCGCTCCTACGCAGAGCATCGGGCCGTCGACTGGTGTTCAACATTCCATCAACCGGTCGATTCCCGGATCCTGACGGGATGTTTCCTTACGCCAGCTCGCTCGACGGGTTCCAGCGGCTGTCGGCGGTGCTTAAGGAGCAGACTCGCGGAAGCGGGATCGAGGTCGTGACCATCGCTCCGGAGTTGGCGCTGGCGGGCAATTCCACTCGTTCGTATCCGGAACGAGCCGGCGTCCCACTTGTCGTGGACAGCCGAAGGACTTCGGAGCGAATCCTCGAACTCACGCGTGCGGCGCGGCCGGAATGGTCGGGAACCGCGCGGCCAGCAACCCGACACGGCTGACCGGTCTAGAAGACCTTCCGAATTTCCAGCTCAATCGTCCTGCCAATCGGATCTCGATATGCCGGCTGATATTGGAGCGGGGTAATCCCGAATGAATCGCGTACGCTCTGCCTGCTGTTGGTGAGATTGAGAGCATCGATCGAAAGCCGGAGTCCCTTGGCCCATTTGGCATCCGGAATGATTCGCCGCGCATCGGCAAAGACCCGCAAATTGATGGTCATCAGCGGCGAGAAGGTGAGTGTGTCGGTAGTGCCGTTGCTCCGTGCGAGTAGCGAGCTTCGGCTCCGCCAGGTCACCCCTATCCGGGCGCCAAGTCCGCCGGACGTAATTGCCGCCGTTCCGTCCAGCTGGTGCCGGACACGGCCGCCGCCGACGCCAATCGCGCCCCCGCCGAGAAGGTCGACCGGGTCCAGGCCCGACCGAATCTCGATCCTGTCGGAAAAAACTACCGAATGGTTCGCGGTCAGCTGAAAATAGGTGGTTGGGGTGACGTGGCCCGGGCTGCGTTTTGCACCGGGCGCCGGCCCGCCGATCCGGGTGTTCATGCTGAGGCCCCAGCGCAACCGCTTCTCCTCTTCGGAGTCGAAGTTGACGGGGCGCAGGTCGATGGTCGTCAGATTGCCATTCGAATCGCGAACAAACCGGTCCGGGAAAGCGAGCATTATGGCCGCGCTCTCGCCCGGCAGCGACGAAACGAAATTGCGGCGGTCGGTGTCGATATATTCCCCGCTCAGCTGCAGATTGAGCTTTTTGACGAGAGTGAGCTGTGCGGAGAGGCGGCGGATCTGGTCGGTCTCCGGCTTGAGCGACGGATTGCCGCCGGTGATCTCTGTCACCTGCACGGTGTTGCCGGTAAGAGGATCGAAGGCGAAAGCGTTGGGGGATTGGAGGGTCGGACTGCCGAGCAACTCCACGCTCGCGGGCATTTCATTGTGCTCGACCCCTCCGTGAATACGAAGGGCGGTCAGCGGTTGCCAGCTTAAGCCCAGTGCATAATGGACCAGGTTCCCGGCGTCGGAGAAATGGTCGAGCTGATACTCGCCGGTCGCGTCCAAATCGCCAATTTGCGGAAGAACGCGTCCCTGGCGACTCGTCAGCGGCACATCGACAGAACCGCGGATGGCCTGCTCAGATCGGTGGACGTCGCGATTACCGAAGTCGCCGATCGTGCTCGACGCGATCAGGTGATTCCACTGCAGGCGGCCCTCGATAGTCGTTTCCACCGAACCAGCTGGCAGCGTCACAAACGGGCCCGTCATCTGCAGCTGCAGCAGATTCGTTACGGAATGTGACGAAATGCGTTCCCGGCCAACCGGGATAAGCGACGAAAAATCTCCACCGAACGGATCGAAATCGCTGCTGAGCTGATTGGAAACGAGTGGCATCGGCTGTTCAGAGGTGAATCCGGTCTTCGATTCCTGATGCCGCGCGTTGAAGTTCCCGCGCCACTGGCCAACGGTAGCGTTTAGGGTGATGTTCGCGTTCGCGCTCTCGGTGCGGGAACGAAAGTGGAGCGGATCACTCCCGTAGACCGCGATCTCGACGTCCCGCGAGAATGGCGAAAACGCGTTCGTCGACGGAAGCACGAATAGCGCGGACGGCAGTCCACGTAGCGCGCGGCTGAGATACTGGGTCAAGTCGACGGTGGCATTTCCCGTCAGCCAGGAAGTAAGCTTGGTGCTGAAATTCCCCGCGAGGTCGTAGTTGTCGCTCTGCGGCCGGAGGCTTCGATAGCGAGCAATGTCGGTGACCGCCGGCGAATTTGCGCCTGCGACGAAATCGGCAAGGCTTGGATTGGTGACAGGGGGGAGCGGCGCAACCGTAACGATCTCACCTGCGAGCGCGCTCAGATTCGGGTCGATTTCGCCCGAACTGCTGGAAAAGCCGACGACGTTGCCGCCGATGGCATAGGGCCGAAACGGCTGCAGCTCGATGATCCCGCGCTGACTATCCAGAAGGCCGGCCTGGTCGTTGACTCGAAACGAAAGGTTGGCGCGCGTCGAGCCGTGGATATCGGTCAGGATCGCCTCGGCGCGGGTCCCGTTCCAGTCGCCATCGGTCGCGATCTTGCGAGCGCCCGTTAGGGTCGCTGAGCGGACCGTGCGGTGCAACGTGAGGCTGATTACCCGCTGACTGGATGTTCCGCCAAAGCGAACGGCGGTCCCGCGAGGGAGCACTTGGAGATTGCGAAGCGCCTCGACAGGAAGGTCGCCGATTTCGCTCAAATCGTTGATCGGCTGACCATTCACGATAACCAGCGGCTGATCGTCGTTCGTGTCGCCCAGTTCGTTCTGAATTTCGCCGACGAGCTCATCGATGGTGCTGAGCCCGTAGCTTTCGATACCGGTCTCATCGAGATTGCGCTCAGGCTGGATGTTCGGGAACAAGGCCTGCCCGGTGACGACGATTTCCCTCTGGCTCGGGTCGGCTGGCTGACTCTGCGCCGGCTGGGCCGCTGACGAATTCGAGGAATTCGCGGCGGCGGTACTCGAAGCCTGAACAGGGATGGCCGCCCCGGCGAGAAGCGCAGCGGCGGTTCGGCTCACGAGACGGAGGCGAGTCATGTTCCCCCTCCCGCAACCACTTTCTGACACCTTCCAGCCCCCCTTGCCTGCCCGAGTCGCCGGTCGCGGCACTAACGGCCCCAAATGCGAGAGACGTAGTTAGCAGGACTTTGTGAATGAGATCATTATCGCAGCATTGACCTTCGGCTTCAGCACGCGCTGCTTTGGCAAAACATCCCTGCCCGGAGCGAAAGGTGACGTCGGGCAGGGATGGATTCGACCGCTGATTATTCAGGCAGCCAAGTCACTCAGTAACTGTAATTCGGGACTGAAACGAAGGTGCCCTGGCTGGTCGTGCTGCCGCTACCCCATGGGGCGGCCTTGAAATAAGAGGTGTTGCAGCCTGCCGCCGGCCCAGTCCAGTCGCCTCCGCTGTAACCGTTCTGCGCCCTCCAGGAACCGCCCTTCGATCCCGGCGAAATGCAGACGACCACCTGGCCGACGAAATAATCGCCCGTAACCTGGACTGGTCCGCCGTGCGGCTCGAACCCGCTAAGGCTGTCGGTCTCGTCCTGGTTGACCGGAATGCCGGCGTCGGTTTCGACGGTGACAGGATCATCCCAATAGGCCGGCGTTGCCGGGCCGGTTCCGTTCCACGTGCAGGCGCCGATGTCGCCGCCCCAGTTCGGATTCGTATTAGTTATGCCTCTGCAGTCGCCGAGCGAATTATCTTGCGGATTTGTATAGTAGCCCTGAACCGGTCCGGCTGGATGATACACCGCCTGCTGGATATTGCAGCTGAAGGCATAAGCGAAAGTCGATGTGAAGTCGGCGGTGTAGTTGTAGGTGCTGTCCGGATAATAGCCGGCGCTCGCCCACTGATCCCCGAAAAGATTTACACTGCCGCCGATCCGGTACGGATTGCCGCGAATTTCCGGGTGAGACGGAACGAAGGTGCCGACGCCGACGATCGAGCTTTCCTCGATCGCCCGGCTGCCGGAAACCTCAGTCGGGCCGGAGATGAGAGTTGCGCCACCCGGCACAACTTCACCGGTCCAGTGATCATTGTCCCCGGTCGACGGACCGTGCACCGCAGCCAAGGCATCGCATTGGGTCTGCATTGCCGCCTGGGTGTTCGCGTCCGGGCCGTCAGGGCTCGGGCTTTGAGTGGCATCGGCAAAAGCCGGAGTGATTGCGAATGGAGAAAAGGACGCGCTGATGAGCGCGGTCGCTGCCAATAATGCTCTTTTCATCGGAAGTTTCCCTTGTTGTCGCGTAGCAAACGGCATCGAGCCTCTGGCCGCGACTCGTGCGCTAACCCTCTGTTAACTGTTTGTTAACTTACGAGTAACCTATCGAAAGTTAGCTGCGATGCTGAATCGACGTTAACCGTCCGATTCCGGGACGGCGCAAATTTGGCTCAAATGACGGGTTCAGGCGCCGACGAGTTCGGGGGCGCGGATCGCGAGTTCGGTCCGGTTGGCGACACCGGTCTTCTCGAAGACCGAGTGGAGGTAGACCTTCACGGTTCCTTCGGTGACTCCCAGCCGCTCCGCGATGTCGCGATTCCTGAGGCCCTGCCGAACCAGCGAAACCAGCTCCCGTTCGCGCGGGCTTAGCGAAACTCGACCGACCCCATCGCGGACTTCGGTCGCACGGTCCCTCAGCGCGGGATCGATCCAGTCGCCGCCGTCGCGGACGTGGTCCAGGCAATCGATCAGCAGACCCGGATCGGACGTCTTCAAGACGACGCCGTCGACCTTCAGTGACAGCGCTTCGGCAAACCCATGATCGTCGAGTGATGCCGTCAGCAGCACAACCGGCCTGTGTTCGCTGCTCTTCCGCAGCTGACGAAGCACGTGCAGTCCATCCCCCTCCGGCATCTGCACGTCGAGGATCAGGATCTCGGGATTGTATTCCTCCACCGCCTTGATCGCCTCGGCGCCGGTCGAGGCAGTCGCTACGAGGGTGTATTCGCTTCCGCGAAGCAGCGACGCCACCGCCGACTGGATCATGGGATGGTCGTCGGCCAGCAAAACCTTGGTCAAATTTGCCGCTCCTCTTTCAGCGGGAGGGTGATCGACACGGTGGTGACGTTATCATTCGTTATAAGCATAAGCGAGCCCGAAGCTTCGTCCACCCGCTCGCGCAGCGACCAGGGCGATCCAGAGGTTAGCTTATCCGCCATCGATCCCGGATTTGCGATTTCCAGAACCAGATTCTCTTGGTCGCACCGCAAGCTGACCGATACCGATGGGGCGGCCGCGTGACGAACCGCATTTGCGACAGCCTCACGGACCAGCTGGTGAGCGTCGAGGTGTAGCCGCATCGGCGCAACCAGATCGGGAATTTCGGCACTGAACTTGCACTCGATGCCCCATTGGCGCGCCAGCCTCTCACATAAGGCACGGAGGTCGGCCGCCAGTTGCGGCAAAGCGACATTGTTGTTGCGCAGGGCTCCGATGGCGGAGCGGAGTTCGCGCTGCTCTTCCAGCAGAAGCTGCTTCAGTTCTTGAAGATCCGCATCGACGGTCCCGCCCGACTTTGCGGCCCGGCTGGCCGCCTCCACCTTGAATGTCGCTCCGGCCAGGAATTGCACGATGCTGTCATGGAGATCGCGTGAAAGCGCCAGCCGGGCACGCGCGATCGCACTGTCGCTGACTGCCTGGAGCAGGGCGTGCCGTTCGAGATGGGAGGCGACCGCGCTCGCGATCCGGTCGCCCAGCTCGATGTGATCAACGCACAAGCCCTCCACGCCTCCAAGGAGCATCTGGCCTTCGCCTGTCTCGCTCCTCAGTGGGATGCCGAGGCCCTCGCCGAACTCGAAGCGAGTTCCGATCTCCGGGTCCAGCCATTCGCTCGCCCGGAAGAACCGCATTCGCCGGTGATAGCCGCGGGTGAGCGCCCGGTCTCCGGCGAAACGGAACAGAAACGGACGAGCGCCGAGCTCCGGATTGGATGTCTTGGGATGGAGCGTCACGATTTCAGTGCCGCCGGTGCCGATATGGACCAGTGCGACCTCGCGTGAGCCCGGGGTTCGCCAAAGCAGCAAACCTCCGGCAGCTTTGGCCACCGCGCACGCTGCTTCGAGCGCTTTCTCCAACGGCGGATCAAGAAGCGAAGGATCCGGAACCAGGCCCTCGCTGGGCAGATCAATTCCTGAAAATCCTTGATTCACGCCGAACCAGATCAGGATTGCGGAGAGGATCACGAGGTGGGCACTGCGGACGATGAAACGCTGCAGGTCGAACCCTGACTGGAAAGAGAAGTCTTGCGAGAATCCGACGAAAAAGCCCGCGACCAAATAGAGCAGCACGACGGCTACGGCAGTGACCGTGGTCTCTCGCCACCCCCACCGTATTGCGGCGGAAATTATCAGGAATACAAAGAAGAGGAAGAAGGGACTGGTATAGCCCTCGGTTGCGTAAACCAGCAACGCGAAGGCAACCATGTCCAGCAGATGCATCGGCGCGGCGAGCTTCGCGTCCAGCCACCAGTTGTTCCAGATCGCAGCTGTGACTGCGAAAGCAACCACGACATATACCGCAAGGAGAACGTAAGTGATCGCAGCATTCTGCGCCGGCTGGTTTGGATCAATCCAAATCGCCAGCAGGAACAGCGCGGCAAGCAATGCGCGGCCGAGGGCAATTACCCGCCCAGAACGATGTTTAAGCACATCATCGAACATCGCCGCAACATTCCCCGACCGCTAGCTTACCATTCGATAGCAGTTTCAACGGTTCGGGGAATGCAACATTCTCATGTGCGCTCAGGCTGCGAGCGGCTCCAGCTCCCGGTCGCAGCAAAGGCACAGCCGCATCAGCCGCGCCGGCGCGGTCTCGCCCTGCCCATTCCTGGCGCGCGGAGCGATGAGACCGGTCGGCGCAAAGCCGAGCTTCTCGAGCACTCGCCCGGACGCGGCGTCATCGAGGAAGTATGAAGCCTCGAGCGTCGGCAGGCGAAGCGTGCGCGCGATATCGACCAGAGCCGCGCCGGCCTCGGTCGCGAGGCCCCGGCCGGAGTGCTGCATTGCCACCCAGAGCTGAATCTCAATGGCTCCGGATGGACGCCTCCCGAGGTGGCAGCCACCCACGATCCGCGGCGCACCATCGGTGCGTTCCGTGATCAGAAGCGACGGCAACAGCGGGTCGCGCGGTTGCGCGAGGAAGGCCTCCGCCATGGTGAGCGCTTCATCCACACGGGCCGCGGCGAGCGCGGGCGCATCCTCGGGAAAGCCGGGCCGAAGCAGCAGCCTTTCGGTTCGCGCAAACATCTCATCCTCCTCCGGCGCCCACTAGCCGGGGCGCGTTACAGTTTGAGGAGAAGGGCAAAGAAAAAGGGGACTGCCCTTTCCGGGGCGCCCCCTTCTCCATGGTCTCGATCTCTTGAAGATCTCGTCCGGGCCGCCCCTGGTGGGAACGGCTCGTCGTCAACCGTTCCTATTTAGCTTGCTTCTGCAATCGGCATCACGTGCACAAATTTGCGGCCGAGCTTGCCGTCGCGGAATGCGACTTGGCCGTCGCTAAGCGCGAAGAGCGTGTGGTCCTTGCCGCAGCCTACGTTCTGGCCCGGGTGCCACTTGGTGCCGCGCTGGCGCACGATAATGTTGCCGGCGAGGACGGCTTCCCCACCGAACTTCTTCACGCCCAGGCGCTTGCTCTCACTGTCGCGGCCGTTGCGGGACGAGCCGCCTGCTTTCTTATGTGCCATATTTGCTTACTTCTTGGTCTTGGTGGCTTTTTCGGCGGCGCCCTTAGCAGGAGCGGCCTTCTTTGTCGATGCGGGCTTTTCGCTCTTTGGAGCGGCAGCAGCCTTTTCGGCCTTCGGGGCAGCGGTCTTCTTTTCCGCTTTTGGTTCTGCGGCCGGAGCGGCCCCAGGAGCGTGAGCGGCTTCGGCTTTCGCGGGCTTCGTCTCGGCCTTCGCCGGAGCAGCCTTCTTCTCCGCTTTCTGATCGCCGATCGCCACGATGTGCAGGATCGTGTGCAGCTGGCGATGACCCTTCTTGCGGCGATAATTGTGCCGGCGGCGCTTCTTGAAGACCGTGACCTTCTCGCCCTTGCCCTGCGCGACGATCTCGGCGGAGACCGTGAGGCCCTTGACGTCCTTCATCGTGCCGCCGTCGCCGGCCAGCAGGATGTCGCCCAGAGTCACCTTGTCGCCGGCATTGCCGTCGAGCTTTTCCACAACGATCTTGTCTCCGGGGGAAACGCGGTATTGCTTTCCGCCCGTGCGCAGGACTGCGAACATTGGCTCTCTTCTTCTCTAATAGCTGACCGCGCGGGATCGGCCGAAGCCGCCGCGCCGGAAAGCGCCGCGCCTATGGCAG
>Ga0157369_10000750_pt1 | contig 41791 bp, 39 predicted proteins | sample C25metaG_FD_113461 | JGI IMG/M metagenome (GOLD analysis project Ga0157369, IMG submission 113461) | Corn rhizosphere microbial communities from Kellogg Biological Station, Michigan, USA - C2-5 metaG | ecosystem: Host-associated > Plants > Roots > Rhizosphere > Soil | place: USA: Michigan... | reverse complement strand
GGGAAAATATCTCACCGGCCAGGCGATCACGATCGAGGGTGACAAGATCGTGAGTATTGGTCCGGTGCCGTCGGGCATTTCGGCGTTCGTGATCAAGCTGCCGAACCTCACCGTGCTGCCCGGCTTGATCGACGCGCACACGCACATCACCTACGATCCGTTCAAGGGTGGCTTCGGATACGCGCGCCTGGGAATTTCGATCCCGCGCGAGGCCCTGATCGGCGCCGGCAATGCGCGCAAGACGCTGGAAGCCGGATTCACCACCGTGCGCAACGTGGGCGCCGACGGCTACAGTGACGTCGCCCTACGCGACGCCATCAACGATGGCGATGTACCCGGGCCTCGCATGATCGTCAGCGGTCCGCCGCTGAGCATCACCGGCGGCCACTGCGATAACGATCTGCTGCCGTTCGAGTACCACGCCACCGCCGAGGGTGTGGCCGATGGCGTTGCCGCCGTGCAGCAGAAGGTGCGGCAGAACATCAAGTACGGCGCCGATGTCATAAAGGTGTGCGCTACCGGCGGCGTGCTCAGCAAGGGCGACGACCCGCAGGCATCGCAATACACATTGGAAGAGATGAAGGCGATTGTCGCCGACGCGCACCGCCTCGGACGCAGAGTCGCGGCTCACGCGCACGGGGCGCAGGGCATCGCGTGGGCGGCGGAGGCGGGCGTCGATTCCATCGAGCACGGCTCATACATCGACGACAACGCCATCGCCATGATGAAGCAGCACGGAACCTACCTCGTCCCCACGCTGTATCTCGAAGACTGGATCACCGCGAACATGAACAAGATCGGGCTGCCGGATTTCCTGCGGCCGAAGATGGAGCAGGTGATCGCCGTTGCGAAGAAGAACGTCTCGCACGCCTTCGCCGGCGGCGTGAAAGTCGCGCTCGGCACCGACGCGGCCGTGTATCCCCACGGACTCAATGCCGGCGAGTTCAATGCCATGGTGAAGCTCGGACTAACGCCGCTGCAGTCGATCCAGGCCGGCACGGTCAATGCCGCCGACCTGCTCGGATGGAGCGATCGCGTGGGCTCGATCGATCCAGGCAAGTTCGCCGATCTCGTAGCCGTGGAAGGCGACCCACTGCAGGACGTCACCACGCTCGAACGAGTGAAGTGGGTGATGAAGGGCGGGCAAGTCGTGAAAGACGCGACGAAGTAGAGAAGCAAAATCAACTTCATTTACCGCGGATTCGCGCGGATCAAGACGGATAAGAAAGCGATGCAGATCCGTATTGATCCGCGAAGATCCGCGGTTTGCTGTTTCTCCAACCAAAGTGCCTTGCGTTCCGGGCGTAAAGCGTAGAGCGTATGGCGTAGAGCGCTCTCATGATTCGTGCCACTGACTTCGAATTTCGCAATCGCGCCGCCGTGTTTGGCGTGATCTATGGCGTCACGTTCTCCATGCTGTCGTTCGACCACCTCCCGGCCGGCGTGCGCCTCGGATTGTGGCTGGCGCCCCAGATCGGATACCGCGCGTTGACGTGCATGCAGATGATCTTCGGCGTCGGCTCGGCCTTCATGGTGCTCGGCGGCGTATGGCGGACTTGGGGCGCGTCTTATCTCGGCATGGAGACGGTGCACGACAAGGCGGTGCACGTCGAAGCGCTGCACGCCGACGGTCCTTACCGCTATGTACGCAATCCGCTCTACTTCGGCAACCTGCTGATGACCATCGGCATGGGATTGCTCGCGCCGCGCTACGTGTACCCGGTGCAGGCCGCGCTGATCATCATCTTTCTGTATCGGCTGATTGGGCGCGAAGAAGCGGAGCTGACGAAATCGCAGGGCGAACCGTATCTTGCGTTTCAACGGGCCGTGCCGCGGCTGTTCCCAGCGCTCACGCCGCGTCTTCCCGGCAGCGATCGCAAGCCCGACTGGAAGACGGGATGGGCGACAGAAGCGTGGTATTGGTCGTTCACGCTTGGTTTCATCGGGATGTCGGCGAGCATGCAGATGCGCTGGTACTTCGCCGGCATGGTGGCGGCGCCGTTTGCGGGAATGGTGGCCGAGAAGTGGCTGAAGCGCACGCGAGCCGAGGCAGCTTCCGCGTAGAAAACCGAAGGGCCGGCTCGAAAGCCGGCCCTCTTTTACCAGGGGAACAGAAAAACCATACGGCTGATCCCCCTTCGCTCTGCTCAGGAGAATCCTTGTTGGATCGCGCTTACTTCTTCGGCGCGATGGAATCCTTCACGGCCTTAGCGAGATAGAACTTCGCCGTGGTCTTGGCTGCGATCTTGATCGGTTCGCCAGTCTGCGGGTTGCGGCCCATGCGCGCCTTGCGCTGAACTTTCTTCAGGCGGCCGAGTCCGGGAAGCACGAAAATCCCGCTCTTCTTGGTTTCCTTGATAGCGGTCTCGACGAGATTCTCGAGGAACGCTGCCGCTGTCTTGTTGTTGGTTCCCACCTTCTCCGCCATCGCGCGGACAAGCTGGGTCTTGGTCAATCCTGCCATGAGTCCTCCTTGTTAATCGACTGCTTGGGTGCGGCAATTCGGGGTCAGTTTACAACAGCTGCACCGCAGGCGGAAGCGGGAAAGCCAGTATTTATGCGGGTTGGAAGCACTTTTCCTGTGAAAAACCCGGAAAATGGGCCATTTTGGGCCGGAAAACAGCTATCAGCTCTCGGCTGTCAGCTTTCAGACGCCTAAATTGCGGCCTTCCTGCTAGCTGAAAGCTGATGGCTGCTAGCTCTGCTGCCGCTCATTTAGGATGTTCGTGTCACGTCCCATGCCCTGTTCGATCTGCCAAACCCGCAAAGAAAAGCGCTTCTGTCCCGCCGTCCACGACCGCATTTGCGCGGTGTGCTGCGGAACGGAGCGCGAGGTCACGCTCGATTGCCCGTCCGACTGCACCTACCTGCAACAGGCGCGGACGCACGAGAAGCCGCGTTCGTCCGAGGAGCTGGAAGCGGCGGGAGCCGAGCTCTTCCGCCAAGTGGAGCTCTCGCAGGAATTCACCTATCAGCACGAGCCGCTGATCGTCGGACTGTGCAGCGGGATCGTGAAGGTAGCCCGCGCTGACCGCCAGGTGCAGGACCGCGACGTGATCGGCGCGCTCACCAATCTCGCTCACACCTACGAGCGCATGACGCGCTCCGGGCTGGAGTATGAAGAAGCTCCGGCGGGCGTAGCACAGATCGCGCTGGTCAATGAGATCCATCGCCTGCTCGCCGAGTATCGCGAGCTGGAGCAGAGGCACCTGGGCTATGTGAAGTTGCGCGATGCCGACGTGCTGCGCGCGCTGGTCTTCTTGCTGCGCATGGCGCACACGCGAACTTCCGGACGCCCGCGCTCACGGGCATACCTCGAGTTCCTGGGCGGCATGTTCCCGGAGAAGACCTCGCCCATCGCCGCGCCGGGCGAAGCGCCGAGCCGGATCATCATTCCGTAAAGAACAAATGAACACAGGAGGAAGGAAGGACGCGGAGGATTCCTGTCATTTGTCATGACGAGGCCGCGTAGCGGCCGAGGCATCTGCTGTTACGCGGACGGAAAAGCAGATCCCTCGCGCGCTGCCGCGCGCTCGTGATGACAAAGAGTGAACTCCGCGTCCTCCCGTCCTCCCTGTGTTCATTTCGCTTTTCTGACCGGCTGCCCTGCCGGCAGCGCGTGCAGCATCTCGCGCACGGTCTTTTTCGACACAGGATGCCGCAGCTCCGGCGCGATTTCCGCCAGCGGTTCAAGAACGAATCGCCGCTCCTGCATCGCCGGATGCGGGATGGTGAGTCCGGAGGTATTCACCAACGCATGGCCAAAGATCAGGATGTCGATGTCGAGCGTGCGGGGGCCCTTGATACGCGGGCCCGATCCCGCCGCTGTCCGTCGCCGACCGAGATCGAACTCGATGGCTTGTGTGGCCGCCAGAAACTGCTTCGGCATCTTCTCGGTCTCGAGCTCGACCGCGCAATTGAGGAAGTCAGGCTGGTTCGTGTATTCGACCGGCGCGGTCTCATAGAAGGAAGAGACGGATTTCACTTCGCCGACATCGCCGAGCCGCTCGATCGCCGCCTCGAGGTTGGCGCGACGGTCCCCGACGTTGGAACCCAGCGAGAGATAGACCAGCTTCTTCACGAAGATAGTCTCTCGTTTCTCGTCACCGGTTTCCAGTTGTTTGTCGGAGATACATCGTGAATTGACCGCAGCAAGCCTGTGCACTACCATCCGCCGAACGCTCAGGGTCAGCGCTTCACAACGGACACTGCGGGCCGCGCGCCCGGGAGGATGCTGTGCTCTCGATTCGCAAACTCGTCTTTACGGCGGCGGTGTGCATCCTCGCTGCGATGGCGGCGGCACAAACGCCGCGCGTCGAAGTCCTCACGCGAAACTACGACAACCAGCGCACCGGCGCCAACACGCGAGAGACGGTCTTGAACGCGTCGAACGTGAACGCGCACCAGTTCGGAAAGCTCTTCCAGTTGCCGGTCGATGACCAGATCTACGCGGGACTTCTCTATGCGGCCAACGTCCCGGTCGGCGCGCGCCGTCACAACGTGCTCTACGCGGCCACTGTGAACAACAGCGTGTACGCATACGACGCCGACCAGCCCGGTCCTCCACTGTGGTTCCGCAACTTCAACGGCGACGGGCGCCCGACGCGCAACACCGAGGTCGGGCATGCGTGCGGCAATTACCAGGATTTCATCGGCAACATCGGCATCGTCGGCACGCCGGTGATCTCGCCCACTCGCACTATGTACTTCGTCACCCGCACGGTGGAAGGCGGCAACACCTTCGAGCGGCTGCATGCGATCGACATCGCCACCGGACGCGAACGTCCCGGCAGCCCAAAGCTTATCCAGGCGCGCGTGCCCGGCGCGGGCGAGGACTCCATCCGCGGCGTGGTCACGTTTAATGCCGTCACCCACAATCAGCGCTCCGCGCTCGCCTATCAGGACGGCACGGTGTACATCGCGTTCGCCTCCTTCTGCGACACGCGTCCCTACCACGGCTGGATGATGGCCTACGACACAACGACGCTGGCGCAGACCGGCGTCTTCAACTCCACGCCGAACAATCGCGAGTCGGGAATATGGATGTCGGGCGCGGGCCCGGGCTTCGACCGCGACGGCAATCTGTACGTCACCACCGGCAACGGCACCTTCGACGGCCAGACCGAGTTCGGCGAGACGCTGCTCAAGCTGCAGAAGCGAACGCTTCATCCGCTCGATTTCTTCGCCGTCTCGAACTACAACACGCTCAACGAATTTGACCTCGACTTCGGCACGCAGGGTCCGACGATGCTGCCTGGCACGAACCTGCTGGCCGTCGGCGGCAAGGAGGGCAAAGTCTACGTCGTCGACACCACGGCAATGGGCCGAACGTTCGGCGGCGACCTGCAACTGCCCCAGGTGCTCCAGGCAGTCGACTTGAGCGTGCGTCCCATGCAGGGACATCACATGCACAACTCGATTCCCGCGTGGAAGGGCCCCGACGGGCTCAACATTTACACGTGGGGCGAGAGCGACTTCCTTCGTGCCTACCGCTTCGATCCGGCCACGCGCAAATTCAATCACACGCCATTCGCAACCGGCGACATCCTTCCGACCATGGGCATGCCCAGCGGGATGATGACGCTTTCCGCCGACGGTTCGAAGGCGGGCACGGGGATCGTGTGGGCCACGATGCCGCGCATCGGCGACGCCAACCAGGCGCTCGTCCCAGGCAATCTCTCGGCATTCAACGCGGAGACCCTGAAGCTGCTGTGGACCAGCAACGGACCCGGCGACGACATCTTCAGCTTCGCCAAGGGAAGCCCGCCGGTCGTCGCCAACGGAAAGGTGTACGCGGCGTCAGTCTCGCGCTTCGTTTCCGTCTTTGGTTTGCGGAGCGGGAGCACGAACGTCGAGAACCTTGCGCTTAACAAGCCGGCGATCGGCAGCGCGCCGTGCGAACCCGATCAGACTGCAGACAAAGCCGTGGACGGCGATTCGCAGGGCGGTCCCATGCACAAGTGGTGCAGCGCGGCCGCGCATCCATTTCTCGAGATTGATCTTGGCAAGCCAATGGAAGTGGGCCGCTTCGTGGTCGAGCACGCGGGCGCGGGCAGCGACGACCTGCAGATGAACACGCGCGAGTTCAACATCCAGGTCAGTAACGACAAGCTGTGGTACGACACTGTCGTCGACGTCTGGACGAATATTCAGGCCATCACCACGCACGACGTCACCCCGGTCACCGCGCGCTACGTGCGGTTGAACATCCAGGTGCCGAACCAGGTCGGCAGTGACCGCGCGAATATCTATGAGTTCCAGGTGTTCCCGCCGATCACGCCGCGCACGCCGGCTCCCTTCAAGCCGGCGCCCATGCCGGCATCGCTCGCGCAAGCCGTTCCCACCAGGCCGAGTCTTCCCGCCGCGCCGGCCGACGTGGCTGCGCCTCCCGCCGACGCCGAAGGCACAGTCCAGCACGTTGCCATGAAGGTTCTGCGCGCCGGCACCGGCGATGAGCGTCCTGGCACCGGCGATTGCGTGCGCGTCCGCTTCAGTATGTGGGAGCGCGATGGCACGCTAGTGGCCAGTTCTCTCGGCGACTCCGAGATCATGTGCGTGCGCGAGGCCATTGTCGGCGTGGCCGATGCGCTGCGTTCCATGGTCGCGGGCGAAAAGCGTCGCGTGTGGATTCCCGCCGACACCACGTGGCGGTTAGGCCAGCGCCATCACATGGCCGCGCGTCCCGAAGACGCCGAGGCGCCTCCGCACCGCGACCTCACTTGCGACCTCGAGCTCGTCTCCGTGCTCAAAGCGCCGCTCGCGCCGAAATACCTTCTCGAACCGTCGCCACGCGCGCTGCAAACCGCGTCGGGCCTGGCCTACGAAATCCTGAAACCCGGCACCGGGACAGTCCATCCCACGCCTACCAGCACCGTGCGAATCCACTTCAACGGCTGGACGACCGAGGGAACGTTGTTCGAATCGACGACGATGAACAACCACCCTGCGCTCGTCTCGCTCAGCAACGTCATGCCAGGATGGCGCGAAGGGATTTCATACCTGACACCGGGCGCAAAGGCGCGGTTCTGGATCCCCGCGAACCTCGCCTTTGGCATGGACCCGCTCGATCGCTACAACCCGCGCGGCCCGCTGGTGTATGAAATTGAGTTGATCGATATCCAGTAGCGCGCAATTGCCGGCATTCGTTCGCAAAGAGCGTAAAGCCGCCTGCGGAGCCGCAGCGGTAAGTCGAAGCAGAAGTTGTTGGCTGAAAGTTGATGGCTGATAACTGAAAGCTAATTGCTGGCCTTCACCGACTCTGCCTGCTCATGCGCGTGGTAAGAGCTGCGCACCAGCGGACCCGACTCAACGTGGCGGAAGCCCATCTTCATCGCCTCGTCCTTCAGGAACTGGAACTCGTCGGGCGTGTAGTAGCGCGTCATCGGCACGTGATTGCGCGATGGCCGCAGGTACTGGCCAATCGTCAGGATGTCGACCTTCTCGGCGGCGAGGTCGCGGCAAACCTGGAGCAGTTCGTCAGTCGTCTCTCCCAACCCCACCATGATCCCGGTCTTGCTGACGATCCCGGTCGCGAAGCGCTTGACGTTGCCGAGCAGCCGCAATGACCGTTCGTAGCGCGATCCGGAGCGCACCACGCGGTAGAGCCGCGGCACAGTCTCGATGTTGTGGTTCAGGATATTGGGCCGCGCGTCGAGGACCGTTTCCAAGCAGTCGTCGTGTCCCTGGAAGTCGGGGATCAGCACTTCCACCGAGCATTCGGGCGCCTGGCGCCGGACTTCGCGGATGGTCTCGGCGAAAATCTTCGCGCCGCCGGGCAGATCGTCGTCGCGATCCACGCTGGTGATAACGGCGAACTTCAGCCCGAGGCTCGCGACCGCTTCAGCCACGCGGCGCGGCTCGTCCCAGTCGATCGCTTCCGGCTTGCCCTTCGGCACCGCGCAGAATCCGCAATGCCGCGTGCAGATGTTGCCCAGCAGCATGAACGTGGCGGTGCGGTGGTTCCAGCACTCGCCGATGTTCGGGCACTGCGCCGACTCGCAGACGGTGTGCAGCCCCAGCCCGCGCGCCAGCTTCTTCAGGTTGTGGAACTCCTCGCCCACGGGCGCCCGCGCCTTCAACCACGACGGCTTCGGCACGCGGGGCTTCGGCCCCACCTCGATCTGGACGAGTTCCGGAGTGCTGGACATGGAAGTCTTCATTGTACGATGCGCGGCGGCTGCCAGCGATGCAGGAAACGATAACGCCTAGGGCCTCGGCTCGTCCGGTTTGTCAGGCTCCTCGCGCCACTCCGCGCCGCAGTCCTCGCACTTCCACTTTTTCTTCTTCAGCGGCAACGGCACTCCGACGTACGCAGTCGTGAATGCCACTTTCTTGTTCAACTCTTCAAAGGTGACGTCCGTTGAGCCGCACTGCAGGCAACGGGGCTGCTGATAGTCCGCGGACTCGCCAACGTCAAAGTTCGCGGGAATCGGCTGGTTCAGGATCTCGAGCGCTGCATCGGCGTCCTCGGGTTTCACGAGCAACTTGACGCCACCGACCAGGTTCGAAATGAACCAATCGAGCCGGACGATGTTTTCGTCGCCGAAGAAGCACTCAATGCCCGCTGATTCCAGCAGACCCTTCGCCAGCAGCGCGTCGGGCATATCGCGGAACTGGCGCACGGCGACAAGGTCGCGCAACACGATCTCGTCGCGCCACTCCAGCGGCATGTCGTCGAGTTCGTCGAAGGAAACACTGGTTTCGCTTGTCCGCCCCGGCTGAATCTTGCGGCGACGGACTTCCTCGCGCAACACGTCTCGCGCGATCTCGGTGAGTTCGCCTTGTTCGGCGATCAGCTTGCCGAGTTCCCCGTCGCTGAGGCGCGCGTACAGCTCGGTCAGCCGCTTGCGTTCGACAAGTGGATCGTCAGCCATCAGAGCGTGTGCAGGTAGGCGATCAGGGCTTGCAACTCGTCGGGCGAGATCGTGGTCGAAGGCATCATGCGCTTGCCGTGGATCACGACGTCGCTGATGCGCTCGTCATTCGTCGGCGTGCCGCTGGGCATCGTCTTATAGCTGTAGATCGCCTTCAGGGAAAACGATTTGCGGCTCTCCTTGGTGTACGAGGAGTGGCACTGGAGGCAGTGCTGGTTGTAGACGCGGCGTCCGTCGGCCTGTTGCGGCGTCAGGCCAAGTTGCGCGTCGGTCATGGTGTACTTTTCCTTGCCTTCGTTGCTGTTGCAGGCCGCCAGCGCGATCAGGAAAACTAGGAATAAGGCAGATAATTTCTTCATAACAACACGAATGTAACACCCGAACCGCCATCGAATTGTCGAACTGTTGAATTTCAGAAACGCCGGTCGACAGGAACAATTCGGCAGTTCGGCAATTCGGCAATTCGGCAGTTGCTTGCGTTATCATACGTGCCGCCACTCGCCCATCATGATCAACCTGAAGCGCGTCTACGATCCCGCATCGCTCTCCGACGGAGTGCGCGTGCTGGTGGACCGCCTGTGGCCGCGCGGATTGACCAAGGACAAGGCCAAGATCGACGAGTGGCTGCGCGACCTGGCGCCGTCGGATGAGTTGCGCAAGTGGTACCACGCGCGCCCAACCCAGTGGATGAACTTCCGCAAGCGCTACCTGGTGGAGTTGCGCGCGCCCGAAGCGACCGCCGCGCTGGAACAGCTCTACGCACTGGCCAACTCGCGCAAACAGATAACGCTGCTGTACGCGTCGAAGAACACCGAGCGCAACAACGCCACGGTGCTGAAAGACCTGCTCGACGGGATGCGCAAGCCGCCATCGACTTCAGGCCCTGCAGCCGCTGCTGCCGCGGGACGCGCGCGCGCTGTACGCCGGCGGCCGAAATGATCCTGCGCCCGCTCGTTTTGCGCGGCGGCTTCCCGGCCCAACCCATCCCGGCGTGGAATGCAATCTTTCCTACCCAGCGACAGGCCGCCGATGCTTACCTGCTGGTCACGCAAGATGACCACGCGCAACTCGCCGGAGAGATCGCGGCCGCAATGCGTCGCCGCTGGCTGCCGGAGCTGACCGCCGAGGTGGTCGACGCAATCCGGCTGCATGACCGCGGCTGGCAGCCCCTCGACGAGCGTCTGATCGCCGAAGCGCGAAACGGCGCGCGGCCACCGTCGTTCCTCGACATGGCCGTGCCCGAATTCCTGGTTGCGTGGGCGGAATCGATCGAACCCGCGGCCCATGCGTCGGCAATCGGCGGGGTAATCGTGAGCATGCACTTCTCCCGGCTCGCGAACCACCGCCTCCGGACCATCGCCGATACTCCGGAAGACACGGCGCGTCTCCGCCACTTCCTCAGCGAGGAAGAGAAACGACAGGCTTCGCACAACTGCGAGCAGGCGCAATGGTTCACGGATGTGCTCCAGCTTTGCGACTTGATCTCGCTCTACCTCTGTTGCGGCGCTCAGGAACCTGTCGAGTTACCGGCGGTCCGCGGAAGACTGGAGCTGCGCCGCGCGGGAGAGATGTTCACCTTCCAGCCGCCCATCCTTGCCGAGCCCTTGAAATTCGCGCTTCCCGCGACATCGTGGCCGGTAACCCCCAAAGGTTCAATACTCAGAATAGAACTCGGATAGTCGTATCACTACTGAGGTGCTACACCCGAAGTTGTCTTGCCAATGAGACTCCGGAAAGAGGACTATGCCTCGTCAGCGCATGCCTCTACCTACTCTGGCCACCGAGAGAATTCTGCAGGAGTACCTGCAGGCGTTAGCGGAAACCTCCGTTCGGCCGGAGCGCGAGCGCGCGCGTCACCTGCTCACCTCTTACGCCGAGTTCCATTTCCATGTTGCTGGTGGAAGCCGCTGTCCTGTATGTCGCGCTCATGTGCGCCACGTGCTCCCGGTGGTGATTGTGCGTCTCGATGGCCAGCGGAACGAATATCCCTGCATGTGCTTCCGCTGCGTGGAAGGCGAGCGCGAGAACGTGCGCGCGATTGAGATCGGAATCGGCGACGCCAAGTGGGTGTTCGAAGGCCGCACTCACTGATCCGCGCGCCGCTGCCCGCGATTCTTACTTCTTATCGACGACAACCTGCTCCACGATCTGGTCGATCGTGTCCAGCGCGCGCTTGCTTTGCAGGTTGTGATTGTTGCAGATGATCGAAAATGCGACCGGCTCGCCGCTGTCGGTGACGGCAAATCCGGAGAGCGCGTTCACATGCCCGAGCGATCCGGTCTTGCCCTGCACATGTCCCTGCGCGGGCGAGTTGTGGAAACGGTCCGCAAGTGAACCGTCGATCCCGGCCACCGGCAGCGTGTCTTTGAACTGCGCTCCCCAAGGCTGCTCGTTGATGTAACGCAGCAGCTTGACGACAGCGTGCGGCGTCACCAGGTTCTGCCGCGACAGGCCCGAACCGTCGTAGAAGACGTACTCGTCATTCTGGATGCCGGCCTGCGCCAGGAAGCTGTGCACCACTTCCAGTCCCGACTCGATCGTCCCCGCGGTGCCCTTCTCGTGGCCGAGCAGTCGCAGCATCAGCTCGGCGTGCAGGTTCTGGCTGACCTTGTTGATCACCTTGATGTCTTGCAGCAGCGGCGCCGAGTCATGATCGGCGAGCACCAGCGGCTGCGGCAAGGCGCTGCTGGGAACGCGCTCCGAACCGCCGCCCGCCGACGCCACCGCCGTAACCGTAATGGTGGAGAGTTTCGCAAGCTCGGTATGGTGCGTGCGCGAGCGTCCGTAAATCGTGATGCCGCGCTGTTCCAGCATCTCGCGGAAGAGCTGCGCGGCGAAGCTGGCGGGATCCTCGATAGCCAGCGCTTCGTGCGCGCCGGGATCGTCGATCGGGATGTTGCCCCACAGCGTGATCTGGTTCGAGCCCGGCTCGCGCGAGATGTAGATCTTGCGCGGCGCCGTGCCGGTCGGCGTGGTCATGACGCGGTTGTCGACGCGGTAGTAATCCGCGTACGGCGTCATGGTCAGGAACGCCTTCTCGCCGGCATGATCCGCGGGCAGGATCGAAACGAACAAGACGTTGTCGTTGATGGTCAACGCCGATACCGGCGCGCCCCATTCCCACACCAGGTCGTCCTGCGTCCAGCCTTCGCCGTAGCGCTCGAACGCGTAGTAGGAATCGTCGCCGATGACGTCCCCGTCGATGTACTTCACGCCCTTCTGCACAAGCTGGTCGGCAAGTTCTTCCAGCACCTTGACCGGCGGCATCTTGCGCTCGGTGCGCAGGTTGTAGGGCAGCGTCCGGCCGCTCAGGTTCGGGTCACCCCGCCCGACGAGCATTAGGTCGCCGGTCAGCCGGCCGTATCGGTCGACCGATGCGGCCGCTTCCAGCGTCGTATGGAACTTGTAGTCACCGCCGATGAGCGCCAGCGCCGCGGAGGTGGTGAACAGCTTGGTGTTCGACGCCGGCGTGAAGAGCTTGTCGGCATTGCGCGTGTAAAGCGGCTTGCCCGTCTTCAAGGAAACGATTTCGATGCCCCACATGCCGCGCGCGACGTCGGGCTGGCTCAGGATGTCGTCGATACGCGTGGCGAGCGACTTGGCGTGCTTGGGAGCGTCGGCGGCAATCGCGGCACTCGACAAGAACAGGAAGAGGACGGCGGCGAGCGAGGTTTTCAGACGCATGGAATTCCGGGTGAACAGCTGAATTCTACTCCAAAACCGTCCCTGTAGCGCCGGGCGTCCCCGCCCGGCGTCGAGCTGCCGTTGAGCGGATGTACACTTCGGTCGCATGCGTCCACGCACGACATGGCGCCTTCGCTCCCGCTCGCTCGCTCTCGGCGAACGCACCTTGATCATGGGCGTGGTCAACGTGACGCCCGATTCCTTCTCGGACGGCGGCGCATTCGCCGATTCTGACGCGGCGGTGGCGCATGCGCTGGAGCTGCTGCGCGAAGGCGCCGGCATCGTCGACATCGGCGGCGAGTCGACTCGACCCGGTGCCCGCGTCCGCGAGCAGGCGGCGGTCAGCGAAGAAGAAGAACAGCGGCGCATCCTTCCTGTCATAAATGGTGTCTTGCGCGAGCGGCCGGACTCCGTCGTCTCGGTCGACACCTATCGCGCCTCCACGGCGCGGAAAGCGATCGAAGCAGGAGCCGAAATCGTGAACGATGTCAGCGGCGGAACCTGGGACGACGGCATGTTCGCCGCGCTTGCCGAGTTGCGGTGCGGCGCCGTGCTCATGCACATGCGCGGACGTCCGGACGAGTGGCGTTCGCTGCCACCGCTCGACGATCCGTTGGGAACGGTGAAGCGCGACTTGGCGAATCTCGTTCGCGCTGCGGATCGCTCCGGCGTCGAACGCCACCACATCGCCCTCGACCCGGGCTTCGGCTTCGGCAAGCGCTTCGACGAAAATTACCCGCTGCTGGCGCGCCTGGGCGAATTGTCGTCGCTCGGCTTTCCGCTGCTGGCAGGGACATCGCGCAAGGGATTCATCGGGCACACGCTGCGCTGCGGCGACGAGCTTCGTCCCGCGAGCGGCCGCCTGTTCGGCACACTGGCGACCATCACCGCCGCCATCCTCCAGGGCGCGCACATCGTCCGCGTGCATGATGCCGCTGCCGCGCGCGACGCCGCTCTGGTCGCGGACGCGATCCTGAAAGCGAGATAGAGTTCACCACAGAGACACAGAGCGCACAGAGCCCCTCGTGCGTTCCGGAACCTTTCCCAAACTGTCATCCTGAGAATCGCCCGCCTTTGGCGATTCTCAGGATCTATGTATTTCGCCGCCCAATTCTCTCCGCGCCTCCGCGTCTTCGCGGTGGATTTTTTCTCTCTGGTGACTCAAAGTTGAAGTAATCTCCCGCGCGATGTCGCATAGCGCCCAACCCGCCATTGCTTGCGCCAGTTGCGGAAAGCCGCTCACCGGGCGGTTTTGCGCCAGCTGTGGCGAAGAAACGCTGCACCACGACGACCTCACCGTCCGCCACTTTGTCTCCCACACACTGCTGCACGAAACACTCCACCTCGACGGCAAGATCTGGCGCACGCTGCGGCAACTGTTCCTGCATCCCGGCTTCCTTGCCGAGGAATACTGCGCGGGACGGCGCAAGCTCTACATCAACCCGCTGCGGCTGCTGATCACCGCCATCCTGGCGTACGCGTTACTCACGCGCGGCGGCCTGCAGGTCTCGCTCGTCATCGCGCACGTTCCGCTGAGTATTGCGCCGGCTGGATTACGCGAAAACGACAGCGTGCAGCAAGCGGTGGATCGCATCGACCGCTTCGGCATTCTTCACCGGATGCTGGCCGGGCGGGCGCCGGAAGAGATCGCGTCGGAATCGGCGCGCGAGAAATTCCACGCCACGCTCGAGAAATTTGCCGAGCCGCTCTCGTTCGCTAACGTGTTGCTGCTGGCCCTCGCGCTCTACGCTTTGTTCCGCCGCAAGCGGCAGTTGCTGATCGAGCACGGCGTGTTGGCCATGCACTTCGTCAGCTTCGTGCTGCTTTCCAGCCTCATATTCTTTCTCCCGGTGCTATGGATGATCCGCGCGGGCTTAAAAGCCGCGTTCGCAATCCTCATAGTCGTCATCATCTGGCAGTTCCTATATCTGGCGGTCGCGATCCGGCGCTTCTACTTCCACGGGACGCGGCGCGTGACGTCGCGCCTCCTGGCGGTGGCGGCGGCCTTCGGGCTCTACCTGTTGAACGCGGCGTTCGTCACCACCATCCAACTCATCGGCGGCGCGCTGGCGCTCTGGACGCTATAGCGATTCAGCTTTCCGCTGCGACCCGGCACGCGACATCCCGCCCGCGTTAAAATGCCAAACTTTCGCTCCGCGGAGGGGTCCCGATGAAAATGTCCCGCGTTCGTCCTGTGGTGGTGGTTGCCGCTCTGTGCGTCGTGGTCTCGTGCGCAGCTTTCGCGCAAACCGCGGCGGAGGGGTTCGGTGTCTGCAAGCCTGCGGCTCAGAAGACGTCGCCCGGCCAACCTGGCTGCTGGATTCTCGGGGAACAGCCGGTCGGCAAAATTGATCAGCCGCAGGCCTACTGGCAGATTGAAACCTATCCAACGCTTGCCGCCGCCGAGGCCGCCAAGGGCCCTCACAGCAAGGTTGTGGAATCGATGGGAAAGTTTTGGCTGATGACCATCGAGCAGAGAGGCTGGCATCCGCCGAAGTCGGGGAAGCGCATGGCGGAAATTGGTCCGCTGCCGATCACCGCCGGAAAAGAATACGCTGCCACATTCATGGAAGGAATCTTCGAGCCCGGCATGACGTCGATGATCCACCGCCACTCCGGTCCGGAAGCCTGGTACGTCATCGCAGGCGAGCAATGCCTGGAGACGCCGGACGGGAAACTCGTCGGCCGCCCGGGCGCGCCGCCGGTCATTGTCCCCGCAGGCCCGCCGATGCTGCTCACCGGCACCGGCACCACGCAGCGTCGCGCGCTCACCCTCATCCTGCACGACGCATCTCAGCCGCCCACGTCGATGGAACACGAATGGAAACCGAAAGGATTGTGCAAGGTGGCAGGCAGAGAATAACGGGGAAGAAAGAGGTTGTTGTTTCTCGCTACTCACTACTCGCTACTCACTACTCGCTACTCACTACTCGCTACTCGGTACTCGCTGCTCGGTACTCGCTGCTCGATCAGAACTTCTTTTCCGAATCGATCAGGATCGTGACCGGGCCGTCGTTCACGAAGTCGACCTGCATCTGTTGCTGGAACCGTCCGGTTTCGCACTTCAGCCCCAGCTTGCGGACCTGCTCGCAGAAGTAGTCGTAGAGTGGCTTAGCGACTTCCGGCCGCGCCGCGGTGATGTACGTGGGACGGTTCTGGCCCCGCGTGTCGCCGTGCAGCGTGAACTGCGAAACCGCCAGCACGGCGCCGCCCACGTCAGTGACCGAGAGGTTCAGTTTGCCCTCGGCGTCGTCGAAGATGCGCAGCCGTGCGATCTTTCCGGCCAGGAAGTCGGCGTCGGCTTCTTTGTCGTTCACGCCCACGCCGAGCAGGACCAGCAGCCCCGTCCCGATCTCGCCGGTGACTTCGCCCGTCTCTTTTAATGTGACGCGCGCCCGCGTCACGCGCTGCACCACCGCTCTCATGCGGCCAATCCTAACAAACGCGCCACGCCGCTACTCCAGCATCGACGCCAGCTTGTCGAAGTCGAACTTCGCGAAGAAATCGTCGCGCATCCTCTCCAGCCTCGGGTCAATTTGGTCCGTGCGACCCTCCCATGAGAAGACGACGCAGAAGAACTGCGGCCGTGCAGGGGAAAGCGCGGGGTTGTAATACTTGCTGTGCGGGATAGCGAATGGGCTTCCAAAGCCTTCGCCGCACATGCCCTTGCCGCACTTCTCTTCGTGCGTCTGCATGAACTTGAAGTCGGGCCCCACCCTCGACATCTCTCTGGGATGCGCATATGCCGGCATGCTCATCTGCTCCGGCGTCTGCTGCGCGATCAGTTCGTTGATGTGCGCCAGCGTCTTGTCGCCGTCCTTGTTCATCTTCGCGAGCAGCTCGTCCCGCTTCTGCTCGTCGTTGCGGTAATCGTGTTCGAAGCGCTGCCGCCAGTGTTCGCGCTGGGCGTCATCCTTCGCGCCCTTGAGGAACAGCGCAAGCTCCTTGTCGTGGTCGATCTTCTGCTCTTCTGTTGAGCGGATCTTGATGTGTTTCGTCGCGTCACCCAGCATCTTTGCGCGCTCCTCTTCCGCCTGCGCCTTGAGGGACTCGAGCACCTCCTGCCGCGTCGCGAAGTGGAAGGGGTTCGTGCCCGGTTTGCTCACCAGCACGACCCACGTCCTTCCTCCGCTTTCGTAGGCTGGAAACCCGCGCACCTCGCCGATGGGCGATCCGAAGCTGTAGTACTTCTTCCCGCCGATGCGGATGTCCGCCTCCGGGCCCGACATGCTCCAGGTGGAGTTGATGAGAATCGCCGCGTGAGCGGACTGGTCCCAATCCTGCTGAATGCGGTCCGGATCGTCCGCCCGCATCACGAATCCGTCATGGCAATCGAAGTCGGTGAGGTAGACATCCATCTGGTACTTCGCGGGACCGTTGGTGAAGAGCCTGCCGCCGACGCTGCGATTCCACTGGGCCGTATATCCATCGATCCTGAGCGCCGCATGCACCAGCTCGGCATAGACCGTCGTATCCTTCAGCGCGTGCGCCAGGTCCGGCTTCGACAGGAAGCTGCTGGTTTCCACGTCGGGCTGGAACTCCGACGCCCACGTGCCCGGCAGATTGCGCACGCTATCGTCGTTAGCCGAAGTGCACGGCACCTTGGGACGCAGTTCTGCCTTCGGCGCGGCAGTCTTCGGACGCGCTGTTTGTTTGCGCGCTTGCGCCTCGACTTCGAGTCCAAGGGCGACAACGCTAACAGTGAACACTAAGGCGAGGGCGAGCGTGCGAATCGCGCGTCGGAAGACGAATTGCGGAGCCAGTCTTTCCATTCTTCGGCTATCCCTTGAGCGGCGCTATCCGCCGGATTTGTTGGGGTCGGGGAAATTGGCCACACCTTATACACCCGTTGCCATGCCGCGCGCTGTGAAGTTTGCTTCCACGCCGCTTCGGGAACGGTGCCGCTTAGCGTCCGCGACGAGCCGATTGTGCCGACTCCGCACTCGCCGCTTTCAGGATCGATTCCGCCGACATCTCGATGTCGCGCTCGCTCGTCGACCAGTTCGAGACGGAGATCCGCATCGCCGCCATGCCGTGCCACGTCGTGCCGCCGAGCCAGCAGACGCCCTCGCGCTGTACGCGATCGATGACCGCGCGCGTTGCTTCGTCGGAATCATGGAAGCGCACCAGCACCTGGTTGAGGACGACGTCATTCAGCACCGCGACGCCCGATTGCCCGCGCAACAAATCGCCCATCTGCCGCGCGCGGGCGCAGCAGCGATCCACAAGCTCCGCGATTCCCTTGCGCCCGAGATGCTGGATCGCCGCGTAGACAGCGAAGCCACGTGCACGTCGCGAGAACTCCGGCGTCCAATCGAAATTGTCCCGCTCCCGGTCCTCTTCGGTTTGCACCAGGTACTCGGCGCTGATTCCGAGCGCGGCACGGTGAGCCGCCGGATGTGCGCACAACACGATGCCGGAATCGTACGGCACGTTCAACCACTTGTGCGCGTCGACCGCCCACGAATCCGCCCGCTCCAGGCCGCGCACCAGCGGGCGCAACCTATCGCTCACCGCCGCCCACAAACCGAAAGCGCCGTCGACGTGAACCCACGCAGCGCGTTCGTGCGCTGCCTCGCAAATCTCTTCGAACGGATCGAACGATCCGGTGGCGATGTTTCCCGCCTGGCAGCAAACGATGGTCGGGCCCTCGCAAGTGGCGAGCACCGCGGGAACATTCGCGGCGATCACCCTTCCTTGTCCGTCGCATGGCACGCGCTTGACGTTGTTCGCGCCGAGCCCTGCGTACCGCAGCGCGGCCAACATCGTGGCGTGCGACTCGTCGCTGACCACCACGTGAATGGGCGGCGCGCCTTGCAATCCGTTCTTCTCCACGTCCCATCCGGCGCGCTCGAGCACGGCATGGCGCGCGATGACCATGGCAGAGAAGTTCGCCGTGCCGCCGCCGGTCACGAATCCGACGCTGGTTTTCGCCGGCAGTCCGAACAACTCGCGCAGCCAGCCGGCGGCCACTTCTTCCACTACCGACGCTGCAGGCGAGGTCGCGAACAGGCACGCGTTCTGGTCCCACGTGACCGCCAGCCAGTCGGCGGCGGTCGTCACCGGAAGGCTTCCGCCGATCACGAATCCGAAGTAGCGCGGTCCAGTACTGCCGACCAGCCCTTTTTCTGCTCCGCGCGCAAGATGCGCGACGACGTCGCTCGCCGCCGCGCCTTTTTCCGGCAGCGGCCCGCCGAGCGCTTGGCGCAGTTCCTCGACAGTCACGCGCGGGAATACCGGTTCCGTGGGCACGCGCTCGTGGTAACGGCGCGCGAGATCGACAACCTGCTGCATCAATTCACGGTCCATGCCAACAGCTTACCTTTCCCGGTCTATCCGGATTGCGCCGTAAATTCCTACCGACGCTTTTCTCCGCGACAGGTTACCTGCGTCGAGCGGCGTTTCTTCTGACAACTGGCAACTGACGACTGACAACTTCTGTTATTCTTTGCGGCTTTCTTTCGAGAGCAGTGGGAGATTCTATGCAGATGAGGAAGTGGACAATTGTTCCTGCGCTTCTGTTGCTGGCGATCGCGTGCGCGGCGCAGCAGGGCAACATGCCGAACGCATCGATCGCAGCGGTGCCGGCGGCTCTGCCGCAGTCGCAGCCGGCCGTCGCGTCTGGCGACGTGGTCATCCGCGGCGGCACCATCATGACCGCGACGCACGGCAACATCCAGAACGGCGCCATCCTGATTCACAACGGCAAGATCGCCGCCATCGGCCAGACGGTGAACGCGCCCGCCGGCGCCAAGGTCATCGACGCCACCGGCAAGTTCGTCACGCCCGGCATCATCGACGCGCACTCGCACAGCGCGCTCGACGGCGACGTCAACGAGGCCACCAGCCCCGTCGTCCCGCACATGATGATGAAAGACGCCTTCGACTACCAGGCGAAGGACATCTATCGCGCGCTCGCCTCCGGCGTCACCAGCGAGCTGCTGCTGCACGGCTCGGCCGACATGATCGGCGGGCAGGCCGTCGTCATCAAGAACAAGTACGGCCTCGAGCGCGACCAGTTGCTCTTCCCCGGCGCGCCGCAATCGATCAAGTTCGCCTCGGGCGAAAATCCGCGCCGCGTCTTCGGATCGCGCAACCAGCTCCCGTCCACGCGCATGGGCAACTTCGAGGTCATGCGCGCCGCCTTCATCGAGGCGCGTGAGTACATGCGCGACTGGGACGACTACAACGGCAAAGTCAAGAACGGTGACAAGTCCGCGCGCGCGCCGAAGAAGGACCTGAAGCTCGAAGCGCTGGCCGACATCCTTCGTGGCAAGCTGCTCGTCCAGATCCACTGTTACCGCGCCGACGAGCTGCTCACCGAGCTCGAAATCGCCAAGGAGTTCGGCTACAAGGTGCGCGGCTTTCATCACGCGCTCGAAGCCTACAAAGTCGCGCCGCAAATCGCCGCCGCCGGCACCAGCATCGCCACCTTCGCCGATTGGTGGGGCTATAAGCAGGAAGCCTGGGACGCAATCCCGTGGAACGCGGTCATCTCCATGCGCAAGGGCGTGAAGGTTGCGATCAAGAGCGACTCCGACGACTACGTCCGCCGTCTCAACCAGGAAGCCGGAAAGATGATGCGCTACGGCGGCGCCACCGAGCAGGAAGCGCTCCAGATGGTCACCATCAATCCTGCGTGGATCATCGGCGTCGACGACAAAACCGGCTCGCTCGACGTCGGCAAAGACGCCGACATCACCATCTGGACCGGGCATCCGCTCTCCACGGTTGCGCTCGCCGACAAGGTCCTGATCGACGGCGAAGTCTACTTCGATCGCTCGCTTCCCGGACTCGGCCTCACTCACTACTCCAAACCGATGCGCAGCGAAGGCGGCGGCTTCGGCGGCGACGACTCGGGGGTGCAGCAATGAGAAACCAGTTGCCAGTGGTCAGTTGCCAGTTGCCGGTTCAGTCGTCGGTCGTTGGTCGTCCGTCGTTGGCCAGTCTTTCGAAACGACGGATTCATCTTTCGGAGGGGCACGGCTTCAGCCGTGCCGTAAGCTTCGCAAAGAAATTCCGGGCTTTAGCCCCTGAGGTAAGTATTTTGTCCTTCCGTGCTGCCTTCGTGTTCTTCGTGGTGTGCCTTTGCCTCTCGATTGCAGCATCCGCCCAGACCGTCGTCCTCAAGGGCGGCAAGCTGCTGACGATCACGCACGGCACCGTCGATAACGGCGTGGTCGTGATGCAGAACGGCAAGATCACCGCCGTCGGCGGCCCAGGCACGGCGATTCCGGCCGGCGCGCAGGTCATCGACGTCACCGGCATGACCGTCTATCCCGGTCTGATCGACGCGGAAACGCACCTCGGTCTCACCGAGATCGGCGCCGAGGCCATGACCAACGACCTGGTTGAGCCGTCCGACGAGATCATGCCGCACATGCACGTCTACGACGCCTTTCATGCCGAGACCGAGCTGATCCCGGTGACGCGCATCAACGGCATCACCAACGCCATCGTCGCTCCCGCCGAAGGCGACAGCTTGCCCGGGCAGGACAGCTTCATCCAGCTCGCGGGCGGAAATCGCGACGAGATGATCCTCGGCCGCGATGTTGCTCTTCCCATGAACGTCAGCGGCGACCAACGTCGCCGTGGAGGTGGTGGCGAGGGCGGGATCGGCGGACGCTTCCCGTCCACCCGCATGGGCGTGGTGGCGCAGCTGCGTCAAACCTTCCTCGACGCGCAGGACTACGCGAGCAAGCAGAATGCTCCGGCGTCATCTGCTTCAGGCGACAAGGCTGCACCCGCGCGCCCCGGCAAGCGCGACCTGAAGATGGAAGCGCTGCTGCCGTATCTCCAGGGCAAGCGTCCGGTCGTGCTCACCGCGCACCAGGCGGACGAGGTGCTCACCGCGGTTGAGCTGGCGCGCGAGTTCAACCTGCACGTCATCCTCAACCACGTGGACAAGGCGGAGAACGTGGTCGACCAGATTGCGGCGTATCGCGTGCCCGTGATCGTCGGCCCCATCTACACCTTCCCCGGCGACGAAGAGCGCTACGACGCCGTTTACCGGATTCCCGCCGAGCTGGCGAAACGCGGCGTAAAGATCGCGTTCGCCACTTACGGTGACGACCACAATGCGCGCAATTTGCCCTACCAGGCCGGTTACGCGGTCGCGTTTGGCTTGCCGTACGACGACGCGCTCAAGGCCATCACCATCAACCCGGCGGAGATGTTCGGCGTAGCCGACCAGCTCGGCTCGCTCGACGTCGGCAAGACGGCGAACGTGGTCGTCGCGAACGGCGACCCGCTCGACGTCCGCACCGACGTGAAGCACGTCTTCATCCAGGGAAAAGAAATCCCGCTCGAGTCGAAGCAGACCCGCCTGCGGGACATGTACATGCCGAAGTGACGAATGGAGGGCCGGCGCCGGCGCTGGCCTCATCTTTCAGGTGCCCCACGTTCGCCGTCTTTGGCTAACGTGGGGCTTTCTTGCCTCGCTGCTCGCTACTCACTACTCGTCCTACTTCTGCTTCACTGCTTTCACCGTCTGTCCCTGGCCGGACTCGTCGACGACGCGCAGCGTCGCGCTCTGGCCGTCGTCCGTGTGCAATTCGAACTTGACCGTCTTCGCCGCCGACGATGAGAGCAGCTTCGCTGCCCCTGCCTGGTTGGGCACCTCGAACTGCACCGTCATGGGCGGTGCGTCTACGAAGTGGATGTTCGAGATCGGAACGAAACGCGTGCTTTCACCCGCACCGATTGCCATCTTGCCGTCCGCGTGGCGATCGACGTTCGCGATCACCACGGTCACCGCCTGTCCATTCAGCTCGGCCTTCCAAGTCCCGAAGATTGGCGACGCGAAGGCGTTCACCGCCAGCAGCATCGCCAATGCGCCTAATGCAATACGACTCCTCATGGTGCACCTCGCTTGTTAGACGCCTCAGCCCGTCGACTGTTAACGGACCGAAGACGTTTACTTGCAGGGCGTGATTGCATCCTGGGCAGCCACGATCTGCCACTTTCCGTTCCGCTTGAGCCATGTGTCGGTCCAGATCTGGCAGCGCCGTGCTTCCTTGCCGTCCTTCGACTTACCAACTCTGCTTTCGCTGCCGTAGATCAGTGCCACGGTGTCGCCGAAGAACCGCACCTTCGCGTCGATCAGGCGGCAGTCCTTCGCCTTCGAAGGACCCGCCAACTCGGCGAGTTCCTGAGCCTTGGTGAACCGTTGCCCATCGGTCGACGTGCCCTGAAAGTCGTCCGCCACGATCTGCTCGGCGATTCGGTTACCGTCGCACACCGACTCGGCCCATTTGCGTTCGGCGTCGATCATCATCTTCGCAGTCGGATCATCCGCTGTCGCCCATTTGCCCTGTTGTGCAGTCGCCGTCGCGACCGCGAGAAACAGAATGGCAACCACCATCTCTTTCTTCATTGGCCCTCTCCAGCGCTGCACGATAACAGGTGTCTTGGCCACTAACCACTAGCCACCAGCCACTTTTCGTCCTAATATCCGCGCCCAATGGGCGCTACGCCGAAGCTCGCCGGCACAACTCTGCTCCAATACCGCATCCTGGAAAAGCTCGGCCAGGGCGGCATGGGGGTGGTGTACCTGGCGGAAGACACTCGCCTCGGCCGCAAGGTTGCGATCAAGATGCTGCCGCCGGGCGACACCGATGACCCGCATCGCCGCCAGCGTCTCGAGCAGGAAGCGCGAGCCGCCGCCGCGTTGGTCCATCCCGGGATCGCGACCGTCTTCGCGCTCGAAGACTCGCCTGCCGGCGCCTTCATCGTCTTCGAATACGTTCCCGGCGAGACGCTGCGCTCGCAGGTGCGCGCTGGAGGCATGGAACCCGACCAGCTTCTGCCGATCGCGCTCGAGGTGGCCGCCGCGCTCAATGCCGCGCACAGCGGCGGCATCGTGCATCGCGACCTCAAGCCGGAAAACGTCATGCGCACCTCCGACGGCGCCTGCAAGGTGCTCGACTTCGGACTAGCCCGCATCGATTCCATTCTCGACAACGCTCCCACCCAGACGCGCCTCACCACCGCCGGCACTGTGCTCGGCACCGTCGGCTACATGTCGCCCGAGCAGCTCGAAGCCGCCGACGTCGACTTCCGTACCGACATCTTTTCCTTCGGCGTCATGCTCTACGAACTCGCCACCGGCGCGCATCCGTTCGAGTCCAGCAGCAAGGCCTCGACCATCGCCGCGGTGCTCAAGTCGGAACCGCCACCGCTGACGGCACAGAACCCGGTTCATCCGCAGGAACTCGATCGCATCGTCCGCAAGTGCCTGCGCAAGCAGCGCGACGACCGCTACCAATCCACGCGCGATCTGCTCGTGGATTTGCGCAACCTGAAGCGCGAGTCGAGCGAAGCGAGCGTCACCACAGTCGAAGCTGACGACGATGCGGACAATCTCTATCGCGCCGCGCTGAAGCGCTTCCTGCCGTCGCCGCGACGCTGGTGGGACATTCATCAACTCGGCTGCGCCTTCCTCTTCATCCCGATCTACTACTACGTTGCGACGAAGATGGTGGTCGCGATCAGCCAGGCGATCGGGACTTCGGTGGCTTCGAATTGGCATGGATGGGACGGGGTCGCCGCCGCGTTCAGCGCCTCCGGCCCGGATGCTGCCTGGCGCAACGTCGGCCTGCTCGTCTTCGTTGGCCTGATGCTGACGCTGAGCCTGGACATGGCGGCCCGCCTGTACCTCATCTGCGTGGCGCTGTTCGTTCCTTCGCGCATAAGAACCGATGCCCGCACCGTGCAAGTGCTCATCAACGGGATGTACATGGTGCTCGCGTTCCTATTCATCTATTCGGGCTCCGTTTTGCTGCGTGTCAGCAGCAACGAACTTATGCTCGGTGCGTTCTCCATCGCTCTCGGTGCATTGTGTGTGCTGGCGGGCGCGGTGATCGAGCCAGTGATGGTGCGCAGCGCCTTTCCACGGGCCTTCGCGCGGAAATCGCGCGAGTCGAGCAAAGCTGACGCCGGCAGGGCAAGCGGGGAGAGCGCTCTTCTTGCCAATGTTCGGCGCCTGGTACCGGACGCGCGCCGCATGTGGGAGATGTGGCTGCTGCTGTCGATCGTTTCTCAGCCTGTATTGATGGTTCTAGCCTGGCTGGTGCGCCAGGCCGCGATGCCGATCCACCTCAACGGCTGGCCGAACGCGTGGTTCCTCGCTGTACTTGTGATCACAACCGCGCAGCTCTTTTTGCGATTCTCCATCGTGCTTCGCGCGGCGGTCCTTCCGCAACGGCTCCCCGAACGCATCGCGCAGTTTCGCCCGGCTATGCGCATCGTCTCGCTGATTGAGGCGCTGGCTGTGTTTCTGGTGGCACCGCTCTTGTCGGTATCTCGCTTTCCGACTGCGGCGCCTCTCGGGATCCTCAGCGGCTTGGCAATCCTGACCTTCGGCCTGTTTATCGAGCCGACGAACGAAAAGCTGGTCTTCCCGGAGTTGACACCGCGCCGCCCCTCGGCCGAGGAGCAGTCTCTCCGCCGCGGGCGCGGTTGGTGGTGGTTCCACCAGCTCGCAACGATGTTCCTGACGACGCCCGTGGTGGTCTGGCTGCACTGGCAGGCGCGCGGTGTGATCGCTCCGGTCTTCGCGCACCCCATATTCTTGTTCAACATGATTGCGCTCGGTTTGCACTGGTCCGCACGCCTTTCGATCGTGATTGCCGGAGCCGTCGGCGATGCGGAACTAACGAGCCAGGCCATCCGCCTGCGCTCTTGGGTACGCTGGAGCGGTTGGCCGGTGGTGGCAGGCCTGGCGATTGCGGCCTTCGCGGTTGGAGCTACAGCGGAGATCCTGGCCGCCATGCTCGGCGTTCTCTCCATGGGCGGAGTCGGATGTCTCGTCTTTCTCGACCCCGCCGTCGACCGCGCTGCATTTCCGGAGTTCGTGAAGGAAGATGCGCGGCCTGCGGAAAAGAAATCCTTCGAGTTTGCCGACCGGCGCTTCGTGAACATCGCCCTGGCGCATGTCCCGTTCGTCCTGCTGCTCGTCGCGCCGATTGCGATCGGCCGCATCTCTCTCGACGAGCTGATGCAGGGCTTCAGCGCGCAAATGACCGCCCGGCAACTCGGATTGGCGGCGTATTCGCTCGTGGTCGCGATTGGCGGCACCGCGCTTTTTGCGAATGCCGCGCTCATCGTGAAAGACGGCCTTGCCGGTGTGCGCGCATTCCAGCGATGGTTCGGCGTGTTTCTCGCGATCGACCTGGTCGCCACCGGGGCGTGGCTGGTGATCGCATTCTCCGGCAACGAAGGCCGTCACACGCCGCCATTCGTGAGCATCCCGGTTTCGGTAATTCTCCTCGCGCTCCCGTTCGGCCAGTTGTATGGGGCAAAGAAGCTGCTCCGCGAGTCCTCAGAACTCAGCGCAGCAACATCGTCGTCCTGAAGCACCGTTTTCGCTGCACCAACACTGTGTCAAACCGCACACACCCGAGCTGCTCGAATTTTTCGCCGTTTGCTTTACACCCATTCTCACGCCCATTACACTGACTAGTTTTGCGTCGCTTGTCGATTCGGGCAGTCGGAGTCGTGTCTCCCGGACGGTGGCGCAACGAATTTTTGGCGGCGTCGGTGCGCCTTCCAATCGAGTTCTTTTTTCTAAGGAGACATACGAATGGCAGCTGTTGAAGAACGCGTAAAGCAAATCATTGTTGAGCAGTTGGGTGTGGACGAGGCAGAAGTGACCCCCAGCGCCTCTTTCGTGGACGACCTGGGCGCCGATTCGCTCGACACGGTCGAGCTGGTCATGGCGTTCGAAGAAGCCTTCGACATCGAAATCCCGGACGAAGACGCGGAAAAGATCCGCACCGTCAACGACGCCGTCGATTACATCGAGAAGCACGCTAAGAGCGCGAAATAACTTTCGCGGTATGCGCCGTTTGCGCCGGCACAGGCGATTGCGCCTGTGCTGAGCCTCGCGTGATCGCGCGTAACTTCGCGGCGGCGGAACTCTCCAACCTCCAAAGGACGAACTTTGACACGACGCGTAGTCGTCACCGGACTCGGCATCATCTGCGCTTGCGGCAACACCGTCGACGAAGCGTGGAAGAACCTGCTCGCGGGCAAGAGCGGCATCGGCCGCATCACCCACTTCGACGCCACCGACTTTGCCTGCCAGATCGCCGGCGAAGTCCGCGGCTACGATCCCCTCAACTTCATCGACAAAAAAGAAATCAAGAAGATGGGCCGCTTCATCCACCTCTGCCTCGCGGCCGCGGATGAAGCCGTAAAAATGTCCGGCATCCAGGTCACGCCGGAGAATGCCACGCGCATCGGCGTGCACATCGGCTCCGGCATCGGCGGGTTCGACGTGATCGAGCGCGAGCACTCCAACCTCCTCAACGGCGGCCCGCGCCGCATCTCACCCTTCTTCATTCCGGCATCGATCGTGAACCTCGCGGCCGGGCACGTCAGCATTCGCTACGGCGCCAAGGGACCGAACGAAGCCACCTGCACCGCCTGTACCACCAGCTCGCACTCCATCGGCGACGCCTACGAGATCATCAAGCGCAGCGCGGCTGACGTCATGATTTCCGGCGGCACGGAAGCCGCCATTACGCCCATGGGCGTCGGCGGATTTGCCGCCATGCGCGCGCTGTCCACGCGCAACGACGATCCGGAACGATCCTCGCGTCCTTGGGACGTCGATCGCGACGGCTTCGTCGTCGGCGAAGGCGCCGGCATCCTCATGCTGGAAGAGTTGGAGCACGCCAAGCGGCGTGGCGCGAAGATCCTCGCCGAAGTCATCGGCTACGGCATGAGCGCCGATGCTTACCACATCACCCAGCCCGCCGAGGAAGGCGAAGGCGGCATGCGCGTGATGCAGAACGCCATGGCCGACGCCGGCATCAAGCCCGAAGACGTCGACTACATCAACGCCCACGGCACCTCGACGCCCATCGGCGACAAGCTGGAGACGCTCGCCATCAAGCACGCTCTCGGCGAACACTCGAAGAAGGTCGCCGTCAGCTCCACCAAGAGCATGACCGGACACCTGCTCGGTGGCGCCGGCGGACTCGAAGCCGGCATCACCGTGTTGGCGCTGCGCGACCAGGTGCTTCCCCCGACCATCAACCTGGACAAGCCGGATCCCGAGTGCGATCTCGACTACGTGCCCAACACCGCGCGCAAGACCAAGGTCAATATCGCCATGTCGAATTCCTTCGGCTTCGGCGGCACCAACGGCTGCCTGGTCTTCCGGCGCTGGCAGGAATAAGTGCGAAATCCGCAACACGACTCGTACTTTTCCACAGTCATTAGTAACGTCGGGTCTATTACTCTTGATATTCGCGCCGGGTGTCACGAAGCCCGTAGAATCGAGTCTATTCCGTATGAGTGCTCCGTCTAACCCGCGCTTTGACTTCGACTCCGAGGCTCTCGACGTCCGTCTGGACCTCAGTTTCCCGGCTGACGTCACCAGGGTCTCGCAGATGGTCTTCGCCATCATGCAGGTGGTGGGCGCAATGGAGTGCTCGCACGGCCACGAAGACGACATCGAGCTCGCGCTCCAGGAAGCGCTGGCCAACGCCGTTCGCCACGGCGCGCAGGGCGACACCAGTAAGACCGTCGACGTGAAGGTCGCGTGCGAAGCCGAGCACGGCATGCTGATCGTGGTCAGCGATCCCGGCAATGGTTTCGATCCGCAGCAGATTCCCGATCCGATGATGGGAGAGAATCTCTACTCCGACCACGGGCGCGGCATCTTCCTCATCAACCGCCTGATGGATCAAGTGGAATTCCGGCGCGGCGGAACCGAGATCTGCATGCGCAAGTTCAAGAAGTGCGACGTCAACGGCAACGGAACCAACGGCACGAACGGAAAACACTAGCTTCCTGTCGTCTTGGTCTCCCGTCCGCGGAACAGCCCGTTCAGGTCGGTCATCGACGCGGTATCTCCGAACAATTCGAAGCTTCCCTTCGCGAGCTCTTCCGCCGTACGGATGAATCCTCCCCACGCCGCGCGCGCCAGTCCGCTGCCCACGCTGATCCGGCGCACGCCCAGCTCAGCCAAATCCTCGACGCGCAGGCCGAGGTTCCACGCCATCAGCACGTTCACCGGCTTCGGCGCGACCGCCAACACGATCTCGCGGATCTGCTCGCGATCCTTCGGTCCTGGCGCGTAGAGCAAGTCGGCTCCAGCTTCGGCGTAAGCGCGCAGGCGCCGCAACGATTCCTTCAGCGGATCCGCATGCCCGACCAGAAAGCATTCCGCCCGCGCCACCAGCAATGTGCCTGTCCCCTTCAGCGCTTCGCGCGCCGCTTGCACGCGCTCCAGAGCTTCGGGAAGCTCGTACAGCGGCTTCTTCGGATCACGTGTGCTGTCTTCAATCGACAGCCCGGCCACGCCCGTCCTCTCGCACATCTTCACGGCCTCCGCCACGCCTGCGGGACTCGCGGCGTATCCGGATTCGAAGTCGGCATTCACCGGAAGATCAGTTGCGGCGACGATCTCCGAGATGTGCGCCACCATCTCGTCGCGCGTGACGGCGCCATCCGGCTTGCCGCGCGAGAACGCGAACCCTGCGCTCGTCGTCGCCAGAGCCTTGAAGCCGAGATGCTTCAGATACACCGCCGACCCGATGTCCCACGGATTCGGAATGACGAAGCACCCGCTCTCATGCAGTTTGCGAAACGCCTCGCGGCGAGCGGCGAAATCGGTTGCCATGCGCATGTCTCCTGTCAGCCACTGACGCTCACGATACCCTCGTGGTAACTTCAATTTTCATCTTTCGTCCAACTCTTTGTGACCCGCGTCCTCAAACTGATAGCCATTCTGTGTCTTGCGCAGGCGGCCCTGGCCCAATCCGGCCCGACCATCCACATTCCGCGCATCGACAATCCGCCCACGCTTTCCGACTTTGAGGACATGCAGCCCAGCGCGCGCGTGGCCTCGCAGATGGTAAAGGTCAGCGACTTTGTCGATCGCGAGCCTGCCGACGGCGCCAAGCCCACGCAGAATACCGACGCCTATCTCGCCTACGACCAGAAGAACCTCTATGCTGCGTTCGTCTGCTGGGACACCGAGCCCGACAAGATCCGCGCCCGCATGACTCGCCGCGAAGACGTCTTCTCCGACGATTCCGCCGAGATCATGATCGACACCTTCCACGACGCGCGGCGCGGCTACGCCTTCGCCGCCAATCCCTTCGGCATCCAATGGGACGCGCTCTGGACGAAGGCACCAGCGGCACCGGCTCTAACGCCGACTACCACGGCTTCGATACTTCCTTCGACACCGTGTGGAACTCCGAAGGCAAGCTCACCGGACGCGGCTACATCGTTCTGATCTCGATCCCGTTCAAGAGCCTGCGCTTCGCGTCGAGCGACGTGCAGACGTGGGGCATCATCCTCAACCGCTCCATCCCGCGCACCAACGAGAACATTTTCTGGCCGCGCATTTCCAACCGCATTCTCGGCCGCTTCAACCAGGCGGCCACCCTGGAAGGGCTGGAGCACATCTCGCCCGGCCGCAACATGCAGTTCAATCCCTACGGCGCCTTCCGCACGTTTCGCAGCATCGACCAGCGCGATCCGTCGAACCCGGTCTTCACCGGGCGCGCGTTCAAGCCGGACATCGGGCTCGACTCCAAGTTCATCGTGCGCGATAGCTTCGTCGTCGATACCACCGTTAATCCGGACTTCAGCCAGGTCGAGTCCGACCAGCCCCAGATCACCGTCAACCAGCGCTTCGAAGTCTTCTTCCCCGAGAAGCGGCCGTTCTTCCTCGAGAACAGCAACTACTTCACCACGCCGATCAATCTCGTTTTCACGCGGCGCATTGCGCATCCGGAATACGGCACGCGGGTGACAGGCAAAGCCGGACCGTGGGCCGTCGGCGTGCTCACCTCCGACGATCGTGCTCCCGGCGAAACGGTTGCGCCCGGCGACCCGCTGGCCGGCGACCGCGCCATCTTCACCGTGGCGCGCGTCAGCCGCGACATCCTCAACCAGTCGACCATCGGCGCCATCTTCACCGACCGCGAATTCGCCGGTACTTACAACCGCGTCGGCGGCATTGATGCCAACATCAAGCTCAGCCCGAACTGGCGCGTGCTCGGACAGGCCGTGACCAGCTCCACCACGTTCACCAACGGCCTCTCCGAGGGCGGACCCGGATACAAGGCCGAGGCCATCCGCACCGGCCGCAAGTTCAACTTCGACGCTACCTACAGCGACTACAGTCCCGGCTTCGACACCGAAACCGGATTCGTCAACCGCACCGACGTGCGCCAGACAAGCGCCACTGCCAGCTACTTCTGGCGGCCCGAGGGCAAGACGTTCATCTCCTGGGGCCCGACCATCCAGCAATTCAACATCTGGGACCATCGCGGCACGGCGCTCGATTACTTCGTGCTGCCCGGCGTGCGCTTCGACTTTACCCGCGGTACATACTTCAACTTCCATCCCTTCGGCTACGACAACGTCTATCTCCGGCCGGGCGATTACACCGGCTTGAACCGCGTGCACGATTATCCGCAGCCGTTCTGGGGAGTCGAAGGCGCAACCAGCTGGTTCAAGCAGTTCGACCTGAACTGGTTCTTCGTCTCCGGTGCGGGCGTGAATTACAACCCGTCCGCCGGACGCATCCCGCTGATCGGACACGAAGACCAGGGGAACTTCACGCTTTCCGTCCACGCAGGCGGGCGTCTGCGCGTCGACAACAACTACCTGCTCGAACACATTCGCGAGCGTGACAGCCGGCTCACCGCCGTCACCAACCACATCGTGCGCAGCAAGTGGAACTACCAGTTCACCAAGGAGCTCTCGGCGCGCGTCATTTTGCAGTACAACTCAGTGTTGTCGAACCCCCTGATCAGCTCGCTCTCGCCCACCAAGGGCGTCAACGCCGACTTCCTCATCACGTACCTGGTGCATCCGGGCACAGCGGTTTACGTCGGCTACAACAGCGACCTTCAGAACCTCGACCGCCGCCTGCTCAACACGCCCACCGGCCTGCTCACCACCCGCGACGACTTCATGAACGACGGCCGCCAGTTCTTCGTCAAGATCTCCTACCTCTGGCGGCCGTAGCGCCGGTTCTCCTGTTCTGGTTTCAGAACAAGTGTCACATTTCGTGACAGCGCCGGTTGCGAATGGTTGACATTGTCCACCATGGCGTCCTGTCCCAGGTGCGGTAGTGCCGACATCCGCCCAAGCTGCACGTGGCGCCTCCTTGATCCGCTTGCCGTCCTGCTCCTGTTCCGCGCCTATCGCTGCCATGACTGTTTTCGCCGGTTCTACGTTCACCTTTGGTGGTGGTGAATCGAATACCCCGGCAAACTTCCCGCCACCGGCTACACGGTCAGTTTTCGAAATGGCAACCCGCAACGATTCGGCTTCGCTCCCTGAATCCTGCGACCTCCCGCCAGAATCTCTTACTCGTAGGCCCTCTGTATCTTTTCCTCCAGGCCCGACTCACTCCCATGGAGGCGTTATGCCCAGCGCTTTGGCTGCCGAAAATCTGATCCTGAGCGACGAGGAGGCCGTTTCCCGCGTTCTGGACGGCGACACGGCGATGTTCGAAGTCATCATGCGGCGCTACAACCAGCGCCTGTACCGCGTCGCCCGCTCCATTCTTCGCAACGACGCCGAAGCGGAAGACGTCATGCAGGACGCCTACGTCCGCGCCTACCGGCATCTCGACCAGTTCGAAGGCAAGGCCAAGTTCGCCACCTGGCTCACGCGGATCGCGGTGCATGAAGCGCTCGCCCGCAAGCGCCGCAGCGCTCGATTCGAAGAGCCGGATGCGGCCGCCGAACAGAAGGGAGACCCCATGGATCAATTCGCCTCTTCGCTGCCGAGCCCGGAGCAGCAGGCGTCGAACGCTGAACTGCGCTCGCTGTTGGAGACCACGATCGAGGAGCTGCCTGAGTCCTATCGCACCGTCTTGATGTTGCGCGACGTGGAGCAGATGAGCATTAGCGAGGCCGCCGAAGCTCTCCAGATCAGCGAAGAGAACGTCAAAGTCCGGCTGCACCGCGCCCGCGCCATGATTCGCAAGAACCTCTACGCCCGTGCCGGCGTCGAGGGCACGGCGACCTTCCAGTTCAACGCCGTCCGCTGCGACCGCGTGGTCAAGAACGTCTTCGAGCGCATCCAGAGCGAGCAGTAGGAACTCCGGATCCCAGACAACACCATTCCATCGAAAGCAAAAAGCCCCGCTTCGGCGGGGCTTTTTCAATTCGGCAATTCGGCAGTTCGGCAGTTCGGCAGTTATTAAATGCCTAGCTCTTCATACTCGCCGGTCGTCCCGGTTTTTCCCAGACGCGGCCGATAGGTCTGGTACGGACGCTGTCGCATGCGCATCTGCCGCAGCTTACCGCCGGCCAGCACCGCGCCGGCAATCACGGCGCCCACAGCCATCACCACGCCGACGGTCTTGCCCGGGTTGAGTGCAATCGGCGCGGCGGCGCGGCTCGTCCACACCGTCAGACGGCCGGGCACGCCCAGGGCTTCTTCGTAATCCTGAAGCGCGCGATCGCCACCGCGCGAGAGTGCCCGGTGAGCGTGAACCAGGGCGTGCCGCACCGGAAAGCTGTTGTCCTCGCCGTCGCGGACAATGGCATGATCCGTGCCACGCTCTTCCTGGCGCTCCCGCAGCTCTTCAAGCGCGCCTTCGAGAACGCGGCCCTGCGTCCACAGGCAGCGGAACGCGACACGGCCCGATTTATCGATCAGGAACGTCGCGTTCGGCATCTTGCCGTACTTGCGGTGGATGCTGCCCTTCAGGTCGTCGACCAGGATCGGCATCCGCACGTTGTCTTCTTCGCGCAGGACTTCCGCGGCCGCAATCTTGTCGTCCATGGTGCGATGCGCCGGCAGATCGTCGCCCGGATGCGCCTCGCGCACGTAGCAGAACAGGAACTGGAAGTCGTCGCCGTTGTACTCGCCATAGAGCTCGTTCAGGTCTTCGATCGACGCGGCCGTCATCGGGCACGTGGCCGACCCAAACGTCAGGACAACGTTCTTCTCGCCCAGGTAGTCGTCGAGAGAAATCTGGTCGCCGTCGAGGGTGCGTCCTTCGAAATCCGGCGCCCGCTCACCCGGCTCCGGCCCGCCGGCAAACTTCGTCTTCGCCAGATCTTTGAGAATCAGGTCACGCGTGAAGGAGGAGTAGTTATACGGCTTCAGACCAAACATGGCGCATTTCTCCTTGGCTGATTGCACCGCAAAGCGGGCACAACGCGGCGCTTCGGCCCGCCGCACAAAAAGCCATCCGCTAGGATGCACCGCCCGGCAACCACCGTTTCCTTCTATATAGCTTTTTTCGACCGCGGCCAAACCCCACCACGGAGACACGGAGGGGGGAGGGATTGAGAATCTTCGTGAACTCTGTGCCCTCCGTGGTGTGCTTTGCTTTTTCAATTCGGCAGTTCGGCAGTTCGGCAATTCGGCAGTTCTTCGTTACAATAAAGGGTTGATCATCACTACAGGAGCGAACATGGCAGCCTTGAAAGTCGGAGACATGGCGCCGGACTTCGAAGTCTCAGCCGTCACGGGCGAACAGAAGGGCAAGTTCAAGCTCAGTGACTACCGAGGCAAGAAGCACGTCGTTATCGCCTTCTACCCTCTCGATTGGACACCCGTTTGAACCGCCCAAATGCCGGCGTATAACGCGGACCTCGAAAAGTTCGCCGGCTTCGATGCCCAGGTTCTGGGCATTAGCGTTGACTCGGTACCCAGTCACATCGCCTGGCAGAAGAAAGACATCGGGATGTTGAACTACCCGCTGGGCAGCGACTTCTATCCGCACGGCTCCGTCGCCGAAAAGTTCGGCGTGCTGCGCCAGGGAGATCCCATCCCCGGCATCAACGAGCGCGCCGTCTTCATCGTCGGAAAAGATGGCAAGATCGCGTGGGCCAAGGTCTACCCGCTCGATCGCCAGCCCGACAATGAAGAGTGCTTCGAAGTCCTGCGCAAGCTGGGATAGAGAAACCGCATGGTGCCCCACGTTCGCCTTCCGTTGGCTAACGTGGGGCTTTCGTTTGGGCTTTACAATATCGTTCCCATGAAACGCCTTCTCGTCCCGCTTTGTCTCGCCGCCGCTCTCTTCGCCCAGTCCACGCCCGACAACCTCGAGCTCGGCACATGGAAGCTCAATCTCGATAAGTCCACCTTCAAGCCGGGCCCCGCGCCGCGCAGCGCCATCCGCACCTACGAGGCCACACCTGACGCCGGCATCCACTTCACCCAGAAGGGCGAATCCGCTGACGGGCGCTCCAGCGTTGCCGAGTTCACCGCTCGCTACGACGGCAAGGACTATCCGCTCACCGGCTCGCCCAGCGTGAACTCCATCTCCATCACCGTCGTCGACCGCTACACCGCGGACGCCATCGAGAAGAAGGACGGCAAGCCGGCCCTGACCATCCACCGCATCATATCGCCCGACGGCAAGACGATGACCATCACAAGCAAGGGCACTGCCGCCGGCGGCCGCACCATCGACAACACCATGGTTTTCGATAAGCAGTAGGCGGGATTCGAATCCGGCGACTTCGGCCTTCTTCGTCGCAACTCTCCACGGCTGAATGCTGACAGCTGAGTGCTGACAGCTTCTACTTCAGCATCGACGCGATCACCGCTTCGAACAGCGACATCATGTCGGCGCGGCTGTAGTGCGCGGGGTATCCGGTGCGGCGTGCCAGCACCAGGTCGCGCACCAGGCCTTCAAACATTCCCATCAGACCCGACCGGATGACTTCCGGCTTCAACCCGGCGCGGATTTGGCCCGCTTGCTGCGCCTGCGCGAGGATTTCGTCCGTCAACCGCAGCAGTTGCAGAAACCCCGACGTCACCAGGACCTGGTTGCCTTCGCGACGCACGCGACGCGCCTCCAGCATCATCAGCTCGAGCATTTCCGGATCGTGCTCCAGCCCGCCAATCACCGTTTCGAGCAACGCCCGCAGTCGCGCGCGCGGCGACTCTTCTTCCTTGGCCTTAGCCATCGCCGGCGCCAGCTGTGTCCAGCCGCGTTCGAAGATCGCTTCCAGCAGGCCTTCTTTGCTGCCGAAATGCTTCATCAACTGCGATTCGCTGGTCCCGGCCTGGCGCGCGATCGCCACCGTGCTGGTGTTCTCGTATCCGCGCTGCGCAAACAATTGCTTCGCCGCCAGCAGAATTCGGTCGTGAGACGACGTGTTCGGCGCGGCTTGCTTGGCAGAGGTTGTCATAGATTGTGTCATGTTACTACTACTACTAAATCTTGCGCACCGGTTCGCTTGGCGGTGACGGCAGATGTTCCCTTTTTGAAAACCAGCCTCTTTAGGCCCATCCCATCCATTAGAAAACAAAGGCTATATTCCATTTGACAGGAAACGAGTAGTCCCACTACTATTCTCCGCGCCGTGCTTGGAGGCTTCGACGTGCCCTTTCCAGAGCCGCAACTTCCAGAGTCTCAGGCCCTACGCGTTCTCCTGGTCGACCCCGATCCGCTTCATCTCGACCTCTGGAGCGCCCTGCTTTCCTACGTTGGCTACCACGTGGACTGCGCGCGCAACTGCTTGGAGGCGGCCCTCCGTCTCTCGGGCGGAATCCAGTGTGTGGTGCTCGATCACTATCTCCCGGACATGAGGGGCATCGACTTTGTCCGCAACTTCACCGGTCCCGGAAATCCGTCGTTCGTTTTGCTGACCGGCGAGACGAACCCGTTCATCCATGAACGCGCCATCCAGGCGGGCGCCGCGGCGTCTCTGCTCAAGCCGTCGTCGCTGAACGAAGTGGTGGACGCGATCGAGCGGGCCTGTAACTCGGTTCCTCACGTCGCGCCAGTGCACTACATGGGACGCCTGAGCGCCTGATCCGCTCGGTTGACTCCCATTCACGGGAGCGCGGGGCGCGGGTGTTGCAGTCAGCGCCGACTGACGGCGATGCTCCGTCCCTGCGCCTCCCTCCAAATCCTTAATAGCGGAACAGCCACGAAATCTTCACGAATATCTGCTTTCCGTCGTTGATGAACCCGTTGCGCGTGCGCAGCAGGTTGCCGTCGCGATCGAAGCCCAGCGAGCGATCCAGGTTCTGCAGGTTGCTGTTGTATCCCACGTACACCGCGGTTCCGGGATGCAGCAGCCACGTGATCAGGAAATCCGCATCGAAGTTCTTCGTGTTCTGCAGCGTGGTGAAGAACGGATTGGCAATCACCGTGTTGTATTGTCCGATGAACCGCACCGACAGCTCTTTCGTGATCTGGTAGTTCCATTTGCTGCGGATGATGTGGCTATTGAACTCGTTGAGCGCGCTCACTGGATCGCGGTCGCGGTTCATCAGGTACGTGTTGTCGATGGTGAGCGCATTCATCGGACGCAGCGTGAGCCTCAGGTTCACGTAGCTTGCTTTCACGTCTGTCGGCGGCCCCACGCGCGGCACGTAGTTGACCTCCGTCCCCCAGCCGAATTCTGCGTTGGTCGAAACCTGCTTGAATGGCGCGAGGTTGAAGAAAAAGCCGCGGTAGCGGTTGTCGTATGTCTGGTTCGTCGCCAGCGCTGAAAAATCGCCCGGCCGGAGTGTCGACGCGCCCGCCAGGTTCACGAATGGCCCGAACACGATCTGCCGCTTGAGTTCGAACAGCCAGTTCGCGTTCAAGCGTTTTTCCAGCAGCAGCCCGCTGTGGTCCCACCCATTGAACTGGAACACGCTCGGCCCGTGCCAGATCAGGTGTTTGCCCTCCGGCCGGAAGCTATAACGGAAGAAGTTGCTGAATCGCCGGAAGTCGGGCCGTTGGAAGAATCCCGAGTGCGTGACGAAGTTCACGCCAATATCGCTGTACAGCGTATTGAACTCGATCTTGCGGCTGCTGTACTCGATCCAGTTGAAATACGCGTTGCCCCAATGCCGCGTGCCATCGAGATTCTTGGTATCGCTCGCCACCGCCTGCCCATTCGCCTGCCAATTCTTGCTAATCTTCCAGCGGTAATCGACCCCGCCCACGCGGTTGTGGTTTGTCTCGTCGGAGTTCAACGAGTTGGCGCAGTTCCGGCACGGCAGCTCGCGGTCGGTGTAGATGAATCCGATCGACGACTGCTTCCCGAACTCGCGGTTGACGCGCAGGATGTTGAAGAACGCGTGCGCGCGCCACATCGGATCGAACCTCGGCACCCGCTTTCCCGGCGCCGTGTCGTCGATCCCGAAATACCCGATGGACCACCGGCCCAGCTTTCCCGTCAACCGCGCGCCCGCCTTGGGATCGGCGATGCGGCGGGTGAATACCAGCTGCAACGGCGTGTCGAAGTAGTTCTGGTTTTCCTGGAAGAACGGCCGCTTCTCCGGAAAGAAAACCTCGAACCGCTGGTTCACCGTGACCTGTGGCTCGTCGGATTCCACCTGGCTGAAGTCGGGGTTCGCGGTCAGGTCGAGCACCAGGCTGTCGTGCAACACGATCTTCGCGTCGAGGCCCGCCTGCGGCCGCGCATGCGCGCCGGTGAACTGCGCGTGGCTCGGATCGCGCGTGTCGAGCCCGCGGAAAGCGTTGAAAGAGCCATACGGGATGAGTTGGATGTTCCGCCCCGGCGACACCTTCTCGATCCCATCTGCCTCGCCTTCCTGCACCAGCGTTCCCTGCAACCGGGTCGAGATCCTCGGCCAGAGTGACGTCTCGTTGCTGCGCTGGATGTCGCGTCGCAGGATCAGCCCCCACTGCTGTGCGTCGCGCGAAGGGAAGCGCAGCGATTTGAATGGGAATTCCATCCACACCACGTACCCCTCGCTGGTCAGCTTCCCTCGCGAGTTCCACAGCGTGTCGAACGAATCGTCCTGGCCGTTGTCGTCGGTGAAAATAGCGTCGCGCTCCACGCCTTGCGGGTTCACGGCGAACATGTACGCGCGGCGCTTGTCATGAAATGTGTCCAGGTAGACGGCCACGAAGTCGTCGTCGCCGATGTTCTCGCGCCGCGTAAGGTGCGATCGGATGCCTCGCACATCCCCGTCGAAGCAGGTGAACACCACGTATAGATTGCGCTCGGTGTAGCCCACATAGGCCACCGTCTTCTGCGTCGCCGGCTCGCCGTCCTTCGGATTGCGTTGCACGAAGCCGGTCACCGCCGACATCGCGCGCGCCGCTTCCGACTGCGGCGCCATCGATTCGAAGTCTTCCAGCTTCGGCGCCGCCTTCAGGTGCGGAATGGTGAGTTGGTTGTTAACCTCGATTGCCGCCGGAGGCGCGGACGTGGGCCCGCCCGGCGCAACCTTCTGCGCGGAGAGAGGAATGGAAAAGATGGCGGCGAGCGCGAAATGCACGCACGCCCACACTCCGGCACCAACGTCGTGCCGAGAGGACCCAACGGGCTCGAGTCGCCGCGCCAATCGATTTAAAGACGCCCAAAGCTAAGGAATGTCACAGAAGATTCCCCTTGCACTCATTAATTGCGAGGGAACGTACCAGGTCGACACGGTGCACGTCTTTGCTGTTAGTTGATTGCTGACAGCTGATAGCTGACAGCTGCCTACGCCGCCATGAAATCCAGAGCGCGCGCGATGTAGGGCTTCATCTCTTTGCGCGGCACCACGGCATCGAGCATGCCATGTTCGAGCAGGAACTCCGAGCGCTGGAAGCCTTCGGGCAGCTTCTGCCGCGTCGTGTCTTCGATCACGCGCGGGCCCGCGAACGCGATCAGCGCGCCCGGTTCGGAGATGTTGAGGTCGCCGAGCATCGCGAACGACGCACTCACGCCGCCGGTGGTCGGGTCCGTCAGCACGGAGATATAGGGAACGCCCGCTTCGTCGAGCCGCGCCAGCGCGGCCGAGATCTTGGCCATCTGCATCAGGCTGATCACGCCTTCCTGCATGCGCGCGCCGCCCGACGCCGACACGATGATCAGCGGCGCTTTCTCTTCCAGCGCTCGCTCGATGGCTCGCGTGATGCATTCGCCCACCACCGCGCCCATGGACCCACCGCTGAATTTGTATTCGATGGCGCTGATCACCACCCGGCGCCCGTTCAGCATCCCGACGGCGTTGATGATCGCATCCTTCAGCCCAGTCTCTTTTTGCGCCTGCCGCAGCCGGTCGGAGTACGACTTGACGTCCACGAACGCCAGCGGATCGTTCGACTGAAGCTCCATGTTGAACGTCTCATACTGGGCGTCGTCAAACAGCAGCTCCAGACGCTGCCGCGCGCCAATGCGGAAGTGGCGGTCGCACCGCGGACACACGTTCAGGTTCTCATCCAGGTCTTTCTTCCAGATGATCTGCCGGCAGCCGTCGCACTTGACCCACAGACCTTCGGTCTTGACGCGCTTCTCGCCCGCGCCGCTCTCGATGTCTCCGCCTTCGCGCTTAAACCAAGCCATAAGGAAGTTGCCAGTTGCCGGTGGTCAGTTGCTAGTTAAAGCCAAAAAACAAGTTCCACACCATCAACGCGGTGGCGGATCATCCCGCTGCACGATCGTGTACAGCAAATACGCCACAATCACGAAAATGCCGATCGTAATCACATCGATCTTTCAGTCGCCGGCGGCCGTGTCGCTCTGCCGAGCCGCAACCGTTCGTTCCGCGAAACCCGAGCCCGCGAAGCGGGCGAAACATTTGTAGCCCACGGCGTAAGCCGTGGGTAAGCGTTCAAAAGAGAATGCCGAGCCGGCTTTAGCCGGCGACACTCTCGCGCGAGGGCGTAAGCCCGAGCGCAACCAATCAATACTCAATGCCGCGTTGCGCCATCACGCCCTTCTCATACGCGTGCTTCACTTGGCGCATTTCCGTCACCGTATCCGCGATTTCGACGATCGCCGGATGCGCGTTCCGTCCCGTCAGTATAACGTGGACCATCTCCGGCTTGCGCTTCAGCGCCTCGACCACGCGCTCCGCGTCGAGCATCTTGTAGCTGATCGCATAATTGATCTCGTCGAGCACGACCAGGTCCCACTGACCGGAAAGAATCGCCTGCTCCGACTCCTTCCACGCGTCTTCGACCGCTTTCAAATCTTCCGGATCCGGCTCCGCGCCTCCGACCTTCACGAACCCGCGCCCAAGCTGCTTCATCACGAACTTGTCGCCGAAGGCCTTCACCGCATCCAGCTCGCCGTAATGCCACGAGCCTTTCAGGAATTGCAGCATCAGGACGCGCATGCCCTGTCCCACGGCACGCAACGCCGTCCCCATCGCGGCAGTCGTCTTGCCCTTGCCGGGACCAGTGTTCACGATGATCAGCCCGCGCCTGATGTCGTTCATAAGGACAACTTAAGACAGAAGGACACGGAGGACGCCGAGAACAGGAAATTTAAAAGCCCTCCGCGTCCCCTGCGTCCTTCTGTTTTCATTTAGTACGCTTTCGCGAAGTACACGATCTTGTCCGCTTCTTTCCCCGTGTACACGCATTTGCCCTTGCCGCCGGGCTGCTCGAGCGGAATCACGCGGATCGTGGCCTTCGTTTCTTCCTGGATCTTCTCTTCGTCTTCGCGCGACCCGGCCCACCAGCAGCGCGCGAAGCCCTTCTCGATGATCTCTTTCAGCTCGCCATAATCCTTCGCGTCCCACGTGTGCTCTTCGCGGAACTTCAGCGCCTTCTGGAACAGGCCCTTCTGGATCTCGTCCAGCAACTTCGTAATGTGCTCGGTCAGTCCAGCCTGCGGGACAAAGCTCTTCGGCTTCCGTCCGCCTTCCGGCACGGAGCCGTCGAGGATCACTCGTTGCGCCAGCGCCACGCTCTGCTTCTGCACGTCTTTCGGCCCGACTTCCATCCGCAGCGGGACGCCTTTCAGCTCCCACTCGTTGAACTTGAAGCCCGGCGTCAGGTGATCGCGGTCGTCGATGTGGAACCGGATCTTTCCCTTCCACTCTGCGGTGATCTTGCGAATCGCGTCCATCACCGCGGTCTTTTCTTCGTCGGTCTTATATATGGGGACGATCACCACCTGCATCGGCGCCATGCGCGGCGGTATCACCAACCCATCGTCGTCGGAGTGCGCCATGATCAGCGCGCCGATCAACCGCGTCGTCGCGCCCCACGACGTCGTCCACGCATACTGCATCTGGTTGTTCTTGTCCGTGTACTGGATGCCGAACGCCTTGGCGAAATTCTGCCCCAGGTTGTGCGATGTGCCCGCTTGCAGCGCGCGGCCGTCCTGCATCATCGCTTCCATCGCGTAGGTGCGGAGCGCGCCTGCGAACTTCTCCTTCTCCGTCTTCAGACCCTGGATGACCGGCACCGCCATCTCGCCTTCGACAAAATCCGCGTACACGTCCTTCAAAATCATGAGCGTCTCGCGCTCGGCATCGGCTTCGTCCACGTGCACCGTGTGGCCTTCCTGCCACAGGAACTCGGTGGTGCGCAGGAAGGG